>C687J26845_10000487_pt1 | contig 26332 bp, 25 predicted proteins | sample RifCSPlowO2_12_FD_26845 | JGI IMG/M metagenome (IMG submission 26845)
GCGGCGGCCGATCCGCCCGACGAACCGCCGGCGTTGAGCAGCGGGTTGAAGGGGTTGCCGGTGGCGCCCCAGACCGGGTTGCGCGTGTTGGCGCCGGCGCCCATGTCGGGCACGTTGGTCTTGGCGGTGACGATGGCACCCGCCGCGCGCAGCCGCGCCACGAGCGCGTTGTCGTGCTGCGGCACGTTGCCGCGCCGCCCCACGTTGCCGCTGGTGGTGAGCAGGCCGGCGGTGTCCTGCAGGTCCTTCACACCCAGGGGCAAGCCGTGCAGCGGGCCCAGCGGTTCGCCGCGCAACACCTGCGCCTCGGCTTCGCGGGCGGCGGCGCGGGCGCGCTCGTAATCGGTGGCGCAGATCGCGTTCACCGCCGGGTTCACCGCTTCGATGCGCGCGATGCAGGCTTCGAGCAGCTCGACCGGCGAAATCTCTTTGTTGCCGATGCGCCGGCGCAGCTCGACCGCGCTCAGTTGGACCAGGGACATGCGTTCACTCCAGCGGAATATTGGCCTTGTGCACGTAGGCGCGCAGCAACGGCAGTTCGCGCGCCACGCGCGCGTCGTAGGCGCTGCCCGGCTCGTAGGCCACTTCCACGCCGATCTTCTCCAGCTCGGCGCGGGTGGCCGGGTCTTTCACCGTGTCGGCCAGCGCCTTGCCCAGGGCCGCGCGCACCGGCTCGGGCAGGCCACGCGGCGCCACGATGGCGATCCACGGCACCATCTCGTAGTCGGGGAAACCGGCCTCGGCGATGGTGGGCACGGTGGGCATCTGCGGCGAGCGCTTCTTGGACGTGACCGCCAGCGCTTTCACCTTGCCCGCGGCCATCTGCGGCATGGCGGCCACGTTGGTGTCGAAGCTCAGCGGGATCTGGCCGCCGATCAGGTCCGTCATGGCCGGGGCGCTGCCCTTGTAGGCGATGTGCACCAGGTTGGCCCCGGCCATCACCTTGAGCATCTCGCCAGCCAGGTGGGCGGTGGTGCCGTTGCCGAAAGAGCCGAAGTTCATCCCGCTGGGCTCGCGTTTGGCCAGGGCCAGCAGCTCGGACAGGTTGCTGGCCGCCACCTTGGGGTTGGCCAGCAGCACCAGCGGCGAGCTGCCGATGGTGCCGATGGACTCGAAGCCCTTCTGCGGGTCGTAGGGCAACTGGCGCTTGATGGCCGCGTTCACCGTGAAGGTGGTGTTCGACGAGATCAGCAGCGTGTAGCCATCGGCCGGCGCCTTGGCCACCAGCGTGGCGCCGATGGCGGTGCCCGCGCCCGGGCGGTTTTCCACGATCACGTTCTGCCCCAGGCGCTTGCCCAGCGGCTCCATCAGCTTGCGGGCGATGGTGTCGGTGGCGCCGCCGGGCGGGTAGGGCACCACCAGGGTGATGATCTTTTCGGGGTAGGTGGCGTGCGCCAACAGGGGCAGGGCGAGCAGGCCGGCGGCCAGGCGCGCGGTGCGCCGTGTGAACGTGATCAGCTTCATGGGGCTTTCCTTCGGGGGGTGGGTGGTGGGGCCAGGCTCTCGCAGCGTTGCACCAGCAGGGCGGCCAGTTGGTCCAGCTGGGCCGCCATGGCCGCATCGGCCGGGCCGAACAGGCGCACCAGGCCCATGCCGCGCAGGGTGGACATCACGAGATCGATCAGGGCCGGGGTGTCGGGCGAGGTCGACAGCTCGGGAAACACGGTGAGGAAGCGCTGGCGCAGCTGGTCCTGCTGCGTCTGGCGCAGGCCGGCGATGTAGCGCGTGATCTCGGGGTCGGCGCCGCAGCCCATGTAGACCTGCCACGCCACCAGAAAACGCTCGGGCTCGTAGATGCGCTGCCACAGCAGCTGCAGCGTCTGGCGGGCGCGCTCGGCCAGGGGCAGATCGGCCGCGGGCCACCCGGGCGCGTTGTAGTCGCTGGCCGCCACCAGCTCGTCCACCACCCGCATCATCAGCACCGACTTGGTCCCGAAATGGTGCTGAAAGGCGCCCGGCGTGAGGCCGGCGGCCTTGGCCACCTCAAACACCGAAGCGCCCTGGTAGCCCTTGTCGCGCACCACCTGGATGGCGGCCCGGATCAGCTGCGCGCGCGTGGCTTCGCTGCGCTCAGCGTGGCGGCTGGCGCCGGATGGCCGGGTGGGGGAGGGCTGAATGTCCATGTCTTCAAGAATATGCATTACAGGTGTAATGTGTATTGGGGTTTCCCCGCCGTAATCGGCATGAAAAACCCCGAGGCGATTGCGGGTAGGAAATATGATGTTCATCATATTTTCAAATACAATGCCGCCATGGCAACCGCACCCAGCCGCAAGGCCCTGACCCACGAACGCATCGTCGACACCGCGGCGCGGGCGATCCGGCGCGCTGGCTTCGCCGGGGTCGGCGTGGCCGACATCATGAAAGAGGCGGGCCTGACCCACGGCGGCTTCTACGCCCACTTTGCCTCCCGCGATGCGTTGCTCGTCGAGGCCCTGGCCCATGCCGGGCAGCAAGGCGTGGACCGCCTGGGCCAGGGCAACGCCTTGCGCGCGGCGCGCGGCGCCAGCCCGTTCCGCGCGCTCATTGAAAGCTACCTCTCGGACCGCCACCTGAGCGGCACCGAAAACGGCTGCGCGGTGGCGGCGCTGGTTTCGGAGATGCCGCGCCAGTCGGCCGAGGTGCGCGCCGCGGCCGTGCAGCGCGTGCGCAGCCTGGTGGCGCTGGTCGCACAAACCCTGCCTGCCGACACGGCGCCCGACAGCGCCGCCGCCATCGCCAGCCAGATGGTGGGCGCGCTGCAGCTCGCGCGGGCCCTGGGCGACAACGCCGAAGGCCAGGCCCTGCTGGCCGCCAACCGCAGCGCCCTGCTGGCGCGCTACGACGCCCCCCACCGGCGGCCTGAACCATGACCGCAACCATCGCCCAGGCCCGTGTGCAGCAGATGCTGCACGCGCCGCTGCTGCCCACGCTGCTCCGCCTGGCCACGCCCAACGTGATGGGCCTGTTCGCGACGACCATCGTGATCGGCTACGACGGCTACATCCTCGGCCGCCTGGGCCCGGACGCGCTCGCCGGCATCGCACTGGTGTTCCCGCTGTCCATGCTGATGCTGCAGATGTCGGCGGGCGGCATCGGCGGCGCGACCACCGCCGCCGTGGCGCGTGCGCTGGGCGCCGGGCGCAGCCAGGACGCCAACCGCCTGGCGCAACAGGCGCTGCTTCTCGGCGCCTTGCTGGCCGCGCTGTTCATGCTGGTCATGCTCGGTTTCGGGCGCGGCATCTTCGGCGCCATGGGCGGGCGCGGCGCGGCGCTCGAAGCCGCGCTCGTGTACTCGAACGTGCTGTTCAGCGGCGCGCTGCTCATCTGGTCCACCAACGTGCTGGCGGCCGTGGTGCGCGGCGCGGGCAATATGGTGCTGCCCTCGGTGATGCTGCTGGGCACCGCGCTGCTGCACCTGGCCTTGTGCCCGCTGCTGGTGTTCGGCTGGGGGCCGGTGGCCGGCCTGGGCATGGCCGGCGCCGCCGCCAGCACGCTGGCCGTGAACGCCGTGGCCACGCTGGTGATGGCGGCCCACCTGTGGCGCCGCGACGGCGCCGTGCAGCTGCGGGCTTCGCCCTGGCGCCTGCACCTGCCGCTGCTGCGCGACATCCTGCGCGTGGGCCTGCCCGCGTCCTTGAGCCCGGTGATCAGCAACGCCTCCATCGCCGTGACCACGGCCTTCGTGGGCAGCTACGGCACGGCCGCGCTCGCGGGCTACGGCGTGGCGGCGCGGCTCGAATACATCCTGGTGCCGATCGCCTTCGGCTTCGGCACCGCCCTGACCGCGATGGTGGCGACCAACATGGGCGCCGGCCAGACGGTGCGCGCGGTGCGCGTGGCCTGGGCCGGCGGCGCGCTGGTGGCCGTGATCACCGGCGCGATCGGCCTGGCCACGGCCATCGCACCGGCGCTGTGGATGGGCCTCTTNACCAGCGATGCCGAAGTGCTGGCGGTGGGCGCCACGTATCTGAACATCGTGGGCGGCTGCTACGCCTTCTTCGGGCTGGGNCTGGCGCTGTTCTTTGCATCGCAGGGCGCGGGCCGCATGTTCTGGCCGCTGGCCGGCAGCATGGGCCGCCTCGTGATCCTGNCGGTNGGCGGCTGGCTCTGNGTGCAGGTGTTCCAGACCCCCGCGAGCGGCCTCTTTGCCGTTGTCGCGCTCAGCCTGGTCGTCTACGGCTCCACCCTNGCCATCGCGATTCGCCTGGGGAGCTGGGAGCGCTGAAGTCGGCGGGTAACATGCCCGCATGACCCGACTGCACACCGAGTACCAGCGCCTGTACCTGCACCCCGGCGCCGGGGTGGACGACACCGCGCCCCTGCGCCTGACCGACAGCGACGGCCGTGTGCGCGCCATGGTGCTGGCGCTCGGCCACCCGGCCGACTGGGCCACCCTCTCGCCCGTCTGGCGTGGTGTGCAGTCCGAGCTGGCCCTGCCCGCACCGGCCATCGCCGTCAACGGCGTGGACGCCTTCGAGCTCTGGTTCTCGCTGGCCCAGCCCGTGTCGGTGGCCGAAGCCGCCGCCTTCCTGCAAGGCCTGCGCCAGCGCTACCTGGCTGGCGTGAAACCCGGGCGGCTGCGGATGCTGCCCGCCCCGGATGCGCCGGTGCCCCCGGCCGTGCAAGCCGCCGCCTGGGTTCCCGCGCTGCAGGCCGCCACCGGCCAATGGTCCGCCTTCGTCGCGCCCGACCTGGCCGCGGTGTTTGGCGACGCCCCGTCGCTCGACTTCCAGCCCGGCAACGACGCCCAGGCCGAACTCTTGAGCCGCCTCGCCAGCACCCCGCCAGACGCGTTTGAGGCGGCCCTGGCCCAACTGCAGCCCGCAGCGCCCCAGCAGGCCCCGGCAGCGCCAGCGCCCAGCGAACCGGTGGCCCCGCCGGCACCGGGCGGCCCGGCCCACGCCGCGCTGGCCGGCCCGTACCAAGACCCACAAAGCTTCCTGCGCGACGTGATGAACGACCCCACCGTGGCGCTGGCCCTGCGCATCGAAGCCGCCAAGGCCCTGCTGCCGCGCGGCGCCCACGGGGCCGCATGAACCCGCCCCAGGCCACCGAACTGACACCCGCCGCCTTCATCGCGCAGGCCCTCAGCAACCCCGTCAATGCCGAACTGTTGCAGCGGCTGGACAGCCTGCGCCTGCCCCAGTGCCACCTGACCGCCGGCTGCCTGTTTCAGGCCGTGTGGAACCGGCAGGCCGGCCGGGCGCCCGACTGGGGCGTGAAGGACTACGACGTTTTCTACTTCGACGACGCCGACCTCTCGTGGGAAGCCGAAGACCGCGTGATCCGCGCCGTGCAGGCGCNCACCGCCGACCTGCGCGTGNCCGTGGAAGTGAAGAACCAGGCGCGCGTGCACCTCTGGTACCGCAGCCGCTTCCAGGCCGACTACCCCCAGCTCACCCGCGCCACCGACGGCATCGACCGCTACCTCATCGCCTGCACCTGCGTGGGCATAGACACCCGCAGCCGCGCCCTGTACGCGCCCAACGGGCTGGACGAACTGCAACGCGGCATCCTGCGCATGAACCCGCGCTTCGCACAGCCCGCCATGTTTCGCGACAAGGCACGCAGCTACCAGGCGCGCTGGCCGTGGCTGAGCATCGTGCCGGCGGAAGAAGAGGGCGGCGCATGAAAGAACACCGCGTGGAGATCGACCACCTTTTCATGTTCATCGAGCCCGACGGGCCCGAGATCGACGCCCTGAAACGCCAGGGGCTGACCGAAACCTACCGCCGCGCGCACCCCGGGCAGGGCACGGCCAACGTCTGCTTCGGATTCGACAACCTCTACCTTGAACTGCTCTGGCTCACCAGCGAAGCCGAAGCCCGCAGCCCGGTCATTGAGCGCACCCGCCTGTGGGAGCGCAGCCAGTGGCGCCGGCTGGGCACCTGCCCGTTCGGCATTGGATTTCGCGGCGACCTCGCCAGCGCCGGTGTGCCCACCTGGGACTACCGGCCTCCGTACCTGCCCAGCCATCTGCCGCCGGACATGAGCATCCAGGTTGCCACCGACAGCGACGACCCGATGCAACCCATGTTGTTCAGCTTTCCGGGGAGCACGGCGCCGAGCGAGTGGCCGGCGGAGCGGCGAGGGCGGCTGCAAACGGACGGTGGTTGGAGCCAAGCCGTTGGCTTGACGTTGCGGTTACAGGCGGGCATGGCGCCCAGCGCTGCATTGATCGCGCTCGCGGCCGCGTCAGGGATTGAGCTGGAGCAGGGCGAGGGCCCAGCCTATGGCATGACCTTGGATCTGATGGACTCGGACGGCTCGGTGACAAAGACTTTGGCAATGCCATTGGGTTCTGATGACGGCGTCACTGCTGGGTTGGGGTATCGCGTTCGACCCTGAGCCGGCATCTCCAGCAGTGGCGTGGCGGCGACTTTGTCTGTTTTGTTATACCTGTTCATATAACCGTACATGATGCAAGTACATGATGTCAAAAGCTTTTTCAGCCTCGGACACGCCAGGTTATCCTACTGTTGTCAGGCATATCCGATGAAAAGTCGTCTGCATCAAATTTGTGCAATTAAGGAGAGTTTGTGAATAAATTTCTAGTCACCGCACTTTTTACTATAACTGCATCGCATTGCTGGGCGTCTCCAGAAAGTCTCCGCTCCGTTGGATTGGAGACGAGTGGAAAAGATGGTTGCTATCTCTCTAATGGAAAGAATGTTTTGGGTGCTACTATTGGCTTGATGGTGAATGCTTACGATCATCATCCAAGATTGGAAAATCAAACGATAGTTGCAGTAATAAAAACGGCAATTGATGCGGGATGCAGCCTAAACGAGCCAGATGCCTCTGGGCTATCCCCGCTGAATGCCGCAATTTTGTTGAACCATCCAACTCTGGTTGATCTGCTTTTGAGTAATGGTGTCAGTCCGAAATTGAAAATTGAAAGTGCCAAAAAATTTATCAATGGAAAAGATTCATTCGAGCTTTATGAATTCCTACGGTCCAGGAAGGAAATGGCCCAAATTGGTGAAGTTCTTGCGAGGTACAGGTGATGAATAACAAAGCGCTGCTGTCGGGTAAATTTTCCGATGTGCCCCAAATTTGCGGCAGAGTGCGGCATTAAAACGCCATGAACCAGGGCTGGTTGACCTAATTCTCGGCTATCAAGCTGCAGTTGAAAAGGCAGTCAGGTTGTTGGAGGGCTCAGGCATTCCCAGGCCGGCAACCCCAACCGACTGGGTTGGGTACGACATTCCTCAGCGAGGGCAACTTGCCGGTGGCGTAAGCTATTTCAAACATGGGTACGGTTGCGCGGTATTTCTGCCGTCCGGTAAAGTCGATTTTGATTTTGGCGCTGAAGGCCAAATCAATGGCTTTGATCTAGGGCGCCTTACCCACTTCGCCGGGAACCGGCTGAAGAACTATGGCTTCCCCTCGGAGCAAACCATCAAGTCGGCATTCCAAATGGCCATAGAGTCCGGTGAAATTGTCCCGTCCGCATACATCCTGTACTACTTGGCGCCAGATGCCGCATAACCATCCAGTCAACCGAACCGCCGAACCCCCGCCTTTGGGCTTCCGCAATCCGGCCCGCGCGGTGTCCGGGTACTGTCATCGTTAGGGGGCTTCCATGCTCGACGACCTGCCCCAATTCATGTCTGCACCCACCTCCTGCCAGTTTGCGAAGGACGGCGCATGGGAAGACGCTTGGTCTTTCCCCAGCGGGCGTCTGCCGTCCCACTCGGAGCTGGTTTCCTACCTCGCTCAGAGCACCGAGGTCGCCTTTGAGGCGTTCTTTGGCGGCTCATTCTTCGGTGCCCGCGTCGCTGGTTCAGCGCTTGAGGTGGAGGCCTTCTCCATCAAGTGCCTCCAGGCAGTCCAAGCTCAGCAGTCGTTCTTCGGCGTCTTCCGCCAAGAGCTTGGGTGTCCCCTTCCAGGTCAGCCACCAGCCTTCGCCGAGATCGGTTGCGTCAACGCCTGGCGCAGCGTCGGGGCTGTCCGCATCTCCGAGCCGCACCTGGCTTCGTCAGGGTTCGCACGTCTCTGGCATTCGGTGCTCCACAGCTCTGTAGGTCGGGACACCCGCCATGCCAAGGCGATCGAGTTCGCGTTCGAATACCCGCTCGCACACTGGTTCGGTGTGCCCGTTTCGGTCACTGGTGAGTCAAACTCGGTTTCCGAGGCCTTGCTTCGCCAGGCCACAGGGCTTGTCGCGTCACCCGAACCACAGCCCGCCCGGCATGCTCCCTGACCCTTCGCTGGGGCGACTCGCGCCTCAACTCAAACATTCGGCGTCCGTCCATCCCAAACGGTTCGCTTTCACAGGAGGAGCACAACGTGCCGCTGGTTTGGTCTCACTCGATCGATGGTCTCGACTGGAATGAACTCTCTGCCCTTTACGCCGCCGCGCCGCTGGGAAACAAGAACGCGGCCGGTCTGAAGACCGCGTTCACGAACAGCATGTTCAGGTGTTTGGTCCACGACGACGGAAAGCTGGTCGGGGTCGGGCGGGCGCTGGCCGACGGTGTGGACTGCTCATACATCTGCGACGTCGCGCTGCTGCCCAGCCATCAGGGCCTGGGCCTTGGAAAACAGATCGTGGCCAGGCTGGTGGAGTTGTCCCGAGGGCACAAGAAGATCATCCTCTACGCGGTGCCCGGCAAGGAGTCGTTCTACAAGAAGCTGGGGTTCAAGCGCATGAGCACCGCCATGGCCATCTTTGAAAACCAGGCCGGGGCGTTGGCGCAGGGGTATGTCAACGAAACCTAGAGGGCGATGCTGCCGGCTCTGTGGGCTGTGCTCGGCATGCAGGCGCTCGCTAACCCCCGTCCGTCTCCCACAACATGGACACAGGCACCGCGTGCAGCTTTTCGTCGAACGGGGTGATGCGGTCATGGTCGTGCAGCACCAGGCCGTGGACGAACTTGTCGCCGACGGCGGCTTGCAGTTGGCGCAGGCCGCGCAGGTCTTGGGGGCGCACAGTGGCAGAGGCTTTGACCTCAATGCCAATGACCCGCCCGCGCCGGTCTTCGATCACCAGGTCCACCTCATCCTGGTCTTTGGTGCGAAAGTGGGAAAAACGCAGCCGCTTCTCGGACCAGGTGGCGATTTTGAGCACTTCTGACACCACAAAACTCTCCAGCAGCGGGCCGTAACCCGTGCGTTCTTTCTGCAACTGGGCGGCGGTGTCACCGCGCAGGGCCGCGAGCAAGCCGGTGTCCAGAAAGTGCAGCTTGGGTGTTTTGGTGAGGCGGCTGACCGCGTTGTGCGACCACGGGGGCACTTGGCGCAGCAAAAACAAGCGCTCCAATATGCCCACGTACTTTTGTGCCGTGGGCGCGGTCAGGCCCAGTGCCGCACCATAGCTGCTGTGGTTGACCAGTTGCCCGGCGTGGGCAGCCAACACATCGAGCAGGCGGGGCATGCGGTCGAGCTGGTCGATGTTGGCGATATCGCGCACATCCCGGTCCAGGATGAGCGCCACATAGTCCTCCAGCCAGGCCTGTCGGCGGCTGGCGCTGGTGCGCCGCAGGGCCTCGGGGTAGCCGCCTTGGAGCACACGCGCCATCAGAGCGTCCCCCACCACCGGGTTGGCCACCGGGGGCAGATCGCCGCCATCCAACAAGCGGTCCAGCAAATCCCCTGGCGTGCCTGCCAGCTCGGCTTGAGCGAAAGGCAGCAGGGTGATCACCGCCAGTCTGCCGGCCAAGGAGTCGGCAACGACGGGCAGGGCCATCAGGTTGGTGGAGCCTGTGAGCAGAAAACGCCCGGGTGCCTGGTCTTTGTCCACGCTCTCTTTGATAGACAACAGCAGATCGGGGGCGCGTTGCACCTCGTCGATCACCGCGCTTTGAAGGCCGCGCACAAAGCCCGCCGGGTCTGCGCGTGCGGCCGCCAGCGTGGCGGGGTCATCGAGCGTGAGATAGGGTCGATCGCTGTTGGCGTATTGCCGGGCCAACGTGGTCTTGCCTGCCTGCCGTGGTCCAACCACCAACACCACGCGCGTGTCTTGCAAGGCGGTGGTGATCTGGCGCTGCGCGTGGCGGGCAATGGTGCCGCTGGGTGCTGGGCTTGGTGTGTGGGGCATACGAAAAGACTCTCCGTAAAAAATTCTGACTGATTAAAACTCAAGTACCGACCAATCAATAATATAAACTTGTCTGATTGCAAACGATGCGAAGCTATGGCTCACCAGCGAAGCCGAAGCCCGCAGCCCGGCCATCCAAGTGGCCATCGACAGCGACGACCCTATGCAGCCTATGCTGTTCAGTTTTCCGGGAAGTACGCCGCCGAGCGAGTGGCCGGCGGAGCGGCGGGGGTGGCTGGGGCCAGGTTGCCGAAGTGGCACGGCGGTTGCCGGCGAGTGTGCGCCCACCACCGCGTTGATCGCGCTCGCGGGTGTATTGAGGTCGGTGCTCGAGCCAGGTGATGGTTTTGCATGTGGGTGATCTTGAGGCTGAATGTCGGTCGGTCACGAGACTGCGGCATGTCTATTTGGAGAGCAGACGATGAGAAAAATTGAGGAAGTCCTGAAGATGGAGAACATGGATGAGCTTTCATCCGAAGACGCTCTGCAGGCAATAGCGCAACTCGTCGATTACGCGCTCGATCATGGAGATCCCGACATGACATCGCGGGCGTTGCTCTGGAGCGAGCAGCTTGCACCGCGGCTGGTCTCGGAACAGCAGCGGGTGCTCCTTGACTACTATCGGGCCAATGCATGGGCAAATCGTCAGAGTGCTCTGCGCTTGGATCGCGCTGCGGTTTGGGCCTGGGACCAAGAAGAGTTGCAGCAGCAGGTATTTCTTCTGCGTCGAGCTCTCAATAGCCCCGCTTTCGAAGAACTTGATGATCTCCACAAATGTCAAATTCTTACGAATTTGGCCAACCAACTGGACACCATTGGCCGCTTCATCGAGGCGAGGGAGCTTTGGAGCCGAGCACTCTCGGTGCTGCCAGTGTTCTGGATGGCCCGCGCCAACCGAGGCCGCAGTCTCATGTACTACTCGCATGTCCTCTATGACTCCGGTCATGCTGCTGTTTTCGCGCTTGAGGCCCACAAGGACATCACGACTTCGCTTGAGCACATTGCCCAGTATCCGCAGCTAGGAGACCGAGCGGTCCAAGATATATTTTCCGACGCTGCCAGAGAGATCGAGCGGCACTTCGACCTGGACGTGATCGCATCGAACTATCAACCAGATAAATACCCCTTGGCAGAAGATGCTGCCGAGCGCGTATATAGAGAGTGGTGCCTGCATGAGCATCTATTTCTCAATCCACTGAACGATCTTGGGCCTCACTCGATTGCGGCTCGTGACGTCCTAACACTCCCCAGTTTTGTTACGGCGCTCAATGAACATCCAGTGGTGGTGGGATTTTTCAACCAATTGAAGCAAGAGTACGTTTCGGCACGTTGGCTCTATTTCGAGGGAATCACTGCCGATGAAACCCATCTATCTGACCTCGAGGTGCTGCAATACGACACACTAGATTACACGGCTCTCGGACTCGGGGTCGAGCAGGTGAAGCTCGCTTTCCGGATGGCCTACTCGTTACTGGACAAGATTGCGTACTTCTTGAATCACTACCTGCAACTTGGCATCCCCGAGAAGAGAATTAGTTTTCGGCATGTGTGGCGCGAAAAAGAAACCGGTCCGGTGCGACCAGAGTTCTCAATCTCCGAAAACTGGCCGTTTCGAGGGCTTTATTGGCTAAGCAAGGATCTCTTCGAGGCAGATTTCAAGGGCGTGCTTGAGCCCGACGCCCGCGCGCTTCACGAGCTGCGCAATCACCTGGAGCATAAGTACGTGAAGATGCACTCAATGATGGTGCCAGTGCGTCCCGTCGACTTGTTTCATGACAATCTTGCACATGCGGTGTCTCGCGACGACTTGGAGCAAAGGACTCTGCGAATATTGAAGCTCGCGCGATCCGCATTGATCTACCTCTCACTCGGGATGCATGTGGAGGAAGGGCGACGCCAAGCCAGTGGCGACGCAGACTGTCGAATTGGGTCAATGCCACTTCATGCGATGGATGATGAGTTCAAACGTCGGTGGTGATCAGCATGAGGCAGACCCACTATCGATCATGAAGGTGCATGACTCCTCCAGGCGTGCCGTGACTGGAATATCCCGAAAACTCTGCGAAATACCTTGCGCTTTATTTCTGAATTGTTGAGGCTACCTTGATCATACAGCTGGAAAATCGGCTTATCGCCTTTTTGGACGTTCTTGGCTTTTCTGCTCGCCTTGAAAAGGAGGATATCCCTTCCTTCCATGCTCAATACTCATCTTATATTGATGAGGCGAAGAATGCCGCTTTTTACTCGGCTCAAGGTGATAGTACTGGAAGAAAGAACTTTGAGTTTTCACAGTTTTTGTTTGACTCTATCGTTTTAGTGTCATATCCCGTGGATGATGTGTTTAATGTAAACAACTTTGTTAGCGCAGTTGCCTTGTTGCTTGAGATTGGTTTCAAAAGCAACCTCCCACTCCGAGGTGCCATCTCTCAAGGGGACTTCTTGTATGATCAGGAAAGGAATATTTTTCTTAGTGATCGATTTCCTGAGTTGGCTAAGTTTGAACTGAAACAAGAGTGGGCTGGCTGTACTATTCTTCGTCATGCAGAACAAACCGTCCTAGATGCAGAATTTGGAATAAGTTCGCTGAATGAGCTGCCAGAACAGCAAATAAGAAACCAGATGGTTCATAAATATCAAGTACCTCTAAAGAAGAAGGAGTTTTTTGACGGATTGGCCATAAATTTTCTCTTTTTCCTATCGGAGGCTGAAATATTGGCGGGCATTGATTATTTAATCGCAGAAAAAAATGAAAAAAGCCGGGAGTATTTCGAGTTCTTGAAGTCATTGCCAATACATCTTCAGAAATTGAATCCGGAATTCTATCCTGCTGTATATTGCACTTCTATAGCTACAAGAAGCGGTATGCGTGCAAAATTCATTGACGGCCAAGGAAATCGTTGCGAGCCAGGTGTTAAAGAACTTACCTGGGTTGCAGTTGGGCGGTGGAAGTAATGAGATATAACAATTGCAGGCACTGCGACGGCTTTTTCGTTGCGGCTACGCCTTCACTACAAAGTTGCGCGTGCTGCGGACGTTGAACGTCTGTTCTTATGACAGAGCGCTGGCCGGTCCTGGCCGACAGACACCTACCCGACAGTCGCGAAGGTCCCATGCCAACCCAGAGCGGTCATGACTGATGTGTTGGATCAGGCTCGGAGCGGCTGAAAACCCGCTCTCCACACAGGGAAACCACCTTCGTCTGAGGGCCATGGTGCAGACACCGGATGCGTCCCCGACACTGGCGTCTTGCCGTGCAGGCCCGGGAAAAAGTACTTGTCCTCGCCTGTCGAAACTCAATCCCTTTGATCGTCGTTGAAGTGGAGTACGTCACCGAATGCGCTCCCCTCACTCGCGGCAACGACTGAAAGGAATTCAAATGTCTGCTCAAGAACCCATCAAAGGTCCGGCTTCCTACTTTCCATCCATTGAGAAGAAGTACGGCAAACCCATTGCCCACTGGATGCAAGTCCTTGAGAAAGCCGGTCCGCTCAAGCACATGGAGCTCGTCGGCCATCTGAAAGCCGAGCATCAGCTGGGGCACGGCCACGCCAATGCGCTGGTCGCGTGGTTTTTGGCAAAAAAGAAGTAGGCAGCTACCCGTAGCACGGCAACACGATGGACCACCATCGATCATGAAAGCGCAATGACCATGAAGACCACAGAACGCGACGCATTGCTCCAACTGCTCAATACCCGCTTCGAGAAACACACGCACCGACATGCCGGGCTTGCATGGTTAGACGTGCGGGCCAAGCTGGAAGGCCATCCCGAAGCGCTGAGTTCGCTGCAAGCGATGGAGGCCACGGGCGGTGAGCCGGACGTTTTGGGGGAGGCCACGGATTCCGGCCACATCGTCTTCTGTGACTGCTCCCCGGAAAGCCCCACGGGGCGCAGAAGCACTTGTTTCGACGGCGAGGCGCGGGCGGCCCGCAAGGAGAACAAGCCCGAGAACAGCGCGGCCGAGATGGCGGCCGAAATGGGCATCGAGCTGCTGACGGAAGATCAGTACCGGGCGCTGCAGCAGCTCGGTGAGTTTGATTTGAAGACATCCAGCTGGCTCCAGACGCCGCCCGAGGTCCGGGCGCTCGGCGGCGCCCTCTTCGGTGACCGGCGCTATGGCCGGGTGTTCGTTTATCACAACGGCGTGCAGTCGTACTACGCGGCCAGGGGCTTCCGGGGTTTGCTTCGGGTGTGAGCCCTGGGCGAACAGGCATCAACCGTCAACAGAGGGCAACAAGATGAAGATGGTCCTGACGTCTGCGACGAATCCCGATGAGTACATGGCCTGTCTCAGCGGGTGGCAACAAAGCTACGCGCAGGCCTTGCGCTCTGTGGTTCGCAGCGCTGCACCCGAGCTGGAAGAGCGGCTGAAGTGGGGCCACCTCGTCTACTTCGCCCATGGCCCGGTGCTGCTGATTCGGGCGGAACCCACCCGCGTCTTGTTCGGCTTCTGGGAGGGTCAGCGCCTGCGGCATATCGAGCCCCGCCTGAGGCCCGGCGGCAAGTACCAGATGGCCACCCTGGAGCTGAAAGAGGGCACGCCATTTCTCCAGGAAACCGCCGTTCGTCTGGCCACGGAGGCCTCTAAACTCGCTCGCCATGAGCAACCCCGTCTCGAACCTCGCTGAGCTTCTTCAAACCATGCAGCCCACGCTGAACGAGGGGGTTTATGTCTTCGCTTCCGTGTCGCCGGACACGGATACCCGCTCACTGGAGCCGTTGGCCACGTTTCGGGAAGCGGAAGGCCTCACGCTGATCGTTGAGGAAGAACGGGCCCGAAAGGCGGGGCTGCCCGTCTTGTTCCGCGCCGCGTGGATCACGCTCACGGTGCATTCCGATCTCCAGGCCGTGGGCCTCACCGCCGCCGTCGCCGCTGCGCTGGCCCAGGCCCACATCAGCTGCAACGTCGTGGCCGCGGCGTTTCACGACCACATCTTTGTCCCCGTCGAGTCGGGGGGTGAAGCGCTGGCCGCTTTGCAGCGGCTTCAGCGGCGCAGCAGCCGGGGCGCCGGGTAGCCCTTCCATCGAGAGGCCGCGTCGTCAGGCCAGCAGCGGCGGTTTCAGCGCCGCGCCAGATCGTGCAACAGCAGCCGCGCCGTCGCCACGTTCGTCGCACACGGCACGTTGTGCACGTCGCAGGCGCGCAGCAGCGCGCTGATGTCGGGTTCGTGGGGTTGGGCGGTCATGGGGTCGCGCAGGAAGATCACGCAATCCACCTCGCCCATCGCGAGCCGCGCGCCGATCTGCAGGTCNCCGCCGAGCGGGCCGCTGAGCAGGCATTCCACGTTNAGGCCCGCCTCCGCNTGCAGGCGAGAGCCGGTGGTGCCGGTGGCCATGAGGGTGTGTTGCCGCAGCAGCGGCGCGAATTCGGTGGCCAGGGCCACCATGTCGTTCTTCTTTTTGTCGTGGGCGACGAGGGCGATGTTCATGGTGGGGCGTGGGTGGGTTGCTTCGTCAGCGGGTGGGCAGGCCGTGCTGTTGCCGCAGGTGTTCCAGCAGCTCGGCGCAGGCGTCTTCAATGATGTCGAGCACGTGCTCGAAGCCGGCCGCGCCGCCGTGGTACGGGTCGGGCACGTCGNGTGAGTNCACGCGGCGGCTGTGCTGGNTGAGCAGGCGCACTTTGTGGGCGTGTTCGGGCGGGCACAGCTGCAGGGTGTCGCGCAGGTTGGCTTCGTCCATCACCAGCACGTGGTCGGCGGCGACGCAGTCGCTGGCGCTCAGGCGGCTGGCGCGCAGGTCCGACAGGTCGTAGCCGCGCCGGGCGGCGTGGGCCTGGCTGCGTTCGTCGGGCGGGGCGCCCACGTGGTAGCCGTGGGTGCCGGCGGAGACGACGGTGATGTGGTCCTGCAGCCCGGCCTGGCGCACACAGTGGCGAAACACGCCATGCGCGCTGGGGCTGCGGCAGATGTTGCCCATGCAGACGAAGAGCACGCGCACGGGGGGCACGGCGGGCTTCTCCGGTGCGCTCACTGGCCGGCTTTCTCCATGGCCTTGGCCATGGTCTTGCCCAGCTCCACGCCCCACTGGTCGTAGGCGTTGATGCCCCAGATGGCGGCCTGGGTGAACACCTTGTGCTCGTACAGCGCGATCAGCGCGCCGAGGCGGTGCGGGGTGAGCGCGTCGAGCCAGACGGTGCTGCTGGGCACGTCGCCCTTGAAGGCGCGTTGGCTCACGAAGGCCTGGGCCTGCTCGGCGCTCTGGCCTTCGGCCATGAGGGCTTGCAGGGTGTCGACCTCGCTGCGGCCCACGGCCAGGGCCTGGGCCTGCGCGCGCAGGTTGAGGTTGACCACGCGGTGGTGTTCGGCGGCCAGGGGCAGGGGCGTGTCTTCGCTCTGCACGCCGATGAATTCGACCGGCACGCGGTGCGTGCCCTGGTGCAGCAACTGGAAATAGGCGTGTTGCCCGTCGATGCCCAGGCCACCCCAGAGGATGGGGCCGGTGTCGGTGTCGCAGGGTTGGCCGTCTTTGCGGGTGCGTTTGCCGTTGCTTTCCATGTCCATCTGCTGCACGAAGGGCGCGAAGCGCACCAGGCGGCTGGGGTAGGTGGAGAGCAGCTGGGTGGGGCACTGCAGGAAGTTGCGGTTCCACACGCCGGCCATGGCCAGGACGACGGGCAGGTTCTGCGCCAGTGGCGCGCTGCGGAAATGCGCGTCCATGGCCTGGCCGCCGGCCAGGAATTCGCGGAAGGCTTTCGACCCGATGGCCAGCGCCAGCGGCAGGCCGAGCGCGGACCAGATGGAGTAACGGCCACCGACCCAGTCCCAGAAGGTGAAGGTGTGTTCGGTGGGGTAGCCGGCGGCGCCGGATTTCTGCGGCGCGGCGGTGATGGCGACGAGGTGCGGGCTCTGCGCCGCACCGGTGATGCCGGCGTCTTGCAGCCAGCGCCGCGCGGAGGCGGCGTTGGTCATGGTTTCCTGCGTGGTGAAGGTCTTGCTGGCCACGATGATGAGCGTGGTGAGCGGGTTCAGGTCGCGCAGCGTGCTGTGCAGCGCCCAGGCGTCGGGGTTGCTGACGAAGTGCACGCGCAGGCCCGCGGCTTCGGCGTGGTGGCCGCCGCTGCACCACGGGGCCAGCGCGTCGGCCGCCATGCGGGGGCCGAGGTCGGAGCCACCGATGCCGATGTTCACCACGTCGGTGATGGCCAGGCCGGTGCTGCCTTTCACCTCACCCGAGCGCACGCGGTCGGCGAAGGCGCAGACGCGCTCCAGCTCGGCCTGCACCAGCTGCTGGATGGCGTCGCCCCAGGGCGCCGCGTTGCCGGTGGCGCCGGGCGTGCCGCGCAGGGCCGTGTGCAGCACGGCGCGCTGTTCGCTGGTGTTGATCACGTCGCCGCGGAACATGGCGTCGCGCTGGGCTTCCACGCCGGCCTGCTGGGCGAGGTCCATCAGCGTGGCCCACACGGCGCCGTCCAGCGCCTGGCGGCTGAAGTCGATCTCGATGCCGGTGCCGGCGGCGCTGGCCTGCATCTGCTCGCGGCCGGGCTCGGCGAGGCGATCGCGCAGGTGGGGTTGGGGCGCGGCGGCGAGGTCGGCGAGCTGTTGCCAGGCGGGGAGGGAGGTGGGTGAGGTCTGCGGGGTAGACATGGGGCGGCTGCCTTGTTTCTCTCCGTTCGCCCTGAGCCTGTCGAAGGGCTGGCGCGGTGTGTCGGTACGAGGGCTTCGACAGGCTCAGCCCGAGCGGTAGCTGGGTGGTGATTGTGCCGTCAGGCGCCGGCGGCCAAGGCGGTGGCTTCCTTTGCCAGTTGCGTGATCTTCTTCCAGTCACCGGCCTTCAGCGCGTCGGCCGGCGTGAGCCAGGAGCCGCCGGCCATGGCCACGTTGGGCAGCTTCAAAAAGTCTTTCAGGTTCTCGGGGCTCACGCCACCGGTGGGGCAGAACATCACGTCCGGGATCGGCGCGCCCAGCGCCTTGAGCATGCCCAGGCCACCGGCCTGCTGCGCGGGGAACAGCTTCATGAGGCTGAAGCCTTGTTCGCGCCGGTGCATCACTTCGCCGGGCGTCATCACGCCGGGGATGAAGGGCAGCCTGGCGGCTTTGACGGCTTCGACCAGTTCGTCGGTACAGCCGGGCGAGAGCGCGAAGCTGGCGCCCGCGTCGATCACGCGCTGCACCTCGGCCACGCGGGTCACCGTGCCGGCGCCGGTGTGCATCTGCGGCACGGCCTTGGCCACGGCTTCGATGCTGGCGAGCGCGGCGTCGGAACGCAGNGTGATCTCCATCACGTCGATGCCNCCTTCGAGCAGGGCGTGGGCCAGCGGCACGGCGTGGGCCGGGTCGCTGAGCACGATGACGGGCACGACGCGGGAGGTGAAGGCGGGGCGGGAGAAGCAGGTGGTCATGGTGTGTGTGGGGTGTGTGGTTTGAGGGGAGGGGTTGGCGCGCGGGCCCTCACCCCAACCCTCTCCCAGAGGGAGAGGGAGCGAAGACACGCGGGCCTGGGTGCATCACTTCGCTTGAACAGAGAAGTGCATTCACCCCCTCTCCCTCTGGGAGAGGGCGGGGGTGGGGGCCCGCGAACCAGGAAAGCATGAAGCCGCCAGCCTCCACCCCCTCTCCCCCTGGGAGAGGGTTGGGGTGAGGGCCAGCGCGCCAGGAAAGCATGGCTGAATCAGCCCAGCAAAGGCGACGCGCCGCACTCGGGCGTGCTCGCGTGCGCGCGGAACAATCCAAACAGCTCGCGGCCGGTACCGTGGGCGTTGTGGCTCAGGTCGGGGTGGCTGATGTTGCGGGCGGCCAGGGTGGCGGCGTCCACTTCCAGCTCCAGCACGCCGCGCTCGCAGTCCAGCGTGATCCAGTCGCCGTCCATCACGCGGGCGATGGGGCCGTCGGCCAGGGCTTCGGGGCTGAGGTGGATGGCGGCGGGCACCTTGCCCGATGCGCCGCTCATGCGGCCGTCGGTCACCAGCGCCACCTTGAAGCCCTGGTCTTGCAGCACGGCCAGTGGCGGCGTGAGCTTGTGCAGTTCGGGCATGCCGTTGGCGCGCGGGCCCTGGTAGCGCACCACGGCGATCAGGTCCTTGTTGATCTTCCCGGCGTTGAACAGGGCCAGCAGGTCCTGCTGGTCGCTCACCACCACGGCCTGGGCGCGNACCACGCGGTGCTCGGGNTTCACCGCCGANACCTTGACGACGCTGCGGCCCAGGTTGCCNTTGAGCAGGCGCAGGCCGCCGTCGGCGCTGAACGGGTCGGCCACCGGGCGCAGCACGCTGGTGTCGCCGCTCGTGGTGGGCACCGGGCGCCAGGCGAGGGCGCCGTTGTCCAGCCAGGGCTCGTTGACGTAGGCCGTGAGGCCCGCGCCCATCACGGTCATGACGTTGGCGTGCAGCAGGCCGTGGGCCAGCAGTTCGTGCATGAGGAAACCCATGCCGCCGGCGGCGTGGAAGTGGTTCACGTCGGCGCTGCCGTTGGGGTAGACGCGCGCCAGCAGCGGCACCACGGCCGAGAGTTCGGCGAAGTCGTCCCAGTCGATCAGCACGCCGGCCGCGCGCGCCATGGCCACGAGGTGGATGGTGTGGTTGGTCGAGCCGCCGGTGGCGAGCAGGCCGATGATGCCGTTGACGACGGCGTTGACGCTCAGGATGTCGGCCAGGCAGATCGCGGGCTCGCCGGTGCGNCCGGTGTTGACCACGGCGCGCTGCATCGCGGCNTGGGTGAGGGCATCGCGCAGCGGTGTGCCGGGGTTCACGAACGANGCGCCGGGCAGNTGCAGGCCCATGATCTCCATGAGCATCTGGTTGCTGTTGGCGGTGCCGTAGAAGGTGCAGGTGCCGGGGCTGTGGTAGGCCTGGGCCTCGCTCTCCAGCAGCGCCTCGCGGCCCACCAGGCCCTGCGCGTACTGCTGGCGCACCTTGGCCTTGGCGTCGTTCGAGAGGCCCGAGGTCATGGGGCCGGCGGGCACGAAGACCGCGCTCAGGTGGCCGAACTGCGCCGCGCCCATGAACAGGCCGGGCACGATCTTGTCGCAGATGCCGAGGAAGAGCGCGGCGTCGAACACGTTGTGCGACAGCGCCACCGAGGTGGCCAGCGCGATCACGTCGCGCGAGAACAGCGAAAGCTCCATGCCGGCGGCACCCTGCGTGACGCCGTCGCACATGGCGGGCACGCCACCGGCCACCTGCGCGGTCACGCCCAGGGCGTGCGCGTGCTGGCGCAGCTGCTCGGGGTAGTGCTCGTAGGGCTGGTGGGCCGAGAGCATGTCGTTGTAGGCGGTGACGATGCCGACGTGTGGCGCGCGCTCGGCGTGGATCTTGAGCTTGTCGTTGGCGGGCAGGGCGGCCGTGGTGTGCGCCATGTTGGCGCAGCCCATGCCGCTGCGCTGGGTGCCGGCCTTGCGCTGCGCGGCCATGCTGGCGAGGTAGGTGGCGCGGGTGCCGGCGCTGCGCTGGGCGATTCGCTCGGTCACGTGGGCGATGGTGGGGTGAATCTGTGACATCGTGGGCCTTCCTTCAGGGGTTCTGTTCAGAAATACCGCGGAACTGGCTTTGCCAGGCCGCAGGTGTTGCGGCTGCGCGCAGCGAGCCAGCGACGGGGGTGGTCATGCCATCCAGACGCTGACGGGGGTCTGTGTCTGGTTGATCACCAGCGAGACTGGAAGTGCCGCGTCGGCCTGATGGGCGGCGCGGCGGTAGACGGCGAGCTTGCTCTCGCCGGCGATGGACAGCACCAGCTCGCGCGCGGCGAGCAGGCTGGGCAGGGTGAGCGTGAGGCGCGCGTGGGGCGCGGTGGCGGGCGTCACCCAGGCCAGCCGCTCGGTGGACTCCAGCGCGTGGGCACAGCCCGGGGCGCCGGGAAAGAGCGAGGCGGTGTGCGCGTCTTCGCCCATGCCGAGCACGGCCAGGTCCAGCGGCCAGGGCAGGTGGGCGATGCGTTCGTTGGCGTCCTGCGCCAGCCTGTCCAGCACCTGTTCGCTGAGCACCGCGGGCAGCTCGCGGAAGAAGGGCACGAAGCGGGCCGCGGCCGCCGCACCCTGCAGCAGGTGGCGGGCCACCAGGGCGGTGTTGCTGTCGGCGTGGTCGCGCGGGACGACGCGCTCGTCCACCAGGATCACGCTGAGCTTGGCCCAGTCCAGGTCTTGCTCGCGCAGGACTTCGAAGAGGGCGATCGGCGACTTGCCGCCCGAGACGGCCAGGCTGGCCCGGCCACGCTCGGCGATGGCGCTGCGCAGGGCGCTGGCGATGTGCTCGGCCAGGGCGGCGGGGGGGGCGTTGGGGGGTTCGGTCAACTGGGGTGTGTTCATGCGAGGTGTTTGTGGTGGACGGCGTTTCTGACTGGCGGGCCCCTCACCCCAGCCCTCTCCCCAGAGGGGCGAGGGAGTAACTGCCCGTTGCTCGACAGGCCTTACCCCCTCTCCCGCTGGCGGGAGAGGGTTGGGGTGAGGGTGGGCGCAGCAGGTTCACGACTCCTCGACCCACGAAGAACCCTCGCGCGCCATCAAGGCGGAAGACGCCGCCGGGCCCCAGCTGCCCGCGGTGTAGGCCTTGGGCTTTTCGTTGAGCTGCTGCCAGCCGTTGATGATGGGTTCGACCCAGGTCCAGGCGGCTTCGAGTTCGTCGCGGCGCATGAAGTGCGTGAGGCGGCCTTTGATGACGTCGATCAGCAGGCGCTCGTAGGCCTCGGCGCGGCGTTCGGAGAAGGCGGTTTCGAGGTCGAGGTTCAGGCTCACCGGGCGCAGCTTCATGCCGCTGCCGGGCTCCTTGGCCATCATCTGCAGCTGGATGTGTTCTTCCGGCTGCAGGCGGATCATCAGGCGGTTGACCGACTGGCGCGGCGAGTCCTGGAAGATGGTGAAGGGCAGGTCGGCGAACTCGATCACGATCTCGGACTGGCGCGCCGCCATGCGCTTGCCGGTGCGCAGGAAGATCGGCACGTTGGCCCAGCGCCAGTTGTTGATGTGGGCCTTGAGGGCCACGAAGGTTTCGGTGCTGCTGTGGTGCGGGATGTTGGCTTCCTGCAGGTAGCCCACGGCGGCGTCGCCGTTGGCCGCGCCCGCGACGTACTGGCCGCGCACGGTGTCTTTGGCCACGTCGGCCATGGTCATGGGGCGCAGCGAGCGCAGCACCTTGAGCTTTTCGTCGCGCACGGCGTCCGGGTCAAGCGACACCGGCGGTTCCATGGCGACGATGCACAGCAGCTGCAGCAGGTGGTTCTGCACCATGTCGCGCATGGCGCCGGTGCCGTCGTAGAAGCCGGCGCGGCTGCCCACGCCCACACTCTCGGCCACGGTGATCTGCACGCTCTTGATGTAGGGGCTGCGCCAGAGCGGTTCGAAGATGGTGTTGCCAAAGCGCAGCACCATCAGGTTCTGCACCGTCTCCTTGCCCAGGTAGTGGTCGATGCGGAAGATCTGCTGTTCCTGGAAGTACTGGCCCACGTCGTCGTTGATCTGCCGCGCCGAGGCCAGGTCGTGGCCCAGCGGTTTTTCCAGCACCACGCGCGAGTTCGCGTCGATGAGGTTGGCGCCGGCCAGGTTGGCGCAGATGCCCACGAACAGGCTGGGCGCGGTGGCCAGGTAGTACACGCGGTCCGAGCCGGGCTGCAGGGCGGCGGCGAGCGCGGCGTAGTCGGGTGCCTGGGTGGCGTCGAGGGCGACGTAGTCCAGCCGCTCCAGAAAACCCTGCCACGAGGCCATGTTGTAGGCCTTGGCCTCGATGAAGCCGGGCACCTTTTCCTGGATGAATTCGACGAAGGCGGCGCGGTCCCAGGGCTGGCGGCCCAGCGCGTGGATGCGCGTGGACGCGGGCAGGTTGTTGTGCAGGTGCGCCATGTACAGCGCGGGCAGCAGCTTGCGCACGGAGAGGTCGCCCACCCCGCCAAAGATCACCAGATCGAGGGGGGAAGCCGCGGCGGGGGAGGGCGTGGAGGTGCTCATGTCTCTAATTTAGTTACGTGAATGGCTTGATTTTAATGTAATCAAGTTACATGCGGGTTACCGGTTGTGATCGGGTTTTTCGCGGGTTCCGATGCGCGGGCGGCCTGGGGTTCAAAGCGCCTCGAACACCGGCGGCACGGCGGCCACGCGCGCCACCACCTCGGCCAGGCTGGGCGGCACGCAGCCGGTCTGCATCACGCACAGGCTGGCGCTGGCCACCGCCCGGCCCAGGATGTGGCGCACGTCTTCGGCGTCGAGCGCGATCTGGTCGGCCTGGCTGGCGGCCTGCACCACCGGGCGTTCGAGCAGGGCGGCCAGCAGGCCGGCCAGAAAGCAGTCGCCCGCGCCCACGGTGTCGGCCACCCGCACCGGCTGCGGCTCGGCGGCCTGCCAGCCATGGCCGTCGCGGTGCAGCAGCACGGCGCCTCGGGGCCCTAGCGTGAGGGCCAGCCAGGTGGCGGGCGTGGCCCGCAGCAGCTCGCGGGCCGCCTGCAGCGGGTCGGCCGCGGTGAAGCCCAGCGTGACCAGATCGTCGTCGCTCACCTTGACCAGGTTGGCCTGGCCGAGCGCGGCCATGACGCTGGCCTGGTAGGCCGCCATGTCCGGCACGATGGCCGGGCGCAGGTTGGCGTCCACCGCCACGAAACGGCCCGCGGCGCGCTGGGCCTGGAGCCAGGGCAGGTATTTGGCGCTGTCGTCGGCCACCAGGGCCAGGCAGCCGGTGGCCACCAGTTTGAGCTGGGTTTCGGCCGCGCACTGGCGGCTCATGTCGGCCGCGTTGACCTGGCGGTCGGCCACGCCGTCGCGGTAGAAGCTGTAGCTGGCCTTGCCCTGTTCGTCCAGGCCCACCACCGCCAGCGAGGTGGGTTCGTGTGCGGGCGCTTCCTGCGCCAGCACCACGCCGGCCTGGTGGATGCCCTCGGCCAGCAGGCGGCCGAAGCGGTCGCCCGAAAGCGGGTTGAGGTAGAGCGTGCCCACGCCCTGCAGGCCCAGCGCCCGCGAGAGGTTGTAGACCGCGCCCCCGGCGCAGGGGCGCAGCCGGCCGTCGGATTCCTCGATCAGATCGATCAGGGCCTCGCCAGCGGTGGCGACGTGTAAAGCTTGATGTTGCCTAGGGAAAACCATAACTAAATCCAGTTGATTTATTAACCTGAAGCGAAATATAGTTCAGTCACTCCGCAGCGCCCACCGTGTAAACCCCAAGGGGACGGCTGCCGGGGTTTGCGTCTCGTTCATCTGCCCATCATCCATCCCTTCGAGGAGACACCTGTGAAAAAACTCGTTCCCGCCTTCGCCTTCACCGCTCTGGCCNTGGTCGTCGGCACGGCTTGCGCCGCNGANCCCGTGATCGGCCTGATCACCAAGACCGAGTCCAACCCCTTCTTCGTGAAGATGAAGGAAGGCGCCACCGCCGAAGCCACCAAGCTCGGCGCCAAGCTGCTGTCGGCCGCGGGCAAGACCGACGGCGACAACGCCGGCCAGGTGACCGCGATGGAGAACATGATCGCCGCCGGTGCCAAGACCATCCTGATCACCCCCAGCGACGCCAAGGCCATCATCCCCGCCATCAAGAAGGCGCAGAAGCAGGGCGTGATGGTGATCGCGCTGGACAGCCCGACCGACCCGGCCACCGCCGTGGACGCGCTGTTCGCCACCGACAACTACAAGGCCGGCGTGCTGATCGGCCAGTACGCCAAGGCGGCCATGGGCGGCAAGAAGGCCGTCATCGCCACGCTCGACCTGTTCCCCGGTCACCCGGTGGGCGCCCAGCGCCACAACGGCTTCCTGAAGGGCTTTGGCCTGACCGCTCCGGACGCCAAGAGCAACAACCTCGGTGGCGCCGCCGCCGGCGTGGCCTGCATGGCCGACAGCTTCGGTGACGCGGCCAAGGGCCAGACCGGCATGGAAAACTGCCTGCAGAAGAACCCCGACATCAATCTGGTCTACACCATCAACGAACCCGCCGCCGCCGGTGCCTACAAGGCGCTCAAGGCCGCTGGCAAGGAAAAAGACGTGGTCATCGTCTCGGTGGACGGCGGCTGCGCCGGTGTGAAGGACGTGGGCGCGGGCGTGATCGCCGCCACCAGCCAGCAATACCCGTTGAAGATGGCCGCCATGGGCGTGGCCGCGGGTGTGGAATACGCCAAGACCGGCAAGAAGGTCAGCGGTTACACCGACACCGGCGTGACCCTGATCGCGGACAAGGCGGTGGCCGGCGTCGACAGCAAGGACGTCAAGACCGGCATGGACCTCTGTTGGGGTAATAAATAAGGAACTCCCCCCTGCGCCGCTTTGCGGCTTCCCCCCTCTCTGGCGCGCCTTCGGCGCTTGGAGGGGGGACGGCACCTGGGGCCGGCGGAGCCGGACCCTCGGTGCCCTTGGGTGAAGTCACTTCGTTCCTCGAACGTGCATTGCGATTCTTTTGACTGATTCTTTGACTGAGAGCCTGCGTCAGACGGGCACTCCGTGAGCACCGCCCTGGCCTGAACGGGGTGTTGCTGCAACCACATTTCTTCTGATCGGACGGGCCACCGCCATGAACTCCCTCAAAGCCAAACTTCCACCCATGGGCACGCTCGGGCCTTTCATTGCCCTGGTGGTCGCCTGCGGGTTCTTCGCCACGCAGAGCGACCGCTTTCTGTCGCTGCAGAACTTCTCGCTGATCCTGCAGCAGGTGATGGTGGTGGGCACCATCGCCATCGGCCAGACCCTCATCATCCTGACCGCCGGCATCGATCTGTCGTGCGGCATGATCATGGCGCTGGGCAGCATCGTGATGACCAAGATGGGCGCCGATTTCGGCCTCTCCGCCCCGGTCGCGATCACGCTGGGCATTGGCGCCACGGCGCTGTTCGGCCTGGTCAACGGCCTGCTGGTCACCAAGGCCAAGCTGCCGCCTTTCATCGTCACGCTGGGCACGCTGAACATCGCGTTCGCCATCACCCAGCTGTACTCGGGTTCGCAGACCGTCACCGAAGTGTCCGAAGGCATGACCTGGCTGGGCAACTCGTTTCGCATCGGCGAGACCAACATCCTCTACGGCGTGGTGCTGATGCTCGCGCTGTACCTGCTGACCTGGCTGTTCCTGCGCGAAACCGCGCCGGGCCGCCACATCTACGCCGTGGGCAACAGCCCCGAGGCCACGCGCCTGACCGGTATTTCCACCGACAAGGTGCTGCTGGGCGTGTACGTGCTGGCCGGCGTGTTCTACGGCATCGCCTCGCTGCTGTCCGTGGCGCGCATCGGCGCCGGCGACCCGAACGCCGGGCAGACCGAAAACCTCGACGCCATCACCGCCGTGGTGCTGGGCGGCACCAGCCTGTTCGGTGGCCGCGGCATCGTCCTGGGCACCCTGGTGGGCGCGCTGATCGTGGGCGTGTTCCGCAACGGCCTCACGCTCATGGGCGTGTCCTCGGTCTACCAGATCCTGGTCACCGGTGT
>C687J26845_10000498_pt1 | contig 26030 bp, 22 predicted proteins | sample RifCSPlowO2_12_FD_26845 | JGI IMG/M metagenome (IMG submission 26845)
AAGCCAAGGCCGCTGCCGCCGTACTGGCGGGTAATGCCGGCCCCGGCCTGAATAAAGGGTTGGAAAATTTTGGCTTGGGCGGCCTGGGCAATACCGATGCCGGTGTCGCGCACTATTATCTGTACGCCCAGTGGGCTCTTATTGATGCGTAAATCGACACGACCGCTATGGGTGAACTTAAGGGCGTTGGACAGCAAATTAGAGATGATTTGTCGAACCCGGGTCGGGTCGCCAATAAAGCTGTCGGCCAATTGCGGATCGATCAGGCAGGTCAATTCAACGTTGTCGGCGGCATTTTGTGACAGCAGGCTGACCGTCTCCTCAGCCAGGCCGGCCAGGTCGAAGGGGATTTTTTCCAGCTGTAACTGGCCGGCTTCGACTTTAGACAGGTCGAGGATGTCGTTCAGCAACTCCAGCAAAATAGTCCCGGATTCGCTGGCGATGGTCAGTTGTTGGCGTTGCTCGCTGGCCATGGGTGCATCGAGGGCCAGATCAAGCATGCCCAGCAAGCCGTTTAACGGTGTGCGAATTTCGTGGCTCATGTTGGCCAGAAAAACTGCGCGGGCCTGGGCCATCTGCATGGCGCTGCTGCGTGAGGCTTCGAGCTCTTGGTTGGAGGCTGACAGCCTGGCATTGCTGGCTTTGAGTTCGGTGGTGCGGGTTTCGATGATGTTTTCCAGCTCGCCCAGGTATTGGGTGAGGCGTTCTTCGGCGTCGCGCCGCCGGTCGATTTCATTGGTGATGTTACTCAGTTGCGCGTTGGTAACCTCAACCAGTACACCAATTTCGTCTTGTTCATGGCCGCTGGGGCAGCTCAGTTTTTGTCGGACCGGCGCGCCGGGGTCATGTTCGCTAATCGCACGCACCACGCTCACCAGCGGCTTGGTCAGCATGAAGTAAAACAACACCAGTAAGATCAACGACAGCAGCAGGCTGCGCACAACGCCCGTACCAAAGGTGACCAGCACGCGACTGAGAAACCGGCTGCCAAAGGCATAGGTGTCGACCTCCAGGTCGAGTTGGCCGAGTACCTCGCGCGAACCTCGATTGACGTACAGCGGCAGGCTGAACGAACGCTCACTGCCAAACAAGAAATCGCTGAGAAAACGAAAGCTGCTTTCCTGGCGCACGCGACTCACGCTGGCCAGGCTGGAGCCGCTGTTATCGAGGATTTCCGCCTGCATGATGCCCGGCGAGTTGAGCAGGCCCAGCACCAATTCGTGGGCCAGTTCCGCGTCAATGTTGTAGGCGATGCGCGTGGCGGGGTTGCGACTGACCTCAAGTAGCGCGTGAATCTCGTTGTTGATTGAGGCGTCTTCAGTACGGTAGTCGATACCGACCTGTAGCAGGCTAAGCAATGTGCCAAGAATAAATGCCACCAGCACGGTGAGGCTGGCCTGCTTGTACGACAGTCGGCGGGTGAGCGAAATATTCATGGGGGAGCGTGATGGCCTTTTGACTGTGCGTTGTGAGCATAGTCCATTCAGTCAGTGATCAGCCGACACCGTAGATACTGCGGTCGGTTTTGCGATGCGTTAGTTGCTGACTTGGCGCTAAGGCGTCTACGCATCTAAGCTGGGCTTAGATGCGTATTTGCTCGTCAGGCCTTGCCGCTCAGTTTGGCCAGCGTGCGCAGCTCGCCCGGTAGTACCTCGGCGATGCTGGTGCGCCCCTTGACTCGCTGCAGGAGTGCCGCCAGTGCCGGCCAGCGCTGTTGGTCGAGCTGTTCGCCGCCGTGCTCAAGGTTGATCAGCTGACAGCTAAAGGCGAGGTCGGCCATGCTCAGGCGGTTGTCGACAAAGTAATCGGCAGCGCCCAAGGTTTTTTCAAGATAATCAAAATGCGCCGGCAGTTTGTCGTGCAGCGCGCTTTGCACGGCAGTTTCATCGCACGGCTGGCCCATGGTCGGTTTCAGTACGCGATTGCGAAACACGGCAAAGGTCGTGAGGGGGGCGAGTTCGTAATCGGCGTATTTCTCTAGCCAGCGAATTTGCGCCCGTTGCGCTGGAGTTTGGCCATATAAGGCCGGCAGCTCTGGGTGTTTTTCTTCCAGGTACTGACAGATCACGCTGGAGTCGGCGATGGCAAAATCGCCGTCTTTGAGTGCCGGAATGCGCCCCAGTGGACTGAGTTCGCGGTACCACTCCGGTTGACCGAAGGGGGTGATGACCTCCAACTGATACTCCAAACCTTTTTCGGCAAGAAAAACCCGCAGCTTGCGAACAAAGGGTGAAAGTGGCGCTCCGTAAACAGTCAGGCTCATGCAGGAATCCTTGAGGGCAGTTGAAAGGGCTGGCTGGGGTTAGAAGCTTTTTTTCTTCCAGCTGTCATCGTCGTCCAGGGACTTTAGTCCCTCGGTCAGCTGATTGACTTCATCGGCAACTGGCTTGGTGTCTTCCAGTACTAGGGCGTTGGCGCGGTTTAGCTGGTTTTCCATCTGGGCCAGTTGGGCCTGGTATTTGCCCGGTTCAGGTTGCTTGCGCAGGTATTGCACGCCGCGCTCAAAGGCCAGGCGCGCTTGGCCGGGCTGTTCTTTTTGCAGGGCTTGCTGGCCGAGGCTGTTAAAGAAGTCGATGTGCAGCAGGGTCAGCATGTGCTGAATTTCTTTGTTCCAATGCTTGGCTTCATTGACTTGCATGAGGCCGTCTTGGGTGGCGCGGGAGATCTGGCTATTCAGGTTTTCCAGAATAAAGCGCACCTCTTTAGCCTTGGCTTCAGTTTGAATCGGCTGCGGGGGGTTGTTGATTGGGATCAGTTCGTTCTTATTGACCAGTTCGCGCAGCTCGGCAATTCGGGTTCGCAGTGCGCTGTTGGCTTTGTCCAGGGGCAGCAGGCGGTCGCTAAACAATAATTCGAAACGGCTGAGCAGCAGCTTCAAGGCTGGCGTCATCAGCTGGCCCGGCAAGTTGTCGGAAACGTCACGGCTGCGCCGCACGCGATCATTGAGGTCGGCGCGCAGACGGGCTTTTTCCAGTTTGCTGTTTTCAACCATGTGATTGATGTAGCCGATAGCAACCAGAATGACGAGGCCGGTTACGATCAGTAAGGTAATGACAATTGGCGACACCGTTTAAGCCTCATGCAAATGGGTTTTCTGGAGTGTAGTGCCTTCGTTGTATTGCTCATAGTGCCAAGCCTGCTTATGCCTGGAAGCGCTTGATTTAAAAAAACTTTCGCCTGAGGGTTGACGACTGTTCGCAGTATCCATAAACTGCGCGCCTCTTCACGCAGTAAGCCAAAAGCTTAGCGCCAGAAGACGGAAATAGCTGATGAAAAAGGCTATGCAACTTCCGAGCAGTGTCCCCTTCGTCTAGTGGCCTAGGACACCGCCCTTTCACGGCGGTAACAGGGGTTCGAGTCCCCTAGGGGACGCCATATATGCGGGAATAGCTCAGTTGGTAGAGCACGACCTTGCCAAGGTCGGGGTCGCGAGTTCGAGTCTCGTTTCCCGCTCCAGATTTACAAAAACGCCGCTCACTGAGCGGCGTTTTTGTTTGTGCGTTTTTTAACGCTAAAAAAAGCCCGCAGGTTGTGCCTGCGGGCTTTTTGCGTATTAAGCGCTTGGTATTTACTGCTTGGTGCTTTCCGGCGGTAGTGCCAAAAGCTGCTTTTCCTGGTTCCAGTCAAATGGCTCGTCGTTTTGTTCGGCCTCATGGCGGCGCTCGTCGAGGGTCTGGAACAGTTGAATCTCCTCGTCCGGCATGTAGTGCAGGCAGTCACCGCCAAAGAACCACAGCAGGTCGCGGGGTATCAGATGAGTAATCTGCGGGTAGCGATGAATAATCTGGCAGATGATGTCTTGGCCCAGGTACAGGCTTTCTTCGGGCGACTCTGGCAATTGTTCCAGCAGCTCGTCGAAGCGCTCCATAAACAGTGCATGGTTTTCTTCCGGCACTTGTTCGGCTTCGCCAACCGCCACCAAAATACTGCGCAGGTGGACGAGCAGGGCGAGGTGATGGTCGATAGGTGAATTAGCCATGCTGCAGATCCTCAAGGGCAAAACGGGCGCGCCAGTATAAAGCGGCAGGCGCCCGCTGTCCCCCAAGAGCCTGTCGGACTTTCTCGCTATGGATGCCGCGCCCGACAGGCTCCTAGCGCACTTTGCCGTGGCTGAGTTTGAGTTCGTCTTGGCTGAAGTCGTCGACATCTATTATCCGTCGCCGCGCCGCTTCGGCTAGGTGCAATGTTTGCGCTTCTTCGGCGCTCAGCGCGCCTGCGGCAAGTGCGGCGTCAATGGCGTTCTCACCGGCGGCCGGATTTACTTGCCCGGCTTTGAGTGCCAGGTGTAGTTTTTTCTGCAATGGTTGGCTGGCGCCGATCAGGTTGACGGCATGCTGCAAGGCGCCGACTGCGTCACTTTCTGCCTGGGGACGATAACAGCCGGCCAGCAGTGCCTCTAATGCGGGATCGCCACTGGGGCGGCCGAGGATTGCGGCGATTTCGGCGTCCAGTGCATCCGAGGGCCCCTGGTGGCGGCGCCCAAAGGGGAACACCAGTACCCGCAACAAACCGCCCAGTATGCGGCTGGGGAAGTTGTTGAGCAGCTCGGCCAGCGCTCGTTCGGCGTGCCCCAGGCTCTCTTCCAGGGCCCAGCTCACGCAGGGGCGCAAGTAGGCGGGCGAGTCGAGGTCGTGATAGCGCTTGAGTGCGGCGCTGGCCAGATACAGGTGGCTGAGTACATCGCCGAGGCGCGCCGAGAGGCGTTCGCGGCGTTTTAGTTCGCCGCCGAGCAGCATCATGCTGCAGTCGGCGAGCAGGGCAAACGCGGCGGCGAGACGGTTCAGAGCGCGAAAGTACGGGCGACTGAGATTGTCGCCAGGCACCTCGGCGAAACCACCGAGGGTCAGGCTGAGGATTAGGCTGCTGGCGCTGTTACTGACGGCAAAACCTATGTGTTGCAGCAGCAGTTGGTCGAATTCAAGCAATGCTTGAGCCTGATCCTCGCGTCCGGCCAGAGCCATTTCCTTGAGCACGTAGGGGTGGCAGCGGATGGCGCCCTGGCCAAAGATCATCAGGTTGCGTGAAAGAATATTGGCGCCTTCAACTGTGATGAAAATCGGCGCAGCCTGCCAGGAGCGCGCCAGGTAATTGTTCGGTCCCATGATGATGCCTTTGCCGCCATGCACGTCCATGGCGTGGCTGATGCACTCGCGGCCGCGCTCGGTCAGGTGGTATTTGAGGATGGCCGACAGCACCGAGGGCTTTTCGCCCAGGTCCACCGCGTTGGCGGTAAGGATGCGCGCACTGTCCATCAGCCAGGTGTTGCCGCCGATGCGCGCCAAGGCTTCTTGAATCCCTTCGAAGGCGGCCAGCGGCACATTGAACTGCTCACGAATCTGCGCATATTGGCCAGTCACCAGGCTGGTGTATTTGGCCGCGCCGGTGCCGACCGCCGGCAGCGAGATGGAGCGGCCCACCGACAGGCAATTCATCAGCATCATCCAGCCTTTGCCGAGCATGGCCTGGCCGCCGATTAGAAACTCCAGCGGGATAAACACGTCTTTGCCCGAGTTTGGTCCGTTCATAAAGGCCGCGCCGAGCGGCAGATGGCGGCGGCCGATTTCCACGCCAGGCGTGTCGGTGGGTACCAGCGCCAGGCTGATGCCCAGGTCCTCTTCCTCACCCAGCAAGTGCTCGGGATCGTAAGCCTTGAATGCCAGGCCGAGCAGGGTCGCCACCGGGCCGAGGGTGATGTAGCGTTTTTCCCAGGTCAGGCGCAGGCCTATGACTTGCTGGCCCTGCCATTGGTCTGTGCAGACGATACCGACATCCGGCATGGCGCCGGCATCGGAGCCGGCCAGCGGGCCAGTGAGGGCGAAGCAGGGGATCTCGTCGCCGCAGGCCAGGCGCGGCAGATAGTGCTGGCGCTGTGCATCGGTGCCGTAATGCAGCAGCAATTCGGCGGGGCCGAGGGAGTTGGGCACCATCACTGTGGAGGCCAGGTCGCCGCTGCGGGTCGCCAGTTTCATTGCGACTTGTGAGTGGGCGTAGGCGGAGAAACCCTTGCCGCCGTATTCCTTGGGAATGATCAGGGCGAAGAAACCGTGCTGCTTGATGTGCGCCCAGGCTTTTGGTGGCAAATCGAGCAACTGACCAATTTCCCAGTCACTGACCATGGCGCACAGTTCTTCAGTTGGGCCGTCGAGAAAGGCTTGTTCTTCTGCCGTCAGCTGGGCTTTGGGGTAGGCCAGTAGCTTGTTCCAGTCTGGGCGGCCGCTAAACAGTTCGCCGTCCCACCAAACGCTACCCGCCTCGATGGCATCGCGTTCGGTCGCCGACATGGGTGGCAGCACGCGCTGAAACCAGGCAAGCAGCGGCGCACTGATAAGTTTGCGCCGCAGCGTGGGCAGCGCCAGTGGCAAGGCCACGGCGAGCCACAGCAGCCAGAGGCTTGCCAGCAGCCAGATGGGGAGCAGGGCAAAGACGCTCAGCGCCAGTAGAGTCACGGCCACCACGGCCAAGGCCGGTAGCGGGGCGCTGCGGCGGTGGGCCAAAAAGGCTGTGCCAAGAATCAGGACGAGTAACCAGATAACGAACATGCAAATACTCCATGAGGGCAGCGGGGCTATAAGCCCGCCGGCATGAGCGTAGTCGGCACCGAGCACGGGTGACGACAAGGGTGGTAAGCGCTTGAAGCGGCGATTGCGCCAGGATTAACGCGGCTAAGCGCAGACGGGGTGTTAATCCCTGCTGCTGTTGTTGAGGTGAGCGAGTCGGGAGCTTTGCTCGGTGAGCTGCTGGGGTGAATCTGCGCGTCACCTGAATACTGACCGGGCAACGGGCGTAGAGTTCGCTAATTGCTCAGTCCTGGCATTCACCAGTGCGGTAGTGGGGCGCTGCAGTGGCCCGTTGTTACGCCGTGCTGGTGACTGATTTGTTGGGCGCCGGTGAGTCGCTCGGCGTGCGGCTGGTTGCAATTAGGCGCTCAAGCCCCTATCTAGAGTGTCCCTCCCTCTCGGCGCGCGCATCCATGAGTTCTGCTCTGTCCATTCGGCAGCTGACCAAGACCTACGGCAACGGTTTTCAGGCCCTCAAGGGGATTGATCTGGACGTGGCCGAGGGCGATTTCTTTGCCTTGCTCGGCCCCAACGGTGCCGGCAAGTCCACCACCATCGGCATTCTCTCGACCCTGGTAAATAAAACCAGCGGTTCGGTGAATGTTTTCGGCCATGACCTGGATAAATCGCCCTCGGCGTTGAAGCGCTGCTTGGGTGTGGTGCCGCAGGAATTCAATTTCAATCAATTTGAAAAAGCCTTCGACATAGTCACCACCCAGGCCGGCTATTACGGCATTCCCTTGAAGCTGGCGCGGGCGCGGGCCGAGCAATACCTGACGCAGCTGGGTCTCTGGGATAAACGCAACGAGCCGTCGCGAATGCTCTCGGGCGGCATGAAACGGCGCTTGATGATCGCTCGGGCCTTGGTCCATGAGCCGCGCTTGTTGATTCTCGATGAACCGACCGCCGGGGTGGATATTGAGCTGCGCCGCTCGATGTGGGGCTTTCTCACTGAGCTAAATGAGGCGGGCACCACCATTATTTTGACCACCCATTATCTTGAGGAGGCCGAGCAGCTGTGTCGCAATATCGCCATCATCGATCATGGGCGAATTGTCGAAAACACCAGCATGCGCGCGCTGCTGGGCAAGTTGCATGTGGAGACTTTTTTGCTCGATTTAAAATCGCCCCAATTGTTCGCGCCGCAGCTGCGTGGCTACCCAGTGCAGTTGCTCGATGCGCAGACGCTTGAGGTGCAGGTCGATAAAGATCAGGGCATCACCGAGCTGTTTGCTCAGCTGGCCGCCGCGCACATTGAGGTGCTGAGCTTGCGTAACAAAAGCAACAGGTTGGAAGAGTTGTTCGTCTCTCTGGTGGAGAAAAACCTGTCGCCGGAGGTGCTATGAGCTCGTTGTTCAGTAATGCCGACCTGCGGGCGAATTTGATCGCCCTGCAGACCATCGTTTACCGCGAGATTCGTCGCTTTATGCGAATCTGGCCGCAAACCTTGCTGCCGCCGGCCATCAGTATGGCGCTGTATTTCGTGATTTTTGGCAATCTGATTGGTCGGCAAATTGGCGACCTGGATGGCTTTAGCTACATGGATTACATAGTGCCTGGGCTGATCATGATGTCGGTGATTACCAACGCCTACAGCAATGTGGTGTCGAGTTTTTTCAGCAGCAAATTTCAGCGTTCGGTGGAGGAATTGCTGGTTTCGCCGGTGTCGCCCCACGTGATTTTGATTGGCTATGTGGTCGGTGGCGTGTTGCGTGGCTTGGCGGTGGCGTTGATCGTGACCCTGCTGTCGCTGTTCTTCACCAATTTGCAGGTGCATCACCTGGGGATCACCATTTTGGTCATCACCCTAACCGCCTGCATTTTTGCCTTGGGCGGTTTCATCAATGCGGTGTATGCGCGCAACTTCGATGATATTTCGATTATTCCGACCTTCGTGTTGACGCCGCTGACCTACTTGGGTGGGGTGTTTTACTCGATTCATATGTTGCCGCCGTTTTGGCAGGCGGTGTCGCTGGCCAATCCGATTCTGCACATGGTCAATGCCTTTCGTTATGGGATTCTCGGCGTGTCTGATCTGAGTATCGGTGTGGCCATTGGCTTGATGCTGCTGACTGCCGTGTTGCTCTATTGGCAGTGCATTCGCCTGCTGATCAGTGGCCACGGTATGCGTCAGTAACGTTACTGCTGCCAGCGCTACTGGTTGGTAGCGCACGGCGCTGAAAACAGCCGACAAATTGGATACAATCGCCGTCTGTTCAGATTTGGATTTTCGCCCATGCATCCCGCCGCAGAACACTCACCGCTGGGCAAAGCCAGCGAATACGTCGCCACTTACACGCCGGCGTTGCTCTTTCCTATTCCGCGCGCGGCAAAGTGGGCGGAGCTGGGCTTAACCGCCCAGACCCTGCCCTACCAGGGCGTCGATCTGTGGAACTGCTATGAGCTGTCTTGGTTGACCCCGTCGGGCAAGCCGGTGGTGGCCATTGCCGAGTTTGCGATTCCCGCCGACTCGCCGAATATCATCGAGTCCAAATCCTTCAAGCTGTATCTGAACTCGCTGAATCAAAGCGTATTCGCTACTCGCGACGATTTGGCGGCGGTGCTGCAGCGCGATTTGTCCGGCGCTGCTGGTGCGCCGGTTATCGTGCGGTTGCGCAGCTTAACGGAGGTTGAGGCCGAGGGCATTGCGCGCCTGCCCGGGGTTTGTATCGACGAGCTGGAGGTGGTCATTGAAGACTACAGCTCGCCGCAGCCAGAGCTATTGCGCTGCGAGCCGGGGCGAGTGATTAACGAGTCGTTGCACAGCCATTTGCTGCGCTCCAACTGCCCGGTCACCGGTCAGCCAGATTGGGGCACTGTGGTGGTCGAGTATGCGGGGGCGGCTTTGGATCACGGCAGTTTCTTGCGTTATCTGGTGAGCTTTCGCCAGCATGCCGATTTTCATGAGCAGTGTGTTGAGCGGATATTTCTTGATCTGCAGCGTCTGCTCAAACCGCAAGCATTAACCGTGTATGCCCGCTATTTGCGCCGCGGCGGTTTGGATATCAACCCGTACCGCAGCATGTCCAGCGTGCAGGCGGACAATCGGCGCCTGGTGCGGCAATAAGCCCTTGCCGCCCACCGTCGGTGTGGGGCGTTAGATACCCATGTTGGCCAGGCTTTGGACAATGTTGCGCAAGGTCGCGGCAAGGGTTGGGTGCTCGGTCTCGAAACGCTCAACGGCAAGATTGATCCCGTCGGTCAGTGAGGCGCTCGGCTGGTTGCTGGCGCCTAGTACCAGTTGCTGGTCGATCTCCTGCATAAGCGCGCTCAGTTCTGCGCGTTCGGCATCAGTGAGTGAGGGCTTTTGCGCCAGTTGATTGCGAAGCTCTTGCAGTTGCTGCTGCAGGTGTGCAGGCATAACGGTCTCCCTGAGTAAAACTTAAGTGCTTACCAGCGCGGCAGATTGCGCCGCCTGTTTGTAGATTAAGCCAAACGCGGCGTTCTTGTCTGATCCGAGTCAAGCTGAACTATTGCGCACTATTGCTTCAAGTCAGTGGGTGGCTGCCTAACTTGGCGCTTCAGGCTTTATACTTGCGCGCAGGATAACTGGCTGCGCGGCCGGTGAACGACACAGTGGAGTAAATGACTATGGCTGTAATAGCTGCAAATTGGGCTCAGCAACTGGGCAAGTTGGTTGTCTGTGTCGGAGTGGCGTTACTGCCGTTGATGGCGCAAGCCGCCAGCGAAGATGATCCGTGGGAGAGTTTTAATCGGCCGGTGTTTACCTTCAACGATACCCTCGACACCTATGCGCTAAAGCCGTTGGCGCAAGGTTATCAAGCCGTCATGCCGCAGTTTCTTGAAGATGGCGTGCATAACATGTTCAGTAACGTCGGTGATGTCGGTAATCTGGCCAATGACCTGCTGCAAGGCAAAGTTCATGCGGCAGGGGTTGATACCAGTCGGCTGATTTTTAATACCACCTTCGGCTTGTTGGGCTTTTTTGATGTGGCCAACCAGATGGATTTGCGCAGAAGCGATGAAGATTTTGGCCAGACCTTTGGTGTCTGGGGGGTGGGCAGCGGCCCTTATCTGATTTTGCCGTTGCTCGGGCCGAGCACTGCGCGCGATGCCGTCAGCAAGATTCCTGACAGCGTGCTGCAACCTTACCCGTACATTAACGACGTGCCGGCCCGTAACAGCATTCATGGCCTGGAAGTGATAGACACCCGTGCCAGCCTGCTGTCTGCGGAGAAAATGATCACCGGTGATAAATACGTGTTTATTCGTAATGCGTATTTACAGAACCGCGAATTCAAGGTCACCGATGGTCAAGTGGTTGATGATTTTTGAATGATGTTGATGCAAACAATAAAGGCGGCCTCGGCCGCCTTTATTGTTTGGGTGAGCAGGTTTCAGTCAACTCATCGACAAAATAGTGAGTCCCAGCGACTGACGGCCGTCGCCTAGGTCGATAACGCGCACGACCTCGGTTTCTGCATCCAGGCCGGGTAGTTTTTCGTGATCGGAGGCAATGTGAGCTCTTACCCGTTGGCCCATCACCAGGTTGGTAGTGGCTTCTACCTGCATGCCGGTGCTGGAAAGATCAAGGCAGCGTGCTGGTGTCTGCTGGCCATCGTGGAAGAGGGTAACTGAGGCTTCCATTTGCATGCGGATGTAGTCGCGTTTCTCGCTATAGACACGATCAATTCGGCTCATAAATCCTTTCCTCTTATTCTAAGGGCTGCACGTCCAGACGTTCTTATAACCCTCCCTGATTTGAGGTGTAAAGACGCAGGGCGACGATCGGCTCAGGCTTGAACCGCTCAGCAGATGGGAGTACCTTCTGCGCCTTGAAGTTAAGCCTCGCTAACGCACCAGCGCCCGCGCCTTGGTGCCAATTTTAACTCGTCCCCGGCGTTGTTTGCCTGGATAGCCAATGCACAATTCCAGTGCCACGCTGCTGATCATTGATGACGATGACGTCGTCCGAGCGAGCCTTGCGGCCTACCTCGAAGACAGCGGTTTTAACGTTCTGCAGGCCATCAATGGATTGCAGGGGCTTGAGGTGTTTGAGCGCGAGCAGCCTGATCTGTTGATTTGCGATTTGCGCATGCCGCAGGTCGATGGACTTGAGCTGATCCGCCGTATCACCGCCCTCGGGGTGCAAACCCCAATCATCGTGGTGTCCGGCGCTGGCGTGATGAGCGATGCCGTCGAGGCGCTGCGTTTGGGCGCTGCCGATTACCTGATTAAGCCTTTGGAAGATCTGGCGGTACTTGAGCACTCAGTACGCAGGGCCCTGGATCGCTCGCAGTTGCGTTTAGAGAATCAGCGTTATCGCGACCAGCTTGAAACAGCCAATCAAGAGTTGCAGGCCAGTTTGAGCTTGTTGCAAGAAGACCAGAAAGCCGGCCGACAAGTGCAGATGAACATGCTGCCGGAAACGCCTTGGAAGGTTGATGGCCTGCAGTTCGCCCATCAGATCATTCCTTCACTGTATTTATCCGGTGACTTTGTCGACTACTTTCGACTCGATGAAAATCGGGTGGCCTTTTATTTGGCGGATGTTTCCGGGCATGGCGCTTCGTCCGCGTTTGTCACCGTGCTGCTTAAATTCATGACGACCCGCCTGCTGTACGAATCGCGGCGTGGTGGCGTGTTACCGCCGTTCAAACCCTCCGATGTGCTAGTCCATATCAATCGCAGTTTACTTAACTGCAAGTTGGGCAAGCACGTCACCATGATTGGTGGGATAGTCAATGTGCAAGCGCGTACGCTGACCTACAGTATTGGTGGTCATTTACCGTTGCCGGTACTCTTTAGTCAGGGGCAGGCGCAGTATTTAACCGGGCGCGGCTTGCCGGTGGGCTTGTTCGATGAGGCCACTTACCAGGATCACACGATCGAGCTGCCCGACTCATTCAGCTTAACGTTGCTTTCGGACGGTATTTTGGACTTGTTACCCGGCGATACCTTGAAAGAAAAAGAAGCGCTGTTGCCTGAGTTGATCAGTGCTGCGGGCGGTACTCTGGACGGGCTGCGTAAGGCCTTTGGGCTGGCCAAGCTGGGTGAGATGCCGGATGATATTGCCTTGCTGGTGATGAGCAGGAACCTTGCATGAGTAGCGGTAAAATCCAGTTTGCCGAGCAAAGCGGCACCTTTGTGTTGAAATTTGTCGGTGAAGTGCGCCTGACCCTGTGTTCGGCGCTGGACACCACTATTGAGCGGATTTTCACTGCGCTGAATTTCTCCGCGATCGTGATTGATCTGACCGAAACCCGCAGCATTGACAGCACCACTTTGGGCTTGCTGGCCAAGTTGTCGATTCTTTCGCGACAGAAAATCGGCCTGTTGCCGACCGTGGTCACCACCCACGAAGACATCACGCGCTTGTTGCAGTCGATGGGCTTCGATCAGGTATTTAACATCGTCGATACGCCGCTGCCGTGCCCCGAGTGCTTGGCAGATTTGCCCTCGCAGGATCAGTCGGAAGAAGTGGTGAAAGCCAAGGTGCTTGAAGCCCATCGCATTCTGATGGGGCTTAATGAGTCCAATCGCGAAGCTTTCCACGATTTGGTCAGCGCTCTCGAGCGTCAGCACTGATTGGATTCCTTGCCTTAAACTTGAACGCTTGAAACAACGGGTGACAGCCAAAAGCTGTCACCCGTTGTGCGTTTTGGGCGGGGATTTTTAGGCGTGGTTGGCGAGCAATACTTCGAGTTTTTCTTGGTCACGGGCAAACAGGCGAATACCTTCGGCCAGTTTCTCGGTGGCCATCGCGTCTTCATTCATGGCCCAGCGGTACTGGCTTTCACTCAGGTTCTGGCGTGCTTCGCCGGAGTTGCCGGGCTTAAGCATGCGCGGCAGTGGAGCCTGTTCGTCGGCCAGCTTTTGCAGCAGCTCCGGGCTGATGGTTAAGCGGTCGCAGCCGGCCAGTTGCTCGATTTGGCCGAGATTACGAAAGCTGGCGCCCATCACCACGGTGCCGTAGCCGTTGGCCTTGTAGTAGTTGTAGATGCGCGTGACTGACTGCACACCGGGGTCTTCTGCGCCAACAAAGTCGCGACCTTCGGCTTTTTTGTACCAGTCATAGATGCGCCCGACGAAGGGCGAAATCAAAAATACCCCGGCGTCGGCGCAGGCGGCGGCCTGGGCAAAAGAGAACAGCAGGGTGAGATTGGTTTGAATGCCACTGCGTTCCAGTTGCTCGGCAGCTTTGATGCCTTCCCAGGTGGCGGCGACTTTGATCAGTACGCGCTCGCGGCCGACGCCTGCATCTTCATAGATGCCGATCAGGCGTTCGGCGCGGCGCAGGGTGGCCTGGGAGTCGAAGGACAGGCGGGCATCCACTTCGGTGGAAATCCGTCCGGGAATTAGTTTAAGAATCTCCTGGCCGACCGTGGCGCCAAACAGATCGCAAGCCAAACCCAGATCGCCGGAACAATTACTCATGGCGTTGGCTAGTAAGGGGGCGTAGCGCGGCAGGGAGGCGGCTTTGAGCAGTAGCGAGGGATTGGTGGTGGCGTCCACCGGTTGCAGTTTGGCGATAGCGTCGAGATCGCCGGTGTCGGCGACCACGGTAGTGAATTGCTTGAGTTGATCCAGTTTAGAAGTCATGAGAGTCCTTGTCGTTGCGGATGCCATGACCTTACCCCAGTGTTGCGGGGCGCTCAACGGGCGCTAGTGGCCTTCGAGTAATTGCGTAGCCTGATCAAGTAATAACAGCGGCTCGCTGGTCTTGTGGATGTCGACCGAAAGCAGCTGCCGAAAGCGCCGGGCACCGGCAAAGCCCTGGCCAAGCCCGAGCACATGGCGGGTGATATGGTGCATCGCACCGCCGCCCGCCAGGTGCTGCTCGATATAGGGGCGCAACTGCCTGAGTGCCTCGGCGCGGCCGATGATCGGGTTAGTGCAACCGAACAGTTGTTGGTCCACCGAGGCGAGTAGGTAGGGGTTGTGATAGGCCTCGCGGCCCAGCATCACGCCATCGAAGTCTTGTAGGTAGGTGCGACATTCATCGAGGGTTTTAATGCCGCCGTTGAGGATGATTTCCAGTTCGGGAAAGTCTTGCTTGAGTTGTGCTGCCACCTCGTAACGCAGGGGCGGCACTTCGCGATTTTCCTTGGGGGACAGGCCGGCCAGGATCGCAATCCGCGCATGCACGGTAAAACTCCGGCAGCCGGCATCGCGTACAGTGCCGACAAAATCGCAAAGCTCGGCGTAGCTGTCGCGGCCATCGATACCGATCCGGTGCTTGACTGTGATCGGAATGCTCACCGTATCAAGCATGGCTTTTACGCAGTCGGCCACCAGCGCCGGATGCGCCATCAGGCAGGCGCCGATCATATTGTTCTGCACCCGGTCGCTGGGGCAGCCAACGTTCAAGTTGACCTCGTCATAGCCGGCTTCTTCGGCCATCTTCGCGCACGCCGCCAAGTCGCTGGGCACACTGCCACCCAGCTGTAAGGCCAGCGGATGTTCAGCCGTGTTGTAACGCAAAAATCGCTCATGATCGCCGCGCAGTAAAGCACCGGTGGTGACCATCTCGGTGTACAGCAGGGCGCGCTTGGACAACAGGCGCAAGAAGTACCGGCAATGGTGATCTGTCCAATCCATCATCGGTGCGACGCTAAAGCGGCGACTGAGGGCTGGCGGGGTGTTGGCGGTTTTAGGCATTGGGTGACGATTTCTAGAAAGAGTGGGGGCAGTCGCGGTGCTTGCACAGAGCGTGTCTGCGGGCTGTTGCAGTGTGCTCAGTGTACCGGAGCGCTGCCTAGCGCGCCAAATCAGTGGGCTTGGTGGTTGGTTGCCGTCAGCTCGGCCAGCGGTTGCTGTTGTTCGCTAAGCCGCGCCGGCTGCAAATACGCCTGCGCAGATTTGACAGATTATCCAGTCCGGCTATTTTCAACTGACGCGGGTCATGGAGTACCGCGTCAACCTAATAAGACAAGGACTGTTAATCATGCAAAAAACTCACATCCATTCTGTTTTGTTTGCCCTCTTGGCGGGTGTTTCGGTTGCCGTTTCAGCAGCTGAGCCCGTGCCGCTTCAAGCGACTCAGCCGGTGCACACGCAAGCGACCACTCCCGCGGCTGCCGAGGCTGGCAAGGTGAATCTCAATGTTGCCGATGCCAGCACGCTTGAGCGAGAGTTGCTGGGTATTGGCGCGGTGAAGGCCAGCGCCATAGTCGAGTACCGCACCGCCAATGGTGCCTTTGCTTCGGTGGATGATTTGCTGGAAGTTAAGGGGATAGGTGCGGCAACCCTGGAGAAAAACCGGGACAGGCTGAGCATCAACTAGGGTCACGGAAGCCCCAGTCAAAACGGCCGATCATTGATCGGCCGTTTTATTTCTGGCAGGCAACTCGTCACCTTGCTGGCGCTGATCTGCGCGAGCTTTAAACGAAAAAGCCCCAACCATAATGGCTGGGGCTTTTTGTATTTGGCTCCACGACCTGGACTCGAACCAGGGACCCAGTGATTAACAGTCACTTGCTCTACCAACTGAGCTATCGCGGAATTACGGTTCGTATCCTACTGATTAGCAACGGAAAGTCAACTGGTTAAAGATGTCTTTCCGGCGCTTTTTAGAGGACTTCGGCGATGGCGTGGGTGACTGCTTTAAGGTTGTTATGGTTGAGTGCGGCTACGCAAATACGGCCAGTGCTGACGGCATAAATGGCGAATTCACTTTGCAGACGCTCGACCTGTTCGGCAGTCAGGCCCGAGTAGGAGAACATCCCGCGTTGGCGGGCGACGAAGCTGAAATCACGCTTGGCGTTCAGCCCGCTGAGCTGCTCAACCAGCGCCAGGCGCATGCCGCGAATCCGTTCGCGCATTTCGCCCAACTCTTGCTCCCACAGTGCGCGCAGTTCCGGGCTGTTGAGCACGCTGGCCACTATGGTGGCGCCGTGGGTGGGCGGGTTGGAGTAGTTGGTGCGGATCACCCGTTTAACTTGGGAGAGCACCCGGCCGGCTTCTTCTTTCGAGCCGCTGACAATCGACAGCGCGCCCACTCGTTCGCCATACAGCGAGAAGGATTTGGAGAAGGAGCTGGACACAAAAAACGCCAATCCAGATTCGGCAAATAGACGTACGGCGGCGGCGTCTTGCTCGATGCCATCACCAAAGCCCTGGTAGGCAATATCCAGAAAAGGCACATGCTCGCGCTCGCGCAGCACGTCCAGCACGGCTTGCCAGTCGTCCAGGCTCAGGTCGACGCCGGTCGGGTTGTGGCAGCAAGCGTGCAATACCACGATCGAGCGGGCCGGCAGGTTTTTCAGGTCTTCCAGCATGCCGGCACGATTTACGCCGTGGTTGGCGGCGTCGTAGTAGCGGTAGTTGTGTACCGGGAAACCGGCCGCTTCGAACAGGGCGCGGTGGTTTTCCCAGCTTGGATCGCTGATGGCGACTACTGCACCCGGCAGCAAGTGCTTGAGAAAGTCGGCGCCGGTTTTCAGGGCGCCGGTGCCACCCACCGATTGGGTGGTGACGACGCGGCCGGCCGCCAGCAGTGCCGAGTCGGCACCAAACAGCAGCTTTTGCACCGCCTGATCGTAGGCGGCAATCCCCTCGATCGGCAGGTAGCCGCGCGGCGCGTGGGCTTCGATGCGGGCTTGCTCGGCTGCGGCGACGGCGCGCAACAGCGGAATGCGGCCTTCTTCATTGAAATAAACCCCGACACCTAAATTGACCTTATTGGCCCGGGTGTCTGCATTAAAAGCTTCGTTGAGGCCCAAAATTGGGTCGCGCGGCGCCATTTCGACGGCGGAGAACAGGCTCATGAGGCGGGAACTCGAGAAGAAAGACTGAAGGCATGCAACACCCGGCAAATACTCGCATTAGGGGTTGCGCAAACGGGTCGCTATTATAGCCACCAAGAACGGGCGCGGCGATACGCTTACGCACGCTTTTCACGGGTGTATGACGCCGTTTGCTTAGTCGCGTCACAGGTGTTTGCTGAGGTTTGCATGTCGAAGTTTGAGTTGGTTACGCGCTTCAAGCCTGCCGGCGACCAACCGCAGGCCATCAAGCTGATGGTGGAAGGGTTGGAGGCGGGGTTGGCGCACCAAACCTTGCTCGGGGTGACGGGTTCCGGCAAGACCTTCAGCATCGCCAATGTGATCGCCCAGGTGCAGCGACCAACCATTATCCTGGCGCCGAATAAAACCCTGGCGGCCCAACTGTATGGCGAGTTCAAGGGTTTTTTCCCGAACAATGCGGTGGAGTATTTCGTTTCTTATTACGACTACTACCAGCCCGAAGCCTATGTGCCGTCCTCGGATACCTTTATCGAGAAGGACGCCTCGATCAATGACCATATCGAGCAGATGCGTCTGTCGGCCACCAAGGCGCTGCTGGAGCGTAGCGACGCGATCATAGTCACCACGGTGTCCTGCATCTATGGCTTGGGCGATCCGCAGTCGTATCTGAAGATGGTGTTGCACCTCGATCGCGGCGACCGCATGGACCAGCGCGAGTTGCTGCGCCGCTTGGCCGATTTGCAATACACCCGCAATGATATGGATTTCGCCCGGGCGACCTTCAGGGTGCGCGGCGATGTGATCGATGTGTTTCCGGCTGAATCCGATCTGGAAGCCATCCGGATTGAGTTATTTGATGACGAAGTGGAAAACCTCTGCGCCTTTGACCCGCTCACTGGCGCGGTCATCCGCAAGTTGCAGCGCTACACCCTCTACCCCAAGAGCCACTACGTCACCCCGCGGGAGAAACTGCTGGAGGCGGTGGAGCACATCAAGGTCGAACTCAAGGAGCGCCTCGAATACCTGCGCACCCACAACAAATTGGTTGAGGCCCAGCGCCTGGAACAGCGCACCCGCTTCGATATCGAGATGATTGTCGAGCTGGGTTATTGCAACGGCATCGAAAACTACTCGCGTTACCTGTCCGGGCGCGGCCAGGGCGAAGCGCCGCCGACCCTGTTCGATTACCTGCCGGCGAACGCCCTGCTGGTGATCGACGAGTCCCACGTCAGCGTGCCGCAAGTGGGCGCCATGTACAAAGGCGACCGTTCGCGCAAAGAAACCTTGGTGGAATACGGTTTCCGCATGCCCTCTGCGCTGGATAATCGGCCGATGCGTTTCGACGAATTCGAGCTGATCAGCCCGCAAACCATTTTTGTCTCGGCCACGCCGGGTAATTACGAGGCCGAGCATGCCGGCCGGGTGATCGAGCAGGTGGTGCGTCCCACTGGTCTGGTGGACCCGCAGATTGAAGTGCGGCCGGCCCTGACCCAGGTCGATGACCTGCTGTCGGAGATCGCCAAGCGGGTGGCGCTGCAAGAACGGGTGCTGGTCACCACCCTGACCAAGCGGATGTCGGAGGATTTGACCGATTACCTGGGCGATCACGGGGTCAAGGTGCGCTACCTGCACTCGGACATCGACACCGTCGAACGAGTGGAAATTATTCGCGATCTGCGTATCGGCGTGTTCGACGTGCTGGTCGGCATCAACCTGCTGCGCGAAGGCCTGGATATGCCGGAAGTGTCCCTGGTGGCGATTCTGGATGCCGACAAAGAGGGCTTCTTGCGCTCCGAGCGTTCGCTGATCCAGACCATCGGTCGCGCCGCTCGCAATCTCAATGGCCGGGCGATTCTGTACGCCGACCGCATGACCGGCTCGATGGAGCGAGCGATTGGCGAAACCGAACGGCGCCGTGACAAACAGATCGCCTTCAACCTGGCCAATGGCATCACCCCGCAAGGGATCTTCAAAGACGTGCAAGACATTCTCGAAGGCGCCGTGGTGCCCGGCTCGCGCAGCAACAAACGGCGCGGCATGGCCAAAGCGGCCGAGGAGAGCGCCCGTTACGAAAACGAGCTGCGCACACCGGGCGAGATCGCCAAGCGGATAAAGCTGATGGAAGAGAAGATGTACCAGTTGGCCCGCGACCTGGAGTTCGAAGCCGCCGCGCAACTGCGCGACGAAATCCACAAGCTGCGTGAGCGGTTGCTGCAGGTTTGATTTTCAGGTGTAGGGCGGGTGCAACCCGCGCGGTTAGCCCTTGCTCATGTGTGATTGTCGCGGTGCTTGATGCGTGTTGCACCCGCCCTACGCGCTGGCGGACTGTTCGCTGCGCTCCTGAGTCCGCCCTACATTTGAGTCCGTCTTACGTTCTAACGGCGCCGACCAAAAATCATCAGTGACACGCCGCCCAGGGTAGCCAGACAGGCCAGGCCGGCGATCAGGCTGAGTTGTTCGTTCAGCAGCAGATAGCCCAGCAGCAACGCCACCACCGGATTGACGAAGGCGAAAGTCGAAACCAGGCTCGGTGGCACTTCGCGCAGCAGCCAGAAGTAAGCCGGGTAGATGCCGAGGCTGATCGGCAGCACCAAATACAGCAGCCACAGCCAGGCGTCGGACGACAACTGCTCCAGGCTGAAGGCTTGCCAGTCGCCATGCCAAAGCCCGAGCAGCGCCAGTACTGCGGCGCCGATCAGCATCTGCAAGCTGAGACCGAGCCAGCTGGAGCTGAACGGCGGCCGCTGGCGCAGCAGCCAGGCGCCACAGGCCCAGAGCAGGGTCGCCAGCACCACCAGGCTGCCGGCAAACCATTGCTCGGCGGTGGCGCTGCTGCCCAGGCTGTTGCCCATCAACAGCACTATGCCGCCGCTGGCGACCAGCAACCCGAGTATCACCCAGGCGGCCGGGCGCTCGCCCAGCAGCCATTCCAGCGCCACACTCCACAAAGGCAATGTGGTGTAGAGCATCGCCAGCAAGCCGGTGGGCAGAAATTGGTTGGCGTAAATCAGCGCGCCCTGACCGATGGCAATCAGCAAAAAACCGCCAATCAAGGCGCTGCCCCAGTCGCTGCGCTGCATCTTGGCGCGGGGGCGACTCAAGGCCCAGGCCAGTGCCAGCCCGCCGGCCAGTAGAAAACGCAAGGTGCCCAGCACAAAGGGCGGCAGTTCACGCAGCAGGAAGTGATTGGCCAGATAAGTGGTGCCCCAACCTATATAGATAACGGCAAAGGCGGTGATGATTAACAGCATACGGGTGCGGGCAGCGGGCATAAGAACCTGATGGATTTGCCTGAGGCGGGGCGCAGGCTGTGCATTGGCCCGTCAAGGCCTTGCTGTCGGGTGCTAAAGCCCAGCCTGCAGACTAAATGCTCTGTTGTGTGGCAAATATTGAGCGGTGGTTAGTGCGCCGCGCTGGCGCCACTGGTGGCGTCAGCGGGTAAGTGGCGGGTGAACAGCACCGCTGTCATGCTCACGGCCAGGGCAATACCGATAAAATGGAAGGCGTCATTGTAGGCCATGATGGCGGCCTGCTGGTGGGTCATTTCACTGAGTTTGGCTAGTGCGGCCTGCTCGCTGCCGAGTTTGTCGGCCCAGAAAGTCAGGCGCTCGGCGACCTGCGGATTGCTCGGCACCAGGGCTTCGCGCAGGTAATCGAAGTAGGTTTTGGCGCGGTTGTCGATCAGGGTGGCGATCAGCGCAATACCAATGGCACCGCCCAGGTTGCGCAAGATATTGAACAGGCTGCCGGCGGAACCGGCGTCCTCTGCGCGCAGATAAACCGTGGCAATTAACGATAGGGTCACCATCACGAAGGGCAGGCCGATGGCGCGCAGAATCTGGATTTGGTTGAGTTGGTCGCCGGCAAAGTCCGGGTTGAGCACCCCGGAGGCGAAGTTGGCAAAACCGAACATGGCAAAGCCGAAGGCGCACAGCCACTTGGGTGAGATGTGCTTCATGATCAGTGGCACCAGCGGGATGATCAGCAGCTGTGGCGCGCCCATCCACATGATCACTTCGCCGATTTGCATGGCGTTGTAGCCCTGGATTTGCGCCAGATACAGCGGTAAGGCATACACCGAACCGTACAGGCCGATGCCCAGGCCGACACTGGAAACACTGGATAAGCCGAAATTGCGGTTGCCGAGGATGCGCAGGTTGATCAGCGGGTTGTCGCGGGAGAACTGCAAGATCACAAACAAAATCAGGCTGATCAAGGCGGTCGAGCCGAGGCCGACAATAAAATCGGATTCCAGCCAGTTGTTGCGATGGCCTTCCTCCAGAAACACCTGCAGGCAGCCCAGCCCCAGGGCCATGGTCAGGATGCCGGGGTAGTCGGCGCTGTTGAGCATGCTCCACTGGGGGGGCTTTTTCTCCAGGCTGTAGAGCAGCCCGGCAATCATCAGCAGACCGGGCGGCACGTTGATGTAGAAAATATATTCCCAGCCAAAACTCTCGGTCAGCCAGCCGCCCAGGGTTGGGCCGATGGCGGGCGCGAAGGTGGCGGTCACGGCAAACAAGGCCATGCCCTTGGCGCGATGATGCTCGGGCAGCTTGATCAGCGTCATGGTAAACGCCAGCGGAATCAACGCGCCGCCGGTGAAGCCCTGAAAGGCGCGAAAGACGATCATGCTCTCGAGGTTCCAGGCGGTCGAACAAAGTAATGAGGCCAGCAGAAACAGCGCCGACACCCACACCGCCATCCGCCGCGCGCCGAACACCTGCACCAGCCAGGCGCTGAGCGGGATCATGATGATCTCGGCGACCAGATAGGAGGTGGAAATCCACGAACCTTCCTCGAGGGTCGCCGACAGCGCGCCCTGAATGTCTTTCAGCGAGGCATTGGTGATCTGGATGTCGAGCACTGCCATAAAGGCGCCGAGCATGACGCTCATTACCGCAATCCAATCGCGCCGGCTGGGTTCGCCAGTCGGGCGGATTAGCTCATCAGCTGCCACTGTCGGTGGCCTTGATCGAGACCTTGACCAGCACCGACATGCCCGGACGGATTTTGCCTTTGAGCGGGTTATCGGCGGCGAAGGTCAGTTTCACCGGGATGCGCTGCACCACTTTGGTGAAATTGCCGGTGGCATTGTCCGGTGGCAGCAGGCTGAACTGCGCGCCTGAGGCGGCAAACAGGCTGTCGAGGCTGGCTTGAATCGGCTGGTCGGGGTAGGCGTCGAAGATCAGTTCGGCGGACTGGCCGACTTGCATATGGCCGATCTGGGTTTCTTTGAAGTTGGCCTGAATCCAGATGTCCTGATCGGGCACCAGGGACATCAGGTAGGCGCCGGTCTGCACGTATTGGCCGTTGCGGGCGGCGCGCTGGCCGATGATGCCGCTGATCGGGGCGTGAATCTGCGTGCGGCTGAGGTTGAGTTCGGCTTGCGACAGTTCGGCGTGGGCGTTGGCAATCTGCGCTTCGAGGCGTTTGATCTCGGCATTCAGCGCTGCGACCTGCTGACGCTGGGCTTGCAGGTCGGCTTGCGCCTTGCTCACCAGGGAGCGGGCCACGCGGCTGTCGGCGGCCAGGGTGGTGACGCGCTCCTCGGACACATAGCCGGGTTTGCGCAGCGCCTGGGCGCGGGATAAGTCAATTTGGGTGCGGCCGAAGGTGGCCTCGGAGGCGCCGACATCGGCTTGGCCGGCATCAATCAGGCTGCCTTGCTGCAATAACTTGCTGCGCGCTTGCAGCAGTTCGGCCTCACGGCTGGCCAGTGCGGCGCGGGCGCGTTCGATGGCCAGGCGAAAGTCCTCGGACTCCAGCTCCAAGAGTAAATCACCTTGTTGCACGTGCTGGTTGTCGGTCACCAAGACTTTTGCGACCCGCGCGCTCAACTGGCTGGAGACTCGGGTGATTTCGCCCTGCACATAGGCGTTGTCGGTGCTTTCAATAAAACGGCCGATCAGCAGCCAGTGGGCAAAAAAACCGCCGACCACGATGGCCAGCAGCGCTAGAAAAATAAATAAACGACGTTGCAAGTGGGCGGACATAAAAGGCTCGGCTGACGACTGGCAGAATGCCGGTAAATCTAGCAGTGTTCCTTGTGCGCTTGTAGTCGGTAGACTTCGGAAACTTTGTTGCTTATGAGGAACAATCATGGGGCTGGATGATGCCTTGATCTTCACCCGGGTGGTCGAGTGCCATAGCTTCACCCAGGCAGCGCTTGGGCTGAACATGCAAAAGTCGACAGTCAGTCGACGGATCGCCTTGCTGGAGGAGCGTCTGGGGGTGCGTTTGCTTAATCGCACCACCCGCAAACTGCGCCTCACCGAGGTGGGGCAGGCCTATTACGAGCGTTGCCGGCAAATCATGCTGGATTTCGCCGAGGCCGAGCAGGCGGTCATGCAGCTACAGTTGCAGCCGTCCGGCTTGCTGCGCATCACCGCGCCGATTGAGTTTGGTCAGCTGTTTCTGGGCCGGGTGCTGGGGGCCTTTATGCGCGAATACCCGGAGATCACCGCCGAGGTTGAGCTGACCTCGCGCAAGGTCGATCCGGTCGAGGAGGGCGTCGATATCGTCATGCTGGTCGGTCAGCCGCAGGATTCGACCCTGATTGCGCGGCGGCTGCTGATCAGTGCGCGCAGCCTGTGCGCCAGTCCGGCTTATTTGCAGTTGCATGGCGCGCCGCAAGCGGTGGCGCAGTTGAGTGAGCATCGGGCCATTTTGCTGCCGGCCGACTCGTCGCGTTACTGGCCGGTGCTGGGGCAAAACATCGCCTGCCAGCGGGTGTTGTCGTGCAACAACATTACCTTTGCCCGTGAGGCAGCGCTGGCCGGGGCTGGAATTGCCGCGTTGCCGCTGATGATCAGCCGTGAGGAGGTGGCCAGCGGTCGGTTGATTGAGCTGTTGCCGCAGGCGCAACTGCCCAGTAGCGAGCTGTATGCGGTGTACCCGTCGCGGCGTTTTCAAACCATGAAAGTGAAGGCGTTTCTGGATTTTTTGCTGGCTAACCTGAGCACCGAGGTGGGGCCTTTGCTGGAGCCTTGAGTGGCGAGGCTGTAAGATTCGGGCCTTGTTTGAACTGCGCTATTGATTGAAAGCCAACAGCTGAGAGTTTCCATGACCATTGTTCGTACTCGTATCGCGCCATCCCCGACTGGCGATCCCCACGTTGGCACCGCCTACATTGCGCTGTTCAACCTGTGTTTCGCCCGCCAGCACGGCGGCCAGTTTATTTTGCGCATTGAAGACACCGATCAGGTGCGCTCCACGCGCGAATCCGAGCAGCAGATTTTTGACTCGCTGCGCTGGTTGGGTATCGAGTGGGATGAGGGCCCGGATATCGGCGGTCCGCACGGCCCGTATCGGCAAAGCGAACGCGGCGAGATCTATAAGAAGTACTCGGATGAATTAGTCGCCAAGGGCCATGCGTTCCCATGCTTCTGCTCGTCCGAGCGCCTCGACCAGGTGCGCGCCGAGCAAATGGCCAATAAGGAAACGCCGCGCTACGACGGTCACTGTCTGCATCTGGATCCGGCCGTTGCGCAGCAGCGTATCGCCGCTGGCGAAGCCCATGTGGTGCGCATGCAGGTGCCGACCGAGGGTGTTTGCGTGGTGCCGGACATGCTGCGTGGCACTGTGGAAATCCCGTGGGACCGGATGGACATGCAGGTCTTGATGAAGACCGATGGCCTGCCGACCTATTTTCTCGCCAATGTGGTGGATGACCATCTGATGGGCATCACCCACGTATTGCGTGGTGAGGAGTGGTTACCGTCGGCACCGAAACTGATCAAGTTGTACGAATACTTCGGCTGGGAGCAGCCGCAGCTGTGTTACATGCCGCTGCTGCGCAACCCGGACAAGAGCAAGCTGTCCAAGCGCAAAAACCCGACCTCGGTGACCTTTTATGAGCGCATGGGCTTTCTGCCTCAGGCGATGCTCAATTATCTGGGGCGTATGGGCTGGTCGATGCCGGATGAGCGGGAGAAATTCAGTCTGGCTGAGATGATCGAGCACTTCGACATACAGCGGGTCTCCCTCGGTGGACCGATCTTCGATATGGAGAAGCTGTCCTGGCTCAACGGTCAGTGGCTGCGTGAGTTGAGCGTCGAGACCTTTGCCGCCGAAGTGCAAAAGTGGGCATTCAATCCCGAGTACCTGATGCAGATCGCCCCCCATGTACAGGGGCGGGTCGAGACCTTTAGTCAGATCGCCCCGCTGGCCGGGTTTTTCTTCGCCGGTTCAGTGCCGCTGGATGCCAAGCTGTTTGAGCACAAAAAGCTCAGCCCTGAGCAGGTACGCCAGCTGATGCAATTGATTCTGTGGAAGCTCGAAGCGCTACGTCAGTGGGACAAAGAGCGGATCACCGGCTGCATTCAGGCCGTGGTTGAGTCGCTGGAGCTGAAGTTGCGCGATGCCATGCCGTTGATGTTTGCGGCTATCACCGGCCACGCCAGTTCGGTCTCGGTGCTGGATGCGATGGAGATTCTCGGCCCGGACATGACCCGCTTCCGCTTGCGTCAGGCCCTTGAGTTGCTGGGCGGCGCATCGAAGAAAGAAGTCAAAGAGTGGGAGAAATTATTGGCGTCAATCGCCGGTTAATTGCGCTCCGGCCGCCGGCTTGTGCCGGTGGTCGGGGGGTAAGTGGTTGTTCTAGCAGCATAAACAAAGTCTGTTAAGCTAAAAGGGTGTTGACAGACACAAGGGCCGCGCTTAACATGCGCCCCGTCCTTGAATGGGGGTATAGCTCAGCTGGGAGAGCGCTTGCATGGCATGCAAGAGGTCAACGGTTCGATCCCGTTTATCTCCACCAATTCTT
>C687J26845_10000500_pt1 | contig 25959 bp, 31 predicted proteins | sample RifCSPlowO2_12_FD_26845 | JGI IMG/M metagenome (IMG submission 26845)
TAGTCTGACNNAGGCTAATCCAACACAAAGTTGAACAGCAGGATGCCATGAACCACGGAGAAGAATGTGCGACCTACAAAATTTAGCATAGAATGTCTGACGCATTCTATCTAGTTCTGGTCTTGCGAGTGTATCACCACTCCAACCCTCATCAGTATATTTATCAACAATTATATAACCATTTTTATTTGTGAATTCTTCCAAAACCATTCCTTGATTCTGAACTGTATTAGCATCTTCCTGATTTGAAGTTGAAACTCTTTGGTAGAGTGACACAAACTTGATTTCTTTTTTAATTATTTCAGCCATTTTAATTTTTGTGTTTCTCTAAAAATTTCATAAACTCATTTTTAGGTATTCTCCAAAGAGCAGTTTTTCCTTTGCCTAATTTATACGCCTTAAGCATCCCGCGTTTTAGCCAACGATCTACTGTACGAGGATGGACCCGTAAACTTTTTGCAACCTCATCATTTGTAAGAAATTCCATAATATATATTATATTCCTAGTTATACATAGATGTCAAAACTAAAAGTGGACAACTTTATGCTTACTCTTTGATTCCACTCCCTTTTTTCTAGTTTCTATTATTTCCTTAAATAGAAGGTCAAAAGCCATATCCAATTTACCCATTGGTTCTTTTTCTGGTATTTGCTCGTAAGTGACTATAAGAGGTTTGGGATTTTTTGGTTTCATACACATTTAGGGTCTAAAAGTAAACAAAAGTAAACATTTTAAGGTTAGGTTTGTTTAATCTTGTAAGCTATTTGCTTAGCGGACCTCGGACTATACCCAGCCATTCTCGCCGCTTTAGCACCATTGAATTTAGCTTCCCCCAATAGTTTGTTTATAAACACCTTTCTTTTGAGAGGCATATCTTTTTTTTGAGGTAATCGTTCATAAACTTTTAACACGACATAGGGTGACTTAAAGAAAAGTAAGTCAGCAATTACTTGAACTTCCTCAGTAGAAAACACTGGTGATTTCTTTCCTCTAGGTCTTGGGAATGTCTTATTTCTAAAAACCATTCCTAATACATTTAGTACTCCTTTTGGATACAGAGATTTTTCCCCTACTGGATCTAAATCTCCTTTTTCAATAAGTAAGTCGTCATCGTCTAGCTTTTCTTGAGTTAGTTTTTCTTTTTGTTTATTAGTCATAATTTTCAATAATTAATTCCATAGATTTTGAGGTGTAACTTCTTTTTCCTTTGTAATATCCATAACATTCACATCATTCACTTGTTCACCCATAATATCGATATCAGTAATACCGAAGCGTTCTTTCCACATATCAAGTTTTTCTGTATTTTTCTTGAAATTGAGTACATATCCCTTCCTCGTTTTATATGTTTTAAGTTGTAATTTTGCACGAAGATACCAACCTACTTTTCGTGGTTGTAAACTCTCATCACTGATGTCAGTTTCTCTGTTTACATAGTCAGTTATCTGCTTAGTTGTTATTTCACTTGCTTGTGTATCATGTTCAAGTCTCAGAATGGCGGTAACAATGTCACTTTCCCAGGACAGTCCTCTGTCAGCAACAAGTTCGCTATTATATTTGACTATAAAAGATTTAAGATGATTTCTGATATCCTCGTCTTTTATAATGGAAAGAAGTGGTATTACAATCTGATTCAGTCTTGGGTGAATACCCTCAATCGTCTCTTCTCGCCTCACAATTGGCTCAAAGTAGTTTTTAAGCCTCCACATCAAAAGCTTGTTTCTGATGCATTCAGCCTCAAAATAGAAGCTCTCATTGAGTGTTCTAGGTATATCCACCCGCAGTTTGCTTGTTCCTATTTCTTCCACAAGGAAACGGCTTTCAAGGGCTTTATCGGAAAATGTTTCTCTGGTAGCTACAATTTTTGGACAATAGACGTTATACGCTTTTACTTCAAATACCCCCTTACCTTCTGAACGTAGAACAGAGATGCCTTTTTGGTATCCTGTATTTAAAATCTTTACAATTTCAGAAGTGGCGTCAGAAAACTTGAAATCTGCTTCATCAATAATCAAGGTTCCATTAACCTCGTTTATGATACGAAAAATAGGACTTGGTGTAGTCGCCCCTCCTGTAAATACAGGTTTGTAACAGAGACAACCAATAGACTGCAGAAAGCGTGATTTACCGCTCCCAAAGTCTCCCAAAGCTCTTAGGTAAGGAAGTTCATTGAATCTGTCATACATCCATGTAAACAGGACGTAGTAAGTTGCTATTTGTTCAAATATTTCACTAATATCTACATATTTATGAATGAACTCTTGTATCTCTTTTAAGATTTCTTCTTCATTCACATATGGAGTGGCTTGGGTAGGAAAGAGAATTACCTTTTTCTCTACCAAAGCATGATCTGGTGACAATGGTTTATATTTTTTTCCATTAATTTCAACTTCGTCAATAAAACTTTCAAGGTCTCCGTGCTTATCATATTTAAAATATGAGGTTTTATTCGTAATCTGGTTGTATACCATTTCATATAACGCGTCCTCGGTAAAAAGAGTTGTTTTGAAAATTGGTTTATCTGTTGTAGTTTCTATATTATTTTGCATATCAATTTTTATTTATTAATCGTTCAATCTATCTAATAAATCGTTGCGTGCTTGTTCATACAGACGCACATTGACCAGAAGATCTGGGTCGTTTCGGTCCCCGAATTTATACAGGTCTACAAGCTCTTCAAGACGAGGCGTTATGACAAAAGCAAACTCCTTTTTTCTTGGGTTGTCTGTCGGATTGACTCCAGCAATTTGCTCGCCTTTTGTAAATAAAAAGGTTACGAGTGGAAAAGAGGCGGACCTAAAATATCTATCTTTTTTCATATGAATTTTACTTAACGAATAAAGTAGAGGTTTCCCTCTACTTATATATGGAACTTTATTTGTGACATTTTCCTCTACTTTTGCTGTGATGAAGGAAGCGGAACGTCAATCTTCAGTCGTAAAAGCTTTTTCTTTGCCCTCTCAAGATTTTTCCTCTCTCTGGTATCGTTGGAATTGTATGAATTCTTAAGCCATGCTGAGTATGCACAGGACTGTTTTTTAGGAAGTATAAGTTTTACCCTTTCTTCGATGTTTCTTATTTCTTCGGCAGTGAAATTGTGAATATTTATCTTCCATTTCTTTGATGTTCGAAAGAAGTCAGAATTATTATCTGAGTCATCATTCAACCAGTATGATGGTCCATCTTCTTGGTTACTATTCTTGAACAAATGCTGATGTTCAATATTATCTGCTTCATGAAAAGATTTTTCATCATTATTAAACCTTAGTTTTTTGTGCCTTTTTGTGTCGTTTTTAAAGTAGTCTTTTAGGTAGTTAAAAAGTGGTATATATCGTCCTTTCTTACCAAAGATAAATTCAGCAAGGTTAAGGTTAGCGTCTGGTTTATATATCCTATTTGAATCTCTATTTATTGCACCAGATATAATACTTGAATATGAATCCGACTGAAGAAGTCCTAGAAGTGTGTCCGCATCCAATCGAGGTGCAAAAAACAATATGTCTTTAAGAGCTTCCGCACTCTTTTTAACTAGGTCGATTGAGGATTTGTGATCATCTTTATAACTTTTTAACGTATGCACGCTATTATCTCTAAAATACTTCCTATTTTCAGCTTTTTTACTGGGCTCATTGTGATATTTTGTCACGCTCTGTTCAATATGTTTTCGGTTTTCTCCGATTAACAAGATTGACGCAATCTCAAATGCCTTTGAATGAATTGCGTTAAGTTCAATATACGGATACTTCCTGTGGAATCTAGTAACAACATCTCTAATCCTAGGCTCAAACACTTTCAGAAATGCGTTCTTGATATTTTCAACCTCTTTCGCATACCTTCGCCTAACATTATTCCATGGTTCAATGGAGTCATTTTGCATCCTAATTCTCCAAATACTATGAGATATGCAAGTTTGTTCTAAGAAATCCTTACTTTCAAACGAAGATAAACCAAACTCATGTGAGGTAACCCAATTAAGAGAATATGTATCAAGCAACTCTTCATTGCCGTTGCTTTTCATTACCCAAATATCCTCTGTTGCAAAAAGAGAACCCTCGATTTTTAGTTTGCCTGTGTTTGGATCAATTCGTCCAACGGGGTCATGATGGGAAACAATAGTGTATAAGTCTGAAGTATAAATATAGGAGACAACATTTTTAAATACTTTTGAATAATTAGGAAACCCAAAAATCTGATTCTCAAAATCAATGGCTATATCAGCGTGACCATGGGGATGTGAAATACAGCTTGCTTGTGCTGATCTTTCAAATTCAGCTTGTAACTCTGGAGAAATATTATCCATCTTAATCTCTATGTGAATGTCGTGAACGTTGTGTACATTATAGCATATTTGACCTTGTAATTAAAACTCTTTTATGGGAGTATTGAGTCGTAACAAAGTAATAAGAACCTAACCCTTACGGCTTCAAATCTATAAGGTATGGTCAAAATCATAGGACATAGAAAACCCATCGTTAGGGCATGTCCTATGTTGCACGGGGAAACTTGTGTAGAGGTCTTCGGACCTTCCTAGCGGTGGGCTTTGTGTTTACAAATAGAAATTAATATAAAAATTACTATGAAAAAACTCTTAGGGTCATTATTAATCATTGTGAGTCTCTTTATTTCTTCAGTACCCAGTGCTGAAGCCGTAGTCTCTGTTAAGGGTTATTATCGTAGTAATGGTACTTATGTAGCACCTCATGTTAGAAGTAATCCGAATGGTTTAAAATCAGATAATTACAGTTACACACCGAGTCAAGGAACTTATAATAAAACCTATGGTACACGTGGAAGTACTTGGGATACTCCAACGTACATCACAGACCCAAATTACTATCAAGGTAAAAGTATTTACGAATCAGGCAATAATTCCTCAAACTATAATAGTTATAGTCCTTCCTACCCAACAACACCTACATGTCCAGCAAATTCATATTATGATGGAGTATCTTCATGTACCTGTAGTTACGGATATGTTAATAGTGGGAGGAGTTGTGTATATGGAAATAGCCTCTGTTGGGCACAGACTGGTTACAGTTCGAGTTATGATTCAACGACCAAATCTTGCAAATGTGATTATGGTTATGTAATTGGAAGTTCAGGTCAATGTGAGTATAAAACAACAACTTATTCGAGTTCTTCAGCATCTTCTGCAAGTTCATATAGCAGTTGTCCATTAAATTCGCATACATCACCAAGCGATTCAACAAAATGTTTATGTGATTCTGGATATCAAGTCAACTCAGCAAAAACAGCATGTATTACCACCTCTTTATATACCCCACCACCACCTACCTCACCACCTCCAAGCAACAAAAATATTGGGAGAGATTATTTTTTGAAAAATAAGACTTGTGTAGGACTGCCAGAAAATGATTACGGGGATTGTGTTTTTTACGTATATAATCATTAATTTATAATAAAAATATGAAAAAACTATCAATTCTTCTCCTCGTTGGTATTTTTATTATTCCAACCGTCTCATTTGCTTCTATCGATACAAATCTCAAGTACGGATCTAGAGGTACAGAAGTCACAGAGCTTCAAGAGTTTCTTATAGACAAAGGATTTCTTACTGGTCAAACAACGGGCAATTTCTTTACACTGACAAGAAAAGCTGTAATTTCATACCAAACATCAGTTGGATTACCATCAACTGGATTTGTTGGACCACTTACACGAACAAAAATTAATGATGGATTATCGGTGGATGACACTTCTTCAAATACAGCCGAAGTAGCAGAAACAGGGACAACAGTACCACCTACTAAAAATGACGCTGTTACAGCTATGCAAAAACAAATTGACACTCTATTAGCTCAATTACAGCAACTCAATTCCCAAGTACAAACACAAACAACTGTTCAGCAACAGACACAGACCACTCTTCAACAAACTCAACAAAGTGTTCAGCAGATTCAACAGAATACGACACCTGCACCAGTGCCAGTCATCATTCCTCCCATTCCAAATGATAATTCGGATATTATGGTTAAGGTAATTCCTCCTAATTATAATGGCGAGACATTTTCTGTATCTATTGACGGTAAATTTTATTCTGATCCGTATAACTTCCAAGTAAGTGTTTTAGATAGAGCAGGTTCGTATATAAGAAATGCAGTAGTAAAAATGAGTATGGGTGGTGTGGATATAACTGAACAATCAACAAATGGCTTATCAGGAAGAGACGAGAAATGGATAGCAGGTTTCCAGTATAAACCCACTAATTCAGGCTCAAAAACTGTCAGCTTCACTGCCAATGGCATGACAAAATCAGTCCAAATTGATGTACCTACACCAGTAGTAGAATCTGATATAGAAATATCTGATATAGAAAATAAAGATATAACGATTGATAGAGCTACAAGTGGGTGGAACATATCTGCATCAGGATATGGAGACTCTAAATTCTGGGATATAGGTAACTTTACCTATATCAATCCAAATGAAAGACTAAATGTGTATGAATCACTAGGAGTAGGGGGTGCTCATTTAAGTAAAATGAGTGAGGGTAATAACTGTGTATCGACAGATATCCAGAATCATATAGTTAGTGTTAAGTTAAAACCTTGCAGTTGGTCATCTAACCTTACTCTAGGAGTATTTACAGTAATAGTAGACAAACTCATATTAGTAGGCGAAATATCAAATATGGAAAGAAAAGTAAATGGATTGCCAGTCACTTTTACTTACGAGGTGAGATAAACCTATTTAACCAACCAATTCATCAATAGCTTTATCTGCTAGTGCTTTCTCTTCTTCTGACCATTTTACTATATTTATTACACAACCAGAAATTTCATTACTATCTACTTGAATAGCTTGTGGAGTACGACCCCATGCACGATCAAAAAGTTCCTTTATCGCATGGATGTTACCCTTTTTTGCCTGTAAAATAAGGACGTTGCTTATAGGACCAATCTCCTGTGCTACACGCTCTGAAAGTAGTCTTCTAGCCTCCTCCGCATTCTTTGCCGAGAATCCTTGTCTTCTACCTGCATTTTGTCTAAATCCTCCTCTCATAGTTTGATAAGAATCAACTAATCAAGTACATTATAACACAATTACATGACTCAAAAAGAAAATGAACCTTGTGGCTCAAGAAACTTTGAAGAAAAAGGAGAAAATATTGTTTCTTTAACAAAAAATGCTATCGAAAAAGTCTATCCAATCTACTGGTTTGGTTTAAACCTGGTAAAAGATGTAATAAACTTACTTATAGAAGATTTTACTAATAGTCCTGACGGTAATAGAAAAAAATATAATCAAGTTTTCCTTATTCTTTTTAATCGTTCTGTCCAGCATATTGAAAGTACACGCATTTTAACTGAGAGAGGTCTATACGGTAATTCTCTGGTCATTACTCGAAGTCTAATGAGTGATTTAGCTATGATGCAATATCTTCATTTTCATCCAGAACTACTTGATTTATTTCTCAATGAAAAACAAGAAGACTACCAAATAAATAAAGAGTTCAAGAAAGCGTTCAATGAAACAAAGATAGAGAACGAATTAGTAGAAAGGGGTGTTAAACCTTTTGGTTCTACATTTCAACTCCTAAGCAAAGCATCTCATTCAAGTTCATTTGGTTCACAACTTTATGGGTCCAGAGGAAAAAATAAAGAACAATATCACCTAAACTATGGACCAAAATTTCAACCTGAGAAAGCTATCATGATAATGAGTCTTACTGTAGATTCTTTTTACGATTTAGTTAACAACGTTCTATGGCATCGTCATCACGCTGATGAAAATATGGACGGTGAAGATTGGGGTAAAGTGAAAAATGATTTAAGAAAACTAAAAAAAGATGTAGAAATATTTGGGAAAATAGCAATGGAAATTTCTACTGCTTGGCCAGACTTATTTACTTAGATTTCTATACAAAACAGATTCTAACTTCCTCTATCAGGCGAACTATGTACTGAGATCCTAATAATTTAGACTATTCTAGGATTTTACTGAATATCCAATTCTCTCCTTTTTTAAATCCATAATCTACGCCTCTTTTCAAAGGTGATGGTATTTTAATATCAAAATAGAAAGGAATCAGCTTAGTATGGGAATGTTGCATTGTGTTCATACCATGCCTATAGATAATTTCATATTTGTAAAATATACAGTATTGACTTTGCAAAGTAAACGAGTATAATTTTTTATGGAAAGGAGAAAGTAAATGATTCCAAATTGGATGCTGTGGACAGTAGTAATTGGTTTAGTGGATGTGTTGTTGTTTGTACACATGTATAAGCTTGATAAAGAAACTCCTACTCATCGGCAACAAAAAACACCTGTTAAACAATCAAGAGCGGATGAGATTCTGGAACAACATGTACTAACGCTCCCCTCCGGCAATATCTGGGGTGTGCTAAACATATACTGCAACATAAATTCAAAAGAAAGGATCACCAGTGGACAAAAAATCAACCGAGGAAAATGAATTGGTTGGAGTAGTTGTCAGTATTTTTGACTTCAATGCCTCCTCGCTTCCCGAGGAAACCTTGCGAGTCTCTATCCTCCTTGGTGTAGAGGCAGAGATGGTTCGCGAAATAATGATTTCTGAAAGAAATCGAAGGATTTTAAAGTTGAAAAGCGACACAAAAATCTTTTTCAAAAACATGAAAGGTTCTTGGTAAAGACTGAATGCGTTGCATTCAGTCTTTTTCACAAATTAATATGAATTTCTTCCAAAAATTTCAAATTTTCTAATCCACTTTGTCCGACGCTCGGGAGAAATATTCTTCATCGGGCCGACTTTTTTAACACGAGCACTGAAACCGGCAAACCACAAAATACCGTCCTTGATTTCATTTGTGCTGTCACCAAAAATAAGTCGCGCAAGTAATGGATGAGAATCTGACGTAACAAAAACCCGAGCAGTTCTACCTTTTAAAAGTCTCTGCCAACCAAAACTGCCATGAGGAAATTTGTATGCAAAGTTTGGAAGCCAAATACGGTCAAAAAGACCTTTCAGAAGCGCTGGCATGGTAGACCACCAGGATGGGTAAATGATTACAAAATGGTCAGACCAGCGGATATCTTCTTGCAGTTTGACCAAATCTGGCTCAAGCTCTTGGATGACTTTGTATCCTTTGTGAAGTATTGGGTCAAATTGCAAGTCACTTATATTGACACGGCGGACTTCGTGTCCGGCCTTCCTCGCTCCCTCGGCATAGCTGTCAGCAAATTGACAACACATACTTTCATTATCTGGATGTCCCAAAAGGACTAGTATTTTATGTTTTTGCATCTGTTTGAAAATTAGAAATTTAAAATTCTCCCTTACTATACTATATGATATAATTTTTTGAAAGATATCCTAATAGCTCACAAATAACATCAGTAGTGGAGAAAGAAATCATGGCCACATAACAAAATGTTAGACCCTTTTTTCTACAAAAACAAAGCGTGTTGAGAAAACATTTCCAGGAATACGTAGATAAATTGTTTTGAATGAGGACTGCGAGTTGGTGTCAATGTAATAGACACTCGCTATGACACTTGTCGAAAGGCCGGGATACATAAATATATCACCCCAGATAATATCGGTATCTTTTGGCACCAGAAGCTCTAGGTTTGCTCCACCTCGCCCAACTAATTCAAATGAAGTTCCGGTACGAAAAAGGATTGCTTCCTGTTTGTAATCACTGGTGGAAAAAAGTTTTACAAGTGATGATTCAGGAGTTATAGAAGTAATAATGCCTATCAAGATAGTGTCCGATAAATAGACTTTATCTCCAAGGCCAATAGCATCCCTTTCTCCTGCGTCTATAACTAGAGTATCATATGGCGAGCGAGGTGGCTTGGAAAGTATAGCTGCAATGATACGTTTGCTTTGACTAACCCTACCAAACTGATTTTTCAAATCCTCATTTTCTTTCAGTAAAATATCATAATCAATTTCTTTCAGTTTCAGAGCAGAAATTTCATCTNTTAGAGTTAAATTTTGATTAATAAGTGTAGTTTTTAATACAAAAAAATTTTTTATTTTGGTAAAAGATTTGGAGAGAGTTGAACTGACACTCCACAACGGCCGAGAAATTCCGTGCGAGACATTCCGTAATATATTGGGGAAAAGATATGCTAATAATGAAAGCAGAATAAATACGCTAACTACAATAATAGTTTTCCGAGGATAACTCCATTTTGGTTTATTAAATATAAATTGTTTCATGTGTTAATATTACATAAATTATACGCATTATTTATTATAAAACCTCCGTAAATAGATGCAATCCGCGAAACAAGCTTTTTTGTTGACCAAAACGTAGTAAACTACGTTGCGTGGAGACAAAAAAGTGAAGTGACAAAGGAGTGCGCTATTTACGGAGGTTTTATTTTTTAGGTGGTAATTCGTCTTCATTGGCGATGAGCACATCTTTATAAAGCTCCAAATTTTCCAAAATAATGCCTGTACCACGACAAACAGCAGTCAGAGGGTCGGGAGCAATATGGACAGATATTTTGGTATATTCGGCAATAATTTCCGGTAAACCTTTTATCAAAGCTCCGCCACCAGAGAGGTAAATACCGCGATGCATGATATCAGAGAGAACTTCTGGCGGGGTTGTTTCTAATACTTCTTTTATTGAATCAATCAAAGTATCAATAGATTGTGAAATTGCCTCGCGAATATCGGAATCTGTGATAATNACCTCGCGAGGAAGACCGGAAATAAGGTCACGACCCTTAATGGACGCTTCAAGTGGTAACACTCCGGGAANTATCGCCCCGATTTTTATTTTTATATCTTCGGCTGTTTTCTCGCCGATTAAAATTTTGAATTCACTGCGAACATAAGAAATAATATCGTTGTTCAGTTTATCTCCGGCAACACGCAGGTTCTTTGAACGGACTACCCCACCGAGAGAAATGACGGCAATGTCGGACGTCCCTCCGCCAATATCAATTACCATATTTCCAACTGGCTCTAAAACCGGCAAGCGTATACCAATAGCCGCGGCCATTGGCTCTTCCACAATATAGACTTCCGATGCCCCAGCATTTTTGGTAGCGTCCCTGACCGCCCGTGTCTCTACATTTGTTACACCAGATGGCACACCAACCACCACTCTCGGACCCAAAAGTTTTTTATTATTTTTCTGGGCTTTATTCAAAAGGTATGTAATCATTTCTTCCGTCACTTCAAAGTCCGAAATAACTCCATCAACCAGCGGACGAATGGCTATGATATGTCCCGGTGTTCGGCCAAGCATCTTTTTGGCGTCGCTACCCACAGCCACCACTTGTCCTGTTTTCTGATTGACCGCCACAACAGACGGTTCGTTTAGGACAATACCCTTACCACTAACATAAACCAAAGTATTGGCAGTACCCAAATCAATGCCAATATCATTGGAAAAGTAGCGTTTTAATTGTTCAAAATTTTTAATCATGCAAGTGCGATACCAATATACGAATTCATGCGAATGATACGAATAAGACCATACTAGCATAACTCTAAAATACTGCTAAATTTCCAACTTGGACACTCCGTGTCCAAGTTTTTCGTAAAAGAGTTTATTTCTAGGTCTTTTCTTACAAAAGATTACACAAGGTTATACACGTTTATCCCTTAACAACATACACTTATTACTTCCTATAGGAAGTAATAAGTGTATGTTGTTATTATGTTCTGAATGGATAAGTGTACAGTTATACACATTTCCTTATCTTACGATATATCGTAAGAGATAATTTATACTTTATGGAAAAATTAATACTTGATATTTTAAATCAGATTTAATGCTTCTTCTTTTGAAATCAGTTTTGAATCGGTTTCAGTGCGATATTTCACTTCTACTTTATTTTCAGCAATTGTTTTTTCGCTTACGACAAAACGGACAGGAATGCCAATAAGGTCGGAATCGGCGAATTTTTCGCCAGGACGGAGGTCGCGGTCATCGTAGAGAACTTCCACTCCCCTTTTTATTAAATCTGCATACAAATTATCTGCAGCAGAAACTACTGTAGAATTTTCTCCAAGCCGGACAAGATGCACAGTAAACGGCGAAACTTCTTTCGGCCAGATAATTCCTTTGTCGTCCGAGAGAAGCTCAACGATTGTTCCCATAAGCCTTCCGAGACCAATGCCATACGCACCCAAGACAACTGTTTTTTCGCTTCCATCTTCATCTTTAAAAACAAGTCCGAGTTCGGAAGTATACCGTGTGCCATATTTAAAAATATTTCCAACTTCAATTGATTTTGCTTCTACCAAATTCTCTCGAATTAGTCCTAAATTCTGCAAAATCTGGTCTTGCATAACTTCGTCGTTGACTGCCATATTTTTTTCTTTATCTATGTAAATATGATCTTCGCCAGCATCGCAAATTGTTTGAAATTCATGACTAAATTTTGAAAACATACCACCAGAAGCGAAAGTGAGGTATGTTTTGTCGCCGATACCTGCTCGATTGTAAACATTTTTATATGCCACTATCACTTTTTCATAAAACTCATCTAGATCTTCCTGTGTTTTGTTAAAAGAATACATATCTTTCATAAAAAACTCCCGTCCGCGCATTATGCCAGATTTTGCTCGCAATTCGTTTCTGAATTTTGTTTGAAACTGATGTGTGTATCTCGGTAAATCGCGATAAGAATTTACATGATCCTTCATCATTTTAACCATCGGTTCTTCGTGTGTACAACCGAGACCAAGTTCTGTGTCATTTTTCAGTTTTGTCTTGAACCAAACATCCACTTTTTCGTCATCCCACCTGTCAGTTGCTTTCCATATTTCTGGATCTTGGAGAGTGGAGAGAGAAACCTCCTGACTGCCGATTGATTGCATTTCTTCGCCTATAATTTTTCGCAGATTATTTATAACACGCAGACCAAGAGGCAGATAGTCATATACACCCGCCATTTCTTTGTGAATAAATCCAGCGCGAATTAATAACTGCGCATTTTTTGAAACTTCGTCACTTGGCGCTTCTTTACGAGTTTTTGTAAAAAGTTGTGATTGTCGCATTCATTTATGATATAGGAAAAGAAAGCCCTGGTCAAAATTAATTATAGAAGTTTGAAAATATCGTTAGTAGTGACAACCACCATAAGAGTCAGGAGGAGCAGAAAACCAATAGCGTTTGTGTAGCGAACAATTTTGGCCGGAATAGGTCTACGGATGATAGCTTCAATCCCGACAAAAAGAAGCCGTCCGCCGTCTAAGGCCGGAAACGGAATGAGATTTATAACTGCAAGGTTTATAGAAATAAGCGCAATAAGTGAAAGTAAATGTACAAAACCAAGAGTTTGGGCTTGCCCAACAACTCCAGCGATTCCTACAGGACCAGAGACTTGAGAGAAGTCTGATTTAAGAGTGACTACGCTAGAGAGAAATTTGGCTAGACCGATTGTTGTCTCTTTTGTAAGAAGGGCAGTGGTGCGGAGACCTTCAATCAAAGCCAGATGCACCGGAAGCTCTAGTNTTCCAATATTTTGAAGCGCCACTCCTATCATCCTGTTTNCCACCTCACCTGTTCCCTGTACTGATATGCTTTGAGTAGGAGTATCGCCACGGCGATATGTAATATCTACAATTTTGCTTTCGGAGATCAATTCCGATATTTTGGCCAATGTCAGCGTGTCATTCTGTAGTGTGACCCCTCCTCCACGGACAGAAATAATTGTGTCACCCGGATATAGTCCTGCTTTATCCGCCTGCGACCCAGGCAAAATCTCCACTATCGTGACATGAGCATCTCTGACTTCTCCAAAACCACTGTGCTCTACAGGAGATGGAAGTCCAAGCATAAAGCCGAGAGAGATAAGGAGCCAGGCAAAAATGAGATTCATGGAAACCCCGGCAACAAGAACAAGGGCTTGAATCCATTTTGGCTTGTATTGAAAACTTCTTGATCTGTCTAATTCTGAAATATTTCCAGAATGCATATCCTCACCAAAAATTTTGACAAATCCACCAAAGGGAATGGCGTTCAAGGTATACGTCGTATCACCCCACTTTTTTGAAATAAGCCGTGGTGGAAATCCCAGACCGAATTCATCCACTCGTATCCCAGACTTTTTGGCCACAATAAAATGCCCAAACTCGTGAACGAGAATAAGAATTGCAAGCGAAACTATAAATATAACAATAGACATATGTGTGAATTATTCGGAAATCTCTCGTTCTTTCTTACTAAATAACTGCTCAAGTAGATTGCCAACTTCATTAACCATTTTCTGAAGTTCTACTTTAACACGAAACTTTTCGTCTTCAGAAATTTTTCCGCTTTTTTCCTGCGTTTCAATATCTTTAATAATTTTTTCCCTTTCGGTACGCAAAGTAATACGGGCATCTTCCAGCTTTTGCTTGGCAATTTTGATCAGTACTCCGCGTCTCTCGGAAGTCAACTCCGGGAAAGTAACTCTAATACCCTTGTCATCTACTGCAACTGATAAACCAAGGTCGGATGATACTATACCCTTTTCTATGGCTTTGATCTGTAACATGTCCCATGGAGTAATACGAAGCGTGCGCGCATCTTCTACAGAAATATTGGCAAGCGAGCTAATAGCCATATCAGAGCCATAAGATAGAACCTTTACACCATCCAATATAGCGGGCGTGGCTCGTCCTGTGCGAATAGTAGTGAATTCACGCTTGAGCCACTCTTCTAATTCTTTTATTTTTTGTTTAAAACCAGAAAAATTGTACGCCATTATCCACAGTATAGCGTGTATTGACTTATTATGTCTATTTTGATTGAATAGATAGTGGAGGATAGTTCATGAAGAAGAGAGAAACAGCTGAAAAAACCTTCAAAGTCCTCGGGCATGGAGATAAGTTGCATTCAAGTGACTTATTTCAAAAAAGTTCAGGACAGTTGGTAAAATGTCCCCCACAGGTAGTCGGCGTGGTACTGAAACAAGGGATTAGTACCCTTTGGGTCAGACCAATAAATAAGACCGTCTAACTTGTTTGCTTACAGTCGTTGGTTAATAGCCAACGACTGATTCATTTTATATGGTCAACATAACATGCTCCAATATCATTTTGACAGGCGCACCGCGGTCGTAGAGAGATGTACGGGCATGTTCGCAGATTTTTAATCCTTTACTATTTTTTTCCGTTCCTTTTTCATATAGTTCCCGTTCAATTTGATTAAGAAGTGTGATGGCATCTTGTTTTGTTTTTCTTTGCCACGCCGTAGCCTCTGGCAAAAGCGGGTCGTTATCTTTTATTGCATCCGTAATTTCTTTCACTTTGGCCAACCGCTCAGAAAGTTTCATGTCTAAAATTCCACTCACACTCGGTGAGTGTGTTACTTCGTCACCCACACCAAGTGAGATTGGAATAACTTGCATACGAGAACGAAGGGTTGGGAGGAGGATATCTTGAGGTGAAATAATAAAAAAGTGCGTTCCCGCCGTGGGTTCTTCAAAAACTTTCAGTAATGCATTTTGAGCTTCTTCTGTAATAAAATCTGCCTGAATAATAAAAATTTTCTTACTTGGACACGGAGTGTCCAAGTTATTAGAGTACAAGGTGGAACCTTGGATAAAACTTTTTCTCTCTTGGGCACTTGCTATAGTGCGAGCATCTTCAATCATTAATGTTTTAAACTGCTGGTGCGAAAAATCCGGATTGCCAGAAGTTTTTATCCCAACTATATTTTCCAAAAAATGTTTCAGCTTTGAAACAACCTCATCTACTTTGTGTCCAACAAAAAAATAAGCGTGGTGCAAATCTCCCGAATTTTTATATAAATCAATAAGCTGTTGCATATTTTGTATTATATCAAAACTAAAAACAAAAACTTAATGGCATACACTATACGATTAATCGTATAGTGTATTCATCAGATTTTATAAACGACAAACTCCAGCGAGCTTGCCGCTGGAGTTATTTTGGTTTGACATTGAGTCTTGCGAGAGCTCGCCCAATTCGCTTTTCCGAATCTTGATGGAGAAATTCTACCTCTCGGTCAGTTAAAACTTCTCCTTCAATCGCAGAGCTTGCTATGACCGCTTGGGTGATGGATTCCTCGTACATTCGGATGTATTGCTCCACGCTCAGATTAAACGTTTCCTTACCTAAGCCATACCCGCACGTAAGTGCCACATCATCTTTATGCATTAGATTCCTCCGATTTTCCTGCCTTCACACTATCACGAACGCAAGAACTTTCAAATCTCGTCGCAATAATTTACTACAGTATACTGTAGTAAATTAAATATAGGCTATGGCGCATAATTCATATCTTACGATATATCGTAAGATATGAATTTAAAGAGTAAAGAATCTCGGAGGATTTTTCGCGAAGGTCGCGTATAAAATCTGAAATAATCTCGGAGCCTGCCTGAGTGCGCAGGTGACGAGGAAATTTTAGATTTTAGACGATGAGATTCGTGAAAAAGACCCGAGCTATTAGCGTTTCGCTATTATAGATTTTTTGTACGTATCCAAATGCTCAAGTGCAATTCCCGTCCCCTTTACTACACAATACAGCGGGTCTTTTGCCAGAACAGCTTTAACTCCGGTGCGACGAAAGACAAGCTCCGGCATATTGCGGAGTTGAGATGAGCCACCGGTCATTATAATACCCTGGTCAATAATATCGGACGAGAGCTCTGGCGGAGTTTCCTGCAAGACATCTTTTATTGCCTTTATCATTTCCCGTAAATCTTTGGAAATTGCCTTGACTATTTCATTTGTTTTTATTTCCACACTGCGAGGCAGTCCTGTGACAAAGTCCCTACCTTTAACAATCATAGCAAGCTCTTCATCCAGTGGTATGGCCGAACCAATTTTTACTTTTATATCTTCTGCTGTTTTATCGCCTATGCCGAGGTTAAAAGTTTTTTTAATATAATCAGTGATGGCGTAGTCTATTTTGTTGCCAGCACATTTGACCGAAGTTGATGCCACAATACCGCCGAGAGAAATGACTGCCACGTCTGTCGTCCCTCCGCCGATATCCACAATCATATGCCCCATGGCTTCGTGAATAGAAATACCGGCGCCGATAGCAGCCAGAATCGGTTCCTTGACTACATAGGCATTTTTTGCCCCAGCCCGAATTGCCGCCTCAATCACCGCTCGTCTTTCAGTAGAGGTTACTCCTGCGGGAACAGAAACCAAAACCTCTGGTTTTATAAAATTCCATTTGCCTAGTGCCTTATCTATGTAATAGCGGAGCATGGCTTCGGTTACACGATAGTCGGCTATAACACCATCTTTCATTGGGCGATAGGCAATTATATTTTCCGGAGTACGGCCTATCATCTGCTTGGCCTCCAATCCAATGGCCACGATACGGTTATCTTCCTCTGAAACAGCAACCACAGACGGTTCGTTCAGAACAATTCCCCTACCAGGCACAAAAACCAATATATTTGCCGTACCCAAATCAATACCAAGTTTTTTGGAGAAAAGTGACATAACAGTATCATAGCCGAAACTAGTAAGAATGCAAAAAATTTGTGATGTGGTATACTCAAGAAAAGGAAACGAACATCTTATCATAACGGCATATTTTCAATGATATGGAAATCACATACAACAAAAAAGCGGACGCGATGTATATCTATTTTCAAAAGGGCGTAAAAATCGCCCGCGCTGTTGAGCTGGCCGATTTACTTATTGCCGACCTTGATAAAAAAGGAAAGGTCATCGGTGTTGAAGTTCTGGCCGCATCGAATCAAATAAAAAATAACAAGAAGACAACGAAAACCAAAAATATCGGCCTATTTAATTTTTCGCTTCCTTTGCCAGCATAATATTGCCACCGATGGTTNATTTGGAAAAGAGAACTAGACTATGGATATGGGTAGGAACTGGAATACTGATTATTCTGGTTTTTATTATTGGATATAATCGCGATTATAGATTCAGAAACAATTTTACAATTGGAAAAGTTGGAACACTGACCGTAACATTGCCACTGCCTGATACATTCGTCTATGTAGATGAAACGGAGAAGGCCAAAACAACAAAAGAGAACGAAACAGTAGTGATTAAATTATCCCCTCGCACTCATTCTGTCATCACATCACATATAGGTTACTACCCATGGACAAAACAAATCACAATACCAAGTGACGAAAATATTATTCTCTCTCCCATTTTTGTCTCCGTCAATGCCTCGGGGATGATTATTACTAACAATGACTCGGACTATTGGAAAATTCGCGACATGGTGGAGAGATATAAATTACCAACAAAAGAATCCCCCATTACATCTGACGATAAGACTACAATAATCTGGCTCTATGATAATGCGATCATGGCAACAGTAGGAAGTACGACTACTACTGTTATCCAACCAGATACAATTATACGCAACATCGCCTTTTACAAAGACCGCTCCGATGCTGTCATTTTCTCCACATACACCGCCATTTATGTTATTGAAATTGCAAAAGGAGACAGCCAAAACTTCTTTCCAATTTACAAAGGTACCTCCCCCTCATTTATAAAAGTTGACCCAAACTTTATTTATGTCAAAGACGGGGCAAACCTGATGCAAGTTGTGATTTGATACAATATATATCATGCGTATTCTGACTGTAATACCGATAGCCAAAGGCATAACCAAAGACACTCTAACCTATTTTACAAAAAAGGAGGTAGCGGTTGGCTCTATTGTCTCAATCCCCTTGCGAAAAAAAANGGTTTACGGATTGGTCACAGGTAGTCGCTCGGCTACAGAAATAAAATCCGAGCTGAAATCGCTTTCATATAGCATAAAAAAAATTGATAACATCCAGAGTCGGTCGTTTCTATCGGATTCATTTGTCCAAAGCGTCCAAAAAATAGCGGATTATAACGCGGCAAGCGCAGGAGCCGTTCTGTCCGCGCTGATACCCACTGCTATACTGGAAAATAGTGGCGAACTTTCCTACAAGAAAAAAGAACCTCCGGCAGGCATCTTCCATGAAACGGTTTTACTTCAAACGGACGATGAGGAAAGGTCGGCAACCTATCGCAGTTTAATACGAGAGGAATTCGCCAGAGGACGAAGTGTATTTTTCTTGCTTCCTACCACCGAAGATTTGCTTAATGCCCACTCTACTTTGGAAAAAGGCATAGAAAAATACACTTACACACTGCATTCAGGATTATCAAAAAAAGAAATTGTGGCAAAATGGAAAGAAATCGTCTCCGAAGAACATCCTGTACTCCTTGTTGCTACCGGACAATTCCTTTCCCTGCCAAGGAGCGACCTTGGTACTATTATTTTGGAAAACGAAAGCTCACGGGGCTACAAGATGCAAGGTAGACCTTTTATAGATATCCGTACCGCCGCAGAAATAATAACCAAAGAAGCAAAGGTGCGGCTGATATTGGGCGATATGTTTCTACGAATTGAAACTTTGTGGGCAGAAAAAAATCAAGAAAAAAATATTACATATTCCGAACTTGTTCCTCTGAAGTTTCGCTCCCTGACTTCATCTGTTTGTGAAATAGAAAACACCAAAAGTCCTGCCGATATGAAAAAGAAAGAGTTTGCTATCTTTGGAGTAAAGCTTAAAAACTTAATAAAAAGAGCTCGGGAAAATAACGAACACTCCTTTCTTTTTTGCGGACGAAAGGGTCTCTATCCCCTAACTGTTTGCACGGACTGCGGGACAATCGTTGTATGCAAAAACTGCAATGCCCCGGTGGTGTTATATGGAAACCAGAGTATCAATCCCAAACACACCGCAGGGCTCCGCTTGTTTGTTTGCCACCACTGCGGAGAGAGGCGTAATGCAAATGAACTCTGCCTACATTGCGGGGGGTGGCGACTAAATCCCATGGGTATTGGACTAGAACGCGTGGTCAAGGAGATTGAAACATTTTTCCCAGAAGCCAAAGTAGTAGTTATGGAAGGGGGTAGCGTTACCACCCACAAACAGGCAGTTAAAGCTCGTAACCTTTTCTACAATACACCAGGAGCAATTTTAGTCGGTACGGAAATGGCTCTGACCTATCTAAACCAAAAAATAGAAAACACTACTGTGGTTTCTATTGATTCATATTTTTCTATTCCAGATTTTCGCATTAATGAAAAAGTTTTTCATATTCTCCTTGCCATACAGGAACTTTCAGAAAAAAATTTTCTTATTCAAACCCGCCAGGAAAGGACATCTGCGCCGTGGAAGATTTTTGATTATGCCTTACGTGGAAATCTGATAGATTTTTATCGCGACGAAATAGAGGACAGAAAGAAAATCGGCTATCCACCCTTTACCACATATATAAAAATAACTCTTGAAGGCGAAAAAACAGCTGTCAAAAAACAAATGGACGATATATCGTCTATTTTGAAACCGTATGAACTTTCAGTTTTTGACGCATGGAATCCTGGAAGCGCGAAAAAATTCTCTGTACATGGACTTATTTCCCTGCCAAAGGAAAAATGGCCTGATAAAATTCTACTGCAAAAGCTTCATTCTCTTCCACCTTATGTCATGATTAAGGTCGACCCTGATACACTTTTGTGATAAAGTTGGATCAAATTTCTTTCTCACCGCAAGCTTTTCAGAGACGTAAACTTTTCCAGCGAAAAGTTTACTCTGTCCTCGGCCGCAATTTTGTCAAGAACGGGGTGCCTTGACAAAAACCATGCTTGCGACCTGCGGATGCTCTGAAAAGCTTGTGGTAGAGAGAAATTTAAGATTACCATATTCGATGAAAAAGATTTTACAAAAAGATGCGCCAGTGCTCCGGAAAATAGCAAAGGAAATTCCACTAGAAGCTATTTCTTCTCCAAAGATAAAAAAAATAATCTCGGAGATGAAAGAAGCTCTTGCTTCGCAGGATGATGGCGTTGCTATTGCCGCTCCTCAAATAGGATATTCATTGTGTATTTTTGTGATGTCTAAAAAAGTGGAAGGGCTCATTAAAGGAGAGAAAATTAAGTCTCATGTTGAGCCAGAGCTAATAAGAGACCAGACGTCAGCTACGACAGCGGAAGCTACGACTGTATATATAAACCCTGTTATTAAAAAAATCTCCAAAGAGAAAAAAATGATGGAAGAAGGATGTTTGTCGGTACGATATTTGTATGGCAAAGTCAGCCGAGGAAGTAAGGTTGTCCTTGAAGCTTATGATGAGACGGGTAAAAAATTTATAAAAGGGGCATCCGGACTGCTGTCTCAAATTTTCCAGCACGAAACAGACCACTTGAACGGCGTTCTTTTTATAGACAAAGCAAAAAATATTGAAGAAATAATACCAGCTAAAGCTAACTCGACACAAATACACGAATGAAAACGAATGACACGAATAAAATTCAGTTTGTATTTTTCGGTACTTCCAAATTTTCTACACTTGTATTAGACGAGCTTAAAGTAGCGGGATTTTTACCTGCTATTGTTGTAACTGCAGAAGACAAACCAAAAGGCAGAAAACTTCTCTTGACTTCGCCTGAAGTCAAAATTTGGGCCAAAGAAAATAAAATTACTTATCTTCAATTAAAAACACTTCGCAAACCGGAAAGTGTAGAAACAATCAGGGGGTATGGTCCGTTTGACCTCTTTATCATCGCCTCATATGGCAAGATTCTACCAAAAGAAATCTTAGATATGCCACAACACGGCACCTTGAATGTCCACCCGTCTCTTCTGCCAAAACTTCGCGGACCGTCCCCTATCAAAAGATCCATACTTACCGAAAATGAAACAGGAGTGACTATAATAAAACTAGATGAAGAAGTTGACCATGGGCCGATATTGGCACAGAAAAAAGTTTCTGTACCAGAGTGGCCTCCGTACGAGGAAGATTTAGAAAATATGTTAGGAAAAGAAGGCGGAAAGCTTCTAGCGGAAATCTTGCCAGACTATATAAATGGAAAGATAGAGGAAAAAGAACAAGACCATAGTAAAGCGACATTTTGCAAAAAAATAGAAAAAACTGACGGAGAAATAAATCTCTCGGACAATGCTGAAACAAACCTCCGAAAAATCCGCGCTTATCACATTTGGCCCGGAGCTTACTTTTTCCTTGATCGACCACTTGGACACTCCGTGTCCAAGTCTCGCATAATCGTCAAACGCGCGCACATAGAAAACGACAAACTTATCCTAGACCGTATCGTCCCCGAAGGCAGAAAAGAAATGTCTTATGCCGATTTTCTCAAAGGCCAGAAAGAACCTTATTCTTAGGGTTACTTTATATACTTGACAAATAGGATGGTTATTGTGTATAATTAACTAAGAGAATTGAGAAATAAAAAAAGGAGACAACATGAAACTATGGAGACTCTTCCGTCGCGAGTTGCGACGGCTTTGCATACTGCTTTACATCTCGCACCCTACGACAGAAAGGTTTGCTCGCTACTCAGCGTTCAAGATGAACGGAAAGAAAATGAGAGTGTTTGGGATTGAGCCATTCAGAAACGGCTTTATTCTCAGAGTGAAATACGGATACGAAAATGCGATGATATACGTCGACCATAGAGTAGAAGTGAGAGACGGACAGATTCAGGTTCAGTATCGGAGAAAACCAGTCCAGGAACTAATCACATTTTACGGACGGCTTGAGTATCGAAGCAACATGACATCCTATCTCACTGTCGTGGGTTAAGTCTTCAACTCTCCTAAAGCGATTCGTCTCAGCTCCACACAAAAAAGCATTCGCTTTCAGGGTGGAGCTTTTTGTGTACCTTTTATACTACTTGGACACTCCGTGTCCAAGTGTGTATAATTTGAGGTAATGAGAAATTTAGAATTTGCTGAAGGAGAAAAGTACCACATATTTAATCGTGGAGTGGACAAACGTACTATTTTTCATGACCAAAATGATCTGGACAGATTTTTTAAAAGTATGCAAGAATTCAATGTGGTTGAACCAATAGGTAGTATTTACGAAAACAGGTTTAACAAAGAAAACCAACTTGGACACTCCGTGTCCAAGTTGGTTGATTTTATTTGCTATTGTTTAAATCCAAACCATTTTCATTTTATTTTGGAGCAAGTGACAGAAAAAGGTATAGAAAAATTTATGCACAGGTTACTTGGATATTCTAAATATTATAATCATAAATATAAACGTAGCGGAGCTCTCTTTGAGGGATCGTTTAAGGCGGTTCACATAGAGTCAAATGAACAATTATTACATACAAGTGTATATGTCAATCTCAATGACAAAGTTCACGGACTTGGACACGGAGTGTCCAAGTCAAGTTGGAATGAATATGCTGGCTTAGAGAAAAAGGAAATTTGTAAAAAAGAGATTATTTTGGAACAATTTAAAAATTTTACGGACTACAAAGAGTTTTCTCAAACCTCACTAGAATGGATTAAAGAAAACAAAGAAGTGGCAAAGTTTTTAATAGAGTAACTCAAAAAGCATCACTTGGACACGGAGTGTCCAAGTGATGCTTTTTGAGTGCCGGACAAATTTAATTCAAATACTGGTCAATGTTTTGGGTTGGTGAGAAATTTTGACCGAGAGCTTCGGCTTTTTGCATGATGTAGAGAAGTCCTACNGCAATAATAATGCAACCAAAAACAAACATTACCAGTCCCCTATTTGCTTTCTGTTTTAGATTTCCAACTTCCATATTTTTATCGCCATCGTTTTGGTCTTATGTCTATCATTTTTAATAACTGTTTGATTCTTGCTCCGCCTCGACGCAAGAGAGTCCCTCGTTTTTTCTTTTGAGAAATTAATAATCGCTCGGCTTCGTCACGGACAATGTCAATGGCGGTAGATAAATCTCCCTCTTCTGCCACGACATAAATTTGCTTGTGGCCAGGCGCAGTTATATTGACTTCCGCTTTGAATATATCCCCTGACTTGTGATGATTGGATGTCTTGCCTATTTCCACTTCACAGAGAGTGGTATCTTTTACATCTTCATCCAAAAACTTTTCAAGTGAGAGAATTTTTTTTGATACGTAATCACTGATGGGGGGAGTGAGACCAAAATTTGTGGAGCGGATTTTGATATTCATAATACAATTATATATTCCTTTATATGGATATTCAATGAAAAATGTGTATAATCATAAATATTGTTAACTTCATGAAGACTTCATTCAAACATGAGATAATGCAATCACCATGCGAATAATACTTATTGAAGATGAAATAAAACTAGCCCGGCTCCTCTCCCATGGGCTCATCCAAAAGGGCTATGCTGTAGATGTGGTCAGCGATGGTGTCAAAGCTCTTAATAGAATACTTTTTAAATCACGTAGACTATGACCTCATTATCCTTGACCTAACCCTGCCAGGCATGGACGGCACTTCCATCACCAAGACGGTGCGCGAGAAAAATATCACTACGCCGATACTTATACTGACTGCTCGGGACGAAATCAAAAGTAAAATAGACCTCCTGCTTTCCGGCGCTGACGACTACATTGTCAAACCGTTTTCTTTTGACGAGCTCTGCGCCCGCATTCAAACTTTATTGCGACGCCCCCAAGAAATGATTCCTATTGTCCTCAAAGTGCGCGACATAGAACTCAATGCTGGAGAACACAAATGCTACAAAGCTGGACAAGCTATTCCACTAACTCTCAAGGAATTCGTCCTTTTGGAATACTTTATGCGCAATCCAAACAAAGTGGTAAACCGTGAAGAACTTCTCTCACATCTCTGGGATTTCAATTANGCTTCCTTTAGTAATGTGGTGGATGTGCATATCAAAAANCTGCGCAAAAAGCTTGACGCCGTGGGTGACAAAAATCTTTTGGAAACCATCCGTGGCCGAGGGTATAAGCTCAAAAATTAAATGACTATCTCTATTTTAATTATACTTTTATCTGTAGTGTCTTTATGTATTGCCATTTATATAAAAATGTGGAGGACCAGAAGTAAAATTTTACATGACTTTGCTCATCATATTAGAAATCCCCTATCAATAATAAAGATAAACAACGAGATTGCCTTACTCCATCCAAATCTGCCTCTAGATATAAAAACCACTCTCCAAAGCAACATAGACGAGCTGGACAGAGCTTCCAAAATTGTAAATGACCTTTTAAAATAAAATCTCACATTATGATTAAAAAATATGCCATAAAACTTGACTTTTGGTATATACTAAAAGTAGGAGTCTTAATTTTAATTTACTTTTTAACGGCAAAACTGGGCCTTTCTTTTTATGCTTTACATGGTTTTGCCACTACTCTCTGGCCTCTCTCCGGTATCGCTTTGGCTTTCCTTATTATCTATGGCTATAGTCTCTGGCCAGGCATCACAATCGCAGCATTTGCAATAAATCTGATGACGGGGAGCTCGCCTTTTGTCGCTCTCGGCATCGCTATTGGCAACACTTTGGAAGCGTTGTTGGCAACATATCTATTGTGCAAGTATGTCAATTTGTATCGCTGTTTTGAACGACTGCCTGATACTTTGCGTTTTATAGGCATTGTTACAATTGTCGGAGCGACTACTTCTGCCACTATAGGGGTCACGAGCATATGGTTAGGTGATGTAATTGACCTGTATCAAGCTCCGGCCACATGGTTTGCATGGTGGATAGGAAATTCAGTCAGTGCTTTAATTATGACCCCATTTTTGCTGACATGTCTTATTCCGACAAGACCGTGGAATAAGGACTCTTTGGGATGGCTGGAGATAATAGCTGGTTATTCTTTCCTTATTATTTCAAACTTAATTATTTTCTGGTATCCAATAGTGCAGCTTAAAACAAGTCTTGTATTGTACCTAATATTGTTTCCTCTCATTTGGAGTGGAATTCGCTTTGGCTCCAGAGGAATGACTTCTTCTATTTTAATAACATCAATTATAGCCGTGTGGAGCACCATCTATGGTCACGGACCATTCATCATAAACCCAATAAGCGACGGATTTCTGTATATGCAGATTTTCCTTGGAACTATTTCTGTCACTTTCCTTATTTTTCTAAGTATTGTTAAAGAAAGAAGACTATTTATACTAAAACTGAAAGACCATGTGGATGAACTTGAGCATGCACTGCAAAAAATAAGTGCTGCCGATGAAGCCAAAAATGATTTCCTGGCAATATTGGCTCATGAACTGCGCAATC
>C687J26845_10000503_pt1 | contig 25870 bp, 20 predicted proteins | sample RifCSPlowO2_12_FD_26845 | JGI IMG/M metagenome (IMG submission 26845)
CGGGAGCTGGACATCCGCTTCACCGGCTCGGGCAGCGAGTATTTCCGCATCTGGATCGTCAACCTGTTGCTGACCCTCGTCACGCTCACGCTGTACCTGCCGTTTGCCCGCGCGCGGCGCATGGCCTATTTCCAAAACAACACCCTGGTGGGCGGCGACCCGCTGGGCTTTCACGCCGACCCGTGGAAGATGTTCCGCGGCTACCTGCTGGTGCTGGTGCTTGGCGTGGGGTATTGGGCGGTGTCGAATTTCATGCCGGCGTTCGCCTGGGCGGCACTGCTGGTGTTCATGGTCCTGTGGCCGGCCCTGTGGCGCGCCTCGCTGCAGTTCCGCCTGCGCAACACCAGTTGGCGCGGTGTGCGGCTGGCCTTCCTGGGCGACCTGAAGTCCGCTTACCTGACCCTGTTGCCGTTCTTCCTGCCGGCGCTGGCCTTCGTGTTGTTCCTGCCCAATCTGCCGGATGGCGAAGAGGTGGACCCCGAAGCGATCCAGCGGGGGCTGACGATCGTGGGCGTGGTCGTGCTCGGTTTCCTGGCTGCGCTGCCCTGGCTGATGGTGCGCATCAAGCGCTACCAGCATGGGGGCTACGCCTTCGCGCAGGAGCGCGCCGAGCTCACCGTGGGGGCCGGCCGTTTCTACGGGCTGTTCTTCAAGGTGCTGGGGGTGACCCTGCTGACCTTGCTGCTCGCCGGCGTGGTGGGGGCGGTGGCGGCGGGGGCCTTCATGGCCTTTGGTGCGCTCACGCTCGGTGAGCTCTTCGGTAGCGGCGCCTCCCGGGGCGTCTTCGCCATGGTCGCGATGGTGTTTGTCGCGGGTCTGGCCTACCTGATCCTGCCGCTGATCGTCGGTCCCTACGTCTCCTCGCGCCTGCAGAACCTGCTGTGGGGGCACACCAGCAGCCCGCGGGTGCAGTTCCAGAGCACGCTGCGTTTTGGCCCGCTCTTGCGCGTCACCCTGGTGAACTGGCTCCTGATCCTCCTGACCCTGGGCCTGTTCTGGCCATTCGCCAAAGTGCGCGCCACCCGGGTGCGGCTCGAAGCCCTGTCGCTGCAGGTGCAGGGCGATGTGGACCACTGGGTGGCCGAGGCGCAGACGCCGGGGCAGGGCGTGCTGGGCGACGCCGCGGGCGACTTCTTCGGCCTTGACATGGGCCTGTGATGAGCACGCCGGGGTCGCTCGACACCCAATGGTTTGACGGGCGCAGCCCACGGGCCCGGCCCGCGAGCCTGCGCATCGAAGGCAACGAACTGCTGCTGGGCACCGACGATGGCCAGGTGCGGCGCTACCCGGTGAAGGCCGTGCGCTGGCCAGAGCGCACCACCCATGGCCAGCGCCAGACCGAGCTGCCCGACGGCGGGCTGGTGCAGCACGCCAACGCCGCCGAATGGGACGCCTGGTGGCGGGCCAGCGGCCTGCACGAGCGCGCCGTGGTGGGCTGGATGCAAAGTTGGCGCGCCACGCTGGTGGCCCTGGCGGGCAGCGTGGCGTTTCTCGCCGCCGCCTGGGTCTGGGGCGTGCCCTGGCTCAGCCAGGCGCTGACCCACCTGGTGCCCGCCTCGGTGGAGGTCGCCATCGGAGAACAAAGCCTGGAGCAGCTCGACCGGCTGTTCCTGGCGCCCAGCCGCCTGCCCCAGGCCCGGCAGAACGCCCTGCGTCAGCGCTTTGCCTCGGTGGTGGAGCGCGCCTACCCCGAAGGCGATGCACCGGCCTGGCAGCTGTCGTTTCACCGCTCCGAGCTGCTGGGCGCCAACGCTTTCGCCCTGCCCGGTGGCGCCATCGTGATGACCGACGAACTGGTCGAGCTGCTGGACGACCAGCCCGATGCCATCGTGGGCGTGCTCGCGCACGAGCTCGGCCATGTGCAACACCGCCACGGGCTGGACCTCATGGTGCGCGCCAGCCTGGTCAGTGCCCTGGTGGGCGTGGTGCTGGGCGACGCCAGNGGCTTTCTGGCCACGGTGCCCGCCACCCTGGCCACGCAGTCGTACTCGCGCGANGCCGAGCGCCAGGCCGACGCCCATTCGGCGCTGCTGCTGCACCGCAGCGGCATACCGCCGGCGGTGATGGCGGTCTTCTTCGAGCGCCTGCTGGAGGAAGAGGGGGTCGACCTGCCCGACGCCAAACCGGGGCCGAAAGCCCCGACCCGCGACGACGCGGGTGCCAAGCCGGACGAAGAGGGCGACGCGCTGCCCATCGCCATCTCCAGCCACCCGGACCACGCCGCGCGCATCCGCTTCTTCCGGGAATGGCAGGCGTCTGCCCCCTGAGCACCAACACGGTCTGAGCGCTGAGGCGCACTCAGACCCAGGGCGGCACCCTACGCGGCGGTGCCGCACCCGCCTGTCACCTGTCTGAATCGTCCTGATCCGCACTGCCGGCCGGTGGTGCGCCAGCGCACAGACGCACCCGCGTCACAGCCCTACTGTGGACCCATTGGCACCGGGATCGACCCGGCCTGCCATGCGGTGCGGCCCACACAGGGTCGCGGCCGCCGTTCAACCACACCACAGAAGGACGACCATGAAAACCAACCAACGCTTCGCCATCCTCCTGCTCGCCGTGGCCGCCGCCACCGGCATCGCCGGCTGCGCTTCGAGCCCCACGAAGGAAAGCACCGGCCAGTACGTGGACGACACCGTCATCACCACCCGGGTGAAGGCCGCGATCNTCAAAGACGACATGCTCAAGGCGACGGAGATCAACGTCGAGACCTTCAAGGGCGTGGTCCAGCTCAGTGGTTTCGTGAGCTCCGAAGCCCACATCAACCGCGCCGTGCAGGTCACGCAGGGCGTGCCCGGCGTCCGGTCGATCAAGAACGACATGCGCCTGAAATGACCGGCGGGCCACGGCCCCGGTATTCCCCCTCCACCCTGATCACCAAAGGAACACCATGAGCAACAACCCCAACACCCTGGGCGACGACGCCTCTTCGTTGGCCCACGCGGTCGCACAAACCACCGGGGACGCGATGCGTGCCACCCAGCGCGCGACGCAGCAAGGCATGGACCGCCTGTCCGACGACATCGGCAACGTGCGTGGCCAGGCCAGCACCGCGTTCCAGCACTTGAAGAGCGACACCGAGGCGCTGGCGCACCGCGGCATGGACGCCGTGCGCGACAGCGCCGGCCAACTGCGCGAGAAATCGCTGCACGTGAAAGACGCCACCACCAGCTACATCCAGCACGAGCCGGTCAAGTCCGTGCTGATGGCCGCCGCCGTGGGCGCCGCGCTCATGGGCCTGGTGGCGCTGTTCAGCAGCCGACACGGCGGCCACAACGGCCGTTGAATCCGGAGCGCTGGCCATGATCCACCCCGTGTTCCGTCTGGCGGCCTCGCAGCCTCAGCTGCTGGCGGAGCACGCGGCGGCCTATGCGGGCTTGCTGGGTGAAGAGCTGGCCATGGGCAGCGCGCGCCTGAAGCGGCGCCTGGCGCTCCAGCTGGCGGGCGCGGCCTGCCTGCTGGTGGCCGCGGTGCTGCTGGGCGTGGCCTTGCTGCTGTGGGCTTCGCTGCCCGGGGCCGGTGCCCGCGCACCCTGGCTGTTCGTGCTCACGCCCGTGCTGCCGGCGGTGCTTGGCCTGTGGGCCCTGTGGCTGGCGCAGGACCGCGAGACGGTGGAATGGTTCGCCAGCCTGCGCCGGCAACTGGCCGAGGATGCCGCGCTCCTGCGCATCCCGGGAACGCCATGAGCCCGACCAGGGCGCCCGGCGCGGCGGCACCGGCACTGACGGCCGAGTTGCGGGCCGTGCTGGCCTGCGAACGGCTGGCGCGCAACCGCGAGCGCCTGTCCGGCTGGATCGAACAGGACCGCCGCCACCAGGCCGAACGGGCCTCCGGCGGCTGGCTGGTGGGCGCGCTGTGGCCCGTGCTCCAGGGCCTGGGCACCCAGCCGGTGGTCTCGCTCGCGCTCGGTGCGCTGGCCCGCGGCTGGCAGCAGCGGGCGCCGGCCACCTCCACCTCCCTGCCCGCGCCACCGCTGGAAACCCGGGCCCTGGGCGCCGCGTGGGCGGTGGTGCGCCGCCATCCCAAAGCCAGCCTGACCGCGGCGGTCATCGCTGGCGCTGCCCTGCTGTGGAGCCGTCGGCGCCGCAGCCCTTCCTGATCCCAACCCAAGGAACCACCATGCTCTACACCATCGCCGTCGTCCTGCTCATCCTCTGGCTGCTGGGACTCGTCACCGCCACCACGATGGGCGGCTTCATCCACATCCTGCTGGTGGTCGCCATCGTCATGGTGCTGCTGCGCGTGATCAGCGGGCGCAGTCCGCTCTAGCGCTCAGATTGCCGGTCGTGCTGGCTGTGTGGGCCAGCGTACAGACGCTGCCCGCCAGGGCGGCTAGTGTCTTTCCATGCCGCCGCGGGTGGCCCCACCAGAGACATTGATGCCCGAGACCATTCCGCGCCCCGGCGCCCCAGAGTTCCCGGGCAAGCCGGGCGAGCCCACCGAGTCGGGGCGGCGCAATGCGTTGCTCAAGGCCGGGGCGCTGCAGAACGCCATCCTGAACAGCGCCAATTTCTCGATCATCGCGACCGATGAAAAAGGCATCATCCAGCTCTTCAACGTGGGGGCCGAGCGCATGCTGGGCTACCGCGCCGACGAGGTGGTCAACCGCGTGAGCCCGAGCGACATGCACGACCCGCAGGAAGTGCATGCGCGCGCCATGGCCCTGAGCCGGGAGCTGGACACGCCGATCGCGCCCGGCTTCGAGGCCCTGGCTTTCAAGGCCTCGCGCGGCATCGAAGACATCTACGAGCTCACCTACATCTGCAAGGACGGCAGCTGGTTCCCGGCCATCGTGTCGATCACCGCGCTGCGCGACGACTACGGCGACCTCATCGGCTACCTGCTGATCGGCACCGACAACTCGGTGCGCAAGGGCGTGGAGCTGCAGCTCAACGAGGCCGTGGACGCGGCCGAACAAGCCAACCGCGCCAAGACCGATTTCATCTCCAGCATGAGCCACGAGCTGCGCACGCCGCTCAACGCCATTCTGGGGTTCGCGCAACTGGTCGAGTCGGGCACACCCGCGCCCACGCCGACGCAGCAGCGCAGCATCGGGCAGATCCTCAAGGCGGGCTGGTACCTGCTGGAGCTGATCAACGAAATCCTCGACCTCACGCTCATCGAGTCCGGCAAGCTCACGCTCTCGGGCGAGCCGGTCTCGCTCACCGAGGTGCTGGCCGAGTGCCGGGCCATGGTGGAGCCGCAGGCGCAGCAGCGCGGCATCGGCATGGTGTTCGCACGGCTGGAGGCGCCACGCTACGTGAAGGCCGACCGCACCCGGCTCAAGCAGGTGCTGATCAACCTGCTGTTCAACGCCATCAAATACAACCAGCGCGGGGGCCACGTCACGGTGGAATGCACGCTCACGCTGAACCCGCCCGACACGGTGCGCATCAGCGTGCGCGACACCGGCCCGGGCCTCGTGCCCGCTCAGCTGGCCCAGCTGTTCCAGCCCTTCAACCGGCTGGGCCAAGAGTCGGGCGCCGAAGAGGGCACCGGCATCGGCCTGGTGGTCACGCAGCGGCTGGTGCACCTCATGGGCGGCCAGATCGGCGCCAGCAGCACGCCCGGCGTGGGCAGCGTGTTCTGGGTCGAGATGGCGCTGACCGCGGCACCGCTGAACGCCGTGCTCGACGCGGTGCCCGCCGACCCGCCGCGCCCCGACGCACTGCCGGGCACGCCGCTGCGCACGCTGCTGTACGTGGAAGACAACCCGGCCAACCTGGAGCTGGTGGAGCAGATCATCGCGCGGCGCACCGACCTGGGCCTGCTGGGCGCGGCCGACGCCAGCCTGGGCATCGAGTTCGCGCGCGTCTACCAGCCCGAGGTGATCCTGATGGACATCAACCTGCCCGGCATCAGCGGCATCGAAGCGCTGAGGATCCTGCGCGCCGACCCCGCCACAGCCCACATTCCCATCATCGCGCTGAGCGCCAACGCCGTGCCGCGCGACATCCAGAAGGGCCTGGAGGCGGGCTTCTTCAACTACCTCACCAAACCCATCAAGGTCGCCCAGCTCATGGACGCGCTGGACGCGGCCCTGCGTTTCGCCGAAACCACCAGCGGCCCCGCCATCCACCAGGAACCCGCATGACCCTCACCGAACAAGAACGGCTCGGCGCCCGCATCCTGATCGTGGACGACCAGCCCGCGAACGTGAGCCTGCTCGAAGCCATGTTGCACGAGGCCGGCTACACCCAGGTGTCCAGCACCATGGAGCCCGACAAGGTCTGCGCCATGCACCGCAAGACGCCGTTCGACCTGATCCTGCTCGACCTGCAGATGCCGGGCATGGACGGCTTCCAGGTGATGGAAGGTCTCAAGGCCAACACCGCCGAAGACGACTACCTGCCGGTGCTGGTGATCACCGCCCAGCCGGGCCACAAGCTGCGCGCGCTGCAGGCCGGCGCCAAGGACTTCGTGAGCAAACCGTTCGACATGGTTGAGGTCAAGGCGCGCATCCACAACCTGATCGAGGTGCGCCTGCTGCACCGGCAACTGGCCATGCACAACAGCGACCTGGAACGCCAGGTGCACGAGCGCACGGCCGAGCTGCGCGAGAGCGAGGCGCGCTACCGCGGCCTGACCGAACTGGCCACCGACTGGTACTGGGAACAGGACGGCGAGGGCCGCTTCACCAAAGTCTCGGGCCCGGTGCTGGAGATGCTGGGCCTGCAGGTGGAGGCCTTGAACGACGACGATGGACAGTCGCCCGTCGACGACGATGGCGGTGGCTGGAACCCGGCCGAGCGCGAACAGCTGCAAGCCCGCATCGCCGCGCGCAGCCCGTTCCTGGACATGGTGCTGAGTCGCGAACTGCCCGGCGGCGTGACCCGCCAGTACCGCGTGAGCGGCACCCCCATGTTCGACGCCAGCTGCACACTGATCGGCTACCGCGGTTTCGGTGTCGAGATCCTGGGTTCAAACAAGTGAATCCGCACGCCTGAAGCACCCCAAGCCCAGGGCACAGCCGGGCCGCCCTTCGACAGGCTCAGATTTGACGGAGCACGATCCAGTCGCCTGAAGCACCCCACCCCAGGGCACCGCCGGGCCGGCTCCGCCGGACGGCCAGTGCCGCCCCCCTGGGGGGGTAGCGCGAAGCGCTGCAGGGGGGAGCCTACTCGCGTGGCTCGCCGTTGCCGTTGACGGTGAGGCTGCGTCCGGGGGGCGAGAGCATCTGCGCGCGGTGCGTGATGCCGCGGAAGCGGTAGGTCACGTCCCAGTAGGCGGGTTCGCTCTGGCTGTTGACGGTGCTGCAGCGCTGCACCTCCTGCGTGCTCACGGGGTTGCCGTAGCGGTCGCGGCCAACCTGGGAGCCGATGGCCGCCCCCGCCACCACGCCGCCGGCGGTGGCCAGGTCCCGGCCGCTGCCGCCACCGATCTGATGCCCGATCACACCGCCGATGACCGCCCCCACGATCGCACCACCGACGTTCGCCGCGGGGCGCTGCGGCACCTGTTCGCGTTCCATCCAGCAGCGCTGCTCGGGCTGGCCCATGACGGCGCGGACCGACAGCACCTCGGCCTCGTACAGGGTCTCGTTCTGGCGGCGGCGGTAGTCGCGCCGCTGTTCGCGCTGGCTGGGGTAGGTCTGCACCTGCACCGGTTCCTGCGCCATGGGCTGTTGTTCATACACCGGGTAGGGCACGGCGCAGCCGGCCAGGCCCAGTGTGGCGGCGGCTGCCAGCCAGACAGCGGTCTGGCGCAGCGTGAAGAGGGGGGTGGGGTTTGACATGGGGAATCCTTTGAGTGAGAGGAAGCGTTGTGGGTCGGGCCTCAGGATGGCCCCCGCACCGGGTGGTGTCTGTACGCTGACGAACACCCGGGCGCACGGGTGGCGCTGGCGGATCGGTCTGTTCGTCAACGTACAGACGCTTGGCGACCCAGCCGGTACAAGGGGTGACGCGGGGCGCTGCCTGGCAATCCCCCATCCCCCGATCCTGGAGAAGATCATGTCAACCCATTCAATGGCCCCCCACTGGGCCACCTCGTCGTTGGGCCACCCGGCGGACATTTCGGCGCTGGAGCGCTCGGCGCTCAGCGACCACCTGGCCCACTGCGGCGCCCAGCGCGGGCGGCTGCAGGTGCTGTGGAGCGGGGCCGACGAGCTCCAGGGCATCCTGGCCGGGCGCGTGATCACGTCGGTCGTGGTGCTCGCGCTGCTGTTCGGTGGCTCCTGGCTCATGCTGTAAGTGGCAGCCGCCAGCTTGCAGGCGCAATGGGCCTGGGTCCCGCCGAAGATCGAGCGCATGCTCGACGCGGCGCGCGGCGTCGCACTCGAACCGATCCGCTCCGAGCTCTTTGGCGTGGCCCGGTTCGAGCAGCACGGTCGCAGCCTGGGCGAGTCGCACCGGGCCGGGCGCGCGGGCTTCGGCCAGGCCACCTTCTACCCGCGCCTGCAGAGCAACATCCGCAGCCTGCGGGCGGCCTACCAGTACATCGCGCACGAGGCCCACGAAGGGCACGACATCAGCCCCGCGGCCGAATGGCTGTTTGACAACTTCCACCTGATCGAAAGCCAGCTGCGGGAGATCCGCGAAGGCCTGCCGGCGCGCTACTACCGTTCGCTGCCGGTGCTGCAGGACGCCCCGCTGGTGGGGCTGCCGCGCATCTACGGCGTGGCCTGGGCCTTTGTCGCGCACACCGACAGCGCCTTCGACGAAACCCTGCTGAGCCACTTTCTGGACGCCTACCAGGACTCGCGCGAACTCAGCCAGGGCGAGCTGTGGGCGCTGCCCACCACGCTGCGCGTGGTGCTGGTGGAAAACCTGCGCCGCCTGGCCGACCGCATCGCCAGCCACAAGGCCGCGCGCGACCTCGCCGGCCTGTGCGCCAGCCGCATCGGCGAGCTCTCGCTGGGGGCGGTCACGTCGATGCGCGAGCTCATGGAGCAGCGGGGCGTGGGCGATGTCTTTCTGTCGCACCTGGCGCAGAGCCTGGTGGGGCACGCCACCGCCGCCAGCGACTCGCCCCTGGCGCAGGTGCGCCGCTGGCTGCAGGACGTGGTGCCCGACCTGGCCGCGCTGCAGGCCCAGCACCACGCCGCCCAGGCCGCCGACCACCTGAGCGTGGGCAACGCCGTGACCGCGCTGCGCCTGATCGGCGCGGCCGACTGGCCCGACATCGTGGCGCGCACCAGCCGCGTGGTCCGCGTGATGCTGCGCTCGCCGGTGTTCAAGGCCGAGGACGACGCCACGCGCGACAGCACGCTGCACGGCATCGAGCGCCTGTCCACCCTGAGCGGGCAGGGCGAGGCCGCCGTGGCCCAGGTGCTGCTGGTGCTGATGGACGGCGCCAGCGGCCCCGCCGCGCTGGCCGGCCACTGGCTGCGCGGCGAAGGCCGCGCCACGCTGGAACAGTCTCTCGGCCTCAAGCACCGGGTGGCGAGCCTGTGGCGCGCGTTCAGCGGGTTTTCGCGCACGCCTGCCTATCTCGGCGCCATGGGGGTGGGCACGCTGCTGCTGGTGACCTGGCTGCTGCACCGGCCCGACTGGCTGGCCGCGGGCGGGCCGGCCCAGCTCGGCAGAGTGCTGGTGGGCCTGGTGATGCTGCTGCCCGCGTCCGAGGCCGTGGTGGCCGTGCTCAACCGCCTGATCGGCGAGTCGGTGAAACCCGCGCACCTGCCGCGCCTGCTGCTGGCCGATGGCATCCCGCCGCAGGCCCGTGTGATGGTGGTGGTGCCGGCCCTGTTGAACCACCCGGCTGGCATCGCGCAGACGGTGCACCGGCTGCAGCTGCACCACCTGGCCAACCCCGAAACCAACGCCCAGTTCGCCCTGCTCAGCGACTGGTGCGATGCCGACACCGAACACCGGCCCGAAGACCAGGCCCTGCTGTCGTACGCGCAAGACCAACTCGCCGCGCTCAACACGCGCCACCCGGTGGCGCCGGGCCGCCCGCCGCGTTTCCTGCTGCTGCACCGCGCGCGCAGCCCGAGCACCACGCAAGGCCAGTGGCTGGGCTGGGAGCGCAAGCGCGGCAAACTGGAGCAGCTGGTGGCCGCGCTGGCCACCGGAGCGCCCGGGCCCTTCTTCGAGCTCGGTGAACTCTCGTGCATGGCGCCGCACACGCGCTACATCTTCACGCTCGACAGCGACACCCAACTGCCGCCGGGCCGCCTGCGCACCCTGGTGGGCGTGGCCGAACACCCGGACAACCAGCCCCGGCTGGACGAGACCGGCCGCCGCGTGCTGCAGGGCTACGGCATCCTGCAGCCGCGCGTGGTGCCNCCGCTGGCGGGCGAGGGCGNGCGCACCGCCTGGCAATGGCTGTTCGACGGCCAGGCCGGCATCGACCCCTACAGCGCCATGAGCTCCGACGTNTACCAGGACCTGTTTGGCGAAGGCAGCTTCACCGGCAAGGGNCTGCTGCACGTGGCCACGCTGCACGCCGTGCTGGGCNANCGCCTGCCGACCGAGCAGGTGCTCAGCCACGACCTGCTCGAAGGCGCCCTGGTGCGCTGCGCCGTGGTGACCGACGTGACCCTGATCGAACCCGAGCCCGACCACGCCGACGCCGCCGCCTCGCGCCTGCACCGCTGGGCCCGCGGCGACTGGCAGCTGCTGCCCTTCCTGCTGCGGTCCCGCCAGTGGCCGCTGGGCGCCATCAACCGCTGGAAGCTGTTTGACAACCTGCGCCGCTCGCTGGTGGCGCCGGCCTGCCTGCTGCTCGTCGGCCTGGCCATGGCAGGGCTGGGCCTGTCGCTGCCCGCCGCGCTGGCGCTGACCGTGGCCGCCTACACCGCCGGCCCGCTCATGGGCGCGCTGGCGGGCTGGGTGCCGCGCCACTGGCGCCTGCTGGGCCAGCGGTACGCGGTCGCCGCGTCGCAGGACCTGCTGCGCGCGCTGGGTGGCGGGCTCTGGCACCTGGCGCTGCTGCCGCAGCAGGCGGTGCTCGCGCTCGACGCCGTGCTGCGCACCCTGCACCGGCTGCTGGTCAGCCGGCGCCACCTGCTCGAATGGACCACCGCCGAAGCGGCCCAGGCCGGCCTGGGCACCGGTCTGTTGCCCACCCTGTGGCGCCACCGCGCCGAGCCGCTGGCCGCGCTCACCCTGGTGGGCCTGCTGTGGCTGTTCGTGCCGGCCCCCGGCGCGCTGGCGCTGGCCGTGCTCGGGCTGTGGGCGCTGGCGCCGCTGCTGGTGTGGCTGGGCAACACCCCGCGGGCACGCCGCCCCGCGCTGGCGGCGGCCGACCGCGAGCTGCTCGAAGGCGTGGCGCGCGACACCTGGCGCCTGTTCGAGCGCAGCGTGGACGCCGACAACCACCACCTGCCGCCCGACAACCTGCAGACCATGCCCTACGAGATGGTGGCGCACCGCACCTCGCCCACCAACATCGGCCTGTATCTGCTGAGCACCGCCTGCGCGCGCCAGTTCGGCTGGATCGGCACGCAGGACCTGCTGACAAGGCTGGAGGCCACGCTCGCCACCTTGCTGCAGATGGAGCGCCACCGCGGCCATTTCCTGAACTGGTACGACACCCGCACCCTGCAGCCGCTGCCGCCGCGCTATGTGTCCACGGTGGACAGCGGCAACCTCAGCGCGCACCTGCTCACCGTGGCCCAGGCCTGTATCGAGCTGGCCCACGAGCCACACGCCGCACAGCCCGGCGCCGAGGCGCTGCGCCTGTCGCACCAGCGGCTACGGCCGCGCCTGGCCCTGCTGCAGACCCTGCTGCACCGGCCCCTGGCGCAGACCGCCATCGGCCGGCTGCTGGAAACCCCCATGCCCGAGCCCTGCGAGGCCGCGGCCTGCGCCGCCTTCTTCGCGCTGCTGCAGGAAGCCAGCCACGAGCTGGGCGGCCTCACGCAGGCGCGCAACCCGGCCATCGTCAGCCACGTCACCACGCCGCAGGACGAACTGGTCTGGCTGCTGAGGGACCATCTCGCCACGCTGCACTCGGCCGGCCAGGACGCCGCCGCGATGGGCGCGGGCAGCTGCGAGCGCACCACCGGGCGCCTGCGCGAACTCGCCGCCGGGCTGGAGGCGCTGGCCTGGGCGCCGGACTTCCACTTTCTCTACAGCCCCAAGCGCCACCTGCTGCACATCGGCTACCGGCTCGAAGAGCAGCAGCTCGACGCCAGCTTCTACGACCTGCTGGCCTCGGAATCGCGCAGCACCAGCCTGCTGGCCATTGCCAAGGGCGAGCTGCCGGTGCGCCACTGGGCGGCGCTGGGCCGGCCGTTTTTTGCCAGCGGGCGGCGCGCCGTGCTGCGTTCCTGGTCGGGCTCGATGTTCGAGTACCTGATGCCCTCGCTGGTGGTCGCCGAACCGCGCGGCAGCGCGCTGCGCGAAGCCGGGCGCTCGGCCTTGCAGGAGCAGATGGCCTTCGTGGACGGCACGGCCATGCCCTGGGGCATTTCCGAGAGCGCCTACGCCGGGCAGGACCACACCCTGGCCTACCAGTACGCGCCGCAGGGTGTGCCGCGCCTGGCGCTGCGCCGCACCCCGGTGGCCGAACGCGTGATCGCACCCTATGCCACCGTGCTCGCGACCCAGGTGGATGCGGCCCTGGCCTGCGCGAACCTGCGGCGCCTCGCCGCGCTGTCAGCGCGCGGGCGCTACGGCTTTTTCGAGGCGCTGGACTACACCCCCGCGCGGCAGATCCACGGCGAGCGCTTCACCGTGGTCCACACCTTCATGGCGCACCACCAGGGCATGAGCCTGGTGGCGCTGGCCAACGTGTTGCGCGGCGGCGTGGCGCAACGCTGGGGCATGGCGCATCCGCGCATGGAGGCGGTGGGCTCGCTGCTGCACGAGCGCGCGCCGCGCGAGCTGCCCGTGCTGCAGGCGCCGCTGCGGTTGCCGCTGCAGGCCCTGCAGAGCCGCACGCCGGACCACATCCGCACGCTGATCCCGGGCGCGCAGGCGCTGGAGCCCACCCACCTGCTGGGCAACGGGCGCTACAGCGTCACGCTGCGCGCCAACGGCGCGGGCTGGAGCCGCTGGGGCCAGACCGGCATCACGCGCTGGCGCGACGACGCGCTGCGCGACGCCTGCGGCAGCTTCGTCTACCTGCGCCTGGACGCGGAGGGTGCCCCGGTGTCGGTCACGCAACACCCCGCGCCCGACCCGCACGCGGTCTACAGCTGCCGCTTCCACACCGACCGCGTGTGTTTCGATGCGCTCTGGCCCGAGCTGCGGATCAACACCACGGTCTGGGTCAGCCCGGAAGACGACATCGAACTGCGCAAGGTGGTGCTGTCCAACCTGAGCGACCAGCCCATCGAGCTGGAGCTGATCTCGGCCTTCGACGTGACCCTGGCCAGCCACGCCGCCGACGAGGCGCACCCGGCGTTTTCCAACCTGTTCGTCAAGACCGACTGGCTGCCCGAGCAGCAGGCGCTGCGCTGTGTGCGCGCGCAGCGCCTGGTGACCGAAAGCGCGATGCAGGCCGCGCATTTCGTGGCCGACACCGGGGGCGAGGTGCTGGGGCTGCGCTGCCAGACCGACCGCCTGCGCTGGCTCGGCCGCCACCACACGGCGGGCCAGCCGCTGGCGCAGATGGACCCGGTGCCGCTGGAAGCCGGCGCGCTCGTAACCGGGCTGGACCCGGTGGCCGCGCTCGGGGTGCGGCTGCGCATCGCGCCGGGCGCGCAGGCCATGGTGACCTTTGCCACCGCCGCCAGCGACGACGCGGCCACGCTGCGCGCCGTGATCGACAAGTACCGCCAGCCCAGCTACGTGGCGCGTTCCTCGGTGATGTCGGCCACGCTGGCCGGCATCTCGGCGGTGCCGCACCGCCCGCGCACCGACTACCTGCCCGCGCTACACGCCCTGACCACCGCCCTGGTGCTGACGCTGCCCAGGATCGACCCGCCGCTGCCCGGCCTCGCGAACGCGCCGCCGCACGGCAGCGACCGGCGCCTGCTCTGGCCGCTGGCGATCTCGGGCGACCGGCCGCTGCTGCTGGTGCACGCCGGCGCGCCGCAGGGCCTGGGCCTGCTGCGCGTGCTGGCGCAGGTGCTGCGCGAGTGGTCGCGCGCCGGTGTGGCCTGCGATGTGGTGGTGCTCAGCCACGAGGCGCATTCGTACCACATGCCACTGCAGCGCGAGCTCACCCTGCTGCTCGAACAGCACGCGGCCGACCTGCAGACCCGCCCCGGCCCGGCCGTGACCGGCCTGCACCTGCTGCGGGCCGACGAACTCTCCGCCGAACAGATCGGCACGCTGCGCCACCTGGCGCGCGTGCAGCTGCAGGCCGACGGCCAGGCCCTGCTGCACCAGGTGCGCGGCTGGTGCGACTGCCACGAAACGCCGGTGGCGCGCCCCTGGCGCGGTGAGCCCGCGGTGCCGGACCCGGTGCCGCTGCGCCTGGGCGAAACCGCGGCCGCACCGGCCGAGGGTGTGTTCGCGCATGACATCGGCGCCTTTGCCTTCGAGGCGAGCGCCACGCAGACACCGCCGCGGCCCTGGTGCAACGTGCTGGCCAACCCCGGCTTCGGCGCGCTGGTCTCCGAGAGCGGTGGCGGCAACACCTGGGCGGGCAACAGCCGCCTGAACCAGCTCACCGCCTGGGCCAACGACCCGGTCGGTGACCCGCCGTCCGAGTGTTTCCTGCTGCAGGACCGCCGCACGCGCGAGGTCTGGAGCGTGGCCCCCTCGGCCTGGGCGGCCGAGGGCATCGGCTACCAGGTGGTGCACGGACAGGGGCTCACCACCATCAGCCACCGGCGTGGTGCGCTGGCCGTGTCGGTGAGCTGGTGTGTCGACCCCGACACCGCGGTCAAGCAGGTGCGCATCCGGCTGGCCAACCACGGCAGCGGCAAGGCCCACCTGCGCATCACCGGCCTGGTGGAGTGGATGATGGGCGAGAAGCGCAGCGACCGCGGCAGCCTGCTCTGCAAGCCATATTTCGTGAGCCCGCCCGGCGCCGGCCTGATCGGGCTGCTCTGCACCCAGACCGAGGCGGCGGGTGGTTTCGGCGAAGGCACCGCCTTCTTCTGCGAGTCGCACGAGGGCGTGGACGACCCCGAGGGCATGGACTGGACCTGCGACCGCCGCGCCTTCTTCGACCGCTGGGGCCAGCTGGTGCTGCCGCAGCGCCTGGGGCAGCGCAGCGGCTTCGGGCTGGATCCGTGTGCGGCGCTGTCGCGGCCGGTCACGCTGCGCCCCGGCGCCTCGCTCGATCAGGTCTTTCTGATCGGCTACGCGCCCAGCCCCGAGGCGGCGCGCACGCTCATGCGCCAGGCCACCGCCAGCAGCGCCCGCGAGCGCGAGCGCCGCACTTCGGCACGCTGGGACGCGCTGCTGGGCACCACCCAGGTGGCCACGCCAGACCCGCTGTTCGACACCCTGGTCAACCACTGGCTGCTCTACCAGACCGTGTCCTCGCGCCTGTGGGCCAAGGCCGGCTTCTACCAGGCCGGCGGCGCCACCGGCTACCGCGACCAGCTGCAGGATGCGATGGCCCTGGTGGGGGCCGACCCGGCCATCCTGCGCGCGCAGATCGTGCTCTGCGCCTCGCGCCAGTTCGAGGCCGGCGACGTGCAGCACTGGTGGCACGCGCCGGGTGGCGCCGGCGTGCGCACGCATTTTTCCGACGACCTGCTGTGGCTGCCCTACGCCACCACGCACTACCTGCAGGCCACCGGCGACACCGCCCTGCTGGACGAGACCGCGCCCTTTCTCGACGGCGCGCCACTGTCCGAGGGCGCGGAAGACCGCTACGACACGCCCGCCATCAGCGCCGAAACCGCCAGCGTCTACGAGCACGGCGCGCGCGCCATCGACCGCAGCCTGCCGGTGGGCGCCCACGGCCTGCCGCTCATGGGCAGCGGCGACTGGAACGACGGCATGAACCGCGTCGGCAGCGAAGGGCGGGGCGAGTCGGTCTGGCTGGCCTGGTTCCTGTGCGGCATCGTGAACGACTGGCTGCCGCTGGCGCGCGCACGCGGAGAACGCGACCGGGCGCGCGCCTGGGAAGCCGCGCTGGCCGGCTGGCGCGTTGCGCTGGGCAGCGAGGCCTGGGACGGCGCCTGGTTCAAGCGCGCCTTCTTCGACGACGGCAGCCCGCTCGGCTCGGCCCTCCAGGCCGAAGCCCGCATCGACCTGATCGCGCAGGCCTGGAGCGTGCTCTCGGGCCAGACCTCGCCCGAGCGCCAGCGCCTGGCGATGGACGCGGTGGAGGCCCAGCTGGTGGACCGGGAGCATGGCCTGATCCGCCTGCTCGACCCGCCGCTGCAACACGCCAGCCCGAGCGCCGGTTACATCCAGGCCTACCCGCCGGGTGTGCGCGAAAACGGCGGGCAGTACGCCCACGCCGGTGTCTGGGCGCTGATGGCCGCGGCCGCCCTGGCGCAGCGCGAGCCCGGCAACGCTGCCGCGCAGGACACGCCCTACTGCTACTTCACCTACCTGAGCCCGGCCCACCGTGCGGCGCACGCCGACTGGGGGCCGCGCTACTGCGTGGAGCCCTATGTGATGGCGGCCGACGTCTACAGCCAGCCGCCCTACGAGGGCCGCGGCGGCTGGAGCTGGTACACGGGTGCCGCGGGCTGGCTGCACCGGGCCGCGCTGGGGTCTATCCTGGGCCTGCAGATCGGTGCCGAAGACCTGTGTTTCACCCCCTGTTTGCCCACGCACTGGCCACAGGCCGAGCTGACGCTGGTGCGCAACGGTCGCCACATGCGCTTTGTGCTGGTGCGCGGCGACCCGCAGGCGGCCCTGGCCGCCTGCACCGAGCCGCATGCCCAGCTGCTGCGGGTGGGCGAGCCCCTGCGCTGGACCGATCTGCCGCAAAACAGCTGTTGCGTCGTGCCGCTGCCGTCCGCCGCCTGAGCCGCGACGTGGGCAACCCGCCCCTGGCCACCGCTGGGCGGCCTCTGTACGTCAACGTACAGACAGGGCCCCTGTTTGTCTGTACGCTACCGGACACACCACGCTGCCCGGCCCTCCCGCAGGGCGGGTGGGCGGCGAACACAACCACACCAGGGGAAAACGAACAATGGATACTGCACCGGACCAGTCGGCCAACGACTTGCTGGCCTCGATGCCCGCGCCCGAGTGGCAACGCATGGCGCGACTGCTGGAGGCGGTGGACCTGCCGCTGGGCCTGGTGCTGTACGAGTCGGGCAGCAAGATGAGCCACGTGTACTTCCCCACCAACGCCATCATCTCGCTGCTGTACGTGATGGAAGACGGCGCCTCGGCCGAGATCGCGGTGGTGGGCAAGGAGGGGCTGGTGGGCATCGCGCTCTTCATGGGTGGCGAGACCACACCCAGCCGCGCCGTGGTACAGAGCGCGGGCAAGGGCTACCGCCTGCGCGCGGCCGACATCAAGGACGAATTCAACCGCTCCGGGCCGGTGCTGCACCTGCTGCTGCGCTACACCCAGGCGCTCATCACCCAGATGGCGCAGACGGCGGTGTGCAATCGCCACCACTCGCTGGACCAGCAGCTCTGCCGCTGGCTGCTGCTGAGCCTGGACCGCCTGAGCGGCAACGAGCTGGTGATGACGCAGGAACTGATCGCCAACATGCTGGGCGTGCGCCGCGAGGGCGTGACCGAAGCGGCGCTCAAGCTGCAGAAGCTGGGCATGATCCGCTACGCCCGCGGGCACATCACGGTGCTCGACCGCGACGCGCTCGAAGAACGCGTCTGCGAGTGTTATGCCGTGGTCAAGAAAGAGTACGACCGGCTGCTGCCTCACCGCATCGCGGTGTGAGCAGGGGCGTCGGGTTCGTACGGTGTCGCACAGACGCTGCCGGGTGGCAACCCTTACAAAGACACACGGATGGGCGCGTTGTGCGCAACTCCAGTGCCAGGAACTTGCCATGATCGAACTCGCCAACAAAGTCACCACGCCCCAACCGCTCGCGCCACAGCCACCGGACAACGCCGTGACCGGCGAAGGCACGCCGCCCACAGGGCACCCGCTTCGGCCGGTGCATCCACCCACCACCACCGACACGCCGCCGGCCACGCCGGGCATGCCGCCCCCGCGGCCCGCTTGAGCGCGGCGGCCCTGGATGGAGCCACCGATGCGGCCCAAAGCCGGCCTGCGCGCCCGCGACGCCCTCGACCAGTTGCGGCTGGACTACGAGGTGATCCGAAAGCTGCTGCGCGAATACGACAGCCTGCGTCTGGTGGAAGGCTGTGCCCCCGCGCGCAAGGCCGAGATCGTTGACCGGCTGTGCGACGCGCTGAGCCTGAACGCGCAGATCGAAGAAGAGATCTTCTACCCGGTGGTGCGCCCGGTGCTGGGCTGCAATGTCCGTGCCCAGGCCGCGCTGTGGGANCACACCCCGCTGCGCCACCTGATCGCGCGGCTCGACGAGATGGACCCCGCCGACCCCGCCTACGACGGCACCGTGATCGACCTCGGCGACTGCGTGCTCGCGCGCATCGAAGAGGCGCGGGCGGTGCTGTTCGTGGAGGTGCGCGTGGTGGGGCTGGACACCGCCGCGCTGGGTGAGCAGATGGCCCGCTGGCGCCGCGCGCAGCAACAGCAGGACCTCACCCTGGTCGGCCTGCCGCAGGCCCCCGCGGTGCCGGCGCCAGGCTGGCCGCTGGACTGCCGCTTGACGCTGGCGTGAAGCCCGTCAGCGCCAGCGCCTGAGCCGTTTCGCCGCTCGGGCCTCATAAAGCCAGAGCCCAAGACAAAGCCCGCCCCAGCGGTATCGCTGGCGGCGGGCTTTGGCCTTTGCGCCTGCTGCTGTCCCACAGGGCGCGGCAGGCGCTCAGGGGGTCAGAGGATCAGCGGGTGCCGTTGACTTCCACTTCCACGCGGCGGTCGGGTTGCAGGCAGTTGATCAACTGGGCGCGCGACTGCTGGTCCGAACAATCGCCCGCGGCGGTCACGGGCTGGCTCTCGCTCTTGCCCACTGCGCTGATCAGGGCCGGGTCCACCTTGCCGTTGCTCACGAGGTAGTTCTTGACCGAGGCGGCCCGCTCGTCGGACAGGGTCTGGTTGTAGGCGTCGGAGCCCAGGCGGTCGGTGTGGCCTTCGACGCTGATCGACTGGTAGCTGGTGCCGCCGAGCTGGTTGCTGAACTTGTCCAGTTCGGCCTTGCCTTCGGGCCGCACCGTGGCCTTGTCAAAGCCGAACAGCGTGTCGGCCGAGAAGCTCACGCGCTGGGGCGCGGGGGCCACCACCACGGGGGCGGGCATGGGGGCCGCCGCCACCGGTGCCGGCATCGGGGCGGGCGCCACATAGACCGGGGCCGCGGCCACCTGCGCTGCGGGCGCACGGCCGAACGGGAACACCAGGCTGACCGAGACGACGTCGGCGTTGGTGCGGTGGCCGGTGGCGTTCTTCAGGCGGTAGCGCTCCAGCTCGCCGCGAACCCACACCGAGGACGACATCTCGTATTGCACGCCCAGGCCGACCTTGTAGTTGGTGTCGTTGTGTTTGCTGCGCGAGGAGATGCCCGCGCCCGCGCCGGTGCCGCTGAAGCGGTCTTCGGACCAGGCGTGTTGCGCGCCCACGCGGGCCAGGGCCGAGAAGCGCTCGGTCAGCGGCATGGTGCCCACCAGATCCAGGTTCATGCCATGGACCCGGGTTTCACCGGACAGCGTGCCGAAGGGCGCGGTGTTGGTGGTGAAGCGGTTCTTGCCCAGGTCGAAATAACCACCCTCGATGGCGAGGTTGCGGTTGAACTGGTAGCCGCCAAAGATCTTGAAAGCGGTGTCCTTCTCGTCGCTGGCGGTGCCCGAGGTGTTGACGCCGGGCAGCAGGATGCCGGTGGTGCGCGGGGCATCGAGCTCCGTGCGCGACTGGCCCACTGAGCCGCCGCCGTAGAAGTGGCTGGTGTCCTGCGCGTACGCCGACGATGCCAGGAAGGTGGCCATGCCGGCGAGGCCGAGCAGGTGGAGGACGGACTTTGATTTCATGGAGGTCTTTCTCGCGTCAGAGACGCATTTGCGCGGAGTGCACCCCCGTTTTTAGGGCGTGGTGTGCACAGCGTCCGTGCGCTGGAATACATGTGCGCAATCGCCACAGTGCCGGCCCGAAAAGCCCTTGTGTGCGCTGGCAGACAGTCAAGCCCGTTCGCGGCGCACACACTGTTTTTCGGTTCACCGCGGGCACGTCGTCCGGGGCGGATTCCATGACGCCATCCCTTTCGGCTGGCGCTGAGCCACCAAGGACAACCCACATTCATGGCACATGCCGACAACCTCCTGCTGCAACAGCTGCCGAACGCGGCACGACGGCATCTGATCGACCAGTGCGAACCCTTCGAGCTGGTGTTGTCCGCCGAGCTCAGCGTGCGCGGCGAGCCGCTGAGCCACGCCTACTTTCCGCTGGAAGGCTTCATCTCGCTGGTGATCGACGTGGACCACTACCCGGCGCTGGAGGTGGGCATGGTGGGGCGCGAGGCCATGCTCGGTTCGGAGCTGGTGCTGGGGCTGGCGAAGACGCCGTGGCGCGCCCTGGTGCAGGGCGCGGGCAACAGCTGGCGCATCGGCGCCGAGGCCCTGCGCGCGGAGCTGGCGAGCAGCCCGGTGCTGCTGCAGGTGCTGCAGACCAGCCTGCTGGTGCGGCTGCACCAGCAGACGCTGGCCTCGGCCTGCGAGCGGTTCCACGAGATCGGCCCGCGCCTGGCGCGCTGGCTGCTGATGAGCCAGGACCGCGCCCAGGCCGACAGCTTTCACGTGACGCAGGAGTTCATGGCCCTGATGCTCGGCGTGCGCCGCGTGGGCGTGACGGTGGCTGCCGGTGAGTTTCAGCACAGCGGTTTCATCGCCTACCACCGGGGCGAACTGACGGTGCTCAACCGCGCGGCGCTGGAGGAGCAGGCCTGCAGTTGCTACGCCGCCGACAAGCTGCTCCACACGGAGCTGACGGGCCACAAACACTAGGGTTCATGCCTTTCAGGGGCGTTTTCTTCCTGAGCCTGGTGAGCGCTGTCTGTCGGGTGGCACCTCGCGGCTGCGGCAGGCGTTGCACCTCGCGAGCCAAGGCGTGCGTGGGCAGGCCGCAGCGCTTGGGCGAGGCGGTCGGCGCTGTGCGCCGACTCCCCTGTGATGCTCGCGGCCGTGGCCCGTTGCACAACTCGCTGCGTTCGCTTGCGCTCTCTCCGCTCAGACAAGTGCGACAAGTCAGATGACGAAGCGCGCTGCGCGCGCGGCCACGGCCACTGCGCTTCTCGGCGCCTCACACGGCGCGCTACGGCCTGCCCACGCACGCCTTGGCAACAAAGGTGTTGGCGCGCCACCGGTGGAGAGCCATTTCATTTCTTGCAGCGCCTGCCGCAGCACGCGAGGTGCAACGAACGAAACCTGCCGTTCACCCACGACCTTGAAAAGGCTGGCACCCAGGCCAGTGCCAAGACCCCCGGCAGGACCTGTGTGCGGTGTCTTATTTCAACCAGCTGTCGTCGGCCCGGTCTTCCCAGTCCTTGAGCTGTTTTTCGGCCTCGTCTTTGGCGATGCCATAGCGCTCCTGGATCTTGCCGGCGAGCTGGTCCCGGTGGCCGGCCACGACCTGCAGGTCGTCGTCGGTCAGCTTGCCCCACTGTTGTTTGGCCCGTCCGGTGAGTTGTTTCCAGTTGCCTTGAATGGTGTCCCAGTTCATGCGGTGTCCTTTGGTTGCGGGTGAACAAGGGGCGTTCACCACCCTTGGTTTTTAGGCCCGGGCGGCGCGGGCGTCTGTGCGTCGTCGCACCGTCCGTGTGCGGCGGACCCGACCGCGCAAAGCACCCACCCCACGTAGCCGCCTTCACGCGGGACCGGGGTGGGGTCTTTGCATCCGCTGTAAGGTTCCTGCGCCAGGTCCGACTCACGGTATCGAAACAATGGAGACCGCCATGGAACGCAGAGACCTGTTGAAGCGCCTGACCGGCTGGTGCGCCGCCGCGGCGCTGCCCGCCAGCGCGCGGGCCGCACCGCCCGCTGCGCTGAAGAAGACCGAGGCCGAGTGGAAAAAGCTCGTCTCGCCTGTGGCCTACGCCGTGCTGTTCGAGCACGGCACCGAGCGCGCCGGCAGCAGCCCGCTCAACGCCGAAAAGCGCCCGGGCACCTATGTGTGCGCGGCCTGCCATCTGCCGCTGTTCGACGCCGCCCACAAATACGAAAGCGGCACCGGCTGGCCCAGCTTCTGGCAGCCGCTGCCCGAGGCCGTGGGCACCTCGACCGACTTCAAGCTGATCGTCCCGCGCACCGAATACCACTGCGCGCGCTGCGGTGGGCACCAGGGCCACGTGTTCAGCGACGGCCCCCCACCCACTGGCAAACGCTATTGCAACAACGGCGTGGCCCTGGCCTTCGTGCCCCAGGGCCAGGCCTTGCCCCCACTGAGGACCTGACCATGATGAAGACCCCACGCTTGCTGGCGCTGACCGCGTTGCTGGCCACCGCCGCGGCCACGGCCCATGCGGCCACCGCCACGGCGGTCTTTGCCGGCGGCTGTTTCTGGTGCATCGAGAAGGACTTTGAAAAGCTGCCCGGGGTGGTGGAGGTCGAGTCCGGCTACACCGCCGGCAACACCGCGAACCCTACCTATGAGCAGGTCAGCGCGGGCCGCACCGGCCACACCGAGGCCGTGCGTGTGGTCTACGACCCGGCCCGGGTGAGCTATGCGCAGCTGGTCGAGTACTTCTGGCGCCACATCGACCCCACCGTGAAAGACCGGCAGTTCTGCGACGTGGGCAGCCAGTACCGCAGCGGCATCTACTGGGGCAACGAGGCCGAGCGTCAGGTGGCCCAGGCCAGCCGCGACGCGCTGCTGAAAAGCGGTCGCTTCAAGACCATCCACACCGAGCTGGCGCCGGCCAGCGCGTTCTACCTGGCCGAGGACTACCACCAGGACTATTACAAGAAGAACCCGGTGCGCTACAACTACTACCGCCTGTCCTGCGGGCGTGACGCGCGTGTGAAACAGCTCTGGGAATAGCGCCGTGGGGGCACCCCCGGCCGCGCGGGCCCGGGGTGCGTGCGTGGTGTCTGGCGGGCGCTTGATACAAGTCAGGGCCGGAAGCGGCATTGCTGCAATACTGTCCACGGGTCGCGCGTCCGCGCGGCCCTGGAACCGCTGCCACACCCGAACCCATGGATGCTCCCATCGCCCGCACCGAATCCGTGTTCCAGGCCCGGGGCCTGACCAAGGTCTATGGTGAGGGCGCGACCGCGGTGCACGCGCTGCGTGGGGTCGATCTGGACATCGTGCGCGGCGAATTCGTGGTGCTGCTGGGCGCCTCGGGCAGCGGCAAGTCCACCCTGCTCAACATCCTCGGCGGCCTGGACACGGCCACCAGCGGCACGGCCCAATGGACCCACGCGGGCGAGACGCACGAACTCATCGGCGCCGACGACGCCGAGCTCACGCGCTACCGGCGCGAACACGTGGGCTTCGTGTTCCAGTTCTACAACCTGATCCCCAGCCTGACCGCGCGCGAGAACGTGGCGCTGGTGACCGACCTCGCCGAAGACCCCATGAAGCCCGAGGACGCGCTGGCGCTGGTGGGCCTGGGCGAGCGTTTGAACCACTTCGTGTCGCAGCTCTCGGGCGGCGAGCAGCAGCGCGTGGCGATCGCGCGCGCCATCGCCAAGAACCCCCAGGTGCTGCTGTGCGACGAGCCCACGGGCGCGCTCGACTGCGCCACCGGCGTGATGGTGCTGCAGGCCATCGAACACGTGAACCGCGAACTGGGCACCACCACCATCGTGATCACGCACAACGCGCCCATCGCCGAGATGGCCGACCGCGTGCTGCGCCTGGCCGACGGGCGCATCGTCGAGACCCGCGTCAACACGCACAAGGTGGCGGCCGCGGGCCTGAGCTGGTGAACGCGCCATGAAGGCCATCCACATCAAGCTCTGGCGCGACCTCCAGCGCCTGCGCGCGCAGGTGTTCACCATCGCGGTGGTGGTGGCCATCGGTGTGGCCGGCTTCGTGGGCATGTTCTCGGTGCACGAGTCGCTCAAGGGCTCGCGCGACGCCTTCTACCGCGACAACCGCCTGGCCGACGTGTTCGCCAGTGTCAAGCGCGCGCCGGTGCACCTGCGCGATCGGCTGGCCGCGCTCGACGGCGTGGCCGAGGTCAAGCTCGACGTGGTGTTCGACGCCCAGATCGACCTGCCCGGCGTGGCCCCGCCCGTGACCGGGCGCTTCATCGGGCTGGACCTGGCCCGCGCGCACGCCGGCCGCCAGGGCCTGAACGCGCTCACGCTCAAGCGCGGGCGCTGGCCCGAGCGCGACGGCGCGCTGGAGGCGCTGGTGAGCGACCGTTTCGCCGTGGCGCGCAGCCTGAACCCCGGCGACACCGTGCACGCCATCCTCAACGGCAAACGCGAGCGGGTGCACCTGGTGGGCACGGTGGCCTCGCCCGAATACGTGTTCGCCTCGCAGGGCGGTGCGCCCGACGACCAGTCGTTCGGCATCTGGTGGATCGACGACGACCGCATGGTCCAGGCCTTCGACATGCAGGGCGCGTTCAACCAGGCCGCGCTGCGGCTGGACGCGGGTGTGGCGGCGGCGCCCGTGCTGGCCCAGGTGGACCGCCTGCTCGAACCCTTTGGCGCGATCGGCGCCGTGGGCCGCGACAAGCAGCTCTCGGCCAAGATCGTGGAAGACGAGCTGGCCCAGCTCAAGGTGATGGGCACCGTGCTGCCCTCGATCTTTCTCATGGTGGCCATGTTCATCCTCAACGTGGTGCTCAGCCGCCAGGTGGCCACGCAGCGCAGCCAGATCGCCGCGCTCAAGGCGCTGGGCTACAGCGACGGCGCGATCGCCTGGCACTACATCCAGCTCGCTTTCGCCATCGCCGGGCTCGGCGTGCTGGCCGGGCTGGGCCTGAGCGTGCTGATCGGCCAGGGCATGCTCAGCCTGTACGACGAGGTGTTCCGCTTCAACCGGCTGGCCTATGTGACCCGGCCCTGGCTGGTCGGGGTCTCGGCGCTGCTGGCCGGCGGTGCGGCCGCGCTCGGCACCTGGACGGCGATCCACGCCGTGGTGCGGCTGCGGCCCGCGCAGGCCATGCAACCGCCCGCGCCGCCGGCCTACCAGCCCACACTGGTGGAGCGCCTGGGCCTGCGCCGTTTTGTCAGCACCGGCGCGATGATGGTGATCCGCAACTTCGAGCGCCGCCCGCTGCGCGCGGCCTTCACCGTGACCGGCATCGCGCTGGCGGTGGCGCTGCAGATCTCGGGCGCGTTCTGGATCGACGCCATCGCACACATCGTGGACGTGCAGTTCCGCCAGGTGCAGCAGGGCGACGTGCTGGTGAACTTCCACCGCCCGGTGCCGGTGAGCGTGGCGCGCGACCTCAAACGCCTGCCCGGCGTGATCGACGCCGAGCCCTACCGCACCGAGCCGGTGCGCGTGCGGTTGCGTGGGCGCAGTGTGGACACGGCGCTCACCGGCTACCGCAGCGACGCGCGGCTGATGCGCGTGGTGGACGACCGGCGCGGCGCCGTGGCGATGCCGGCGCAGGGCGTGGTGCTCTCGGCGCTGCTCGCGCGCGAGCTCGACGCCCGCGTGGGCGACCGCATCGACATGGAATTCCGGCTCTGGAACCGCACACACGCGCGGGTGGAGGTGGTCGACATCGTGCAGAGCATGTTCGGCCAGTTGCTCTACATGAACCTGGAGGCGATGAACACCCTGGCTCGCGACGGCGACGGCGTGGCCGACGCGGCGCTGCAGGTGGACCCGCGGGCCATGGACGGATTCTGGGCCGCGGTGAAGGCCGCGCCGGGGATCAACGCGGTGTTCGACAAGGCCGGCTCGATGGCCGCGTTCAACGAGACCACCTCGCGCAACATGGGCGTCTTCAGCGGCATCCTCACGCTGTTCGCGGTGGCCATGGCCGTGGGCATCATCTACAACGCGGCCCGCATCTCGCTCTCCGAGCGCGCCTGGGAGCTGGCGAGCCTGCGCGTGCTGGGCATGACGCGGGCCGAGGTGTCGGTGCTGCTGCTGGCCGAGCTCG
>C687J26845_10000505_pt1 | contig 25701 bp, 29 predicted proteins | sample RifCSPlowO2_12_FD_26845 | JGI IMG/M metagenome (IMG submission 26845)
GCGTCCGACGTTGAACTTGCCGTTCCGGCCGGTGATGGTGCGAATGGCCAACTGGCCATCGATGTGGATCATTGACGTCCTCCTCATAGAGCGGAGGCCAGCCCGTGAGGGGCGAGGCCTCAGCGGACAGTTGCGAGAAAAGCGAAGCCCTGGTGTGAGGCCAGGGCTCTGAGTGGTTGGAGGAGCGCCTGATGAACCAGGCGCATCCCGTCAAGCCGCCAGTTGCACAGGGTTGGGTTTGAGCGAGATCAGCAACTGGGCGGTTGAGCCCATGACGTCCTGATGACTCGCTTGCAGATCCAGCCAGAGCGGTTGGTGAGGGTTGCCATCGGGCGGTAGGCGGTGAAGACCGAAGTCGACAACGTCATCCGAGGGTGCGGCGAATACAGCTCTGTAGGCTGCAGCCAGAGTGGAGCAGAGGCGGTCTTCGATGTCGGCCAGCTCGTCAGCCGACTCCAGATTCACAGCTTGCTGCCATGCCTCGGGGGTGAATACCACCGGCATGGACAGAATCCGTGCCGCCGCAGGGGTAAGCGCAGTTGCGCCGTACAGTTTCGACATGGTGAATCTCCAGAGGAAAAACGGAGACGCACGTCGCCCGGGCTGGGGAGTGAATCCCCGCGAGGGTGGGTGGAGTAACTGATGTTGCGTAAGTGAGAAAAAGGCGCCCGAAGGCGCCGGTGTGAGCTAGATCCAGCCGTATTCGGCCAGGGACAGAGGACGGCCTTCGCCAACAATCAAATGGTCCAGGACACGCACTTCGACCAGGGCTAGCGTTTCCTTCAGCCGTGCAGTCAAGGTTCGATCCGCCTGGCTGGGTTGAGGGCAGCCTGAGGGATGGTTGTGGGTGAGGATGACGGCCGCGGCGTTGTGGGCCAGGGCACGTTTGACCACTTGCCTGGGGTAGACGCTGGCACCATCGATGCTGCCGTGGAACAGCACCTCGAATTGCAGCACCCGGTGCTTGGCATCGAGGAAAACCACGCCGAATACCTCATGATCCTGCTGCGCAAGCTGCAGTTTCAGGTAGTCGGCTACCAAGCTGGGTGACGTTAATTCGGGGCCTCGGGTGAAAATCCGTTGGTCGAGGATCTGCAAGGCTTTTTCGATCACCCGGTTTTCCTGGGCGATACGAGCGGCTTTGAAGTCCGTGGTTTCAATCAGCGTGAGCTGTGTGTTCATGGTGGTACCTCCGCGTTGAATACAGGGGGGTACGCACCCCATGGGGAGTGAATCCCCGCGTGGGTAGTTCGAAATATGCACTCCATCGCCTGAGGCGATGCGGTCGCGCTGCCGAGTGCTTGGCGACCTTGGGTGAGTCAACGCTTGCGCGCCGGAACCATGAGACTCAGGTTCCCTGGGGTGGTCTGCTGTCGACGACAGCAAGCCCAATCAGCATTCGCTTGGCCTGGCGGGAAATCCCGCCGGCCAGGTTGCTCAGTCCGAGAAGACCGGAACGCTATCAAGGACAAAAGCGAATGGATCTAAGAGTCGCTTCGTTGGGTCCAGGCGTTTCCAGCCAGAGCCTGTGCCGCTACTTCAGCGGTGGGGTAATACTCCACCGACTCCCTCGAGATAGGACCAGACTCGTCAGCCGTGCCGATATAGAAACCGGCACCACTCTTCAGGATCTGCAGCGGGTACTTAGTGTTGAGCTGGGCAAAAGCGAGTTTTCCGTAGGTCATGTGGAATTCCTTGATGGGGAACGGCTATGAGCCAGTGGGTCGCGTTTCCCAGTGGGTGTGAGTGAAGCCAGGGCACCGTGAGGTGCCCTTAGGTCATGCAGCTATTACAGCTTGGTCACCGGTGTTGCCAGCGAAGAGGATCCAGACCACGTCGCAGAAGTGACTGCTGGTCAGCAGTTCGGCTTCAACTTCGTTGATGGACACTTCCTCAACTTCCGGCAGAGCGGGCATATCTCCAGCTTGGGCGTTGTAGCTCATGATGATCTCCAAATGAATTTGGAGAACACCATGCCCTGGGGGAATGGTGCCCCCCGGATGGGTATGCGATGACAAGCGACGCATTGCGTAGGTGATGAAAGGCACCCCGAAGGGCGCCCTGTTTTTCAATCAAGCAGTCTGGCGCTGACGTGCATCAGATTGCTGTTGCTCTTCAGCCGAGGGTTCGTCGGACGATGCTTCAGGTTCACCTTGTTGGTTGTCCTGGGGCTCGCCGGCATCCTTCGGTTTGGCTTCGTAGACAGTTTCACCATCCACCTTGATAAAGCCGATGAAGAGCAGCCGACCCTTGAGGCTTGCGCCAGGTTGACCTTTCTTCTCGCCCTTTTCGTAGGTGAAGGCGTCTGCCCAGATGTCACCGATACGGAAGGACACGAGGACCTTCTTGCCGGCGTCGACGGCTTGCTCGCAGCGACGCACGAGCTTTTCAGCTTCGGCGCCGACGACGTTGCAGTCGATGTAGGTGTATTCCACGTCATCGGACGAGCCACGGAGGGCTGCGATGGTGGTGGCCATGAAAGGGGAACCCTTACGCGGCTTCACTTCGCGGATACGGTTGAGGTAACCGATACCGGTGGTGTGCAGATCGAAGAACTTGATTTCGTTGGATTGTGCGTTGCTCATGGTGATTCTCCAGTTTCGATAGACTGAAAGCGGAGAAACACTTCGCCCTTGGGGGAAAGTATTCCCCGCGAGGTTTAGAGCTTGGAAGGTGTGTGCTGGAACAGCTAGGTGAGGATGCTTCCATCAATCGCTGTCGATTGACCGATCGCGCTACCGGAAGCTCGGCGATCTTAGGTTTGATCAACACGGTTAACCGTGTCGCAGTCTCACAGATCATGACTGCTTGGGCATGGTCGCTGACGACGTCAGCAGCTCACGGATGAAAATATGTTAACAGCGGAAAGGAAAGTCAAGCCCCATGAAAGAAAAAAGCCCCTCTTTCGAGGGGCTGGGTGTAGTGCAGTTCAGTGATGGCGTTGATGCAGGCGATGCTTGTGGCACCAGTCCTTGATGTCGGGCCATTTTGCCCAAACAGCCATCCCGGAGCAGAAGAGAAGCAGGCAGGTCATGATGATCATGCCGAAAACGGTCTGACTCATTTCATTCCTCCTGGGTGAGAAAGATCCCGATGGACCAGATGATAACACCGACCAGGAAAGCGTACGCCGTCAGGAGCCGATGCTCGCTGAGGAATACACCTATCAGCGAGGCTGCAACAGCTGTTGTACCGATCTTGCGAAGATCATCTGCAATAGCAGATAGCTTCTTGGGAGACATGGTTTTCCTCGCGTGAATCGCCGGAAAACCTCCATGCCGGGGAATTTCCCGACGAGGGTGAGAGAAGGTGGATCAGCAGTTCATGGACGGCTCAATCGGAGCGATCAACTCGTTGAGAGAGCCCAGGCGAAGCGCATTGGTAGCGCCCTGAACCGGCTTGGTCTTGGGTTTTCGCATACGCGGCTTTTTCACCTTCACCGGCACTTCACGGGTGTTGGCTTCATGCCAGGCGTTGAGATCGACCTGTTTCCGGCGAACGATCGCGGGCACCTGGCACATGTGCTCCAGGACCTGACCGGAAGGGTGAGGGGCTGCTGCCGGCATGGCCCGCTTGGCCATGAGAGGCTTGGCGGGTGCAGCGGGCGTGGACTGTTTGACCGCACGCAGGAATTCCCGGGTAACAGTACCGAGGGCGTAACCTACGCGATAGCTGAACGTGGACATGGTGTTTCTCCTGCAGGTTGAAAATGCGGAGAAACACTGATCCTGGCGGGGAAGTGAATTCCCCGCTGGGTTGGCGGAAGGTGCTTCTATCGACCGAGGTCGACCGGCCGCGCTACCAGAAGCTAAGCGGCCTTGGGTGGATCAACACGGAAAAACCGTGTCGCAGCTTTTCGGATCCAAGCTGCATGGGCATGTTGCTGACGACGTCAGCAAGGCACGCGCTTATCATCGAAGGGGGCTGGGAATGTGTCAAGCAAGGAGGGATGGGGAAAGCAGAGGGAAGGGGGAGATGGAATAGCGACCGAGGGCAACCATGTCAGTAGTTACCCTCGGCTGTAGTCGGGGAAGCAGAATCGAGAAAAGTACGCCACCTGTGACAGTTGAAGCGTCGATCCCTGGGCATTGATCGTAACGTCTCACATCACCTGGCCGGTTATCGTGGCTGAGGCCAGCAAACAGAAGGCACGCATCCGCGCACAAAGGGAGCCCTGCGTTTCGCCGGCGGGCCACCGGCAGAGAAAAGCAATACCCAATGGGTAGCCTGATGACCCTTCGCAAGGTCATCAGGCTACCCATGGAGAATTGGGAAAAGTGTGGGCCGCAACACCAGTGCGGCCCTTGGATCACGGTGCACCGAACCTCTTGAGAACCCTATGTGTCTGTGAACTCGCATTACACGAGTTGACGGCTGCGTGACTAGCAAAAGAACAGGGAGACACAGGGAGAATCTTCAATCAGATCCGCACGCCCTTCCCGGAGCTCAGCGTGCTTTTGGTTTGGTGAAGAGGCGAACCTTCAACACCAGGGCGCTACTGATGACCGTCAGTAGCCAGCGGGGTGGAACAGTTGCTGATGGCATTATGTGTTTGACACCCCGAATTGGCAAGTGAACGAGTAGTTACACGGACTGTTCACGGAACCGACAATTGCCTGGTCTTAATCAAGGATCAGGATTCTATGTCAAGGTGTATCTGGTCCGAGTGGGACCGGGGCGATAAGGCAGCGGAGAGCAGTGAAGCATGCGATCCGATGCATCCAGTAGTAGAATCCGAGCCCCCGAACGGGCGCCTCAGAGTTGTGGCGGTCGGTAAATACCGATGTGCCGGTTACTAGGTGCTATCAGTAAACGCTTGGGCGGTATGGGCGTGAGTCAGATGTGAGAATAGGATCCATGATATGACACGAGACGAGCTACTTTCGGCCCCTGAGTCCGACTATATGAGCGAGGCCCAGTTGGCTTTTTTCAAAGCGATGTTGCTCATCCAACTTGATGAGTGCAGGGCTCGTATTGAGAGCGGCAAGGTGAGTTTGGCTGATCTGGAAAGGCCCGTGGACGTGGCGGATGTCGCCTCTGTCGAGGAGGAACGCATGACGCTGCTGAATATGATTGATCGAGACCGCAGGATGCTTCCCGTAGTCCAACAAGCCTTATTGCAGATCGACGATGGCAGTTATGGCTGGTGTGACGAGACCGGCGAGCCGATTGGTCTGCAGCGTCTGCTGCTGAGCCCCAGCGCGACCTTGTCCGTGGAGGCCAAGCAGCGTCAGGAACTGATGGAGCGGCATATGAGCCAGGCGTGAGCGGCTGGCCCCATGTAGAAAGGGCCTCGTCAGGCCCTTTCGTTCTATTGCGGAGAACGCTTAGTTAACAGCGTCTTTCAGCGTCTTTCCGGCTTTGAAACTGGGCAGCTTGGCCGCTGCGATCTTCAGCGTGGCGCCTGTCTGCGGGTTGCGCCCCTCGCGTGCGGCGCGGGCCTTAACCGCAAAGGTGCCAAAACCAACGAGGCTGACACTGTCGCCGTTCTGCAAGGCAGAGGAAATAGTGCTGGTGATGGCGTCCAGGGCTCGACCGGCTGTGGCTTTGGGCAGGTCAGTGGAGGCCGCGATGGCCTCGATCAGTTCGGCTTTGTTCATAGCGGGTTCCTTCGTGTCTTCAATAAGGCCAGGAGTATAACCAAGCTTTATTCAGGGGCCTGCCAATTTTCAGAGTGGCGCTCGCTTGCAGCGCCACTCTGAACGGTGAGCTGCCTCGTCCATTGACTTGAGTTCAGCCCCCCATCGCCGCGGATGAGTCCCGCACGTTGCTGCTTACAGTGCTTGCTTGCTAACCGCGCTGCATTAGCAACGGTTTGTCCAGCTAGAAGGCAGAGTATTGAGCCTTTCACCATGGTTTAGGAACGTCAATTCAAGACGACCACTGCCCCCTCGGGGATAGGCGTTGGCAAAAGGATTCCCGTGTTTTCCGTTCGAGGCGAGATGAGGGTCCCCGAACGTTTCACACCGACCTGATCGGACTCCGTTGTATCGGCAAGCGCCGCCGGCAAACCGGCCGGACCACTGGGGTAGAAGGTGTAGCTCTGCCCTGCAGTGATGTAGGTCGAGATGCCGGCGGGCTTTTTGAACCAAGTAGGCAGACTCAAGGCGACGTCAGCGGGAATACCAGTGAATGCCGGGTTTGCCCTGGCGAATTCGGCAGCAGCGGATCGGTAGAGCAACAGACTCTGTGCCAGGGTGTCGATCGTGGAATGCACTGCGGCCGACTCCGCCTGGTTGTGGGATCGCATCATCAATCCACCCGAGAATAGGAGGATCACCAGGAAAACCCAAAGTATTGGCATTAGCAGTGGCTCCAAATGGCTTCAAGCATTGCAAACATACCGCTGATGGCACCAGATACTCCCCCGCGGGCAATTTCCGCCGACGACAGTTGTTCATGAGGAATCCAGTAAATGAACCTCTATCCAAGTCTTGATCTTTGAACGGCAGTACCGATTTTACGATTTTTAGGTCACAGCGGCCTCGCCGCTCACTCTATCTGTTCACCCCTCCTCAGCCGCCAGGTTATTCAGCACCGCATATCTCATATACCCTGTCAGTGACCACCTCACCCTGCCCGCAAGCGATGTTACGTATCACTTTCTTTAGCGCTCCAGGTGTGTATCCCGGCATGCTCGACCGGCACACGCCATCCCATAAGTATCGTTCCCCCCATGACCACCTTACGCAATTCACAGGGTAATTACTGGCCCCTCTACAGTGATGGCTGCGGATGACATACTTATTGTTCGAATCATATCTGCAAACCTTTGCAGGCTTAATGCATGGCCGCCATCCATTGCCAGCTTCGCATTCAATTTCGGACCATGTGTTGCTAGCTCCAGGAGACTGAGGGACCAGCTCCCAAGCACCCAGCGCGATACCTGCTATTGCTAATAATGGGAAGAATAGGAATAGCTTCAGTTTATTTGCAAACATAAAGGGCTCCACTACTGTCGAAAGCGAATGACCCTTTTGGAAAGCCACCGCATGATTGGGCAGATGAAACAAAGGATGGGTTGAATGACGGCGATCGAACCCAAATGCCGGATAGGCACGATAGTGGAAGGCCTGCCGTGTTGCGGCCAATAAGACCATTAGGTGAGCATCCAGTGCCTTCGGTAGCCACTCGATTCAGCTGCAAGTATTCACCGACCTCGGTACGTCCGGTTGAGGTCAACTTACCTGCCCTCATTTCTCCGCCAGTGAATACACTTTTGTTCATCCAGGAGCGTACCCAAGCGGAGTCGCTCATATACCAGCCGCCACCCCAGCGTTCGCTGTACCAGCCACCATTACCGCGGCTTCTGAACCAGCCACCGGTATAAGTCTCCCCGGCGATATCGGCTGTGTTGCCGCGCAACGTGTCGGTGGCGGTGATGTTCCTGGCCGAGACATCGGCGCTGGTGGTGATGTTGCCGGACGCGGTAACGGCTCTCGCGGCGTTGATGTCATTGCTGCCCATGTTGAGGGCGGTGTTCATCCGGTTGAGTTCCGGTCTGCCAGGCACGGCGTTGCGATACAGGTAGTCGTTTGCGATAGCCCCGTCCTGAAAGAACAGAGCAGTTGCGAGCCGTCCTGCGCCTGGCGAGATCGCAAAGTTGCTCAGCGGCACCTGCCAAGCCGCACTCTGAGCGACTGCTGTGTTGGTCTTGGAGATGTAGCCGCCCTGGGCGCCGATCATCTGCGCGACCCGACGGACATCCAGCTCGGGCGCAGCCGAGCCGCCCGTCGTGACGATCAGTGTTTCCAACTGGTTGGCCTGGGGTTTGCGGGCCAGGATTCGGTAGCCCTGGCCGTAGATGTTCTGTTCACTGAACCCTGCCGGCAGGTACTTGGTGTTCTTCAGCATCGCGACAGTTATGACTGCCGGGGTGGTCGGCCCGGCTGCGGCGAGTACAGCGGCGAAATTGTCCTTGATGTATTTGCTGCCTGCCTCAGCGACCTTGATTTGCTGCTGCGCAGCCATCTGCTGGTTCAGCCCATCCAAGTGTTGCATGTACAGCTGCGTGCCTTTGACGACTGCGATCGCGATGACGGCCAAGGCGATCAGCAACTCGACGCTAATGAAACCGCTACTCCGTTTTTTCATGGTTAGCCCCATAGACTGGCCTGCTTCTGGCGGGTGGTATCGTCTTCGACCAGGTGGATTTCCTGCCGGCGGATCTTGTTGCGTATCGAGGGGGCGTCGGCGCCGGTCAGCAGTAGCGGCTCTGCCACCAGATGGCGTGTGATCCCGTTCGTATCCAAGGACTGGCAGATCACTGCCTGCAGGCCTTCGGCCGCTACTTCGTAGGCGTTGCCAGCCAAGGGCTTGGCGAGCGTGACCAGCTTCTCGATGGCTTGTGGCCCGGATTTGCTGTGCATGGTGGCGATGACCAGGTGGCCGTTCAGCGAGGCCTTGCAGGCCTGGTAGGCGGTGTCCTCGTCGCGGATCTCGCCGATCAGCACCAGATCGGTGCCGGTGCGGAGCGTTCTGGTCAATGCCTCCGAGTAACCGCCAGATCGCCGTGAGGTCTGCACCTGGATGCAGCGGCCCAGTCCATGCTGACCGTTCAGGTTGGTTTCCGGTGGATCTTCAACCGCGAACGCGATGCCGCCGTGGCGGGTCAGCCGCTCGACGATCAGCGATGCCTCCGTAGAGGTTTTGCCAGTACCCATATCGCCGCAGATAAGCACCAGGCCGCGCAGGCCTGGGTCGAGCAATGCCTGGGCCACTTCGCGGGGGAAGCCAAGCATGTTGAAGTTGCGGATTTGCGCATTGGACTTGCGCAGGACATAGACGCTGCCGCTGAACGCATCGTTGAACTGGGTGACCCGCAAGATAGTGCCCTCGACCGAAAGGGCGAACTCGGGGTCCTGACGCTCCTGGTAGACCGCCTGGCAGCGTTGGCGAAGTTCCTCTATTTCAGCGGCCCAAGCCTCCGGCACTGACACCCTTGAGGTGCCGGCGCCTTTCAAGCCCTTCACGTCCGCGAAATCGTCGCCGAAGTACAGGTCGACGAAGTCCGCTTCGGTGATCAAACTCACGAATTGACGGTCCAGGTGATGGTGTTGGTGGCTGCGCTGCAGCCGGTGGTGGCCGCTGCGGTCGTCACCTCTGCAGTAGTGGCGGTACCGCTGTTGATCTTGGTTTGCTCGTATTGGTTTTTGGCGACACGAGTGGCCAGAGCGATACAGGCATCCTTGGGCAGAGCCGAGCTGGTAATCGCAAAGCCCATGCCGGTCGAGGTGACGGTCACGGATCCACCGTACACGTTGTAGAGCACGCCCGAGACGACGCTCATGTTCTTCGGCACACCGTTTACCGCGATGAGGCTGGTGACCAGGTTGGTGCCACTGGTGCCATAGCCATTCGAACCTTTCAACGCCCTGGTGTTGGTGGTCAGGGCGGCGATGTTGCCCTGCTCTTCGCTGATGTTGGATGAGCCGAACAGGCCGGCGCCGCGGGATACCGCCAGGCCGATGCCGATGGCTACGATGATCAGGACGATGACTGCTTCGATGGAGACGAAGCCTTGTTGGTGGTGCGGGCGCTTCTTTGCGGTTTGCATCTGTGGATCCTCTTTGGGCTTGGGGTTCATTGCGCAATGCCGGCACGGACGATGGCTTCCATCTCGTAGGTCCCGAGCAGGACCAGGATCATCATGGCGCCGACGAGCAGGAGAGACAGGCCGCGGATCAGGCCGGCAGCGGCGTCGACCTGTTTAAGGCTGGTATTGAGCCAGCGGTCGCTGAAGCGCAGGGCGGCTTCGGCGAAGCCTTTGCGGCTGGCCAGTACACTGAGGAACTGGATGGCCTGCTTGTCCGGAAACTCGTGTCCGGCGTTCTTCAGGGCTTGGCCGAAGTTCTGGCCCAGGCCGACGCCATAGCGAGTGGCCTCGATGCGTTGCTTGAGCCAGGGATTGGCGGTGCGGCTGAGCCTCTGCAGGCTGTCGTAGGGCTTGATGCCCGCACGAAGCATGACCGCGACGTTCAGCAGGAAGGTAGTGCCTTGTAGCGTCCGATAGATGGACCAGGGTGGTAGGCGATCGAGGAATACTCGCCCGCGTCCGGTGTAGTAGGGCAGCGTGGCGAAGACCAGGATCAGCAAAACGATGCAGCCGCCCAAGGCATAAACGCCTTCGTCGGTCACGAACGTGGCGATGTCATAGAGCGCCGCAGCGGTGCCCGTCCAGGTCTTGGGATCGGACATGCGCGCCATGTTGGGCACCATCTTGTAGGAGATGACGCTCAGCAGGTAGATCAGCAAGGCCCACAGCATGCCCGGATAGAAGGTTGCCTGGGCCACCGATGACAAGATCTTGCCGCGCGCCTCGATGAGGCGCACGCAGTCGTTCAGTGCACTGATGAGGTCGCCGCTTTCCTGGCCGGCATCGATGAGGGCGCGCTCCTGTGAGGGCAGCCAGGCCGCCATGGCGTCGGCCAGTACCTTGCCGTTGGAGACGCCCATAAAGGCCTCGCGGCTGGCGAGGGCGATGGGATGGTGCCTCTGCTTGCCACTGTCGCTGTAGATGCCATGAACCTCCCGCACGGCGTCTTTGAGCTGGACGCCGTTCTCCAGCAGGGTAGAGGCGCTTTCGTAGAACTGCAGGCGCTCTTTGGCCCCGAACTGGGTGCTGTACCAGCGCTCCTGGATGTCGCTCAAGAACTCGGCGAGCATCAGGCTGCCTCCTCTGGGTCGAGGACGTACAGGTCCATATCCAGCGGGCCGATGATGATCTCAGCCGCTGTCGGGTCGTAGAGGCCCTCGTTGATGCGGCGAATGGCATGCGCGTGCTTGGTGATGCCCGCCATGTGCTGTACCCAGTAATTTCGGGCTTCGGCGGGGCCTCGCTCGCGGAACACGCGCATGAACCGCAGGTTGGGCATGAGTACTTCGGCAACGACAGAGCGCCCGGAGAAGCCGGTCTGCCGGCAGTGATCGCAGCCCGGGCCGCGCACGTAGACCGTCTCGGCAGTGCAGGATTTGTCGATGCGCTCGACCAGGTTCTGGTCCAGATGCTGGCGGCGATCGACGAAGCGCTGCTTGCAGTGTTGGCACAGCTTGGGCAGTAGGCTCTGGTTGATCATGCCGGTGAGCAGCGCAGGGTCGTACAGCAGGGTCGGATCGACGCCTAGGTCGAGCAAGCGCTGCAGGATGCCGATGGCGGTGTTGGTGTGCAGGGTCGACCAGACACCATGGCCGGTCATGGCGCCGCGCATTGCGGCAACGGCCGCGAACAGGTCACGGATCTCACCGTACATCAGATAGTCAGGGTCCAGGCGCATGCTGTTGCTGATCGCCGCCGCCCAGGCCTGGGTCTCAGCCTGCGGATCGGTTACGTCATAGACCAGAGGCGTCTGGTTCACCCCGTCGCCGTCGATGTTGTATTCGGGGGGATCCTCGACGGTCAAAATGTGTTTGGTCCCTCCCATCATCTGGTCCAGCAGGGTCAGCACGACCTTCAGGGTCATGGATTTGCCGGAGCCGGTGGGGCCGGAGAGGATGTTGATGCCATAGGGCAGCCGCATCATGCGCTGCAGCAGCTTGGTCTGCTCTGGCAGGTAGCCCAGATCCTCCAGGCTGTTCAGGCTGGCGTCGTTGTAGAGCAGGCGCAGCACCATGATGAAACCGTCGGCCCGGGGCCGGGTCGACACCCGCGCGCCATACAGCCCCAACTGGTCCACGAAGGCCTTGCTGACGCGGGCGTCCTGACTGAGGTGGGGCTGGAACAAGGATTCCGCTACGTCGCACATGGACTGGTAGATGGTCGAGCACAGCGGCTGGATCTGCTGGAAACGCGGTCGGGTGAAGGTGTTCAGCAGGCTATCTATGCGGAAGCGGATCTTGCTCTTGCCGTCATGGGCGACGATGAAATGGATGTCACTCGCTCGCTGCTCGCAGGCTTGGCGGATGATCTTGATGACCTCGGCTTGGTTGTGCGTGACCCGCTCACCGTCGCCGACGATGGTTTCACCGCCCTGGACGATCCCCGCCTTGTAGATACGGTTGATGTGGTCGAGGTCGGCCAGCTCCACCTGGTAATGGAAGTTGGAGCGCTCAAGTCGGTCGCAGAACGCCATGACGTGCAGGTCGTTCTGGTGACTGCCCGACACGAAGAGTGTGCCGTCTTCGGTGAGCGCCATGATCTCGCGCTGTTCTTTTGGCAGCTCCCAGTGTTCGCCAGGCCCGCTCAAGACGCGCGGGGGGAGCATAAGTGCCTTGTTTGCAACCGACAGGCTGGACATGACGGGTCCTCAGCGATCGTAGGTGGACGGGGGCATCTGGCCGGGCACCGCGCCAGGTAGAGCCGGCGCGATGGGCATGGCCAGTCCTTGTGGAGTCGACTCAACGGTGGGGGCCGTGTTGGAGAAGCCGACGGGGAAGCGCTTGCCGTCCTTGCTCAGCAGCACCTTGTCCAGGCTGATCGACTCCACGCGGTACCCCCCAGGCAGATCCTGGCCTTGGCCCGCATCGGCTTCATAACCGCCAGCGAACAAGAAGGAGGCCGTCATCTTGCCGCCAGAGCCGTAGATGGTCCTGACCACCGGTGCAGGCAACGACATCTCCGCCGGCGGCAGGGTAGAACTGATCGTCATTCCCTGCTCCAGGGTGACGTTGCGCCCCTGTAGCTTGGATCTGGCTTCCTCGAGGCGAACCTTGGCCTCGGCCAAGACGGTTTCGGCCTGGACGTCCGACAGCTCGCCCACTGTCGAGGAGGCATGGACCGGAAGCGCGAGCCCTGTCAGGTTGGCCAGCAGAAACAGCGACAGGGACAACAGCGCATCATTGAGGCTTCGCATAAATCTCTCCTGCTACAGACCAGGCGAGCTGGCTGTTCTTGAGGGTGGTTTCGATGAGCGTGGTGCGCACGCCTATGCCCGGCAGGTCTTCCAGTGAGAGCACCGGCGGCAGCGTCGATTCCGCATGGAAGGTGAACTTCGTCCAGGGCGGAGTGACTGTTATGGCTGGCTGGTCGTTACCCGGCAGTTGCTGGATCGGCTCGGCCTGGGCGGGGGCTAGCCGCGGTGCGATGCCTTGCTGGTAGAAGTAGCTGGTCACCGCCTGCAGGACCTGGTCCTGCGAGGGCAACTCCTCGTTGCTGCCAATAGCCACCTTGAGCGGGACGCGCACGCCGACTGTATTACCGTCGTCGATCAGGAAGGCAGGGGCCTCTTCGAACAACAAGGCAGACGCTTCGGTGAATTGCTTGGCGGTGCTGGTCCCAGCCCGCTGGTAGGTGGCGGCCAACGCCAGGCCATCGCACGTGGCCGACTCGAACTGCCAGCCGGCGATCGACAGCGGCAATACCCGTTCGGCCTTGCTGCAGGCCTTCACCAGGTCCTGGGTGTCCGGCAGCGAGGCCCATGGATGTTCCAGGGCGGCGAGATCCAGCGGAGACTTGGCCTGAGCGTTCTTGGCCGCCAGCTCAGCCAGGCGTTGCCGCTCGGCTTCGAACGCCGCTTGCCGAGCAAGCTCCTCCTGGTGGGACTGCCACAGATGGAAGCCCATGCCGGCGCCGATGAGCAGTCCGGTGCAGACTCCGACGGTGACCAGCTCCTTGCGCGACAGGCCGAATGTGAGTTGACGTAATTTGTACCCATTGCGCAAGCGCTTGGGGGCGAGCAGTTCCTCGATGTCAAAAGGCCTGACGTCGAAGCCGAATCCCTCCGGCACGAAGAGCTGGGCGTTCTTCAGCAGGCCGCGGTTCTGCAGGACGGTGATGCGTTGTTTCGCATCGGCGAACGTCGTGACCAGATCCCCGCCGGGAATGATTGCCCCCTCGGCGGTGCCGGCGATGGCGTATAGGTCCTCGTCGATCTTCCAGCAGGCCACGAAGTCCGCATCGAACTGGCCGGCCAGCGCCGTGGCCATCGAGTACATGCCCTTGACCGCGCCCAATTTCTTGGCGACGAAGCCCGCCTGAATCTTGGTGGGTGCCTCTCGGATGGCCACGATATCCAGCCCGTGCTCCTTGCCATAGGCACGCGCCTCCTTCATGAACTGCCGGGGAGTGCTCAGTGGATGCCAATAAAGGCCGGTCACGAACTTGCGGCCGTTATAGGTCAGGACGCGGACCCAGGATGCTGGGTCGGGGCGGGTGATGTCATTTTCCATGGTCAGCCCATCACCACCGGCGTAATCAGAACCACGATGACGTTTCGTCCGGTATTACGCATGCGCCCGCCGCCCAGGCCGAAGAAATCGGAATCGCCGGTACCGAGCTTGCTGCTGTCCTCCGTGTCTTGCTCGAAGCCGCTGAGTACCAGGGTTTCGCCACTACGCAGCCTCACCTTCTGGTCGAAGATCTGCACGCCGAAGCTGGGAAATTGAGCTCTGGACTCGCCGCTAGTGACCGTCTCGAATGTCGGCTCAGAGGACATGTTGATGTTGATCTTCAGCAGCAGCTCGCTGTCCGGCATGACGAAGGGGATCAGCGACATGTTGTAGCCGCTGGTCACAGTGCCTGGGATCAGGGAAGTGGTAGTTCCCACTTGCGCCACGCTGCTGACCTGGCTGGAGGCGAGATAGCTCTTGAGCCTGCCAATCTGGATCGGCGCTGACTGCAGGTTGAGTGTCGTGACCGAGGGGGAACGCACGCTCAGGATGCGGCTCTGCTGCGACAGCGCCTGGAGCATCGCGTTGGAGCCTGCCCATGCACTGTTCGCCGTGTCCAAGATGCTGACCGAACCTGAGACCGCACTCGGGTCGATTCCGGGCGTAGTGTTCTTGAGTGAAATGCCCCACTTGTTGCTCAGCGACCTGTAGACAAGATCCCAATCGATGCCGATTTGGTCGCGATCCGTGAGCTCCACCGTGACGACTTTGACGTTGAGGATCACCTGCTTGGTGATGCTGTCGTTTTCATGGTTGATGGCCAGCTCGACCCTGCGCAGCACGTCCGGTCGGTCGGTGACGGTCAGGGTGCCGGTGGCACGGGACAGCGCCATACGACCGACGCCTGGCGTGAGCATCGATTTAACGCTGCCCTCAATGTCATTCAGGATCGAGGTCTTGAGGGAGACGCTGGTGGCCTGAGTGCTGCCAGAGTCACCACTGATGCCTGATGAACCGCCGCCACCTCCGCCGGAGGAGCCGTCTCCGCTGGCCCCGGTGGATGCGGTCATGCCGGAGCGGACGGTGGAGTCGACATGGGTCGTGTCGTCGAAGGCGTAGACCCGGAAGGTCTTGGTGTCGAGGTAGTAGATGACGACCGCCTTCTCAGCAGGATCGAATCGCCAGGAGACCCCGCTGCGCGAGGTGATCAAATCGAGGAAGCCCGAGACCTTGTCGTTCCAACTGATGTTGGAGATCAGGCGCGAACCGCCGGCCCCGAGCCCGCCGAATGAGCCAAAGTTATTGCCCAGCGATCCTCCGGCACCGGCCACGGAGCTTGGGAACAGCATGCTTGCCATATCCTGGTTGGACGGGGTGGTGGGCGGGGAGCTGCTGGTCACGGTCGGCGCCGAGATCGACCCCGCGGGGTTGAGCGCATCAGGCGTGATTTGCACGTTCAGCTTGCATTGGCTGATTACCTCCTGCGCCGCCTGCTGAAGGGAGACGCTGCCAACCGGCTTCCAGATGAAGGTGCAGTCCTGGTGCTTAGTCAGCCCGCGCTTCGAAACGATCGGTTGGGTACTGACCCAGGGCCTGTCGGAGAAAACGACGGTATCGCGCTTCGGTTCCACCTGGTTGTTGCGCAGGGTTGCCGCAATGGCGCTGGCAGAGTCGGCGGCCGCCTCGCTGCGCTGCATCGACTCGTTGACGCGCTGGATCCCGCAGCCGGAAATGACGAGTGCTAACAGGGTGAGGGCGGTGATGGATTTCAGGTTGGGCTTGATCATCATTTTTTCTCGACGACCTCGATCAGCCGCTGGGAGGGAGGCGAAATGTTGACGTAGAACGGACGCGGCGCCCTGTCGTACAGCGGGAAGACCTGGCTGATGGCTTCAGGGAAAGAGCCCTCGAAGCGCAGGGGCGCCTCGATCGGGTAGTCCAGCCCGTCCGCTCGCCAGATAACCGTCCAGTTAGCGCGCTTGGCCCAGTCCTCCACGGAGTCGCGAAGTGTTGAACCAGAGGCGGCCATCCATATCTGAGGCAGTGGCCGCGGAGCAGGGGCAGGGGGCGCCGCGGTCTTGGTCGACAGACCGGCAACTGCGACCGGCGTGCTGGCGGTGCTTGGCTTGGAAACGACGTCCACGCCGCCAGGGCCCTTGGCCTGGCCTGGTGCCGAGGAAGTGGTGGCAGTGGCAATAGGGCCATCCTTGGCGGGTGCCACTGGGGAGAGCACAGGGTGCTGCGTGGGACTGCTGGAGGCCTTCGGGGGAGTCGCAGGGGGTGCAGGGTTAATGGCGGGAGGTTCCGTTACCGTTGAAACGATAACGCCGCTATTGGAGCTGGAGTCGCCAGAAGTGCTGTTGCCGGACGCCGGCATCGACGGTGTGGCGTTCTGCTTAGCGTAGAACGTGGTCAAGGGTTGCGGCGGATCGGGCAACTGATAGCCCGGGCGCAGCACGAAGCACACCTGGCGGTTGACCTCGTCCACCTTCACCTGCCAGGCGGGACCCGACAGCACCTGCAGGGTGTTGCGCAGGGTCATGGGCCCGAGCTTGTACTGGGCGGCCGGTAGGGGCCGGGTGTACAGGATGTTGACGTGGCCGCTATCAGTTGGACAGAGCGAGTAGCCCGAGCGGTCGACGACATACTGCATAGCATCGCGGACATTCGGGTGCATGTTCGCCGGGATCGTCACGTCGATGATCTGCGCCATCAAGTCACGCTGGCCAGCGCCGGGCTGGGTACTGACGAGCGTGTAGCGGCCGTATCGCACGACTGGCTCTTTCTCGGCGACCGCACCATTGGGGTACAGGTCGGGAGCGAGCAGATCAGGGTTGCGGCTGCTGTCGAAAGCCGGTTTGGGCTGTTCAACTTTCTGGGTGGTGCAGCTGGCGACGAGCGCGAGCAGCGAGAGAGTGGTCAACTGCCTGATCATGTACCGTGAGGCCCCCTTTGATGATGGGGGCCACGTTGGCAGGCCTATTGCCATGGTGCAGCATGAAATACATACAGCAGCAGGCCGGCATTTTTTTTGACTCACGCCGAGTGAAAAATGGTGCCCTGCTAGGCTAAGTGTTTCCGAGAGAGGGGAGATGACAGAAGTTCGTGTTGATCAACGAATTTCCGTGAGACTTCAGTGAGGCAATGCTCGTCATGAAGTGCTGCCATCGATCCCAAACAGCGAGCAGTGACCGACAGCGGTTGACTCAAGCCGGATGGTCGCGACAGGCAGGAGCCGGCCAGGAGCGGTCATCCGTGACCGGCAGCAGTCGACCCAAGGCTGACGTTGGCTCAACCCAGCGGACGGTGTTCAACCTGTTCGCAGTAATGGCGAACGTTTGCCGTCAGGTCAGGCGGACACACGCCGCACTGGTGATCCCCGGGACAGTATGATCAGTTCTCTTGGAGCAGGGTTGAAGAGCCGCTTGTTGCCAAGGGTTGAGTGACGCCGGTCACCGATCGACTTTCCACACGCTGAGCCAGCGCCATGGCAGGGATAGATGTCCATCCGGTCGCCAAGCGGCAGGTAACGATCAAAGAGGGAGTGGAACAACTCGCCGACCAGTTTTCGCTCGCTGCCCTCGCCAAGCAAATCGGGGTCCCGACAGCGAGGTTGAACAGCGTGTCGCCGATGAACAGGGCGAATGGCTTGTTGCTCTGCTGCGCATCGAACAGCAACAGCGAAATGTGTTCGGGTGTATGCCTAGGCGAATGCATGATCTGCCTCCGTACCTGACCGAGCCCCAATGTATCGCCACCTCTATGAAAAGGCAGGGCGGGGTTGCCCAATATTTATTCGGACGATGTGTGCTGCTGGTCGTTCAGGCTTTCGGCCGATCACTGCTCCACATCTCCAGGCTGCAAGCCGACGACGAACTCGACTCGCAGGCCATCATCATGGGACACGAACTTGAGCTCGCAGTCACAGCGCTCTGCGATCGCCTTGACGATGGACAGTCCCAGCCCACTGCCATCGCCTTGGCTGCTTCGCCAGAAACGTTCGGTGAAGCGCTCGACCAGTTCGGGCGCAATGCCCGGCCCCTGATCCTGCACGGTGAAGCGGATCTTGCTTTCGCCCAGTTGCTCCAGCGTCAGGCAAACGACTGTGCCGTCCCGCGTATGGCGACGAGCGTTGTCCAGGAGGTTGCGCAGGGCTGCAATAGCCAATAGAGGTGGCATCGCCAGAACGCTGCGAGACACGTTGTCAGTCGCGTGCAACTCGACAGGTGGGCCGGCCTGCTGGCTGGCGTCGGTAATCGCCAGTTGCGCCACTTCGAGTGCGCTGCAGCGAAGGCCGTCATCGAAGGAAACCCGGCCTTCCACGCGCGCGAGCAGGAGCAACTGTTCCAGCGTGCGATGCAGGCGATCGGTGCCGATTTCCGCCTGGGCCAGGGCACGTTTGGCGGTGTCACCCGCGGTCATGGCCGCGACCTGCAGGTGAGTCTTGATTGCCGTCAGCGGGCTGCGTAATTCATGTGCGGCGTCATCGGTCAGTCGCCGTTCGCGCTCGAGCATCTGCCCGATCCGTGCGAACAGCTGATTTTGCGCTTCGAGCAGCGGCGCCAGTTCCGCTGGCAAGCGCTCGATGTGCAGCGGCTCGACCGAGTCGGCGCTACGTTGCGCGAGGGCGTTGCGGATTCGCCTGAGCGGCGATAGGCCGTTGCCGATGCCGATCCAGAGCACGATCAGGCTTCCCAGCAGGGCAACCAATACCGGCAGCGCCGCGGCCAGTAGCACCGAGCGCTTCAGCGCGTCGCGTTCATCGAGGCGATCGGCCGTGGTGATGCGCATCCCGTGCTGAATCAGGGTAAAGCTTCGCCAGGCCGTGCCGCCGATCAGTTGATCGTGAAAACCAGTGCGCTGGGCATCGAGAGCGCTGTCCGGCGCCGCGTGGCTGCGCGCCAAAACCTCGCCGCGCAAGGAGCTGACCTGGCAGGCGAGGCCATTCTGGATGCCGAGCTGCTCTGCACTCAAGCGAGTCACGCCGCCTTCGCCCAGCTGTGGTTGCGGGAGTTGAATCAGCAGGCCGGCGACCATCCGGGCCGATGCTGCAAGGCGCTGGTCGAGTGTCAGCATGAGCTGGTTACGCACGTCGAACAGCATCCAGGTCGCCGCCAGCGCCCAGAGCAGCACGAAGGCAGAACCGAGCGTGAGCGTCAGACGAAGGCGCAAACTCATGAGTCGGCATCCCCCATCGGGTCCGTCGCCGCTGCGGCGACACCCAGGCGATAGCCGAGGCCCCTCACCGTTTCGACGATGCCATTGCCAAGCTTGCGGCGAAGGTGATGGATATGAACATTGAGTGCGTTGCTTTCGACGTCGTCGCCCAGTCCGTACACCGCATCTTTCAGCTGCTCGGCTGAAAGTACGCGACCGGGATGCTGCAGAAGCGCCTGCAGCAACGCCTGTTCGCGGCGGGACAGGTCGATCGGTTCACCTGCCATGAAGGCCGCGCAGGCGGCAGGGTCATAGGTGAGCGGCCCGTGCTCGATAAGATGGGTCGCTCGCCCGGCGGCCCGGCGCAGCAGGGCGTGCAGGCGGGCAGCCAGTTCACGCAGATCGAATGGTTTGACCAGATAGTCGTCGGCGCCCGCCTGGAGTCCCGAGACGCGTTCGGCCACCGCATCTCGAGCGGTCAGAATCAGCACCGGTAGCTCGAGCCCGCGACGGCGCAGACGGTGAAGGAAATGCAGGCCATCCTCGTCGGGCAAGCCCAGGTCGAGAATCATCAGATCGAAGCGGGCGGCGCGCAGCAGCGCGTCGGCCTGTGCAGCCGTGGCGGCATGGGCCACGGTGAATCCCTGGGCTTCGAGCCCAGCGACTATGCCGCTCGCGATGAGCGCGTTGTCTTCTGTCAGCAGTACATGCATGGGTCGGGATCGCGTGAATACGCCGCCAAGTGTGGTCCGCCAGGATTAACGGAGCGTTATGGATGGTACGCCGACTGCGGCCGTATCGGCGGCCCCATCGCTTTGCAGGTTCAGGGCATGCCCCCGCAGGTGGCCGTTACCCCGCGACTGGCGATTCGTTAATGGCCTCTTAATCCCGGGCCGCCATGCTCACCCCGTATCTGTTTACAGGGTGTAGCGCATGCGAGCGATTGTTCTTTTTATGGCCTGTTGCCTCTGGCTGGTTCAGCTGGCAAACGCCTCGCCGTTCACGCTTGGTCAGAAGCAGGAGGAGTTTTTGCCGGTGGACCAGGCGTTCAGCCTCCAGGTCGAACGAGCCGACACCGGCGCAGCAGTGCTGCGATGGGATATTGCACCGGGTTATTACCTCTATCAGGAGCGGTTGCGATTCGTCGGGCTGCCGGCGGACAGCGAGCCGCTATTGCCCTCCGGTCAGCCTTATCACGACGACTATTTTGGGGCCTCACAAATCTACCGCGGCAGCCTGAAAGTGGTCATCCCGGATGCGGATGTCGGGACGCTCGAGCTGGGATGGCAGGGCTGCGCCGATGCAGGCCTCTGCTACCCGCCGCAGACGCGCACGGTAGATCTGGGTCGAGCCGGCGCGGGCCCGTCAGAGCCCGCACAGGCCGATGATCAGGCATTGGCGAGCGGTCTGCAGCAGCAGGCGCTTGGCTGGAGTCTGCTGATCTTCTTTGGGCTTGGCTTGTTGCTGGCCTTTGCGCCTTGTTCACTGCCCATGTTGCCGATCCTGGCTGGTATCGTGGTGGGCAGCCAAGCCAGCCCACGTCGCGGTTTGGCCCTCGCTGCTGCGTACGTGGTCAGCATGGCGTTGGTTTATGCCGCACTTGGCGTCGTGGCCGCGCGGCTCGGGGCGAATCTACAGGGATGGCTGATGCAGCCCTGGTTGATCGGGAGTTTTGCTGGCCTGTTCGTTCTGCTCTCTTTGCCGATGTTCGGATTCTTCGAGCTGCAATTGCCCGCGGGCCTGCGGGACCGGTTGGAGTATGCCGGTCGCAAGCGCAAGGGCGGCAACCTGGCGGGGGCCAGTGCCCTGGGCGTGTTGTCGGGATTGCTGGTCGGGCCTTGCATGACCGCGCCTCTGGCCGCGGCGTTGCTGTACATCGCACAAAGCGGCAACGCCGTGCACGGGGGCCTGGTGCTGTTCGCCCTGGGCCTGGGTATAGGTACGCCATTGCTGTTGCTGGTGACGCTGGGCAATCGCTTCCTGCCAAAGCCGGGTGCCTGGATGGATCGCGTCAAGGTCGTGTTCGGTTTTCTCTTTTTGGTCGCGGCGCTCTATGTGCTCCGCCCGTTGTTGCCGGATCCGCTATGGGTCGGATTGTGGGGCGCACTTCTGCTGGTGGTCGCGAGCGTGCTGCGGCAGCTGTCACGTCAACTCAAGCGGCATCAGGCGTTGAGCAGGTCCGTCGCGGCGTTATCCGGCATATGGGCTGTGGCCCTGGTGTTGGGCGCGGCGGGTGGTGCGCAGGATCCGATCCGGCCGCTTGAGGTCTTCACCGGCGGCGTCGCTTCGGCGGCTACGGTCGAGGCCGCGCATGGTTTCGTCGGCTTCAGTGAGCCTGCCGTGCTTGATCGCGAACTCGCAGCAGCCAAAGCGGCGGGGCAATGGGTGCTGGTCGACTATTACGCGGACTGGTGCGTGTCCTGCAAGGTCATGGAAGAAGAAGTTTTCGGCGACGCGCAGGTGCAAGCTTCGCTCAAGGACGTACGTGTGCTTCGTCCTGACGTGACGAAAACCAACGCTGCCAGTCGAGCGCTTCTGCACCGCTACCAAGTCATGGGGCCACCGACACTGCTGTTGATCGGCCCGGACGGCGTCGAGCGCCGCTCGCAGCGCATCACCGGTGAGGTCGACGCGGCCCAATTTCTCAGCAAGTGGAACGAAACCATGGAGCGAGGCTGATGTTGACGATCAATGTCGGTCCCCTGGCACTGGCCGTGCCACATGTATTGCTGCTGGTCAGCCTGTTTTTAGCGATGCTGACCGGCTGGTGGGTTGGCCGGCGCAGTGAGCGCAATCCCGAGCAACAGCTGTTCAGGTTGCTGCTGGTGGCACTGCTGGTCGCTCGCCTGGCGTTCGTGCTGCTGTACTTCGAGCATTTTCGGGACGAGCCCTGGCGCGTGATCGATATCCGTGACGGCGGCTTCATAGCCTGGCCGGGCGTACTGGCCGCTGTGCTTCTCGGCGCATGGCTCGCTTGGCGCGAGGGGCCGTTGCGTAAACCGCTGGGATGGGCCGTGGTGGTGGGTGTGCTGAGTTGGGGGTTCGCGACCTTTGCACTCCATGCTTTCGAGCAGGGCACGCGCCTCCCCGAGATGGGCCTGCGGGATAACCAGGGCAAGCCGGTGGCCTTGCAGGACTTCGTCGGCAAACCCCTGGTCGTCAACCTGTGGGCTACCTGGTGCCCGCCGTGTCGGCGAGAAATGCCGGTACTGGCCGAAGCGCAGCGCAATGAATCCGACGTGACCTTCCTCTTCGTCAACCAGGGCGAGGGCGAGCGGCTCATCGCTGACTTCCTCCGCGCCGAAGGGCTCGGCCTGGAAAACGTACTGCTCGACACTGGCGGACGGCTTGGCCAGCGCATCGGATCTTCGGCATTGCCGACCACGCTTTTTTACGATGCCGAGGGGCGCCAGGTTGGCAGCCACCTCGGTGAACTGTCGCGCGCCAGTCTGGCACGCGCCCTTGAACAACTAGAGGTAAATACTCCGCCATGAATCTTGTGCGACCGATTTCCCTGTTCTTTTCCTCCATTGCTTTGCTGCCAGCGCCGCTAGCGCTGGCGCAAACCCTGCCACCCGCAATCCAGGCGATTGAAGCCCGCGGTGCCAAAGTTGTCGGCAGCTTTGATGCACCTGGCGGTTTACAAGGCTACGCCGCGCGCTATAACGGAGAGGGCATGGCGCTGTACCTGACGCCGGACGGTGATCACGTTCTGATTGGCAGTTTGCTGGATGCAAACGGTGAAGACATGACCCGCGGCCCACTTGAAAAACTGGTGTACGAACCCCTGGGCAAGGAAATGTGGCAGCAGCTCGAAAGCAGTACCTGGATTCAGGACGGTGCAGCTGACGCACCGCGGGTCGTCTACATGTTTTCCGATCCGAACTGCCCGTTCTGCAACATGTTCTGGAAACAGGCACGGCCCTGGGTTGAAGCCGGCGAAGTTCAGCTTCGTCATGTAATGGTCGGCATGTTGCGTCCGGACAGTGCAGGTAAAGCCGCGGCTTTGCTGGTAGCGAAGGATCCCCAGGCATCCCTCAACGCCCATGAAGCGGCAGGCAAGGCGAGCAAGCTGGAGCCAATCGAAAGGATTTCGCCTAAGGTAAACGAACAGCTCGAGGCGAACCTGACATTGATGGGTGAAATGGGGGCCTCGGCAACGCCGGCAATTTACTACCTGGACGACGAGGGACGCCTGCAACAACAGCACGGTGCTCCTCGTCCCGATTCGCTGAAGCAGATCATGGGGCCGCTGTCCGCGAAACGTTGAACCGCTACCAAGCGGCCAGTGCCAATACCTAAAACAATAATGATGTGGAGGCTACATGAACGTCTCTCGCTGGCCCCTGGCAGGGCTGCTTTTAGCGATATCCGTGTCTGCCCAGGCGGCAGATCCGACCGCTGTCTATGGCAAAGGCGGCGCCAATACTGCCGCGATGGCGTGCGTCACCTGCCATGGTGCCGAGGCTGAGGGCATGGCCGCAGCCGGATTTCCGCGACTTGCCGGTTTGTCCGCCGTCTACATGCAAAGACAGCTGGCCGATTTCGCTTCCGGTGAACGCGCCAATCCGATCATGCAATCGATCGCTGCCGCCTTGAGTCCCGAGGAAGCGGACGCCGTCACCACGATGCTCGCCAACAAGCCGCGACCCGACGTCGAGCGAATCGGCCGCACGGCTGCGGCTCAAGGCCTTGGAGAAACACTGGCACTGCGTGGCGCATGGGAGCGCAACATCCCCGAATGTGTCTCCTGTCATGGACCTGGCGGTGTGGGTGTCGGCGATTCCTTTCCTCCACTCGCGGGGCAATCCGCCCAGTATCTGTCCTCGCAGCTGATCGCCTGGCGCCAAGGCACCCGTAAGAACGATCCCAACGACCTGATGGGCCACATCGCTCGTGGCCTCACCGAGGACGAGATCAAGGCCGTCTCGGCGTATTTCGCCAACTTGACCGACACAGGAGCCGGAAGATGAGAACTCACACAAGCGCCTTGCTGCTGTTCGCACTTGCCATTCCTGCACATGCGGCCGACATCGCAATGGAGGATCAGTCGCAGATTCGCATCGGCACAGCAGACCCCGCCAGCCGCACGTATTTTCAGCCCCCGCAGGAAAGCGAGCTCCCGGACAACGCCTTTGGAAAGCTGGTGCAGGAGGGCCGTGCCATCTTCGTCGATACAAAAAACCGTGCGCCGGAATATGTCGGTAACGGCCTTGCGTGCGCCAACTGCCACCTCGAGCAGGGGCGAAAAGCCAACTCCGCACCGCTGTGGGCGGCGTACACCATGTACCCGGCGTACCGGAAGAAGAACGACAAGGTGAACACCTACGCCGAGCGGTTGCAGGGGTGTTTTCAGTTCAGCATGAACGGCAAGGCACCGGAAGCGGACGGTCCGGTAATTGCGGCCCTCTCGGCCTATTCGTACTGGCTCGCGACTGGCGCACCGACCGCTCAGGAGCTGCCAGGCCGCGCCTATCCGCAAGTGCCGGAACCCGAAGGCGGCTATGACCTTGCTAAAGGGCAGCAGGTCTACGCCGCGCAGTGCGCGGTATGCCATGGAAATAACGGCGAAGGGCAGAAGTCAGGTACTGATTATGTATTCCCGCCGCTTTGGGGGGCGGACTCGTTCAATTGGGGCGCAGGCATGCATCGGATCAATACGGCCGCGGCGTTCATAAAGGAGAGCATGCCCCTGGGCAAAGGCGGCAGCTTGTTGGATGAAGAGGCCTGGCATGTGGCGGCATTCATGAACAGCCACGAACGACCTCAGGACCCACGCATGATTGATGGCTCGGTAGAGAAGACTCGCGACAAGTATCACGCCAACGATGGCGTGAACCTGTACGGCGAGACGGTTGACGGAAAGCTGCTGGGCAAGGGCATCTAGCCTGGTTGAATGGTCTGTGATGGCGAAGGTCGATGGAGTGCCTGCCTGGGGTACTCTGCCTCTCCGCCATCCGCTGGCAAATGAAGGCCTTTGTTTCTTGCCACTACTCTCGCTCCCCCTGGGATGGATGGCTGTCACGTTGATACCAACCTTGATCTTTGGTCATTGCAACGGAAACCTGTCTTGGCAATCACGATAGCGGGGCGTGTCAATTGCCAAAAAATTGCTTGCCCGATGCATCAAGACACAAAAGCAGTATTACCCGAATGGCCGCTCTTGGCCCAGACCGTGTAAAAACGCAGCAAATGATGGCAATCAACTGCCGGGGGATTTTCTCATGTCCAGGAGGCCGCCGAAGGCCCGCTCAGGCGCAATCGGTGATTCTGGTTGCTATGGCACTTTCGGCTTCGGTGCGCCTGCTGGAGGGCGGCAGAGTGGTAAAACAGGCCTCAGGCCTTCATCGCTGCCATCAGGGCACCGCTGCCCAACACGTTCAACACGCGTTTGAGATTGTAGGCGAGCACATGCAGGCTCATCTCGGTACTCACTCGGTCGAGAGTCTTGGTGAGGAAGTGGGTGGCGCCCATCCAAGACTTCAGCGTGCCGAACGGGTG
>C687J26845_10000509_pt1 | contig 25651 bp, 22 predicted proteins | sample RifCSPlowO2_12_FD_26845 | JGI IMG/M metagenome (IMG submission 26845)
GGCTCTGTACCAGTTACGTGTTGAACGCAAAACGTAGGGTGGGCTTTAGCCCACCAAGGCCCTTGTCCAGCGCTGGTGGGCTAAAGCCCACCCTACAAAACAGGGCCTGCAACACATAACTAGGACATAGCTAAAAAAATTGCCGATGTAGTACCCAGCTATTACCCGCAATGACACTTGCCGTCGCACAATCAACCCATTGAATACATCCACGGGAGAGCGATGATGGCGGCGAAGAAGATTTTGATGTTGGTGGGCGACTACGTCGAAGACTACGAAGTAATGGTGCCGTTTCAGGCGCTGCAGATGGTTGGCCATAGCGTGCATGCGGTGTGCCCGGACAAGATCGCCGGGCAAACGGTACGCACCGCCATCCACGACTTCGAAGGCGAGCAGACCTACAGCGAAAAGCCCGGGCATAACTTTGCGTTGAATTTTGATTTTGCCGCGGTCAAGGCCCATGACTATGACGCGCTGCTGATTCCCGGTGGCCGGGCCCCCGAATACTTGCGCCTGAATCCGCAGGTAATTACCTTGGTGAAAGCCTTCGCGGCGGCGCATAAACCCATTGCGGCGGTGTGCCATGGGGCGCAACTGCTGGCGGCTGCCGGGGTGTTGGAGGGGCGTGAGTGCAGTGCTTATCCGGCTTGTGAGCCGGAGGTGAAGTTGGCTGGCGGCAAGTTCATTGCGTTAAACGCCGATCAGGCGCACGTTGAAGGCAACCTGGTCAGCGCGCCGGCGTGGCCCGCGCATCCACATTGGCTGGCGGCTTTTTTGACCCTGTTGGGCACGCAGATTATTTTGTAACGGCGACGACCGTCGGGAGGCAAAGCATGTGTGAGCTATACGTTAAAGCCGACCCGATTCTGTACGAGTCCCGTTCGCGCTCGCTGCGTATCCGTGGAGTGGTGACCACCTTGCGGTTGGAAAACCAGTTCTGGGACATTCTCGCGCAGATTGCCGCAGTCGATGGCATGAGCACCAATCAGCTGATTACCAAGCTGCACGACGAGGTGCTGGAATACCATGGCGAGGTGGTTAACTTCGCCTCATTCTTGCGGGTCAGTTGCATTCGCTTTCTCAGCCAGCGACCGGCCAATGTGCGCGAGCTACCGAGCTTGCAACGGGCCCAATCCTAGGTCGCACAAGGATAGGCGCAGATATAAAAACGCCCGGTCAATTGACCGGGCGTTTTTGTTTGCAGCGTCAGGCTTTATTTGATTTCGACGGCCAGGCTGTCGTGAATCTTCTTCTGCCAGATCGCCGGGCCCGTGATGTGCACCGACTCGCCTTTGGTGTCGACGGCCACGGTGACGGGCATGTCTTTCACCTCGAATTCGTAGATGGCTTCCATGCCCAGTTCGGCGAAGGCCACCACGCGGGATTTCTTGATCGCCTGGGCGACCAGATACGCGGCGCCGCCGACGGCCATCAGGTAGACGGCCTTGTTGTCTTTGATCGCTTCGATGGCAATCGGGCCGCGCTCGGATTTGCCGATCATGCCCAACAGACCTGTGCTTTCCAGAATCTGCCGGGTGAACTTGTCCATCCGCGTGGCGGTGGTCGGGCCGGCAGGGCCAACCACTTCGTCACGCACCGGATCGACCGGGCCGACGTAGTAGATAAAGCGGCCCTTGAGGTCGAATGGCAGCGTCTCGCCACGATTGAGCATCTCGACCATGCGCTTGTGCGCGGCATCTCGGCCGGTGAGCATCTTGCCGTTGAGCAGCACGGTTTCGCCCGGCTGCCAGCTCTGCACGTCTTCCGGGGTCAGGGTGTCGAGGTTCACGCGGCGGGCGCTCGGGCCGGCTTCCCAGACGATTTCCGGGTAGGCGTCCAGATCCGGCGCTTCCAGTACGGCCGGGCCCGAACCGTCCAGCACGAAGTGGGCGTGACGGGTGGCGGCGCAGTTGGGGATCATGCACACCGGCAAGCTGGCGGCGTGGGTTGGGTAGTCCATGATCTTCACGTCGAGCACAGTGGTCAGACCGCCCAGGCCCTGGGCGCCGATGCCCAGCTGGTTAACTTTTTCGAACAGCTCCAGGCGCATCTCTTCCAGCTTGTTCTGCGGGCCGCGGGCTTTCAGTTCGTGGATGTCGATGGAGTCCATCAACACTTCCTTGGCCATTACCGCGGCTTTCTCGGCGGTGCCGCCGATGCCGATGCCGAGCATGCCCGGTGGGCACCAGCCGGCGCCCATTTCTGGCACGGTTTTCAGTACCCAGTCGACGATCGAGTCGGACGGGTTGAGCATCGCCATCTTGGATTTGTTCTCGGAGCCGCCGCCTTTGGCTGCGACGTCCACTTCCAGCTTGTCACCGGGCACTAGCGAGTAGTGGATGACGGCCGGGGTGTTGTCCTTGGTGTTCTTACGGGCGCCGGCTGGGTCGGCCAATATCGAGGCGCGCAGGATGTTTTCCGGCAGGTTGTAGGCGCGGCGTACGCCTTCGTTGATCATGTCGTCGACGCTCATGGTCGCGCCGTCCCAGCGCACGTCCATGCCGACCCGGACGAAGATGGTGACGATGCCGGTGTCCTGGCAGATCGGTCGGTGGCCGGTGGCGCACATGCGCGAGTTGATCAGGATCTGCGCCATGGAGTCGCGGGCGGCCGGCGATTCTTCGCGCAGGTAGGCCTGGTGCATGGCTTGAATGAAATCTACCGGGTGGTAGTAAGAAATAAACTGCAGGGCATCGGCGACGCTTTGAATCAGGTCGTCCTGTTTGATCACGGTCATGGTGGTGCGCTCCTCTTTATCAACGGCACTATCAAAAGGTGCGCCAGACCACGACCCGGCGCGCTTTGAAGGTAACAAGCTCGGCTAAACAAGCGCGGCAGTATAGCGTGCCAGCCGCTGGCGGCGCACCTTGGCAGGCCGTGTGAAAACTACTGCGCTCGGTTATGCGGCGTTAAAAACAGGCTCGGACTGCTCATTTACAGCTCGTAAACTCCGCGTCCTCGCCTGTTTTTGCCTTGCCTAACCTTCGCTCGCTACGTTTTCACACGGCCTGTTAGGCGTGACTTGGCCAGCCTTAGCCGTTTGGCTGAAGACCTTATTGCAGTGGTTGATTGGGTGGCGCGTGTTGGCTGGTTGACGCTAGGTGAGCGCCAACCAGCGGTGTGGCTAACTGCCGGTTTTGACCTTGCTCCACAGACGGGTTCTGACGCGCTCCAGCCTCAGGGGTAAGGGTTCGAGGGGAAACAGGCTGTCCAGTACCGGCTTGGAGGGGTAGACGTCCGGGTTATCCCTGATCTTTTGCTCGACCAGCGCCGTGGCATCCTTGTTGGCGTTCGGGTAGGCCAGGTAGTTGGACGACTGGGCTATCACGTCTGGACGCAGCATATAGTCGATGAACGCGTAGCCTTGCATGGGGTTGGGCGCATCGTTGAGCAACACCATGCTTTCCATCCACACCGGAGCACCCTCGCGGGGGATGCTGTAGAGCAGCTGGAGATTATTGCCGGCAGCCGCCGAGGCTTTTTTGGCATCGTTGACCCCGCCCGACCAGCCCAGTACCACGCAGATATTGCCGTTGGCCAGGTCGGTGATGAATTTGGAGGAGTCGAAGTAGCGGATGTACGGGCGAACCTTCAACAGCAGCGCTTCAGCCTTGCGGTAGTCCTCGGGGTTTTTGCTGTTATAGGGCAGTCCGAGGTAATGCAGCGCAATCGGCACCACCTCGCCTGGGGCATCCAGCATGGCCACGCCGCACTGGCTCAATTTGGCGATGTTTTCTTCCTTGAAAATCAGATCCCAGGAGTCGATCGGGGCCTCTGGGCCGAGAATTGCTTTGACCTTTGCGGCGTCGTAGCCGATGCCGGTGGTGCCCCACATATAGGGTGCCGCGTAGCGGTTGCCGGGGTCGTTGCTTTGCAGCTTGGCGAGGATTTGCGGATCGAGGTGGGTGAAATTGGGCAGCTGAGCCCGATCCAGCTCTTTGAGCGCGCCGGCCTTGATCAGGTTCGGCAGCAGGTCGCCACTGGCGAATACCACGTCATAGCCGGTACGCCCGGCCATGACTTTGCTTTGCATCACTTCGCTGCTGTCGAACACGTCATAGGCGGTGGTGATGCCCGTCTCGGCCTGAAAGTTTTTGGTCGCCTCCGGGGCGATGTAGTCGTACCAGTTATAGATGTTCACCCGGGGGGCGGGCGTCTCGGCGCCGGCCAATGCGGGCATCAGTAGGGTGGCCAGGGCCAAGGGTAAATAGCGGTTGGGGTTCATCGAAACACTCCAGAACAGCTGGTTGTTGTTGGGTTAGCAGGCCGTTGAAAAAGGTAGCGAGCGAAGGTCAGGCAAGGCGAAATTAGCCGAAAAAGCGCAGTTTACTGGTCGTAAATGAGCATTTTGAGGCTGATTTCAACGCAGCATGGCCGAGCGCAGTAGTTTTTCAACGGCCTGTTAAGGGTTGGTCGATTGGGGGGATCAACAGTTCGCGCCGGCCATCGGCGTGATCGATCCGCTCCCCGGGCAGATGCCAGCGGCGGTCACACAGGTAGTCATATTCACGACGGCTGGCTTGCAATTGGCCGAGGTCCAGTTCTACGACTTGCCGGCACTCCTCGCGGCCGGCTTCGAACAGCAGGCGGCCAAAGGGGTCGACCAGCGCGCTGCCTCCGGCAAACACCAGCCCGTCATCGCCAGCGCCGACCCGGTTGACCATCACCGCAAAGGCCTGGTTCTCCTGGGCGCGGGCCATGATCGCGGTGCGATGGACCGGGCCGTAGGGGTCCATGTTGCCGTTGGTGACTATGATCAGCTCGGCGCCGAGTTGGGCCAGGGCGCGGCTGCTTTCCGGAAATTCGATGTCGTAACAGATCAGGATGCCTACCCGTACACCCTTCCACAGCGTCGTCACATAGCGGTCGCCGGGGCAAAAAAGACCACGTTCCGAAGGCCACAGGTGGGTCTTGCGGTAGCGCAAAGCGATGCCTTCGGGAGTCACCAGCACCGAGCTGTTGTAGAAGGTGCCGGCAGCATTTTCGGCCATGCCGACCACCACCGCGACGTTACGCTCGCGCACCGCCCGCAGAATGCTGTGCAGGCTCGGACCGTCCAGCGGTTCGGCCACGCTGGCCAATTGTTCGGCAGCGGCGAAACCCATCAGCTGGGTCTCCGGGAAGATCAGTAAATCGGTGTCATCTGCGCAGCTAGCGATAGCCTTAAGGGTGCGCTCCACGTTATAAGCTGTATCGCCGTCACGGCCTGCCAGCTGTACCAATTCAATCTTCATCTCTGTTCCTTGCACAGGGTTAATCAGGTTCAGCACCCGCCAGGGTTGGACCGAGTATGGAGCGCCGCACAACGGCAAGTAATTACGTCGCTGGGGTAACCCGCTATGGGTAGCAAGATGAATTTGACGCTGCAAGACGTGGCTTGGCATGACGCGGTTGGCCGGCTGATCGAAACGCTGGACCGTCCCAATTTCTGGACGGCGTTGCTGCGTTTGCTCGACCGCTACGTGCCGGTGGACAACTGGGTGGTGCTGATTTTCAGCGCCGGTCGCCCGCAGGTATTGGCGGAGTCGCCGGGCGCCAACGGTGAGCTGGATGCGTTGTTTCAGGACTATCTCAAGGGCCTGTACCTGCTCGACCCGTTCTACCTCGCCAATCGGGAGGCGCCGCAGAGCGGTCTGTTTCGCCTGGATGATGTGGCGCCGGAGTGCTTTGAGCAGACCGACTACTACCAGCGTTATTTCCACCTGAATATCGTCACCGATGAGGTGCATATCAACGTCCAGCTGGATGCCGAACGGACCCTCAGCCTGTCACTGGGCAGCCATCTGCGCTTCAGCCTGGAACAAATTGCCTTGCTCGGGCTGGTGCAACCCTGGGTCGCCGGGCTGATGCGCCAACGCATGGCCTTCGAGCGGGAGTTGGAGCCCAGCCCGGCGCTGCCGTCCAACTGGCAGAGCCGACTGGAAGAGACCGCCCAGCAGTTGGGCGCGCCGCTCTCGGGGCGTGAACTGGAGGTTGGCCGGTTGCTGCTCAGCGGCTGCTCGAACAAGGAAATTGCCCGCAAGCTGACGATTTCGGCGGAGACGGTGAAGGTGCATCGCAAGCACATGTACAGCAAGCTGGGGATCAAATCCCAGTCCGAATTGTTCTCGCTGTTTCTGCAGGCGCAGGAATGAAAAAAGTCCCGGACACTCATGTCGAGTGTCCGGGACTTTGGGCTGTGCTTAGCGCGTCCCGGGCTGCCAGCCAACCTTGCGCATGGCCGCCAACAGCTGCTCGGGTTTGAGCGCCAAGGCCTTGTTGCCACAGCCTTCAAGGTCGCTGGCGGCCAGCATGGCATTGAGAATGGCTTCTTCGACCGCGTCGGCGGCGGCCATGAACAAGGCCGAAATATAGTCATTGTTGACCATCTGCAAGGCCGTCGTCGGTGCGCCAGGATGGCCATGATTGGCCACCGGCAAAGTGCGGTTGCCCACCGAGAACGCCACGAAGATATCGCCGCTGTCGTCCTCGGTACCGCCGCCGACCCGCGCCAGGCCAACGCTGGCCCGCTGCGCCAGGCGCGTGCATTGATGGGGCAGCAAGGGCGCGTCGGTGGCGATGGTGATCACGATCGAACCCATGCCTGGCACCCCGACATTGGTTGCGCCGCGATACGGTGAATGCACATCCCCCAGCACCCCGCCGACCGGGTAGCCCGCCACGCGCAGTTCGCTGCGCATGCCATAGTTGGCTTGCACCAGCGCCCCGACGGTCCAGCCGCCTTGCTCGGCGCTGAGCACCCGCGAGGAGGTGCCGATGCCGCCCTTGAATTCGTGACAGATCATGCCGGTGCCACCGCCCACGCAACCTTCCTGCACCGGGCCGGAACGCGCGGCGGCCAAAGCTGCCTGCACGTGTTCGGCGGTGACATGCTGGCCCCAGATGTCGCTCAAGATGCCATCGTAGGTTTCCAGCACCACCGGCATGCACCAATAGGTGTGACGCTTGGCCATTTCCCGCTCGGCCGCCACCAGTGCATCGCGCACCACGCCAACGCTATGGGTGTTGGTGTAAGCGATCGGCGTGGTCAGCAAGCCCGCTTCGCGAATCCACTCCAGGCCCGTTGCGTCGCCATTGCCATTCAATATATGCACCCCGGCAAAGCAGGGTTCCAAGTGCGCCGCGCCTGCCCGCGGCTCGATAACGGTAACGCCGGTATGGATGGACGTTTCGCCCGTTTCGACACTCAGCGTGTGATGACCCACGCGCACCCCTGGCACATCGGTGATGGCGTTGAACACGCCTGGGTTAGCTGCACCAATAGCGATGCCAAGGTCACGTATACGCATTGTTTTACTCTCTACGGTCGATCAATTAATGAGCCTGAAGTGTAAGAATCGCACCGGCTGTTAGCGATAACCCCCATTCGTTACCCCCAAGGCGTTAGCGCTGGATGCCCTGCTATAAAGCCCCGCTGGCGCGATGTTTAAATGCTCTTCAAACGACAGGATGCGGGTCTTTGAGTCAGCTGCCGGCGAGGCTGTTGCAGCGGCCTCAAAACCGCTATCGCCGTTGGCGTTTGCACGATGCCATTGGTTGCGCTGGGAAAGTGTCGAGAGAGTCAGGACCGATTCGGCACTGGGGTTCGCCCGTCTTGTGGCGGGCTGGGATTTTGTTAGCCGCCGGCGTAGAGTGCTGGCTAATTGCCCATATGGAACGGACCCTCCATGAGCGCCAGCAGTCGACAGTTCACTTCGCAGGCTTTGCAGCAACTGCTGCTCAAACGCTTTGGTATGGCCTTGGCTACCTATGCGCTGACGCTGGTGCTGTTCTGGCTGGCGGTGTTGTTTGAGGTGTATCACGCGCCGCTGTCGATCGCGCTGATCAGCACCGCGCTGGCGCTGCTCAGCCAGTTGGGGGTTTTTGCCGTGCTGCGCAGCGGCTATAACCTCAAACTGCGTGACCCTAGTTTGACGGCGCTGCAGGTGGTGCTGGCGCTGTGTTGGCTGACCTATTTGCTCGCCTACATGGGCAACGGTCGCGGCACCTTGCTGATGATGTATGTGCTGGTGTTGTTGTTTGGCGTTTTCCAGCTCAAGCCCCAGGTGTTTACCCGTTGCGCGGCCTTTGCCTTTTGCAGCTTTGCCGGGCTGAACCTGTGGGAGGCGTATCAGCAGCAGTTGGCCGATCCGGCGTTGGCGCTGCTGCAGGTGATAGCGCTGTTTTTCGTCCTGAGCTGGTTGTGCTTGTTTGCCAATTACATCCAGGGCCTGAGCCAAATCATGCGCAACCGGCGTTTCGCCTTGCAGGCCCATCAGGACACCTTGCGCGGCATGATGCGCCAACTGGAAGCCCAGGCCGCCACCGACGAGCTCACCGGCTTGTTTAACCGCCGGCATTTTATGCTGGTGGCGGGCCGTGAATTGGCCGCGCTGGTGGCGGGTCAACAGCATGGCTTGGCGTTGATCGATCTGGATCACTTCAAACGCATCAACGATACCTACGGCCATGCGGTCGGTGATCGGGTATTGCAGACCTTTGCCGCCGTCGCGCAGTCCTGTTTGCGCGATGGCGATATCCTCGCCCGCTATGGCGGTGAGGAGTTCGTGTTGTTGTTGCCCAATACCGATGTCGACCAGTTCAGCGCCTGCTGCGAGCGCCTGCGTGAAGCCTTTGCCCGCTCGGAGCCGGTTGGCGTGCTGGTTAGCGGTATCAGCCTGTCGGCCGGAATGACCTTGCTCAGTGCGACCGATGCGCTGGATGAGGCCTTGCTGCGTGCCGATCAGGCGTTGTACCGGGCCAAACGCGATGGCCGCAATCGCTGCGCTGCCGCGTGGGAGGGCAGTGGTGCCTGAGTTAACCGTTGGCGCTGTACGCATTGAGGTTGCCGCGGACACTAATCTGCTGGATGACTTGCTCGGCGCCGGCATCAAGGTGCCCAACAGTTGCCGTGCCGGCAGCTGCCATAGCTGCCTGGTGCGCTGCATCAGCGGTGAGCCTCTGGATGCCCAGCCGCAGGCCTTGAGCGCTGCGCAACGGGCGCAAGGTTGGCGTTTGGCGTGCCAGTGCCAGGTAGTGGGGGATTTGTCGGTACAGGTGTTTGATCCGGCGGCCGATGGCATTGGCGCCAGCCTGATTGGCTGCGACTGGCTGAGCGCCACGGTGCTGCGCCTGCGTTTGCTGCCCGAGCGGCCTTTGCGTTATCAGGCCGGCCAGCATCTGCTGCTCTGGACGCCGAGCGGAATTGCCCGGCCTTATTCCTTGGCCAGCGTGCCCAATCTCGATGAGTACCTGGAGTTCCACCTCGATTGCCGCCAGGCCGGCGCCTTCAGCGATGCCGCCCGCAGCTTGCAGCTTGGCCAGTCACTGCGCCTGGGCGAGCTGCATGGCGGCGCCTTGCATTACGACCCGCAGTGGCAGACCCGACCGCTCTGGCTGTTGGCGGCCGGCACCGGCTTGGCGCCGCTGTGGAGCGTGCTGCGTGAAGCCTTGCGCCAGGGCCATAACGGCGCGATTCGGTTGTTGCACCTGGCCCATGACAGCTCCGAGCATTACCTCGCCCAGCCGCTGACAGCGCTTGCCGCCGAGCATCCGAACCTGCAGGTGCAATTAGTCAACACGGCCGAGTTGCCGGCGGCTTTGGCCGAACTGCGGCTTGTTTCGCGGCAAACCATGGCCTTACTCTGCGGCTCGCCTGCCAGCGTCGAGGCTTTTACTCGACGGCTGTATTTGCTCGGCCTGCCGCGCAATCAGATGTTGGCCGATTTGTTTTTGCCGCGCGCCTTTTGACCGCGCCTGTTTTGAGAGTACTGATGACTGAACATCTAATAGTCGAACGCGAAGCCGGGCTAATGACCCTGCGGCTCAATCGGCTGGACAAGAAAAACGCCCTGACCCGCGCCATGTACAGCCAGCTGGCCGAGGCCTTGCTGGCCGCCGATGCCGAGCCAGGCGTGCGCGCGGTATTGCTCAGCGGTGGGGCCGAGTGCTTTACCAGTGGCAATGACGTGGCGGACTTTCTGCAGGCGCCGCCGACCAGCCTCGATAGCCCGGTGTTTCATTTTATGCGGGCACTCTTTGAGCTGAAAAAGCCCATAGTCGCCGCCGTGGCGGGTTCGGCAGTCGGGATTGGCACCACCATGCTGCTGCATTGCGACCTGGTCTATGTCAGCCGTTGCGCCAAGCTGAAAATGCCCTTTGTCAGCCTCGGCCTGTGCCCGGAATTTGGTTCTAGCCTGATCTTGCCGCGCTTGCTTGGCCACGCCAAAGCAGCCGAGTTGTTGCTGCTGGGGGAGTCTTTTACCGGTGCGCAAGCGGCCGAATGGGGCATTGCCAATGCGGTGCTGGACGATGGCGCTGCGACCCTGGCCAAGGCCCGCGAGATGGCCCTGCGCTTTAGTCAATTGGCGCCGTCGGCGGTCGAAGTCAGCAAGCGCCTGATGCAAGCGCCGGGTCGGGAAGAGCTGCGCCAGGTGATCCTTGAGGAGGGCGAACTGTTCGGCCAACGCCTGCGCACCCCCGAGGCCACCGAAGCCTTGTCGGCCTTTATGCAGCGCCGTAAGCCGGATTTTTCCAAGTTCGTTTAAGCGCTGTATTGCAGCCACAAAAAAGCCCGCATCCATGGATGCGGGCTTTTTTGTGGCTGCTGACTTTTTGATCTATGCAGCTATTGGCTGCTGATCAGCACGCCGCAGCGCACCACCGATTTATGCCCCTGGCGCTCAAGGGTCAGTGGGAAGCGGCTGGTGATGGCCCAGCCCTTGGCCAATAGCTGCTCAATGTGGGCACGCATGGCGTTAAATTCGCGTTGTTCGGCTCGTGCAAGTTCCATTGCGGTGTCGCTCCTTTTTAATCAATCCTCATGCGCCTGCCAGCGTGGACTTGCTTGGCGTGCTCAGTGCAGAGAATAAAGCCTAGATATTGCAGCGTGGTGTCAGGCTGCCCGGCAATGCTACCTAATTATTTTGTGATTGTGCAGCTTGTTGGTCGGCCAAATTTTAGGCACAAAAAAACCGGCGCTAGGGCCGGTTTATCTGGGTCTGTAAGCCTGGTAGAGACTTACAGTTACTGCTATTTGGTGCCCCGAGGGAGACTCGAACTCCCACTCCTTTCGAAAACGGATTTTGAATCCGCCGCGTCTACCATTCCGCCATCAGGGCTCAGTGGGCGCGAATTCTAGAGACGGTTCTGGATTCTGTCAATGCGTTCGCGTGGTCTATTTTCACTATTTCCGTTAGACTTTGCCGCCCGATAAAACGACCTTTTTAACATGCGCGTTGCTGATTTTAACTTCGAGCTGCCCGAAGCCCTGATTGCCCGTCACCCGCTGGCGGTGCGCAGTGCTAGCCGTTTGCTGACGCTGGATGGGCCGAGCGGGGCGTTGGCCCATCGGCAATTTCCCGATTTGCTTGAGCATCTGCGCCCGGGCGACCTGATGGTGTTCAACAACACCCGGGTGATCCCGGCGCGTTTGTTTGGCCAGAAAGCCTCAGGTGGCAAGCTGGAAGTGCTGGTTGAACGGGTGCTCGACAGCCGTCGGGTGCTGGCTCATGTGCGCGCCAGCAAAGCGCCCAAGCCCGGTTCGATGATAGTGCTCGAAGGCGGTGCCCAGGCCGAGATGCTCGCCCGTCACGACGCCCTGTTTGAGCTGCGCTTTAGCGAGCCGGTGTTGCCGCTGCTGGAACGCGTCGGCCATATGCCGTTGCCTCCTTATATAGACCGCCCCGATGAGGCCGCCGACCGCGAGCGTTATCAGACCGTCTACGCCGACCGTGCCGGGGCCGTGGCGGCGCCCACCGCCGGCTTGCACTTTGATCAGGCGTTGCTGGCGGCGATTGCCGAACTTGGGGTTGAGAGCGCCTTCGTCACCTTGCACGTCGGCGCCGGTACTTTTCAGCCGGTGCGGGTTGAACGCATCGAAGATCATCATATGCACAGCGAATGGCTGGAGGTCGATGCCTCGGTGGTGGCCGCAGTCGAAGCCTGCAAGGCGCGTGGCGGACGGGTGATTGCGGTGGGCACCACCAGCGTGCGCTCGCTGGAAAGTGCCGCGCGCGATGGCGTGCTCAAGCCCTTTAGTGGCGATACCGATATTTTTATCTACCCAGGCCGGCCGTTTCATGTGGTCGATGCCTTGGTGACTAACTTCCATTTGCCGGAGTCGACCCTGCTGATGCTGGTGTCGGCCTTTGCCGGTTATCCCGAGACTATGGCTGCCTATAAGGTGGCGATTGAGCAGGGTTATCGCTTTTTTAGTTACGGTGATGCGCTGTTTATCACCCGCAACCCCGCGCCGCGCGGGCCTGAGGAATCTGTATGACGCGCACTTGCCGCATGTCTTTTGAATTGTTGGCGACCGATGGCCGCGCTCGTCGTGGTCGTTTGACCTTTCCCCGTGGCGTGGTGGAGACCCCGGCCTTTATGCCGGTGGGCACCTACGGCACGGTCAAGGGCATGTTGCCGCGCGACATAGTCGCCACCGGTGCGCAGATGATTCTCGGCAACACCTTTCACCTGTGGCTGCGGCCGGGCACCGAGGTGATTAAGAAGCACGGCGACCTGCATGATTTTATGCAGTGGCAGGGCCCGATCCTCACCGACTCCGGTGGTTTTCAGGTGTTCAGCCTGGGCGCCATGCGCAAGATCAAGGAGGAGGGCGTGTACTTCGCCTCACCCGTCGACGGTGCCAAGGTGTTTATGGGGCCGGAGGAGTCGATGCAGGTGCAGCGCGACCTGGGCTCCGATATCGTGATGATTTTTGATGAATGCACGCCCTATCCCGCCGATGAAGAGGTGGCGCGGGTGTCCATGGAGTTGTCGCTGCGTTGGGCCAAACGCTCCAAAGACGCCCATGCTGACAACACGGCTGCGTTGTTCGGCATAGTCCAGGGCGGCATGCATCAGGATCTACGCCTGCGTTCGCTGGCCGGCTTGAATGAAATCGGCTTCGACGGCTTTGCCATTGGCGGGTTGTCGGTGGGTGAGCCGAAAGAGGAGATGATCCGTATCCTCGATTTCCTGCCACCGCAGTTGCCGGCCGACAAACCACGTTACCTGATGGGCGTTGGCAAACCGGCCGACTTGGTTGAGGGTGTGCGCCGTGGCGTGGACATGTTCGACTGCGTTATGCCGACCCGCAATGCCCGTAATGGTCATCTGTTTGTCGACACCGGGGTGTTGAAGATTCGCAATGCTGTGCATAAGCATGATGAGTCGCCGCTGGACCCGACTTGCGACTGCTACACCTGCGCCAATTTCTCCCGCGCCTATCTGCATCACCTGGATAAGTGCGGCGAAATGCTGGGCAGTATGTTGAATACAATCCACAACTTGCATCACTACCAGCAGCTAATGGCTGGTTTGCGCGAGGCAATTCAACAGGGTACATTGGCCGCCTTCGTGGATGCCTTCTATGCTCGGCGCGGGTTAGAAACACCGCCGCTGGACTGAGTAAATCCGAGATTTATCGCCCTTAATATCGCCTTTTAGGAGTGCAACATGAGCTTTTTGATTTCCTCAGCTTTTGCTGATGCCGCAGCCCCGGCTGCCGCTGCCCCAGGTGGCGAATATATTCAATTTCTGTTTTTGGGCGGTTTCGTGGTCATCTTTTACCTGATGATCTGGCGACCACAGGCCAAGCGCGCCAAAGAGCAGAAAAACCTGCTGGGCAATCTGCAAAAGGGTGACGAAGTGGTTACCGCGGGCGGCATCGCCGGCAAGATCGTTAAGGTTTCCGACGAGTTCGTGGTGCTTGAGGTGTCCAACACCGTTGAGCTGAAAGTTCAGAAGTCGGCCATCGCCGCGACCCTGCTCAAGGGCACGCTGAAAGCCATCTGATTGCTGCGTAGAACAGCATAAACATAAACACCGACGGGGCGCGCAAGGCGCCCCGCGTCATAAGCGGGCGGCGTCATGCTCAATAAATACCCTCTGTGGAAATACCTGCTGATCCTCGCAGTGTTGGCGATTGGCTTTATCTATAGCGCGCCAAATCTGTATCCAGACGATCCGGCTATTCAGGTCAGCGGTGCCAGCACCACGCTGCAGATCAGTCAGGCTGATCTCGAGCGCATCAATAAGGCCCTGGGCGATGCCGGAGTCGGTGTCAAATCGGCAGTCTTGGCGAAAGAGGGTAAAGCCGGGCTGATCCGCCTGCTGAAAAAAGACGACCAACTGCCCGCCAAAGACGTAGTGCGTAAAGTGCTCGGCGATGATTATGTAGTGGCCTTGAACCTGGCCCCCACCACGCCGCAGTGGTTGCGTGCGGTGGGCGCGAGCCCCATGAAACTCGGCTTGGATCTGTCCGGTGGTGTGCACTTCCTGCTGGAAGTGGACATGGATAAAGCCATTGCCGCCCGGATGAAGGTCTACGAGGGCGAAGTTAAGGGCATGCTGCGTAAAGAGCACCTGCGCTATCGCAGCCTGCCGCAGCAGGTAGCCGCTATTAACCTGGGCTTCACCGATGCGGCGCAGCTGGAAACGGCCCGCAGCCTGATTCAAAAGAGCTTCAGCGACTTTGTCCTGACCACCACCGAGCGTAATGGCTTACAGGTGCTGAACTTGGCGCTGACGCCGGGCAAGATCACCGAAATTCGCGAATACTCGATCAAGCAAAACTTGACCACTGTGCGTAACCGGGTCAACGAACTGGGCGTGGCCGAACCGCTGGTGCAGCGTCAAGGCGCTAACCGGATTGTGGTGGAGTTGCCAGGCGTGCAGGACACCGCCGAAGCCAAACGGATTCTCGGCAAGACCGCCAACCTGGAGTTCCGTCTGGCGGCCGAAGCCGATGCCGGCAAGGCCACCACTGAGTCCTTCGAGTTTCGCGAGGCGGGCCGTCGCCCGGTGCCGCTGGAGCGTGGCCTGATCATCACCGGTGATCAGGTTACCGATGCCCAGGCCAGTTTCGATGAGAACGGCCGCCAACAGGTGAACATCCGTCTCGATGGTCACGGTGGTGACCTGATGAACCGCGCCACCCGCAATAACGTCGGGCGCAGCATGGCGGTGATCTTTATCGAGCAAAAACCGCTGACCAAATACGTTAAGCAGATGGTCGGTGGCGTCGAGAAAGAAGTTGCCATACAGAGCTTCAAGGAAGAGAAGAAGATCATCAGCCTGGCGACCATTCAGTCCGCGCTCGGCAGTCAGTTCCGTATCACCGGTCTGGACGGTGCGGGCGAGTCTTCCGAGTTGGCGTTGCTGTTGCGCGCCGGTGGTCTGGCCGCGCCCATGTACTTTGCCGAAGAACGCACCGTTGGCCCAAGCCTGGGTGCCGATAACATCGTCAAGGGCATAGATGCTTCGCTGTGGGGCATGCTCTTTGTGTCGCTGCTGATTCTGGGCATTTATCGCTTCTTCGGCATATTGGCCACAGTGGCGCTGAGCCTGAACATGGTCATGCTGCTGGCGCTGATGTCATGGCTGGGTGCGACCCTGACGCTGCCAGGCATCGCCGGTATAGTCCTGACCATGGGCATGGCGGTGGACGCCAACGTGCTGATCTTCTCGCGGATCCGCGAAGAGCTGGCCGCTGGGATGAGCGTGCAGCGGGCGATCAATGAAGGTTTTGACCGGGCCTTTACCGCGATCATCGACTCCAACCTGACCACCTTGCTGGTCGGCGGCATCTTGTTCGCCATGGGCACTGGGCCGGTGAAAGGCTTCGCGGTGACCATGTCACTGGGTATCTTCACCTCGATGTTCACCGCGATCATGGTGACTCGCGGCATGATTAATCTGATTTTCGGCGGCCGTGACTACAAGAAATTGTGGATTTAAGGGGTAATCATGCTACGTACGATTAATTTTATGGGCGTGCGCAATGTTGCGTTCGCCATGACCATGCTGCTGACCGTGTTGGCACTGGGCAGTTGGTATTACAAGGGCTTGAACTGGGGGCTGGATTTCACCGGCGGTACCCTGATCGAATTGACCTACGAGAAGCCGGCCGATCTTAATCAGGTCCGCACTCAGCTCGAAAAAGCGGGTTATGAAGATGCCGTGGTGCAGAGTTTCGGTGCCAGCACCGACGTGTTGGTACGCATGCCGGGTGATGATCCGCAGCTGGGCAATCGCATCGCGGCGGCGCTGCTGCTGGCCGATGCGAGTAACCCTGCCGAAGTTAAGCGGGCTGAGTTCGTTGGCCCGCAAGTCGGCGAAGAGCTGCGCGACCAGGGCGGTATCGGCATGTTGCTGGCCTTGGGCGGCGTCATGCTGTACCTGGCCTTTCGCTTCCAGTGGAAGTTCGCGGTCGGTGCCATCGCCTCCTTGGTGCACGACGTTATCATGACCATGGGTTTCCTCTCGCTGTTTCAGATCACCTTCGACCTGACGGTGCTGGCGGCGGTGTTGGCGATGATCGGTTACTCACTGAACGACACCATCGTGGTCTTCGACCGGGTGCGCGAGAACTTCCGGGTGCTGCGCAAGGCCAGTCTGATCGAGAACGTCAACATCTCCACCACGCAAACCTTGCTGCGTACCGTGGCGACCTCGCTGTCGACCTTGCTGGCGATTCTCGCCTTGCTGATGTTTGGCGGTGACAGTCTCTATGGCTTCTCCATTGCGCTGTTTGTTGGCGTGTTGGCGGGTACCTACTCGTCGATCTATATCGCCAACGTGACCCTGATCTGGCTCAGCCTGAGTTCCGAAGACCTGATGCCGCCGGCGGTGGTTGAAGACGCCGATGAGCGTCCCTGATCCAGTGTGATGCTGCTCGCGAATTGCACTAAATGAGGCGGGCGGCGCTGAACTCGGCGCCGGCGGCTCAGTCCAATTCTACAAGTGGGGGCGTTGATGCCTCTTTACCTGAACGGCAGGAGTTTCAAGTGAACAAATCAATGCTGATTGGTGCGGTACTGGGTGCGGTTGGTGTGACTGCCGGCGGTGCGGTGGCGACCTACAGCGTGCTCAAGAGCGGTCCTGAATACGCGCAAGTGTTGGCGGTTCAGCCGGTGACAGAAACCATTAAAACGCCTCGGCAGGTCTGCAAAGAGGTCACCCTGACCAAGCGTAAGCCGGTACAGGACGAGCATAAAATTGCCGGTACGGTAATCGGTGCTCTGGCCGGTGGTTTACTCGGTAATCAGGTCGGTGGCGGTACCGGTAAGAAAATTGCCACGGTCGCCGGCGCGGCTGCCGGTGGTTATGCCGGCAACCAGGTGCAGGGCAATATGCAGGAAGGTGACACTTACACCACCACCGAAACCCGTTGCAGCACAGTGACCGACAGCAGCGAGAAAGTGGTGGGTTACGATGTGAAGTATCAGCTCAACGGCTTGGTCAATCAGGTGCGCATGGACCGTGATCCGGGCGCGCAGATCCCCGTCAACAAAGACGGTCAGCTGGTGCTGGTGCAACAGGCGCCAGTGACTCAGTAACTGTTTGAGTGAACAAAAACGCCCTGCGGGGCGTTTTTTTATGCGTGGGATTTATGTTGAGTGTCGCACTGCGGCTCAGAGCACCTGCAACACCTCAAACTGCTGCACCTGGTTGTGGCAACCTTTAGCTCGAACTCAGCGCCGGGCGCTTGCCCAAGCAGGCGCTGGCCGATGGGGGAGTGCGGGGTAATCAGCATGATCTCCCGCTCGCCATCGATGATTTTCAACCCGGCAGCATCCGGTGCCAGCAGCAGCCAACGGCGCTGGTCGGCGGCGTCGGCCAACAGCACCAAGGCACCCAGCTGAATACCGCGTTGCGGATCAAAGTCGCTGAGCGGCAACTGCTGCAAGGCCAGCAGCGCTTGCTGGATTTCCGCCAACCGTCGCGCCTGTCCGGCGGCGAGGTAGGAAGCCTCAAGGCCTAAGGTGTCGTATTTGTTCTCGGCAATATTGGCTTTGTCGGTGGCGGCCTCATAGGCCGTTTGTGCGGCGCGCTGGGCGATCTGCAAATCGCTGCCGAGCTGTTCGAGGATGCGTTGCTGAAGCAGGGCTTTATTCATGGCGGTGGTAGGCGAGGGTGGCTGTGCAGGATAACGCATCTGTCAGGCCGCGCGGCGCCGCGCAGCTTTGGTGCGCTGCCGGGTTGAATCAGTCAGTTGTTTAACCCCCAGGTTGACGGGCCTCATCACGGCTAAATGCCGGATTAAAACGTGCTTGAGCGGCGGCTTTTAGGCAGCCCGGCGGGCGTCGTGTCTGGGCCGGCCTGCGTGGGCTTTTAGCCGTGAAAAAACTTCGCCAATGCGCTGAAAAGACGCACTTGCGGGGTTGACGTCGAAGAGTTGTGCACAATTGCGAGGCGCTCTGGCGGGCCGTGACGCAAAGTCGCGGAAAACCCGGTGTTTTTCTAATTGACTTTTTAAGTGCTTGATTCGTATAGATTTTTTTTGATGGTCAAAAAGTGATCAGATTGACTCAAGGGCCCGCCAGTACGGCTTTTTAGCAACTTCTGCAGAACTTACCCACTGAGTTATCCACAGAATCTGTGGATTGTCCTGAGCGCCCGCTCTAGGTTGCCCTCGGTTTTTTTTGCAAGGGTTTTTATCGGTTAAAAGCGTATTTTTTCAGCACCTTTTCCACTCAAAAAGCGCGGCCTAACTGCAACTCGCGCTACCGGCGGGCTGGGTATACTGATCGCCGCTTTTACTGGAGTCGGCGCATGCCTATCGATTTACCCAATCTGCTGCTTGGTCTGGCGCTGGCAGCGCTGCCCCTGCTGTTTTTGCTCTGGCAGCTGCAACAGCGTGGGCAACTCTTGCGCCAAGAGCGCCTGCTGCTGGATGAGCGCTTGAGCACCGCCCTGTTGGCGCAAGATGGTTTGAGCGCGCAACTCGACGACAGCCGCGCCGAGACCCTGCAACTGCGCGGCAGTCAGGCGCAGTTGCAGGCCGAGCTGGCGGTGGCCCGACGGGAAAGCGAGTTGCTGTTGCTGGAGAACGACAGCGCCCGGGACGTGGCCCAGCAATGCAGCCAGAGCAGCGCACAGAAAGACGCCGAGCTGCGCCGCCTGGATGCCGAACGTGCAGGTCTGGCTGCCGAATTGCGCGAACAACAAGACAGCCATCAGCAACGCCTGGCCGATTTGCAGGGTTCACGGGATGAGCTGCGGGCGCAGTTCGCCGAGCTGGCCGGGAAGATCTTCGATGAGCGCGAGCAGCGCTTCGCCGAAACCAGTCAGCAGCGCCTCGGGCAATTGCTCGACCCGCTCAAGGAACGCATTCAGTCCTTCGAGAAGCGCGTCGAGGAGAGTTACCAGCTGGAGGCCCGCGAGCGTTTCTCCCTGAGTAAAGAGTTGCAGCGCCTGCAGCAGCTTAACCAGCGTCTGGGCGATGAAGCCACCAACCTGACCCGCGCCCTCAAGGGCCAGAAAATCCAGGGCAACTGGGGTGAGTTGGTGCTGGAGCAGGTGCTCGAACACGCAGGATTAACCAAGGGCCGCGAGTACCTGACCCAAGTCAGCCTGACCAGCGCCGACGGTCAGCGCTTTCAGCCGGATGTGATCATCCAGTTGCCCGGCGACAAGCAGGTGGTGATCGATGCCAAGGTCAGCCTGACCGCCTATCAAGCGATGATCGTCAGCGAAGACGAGGCCGGCCGCGCCTTGGCCCTCAAACAGCATGTGTTGTCGCTGCGCAGTCACCTCAAGGGCCTCTCGCTGAAGGATTACCAGCGGCTGGAAGGTTTGCACAGCCTGGATTTCGTCTTGCTGTTTGTGCCGATTGAGGCGGCCTTTGCCGCGGCGCTACAGGCCGATCCGGGCTTGTTCCAAGAGGCCTATGCCCAGCACATCGTCATCGTCAGCCCGACCACGCTGCTGGCCACCCTGCGGGTGATCGACAGCTTGTGGCGCCAGGAGCGACAAAGCCTGAATGCGCGGGAAATCGCCGAGCGGGCCGGCGCCCTGTACGACAAATTTGTCGCCTTTGTAGTCGATTTGGATGAACTGGGCAGCCGCGTGCAACAGCTGGATAAGGCCTACGCCGCCGCCCGCAACAAGCTGGTCGACGGTCGCGGTAATCTGGTCGCACGGGTGGAGAACCTCAAACAACTGGGTGCCCGCGCCAGCAAAAGCCTGCCCGCCGAGCTGCTTGAGCGGGCCGGTGGCGAAGCCTTGCTGGATGAGTTGGACGATTAAGCCGGCGTAGCTCTTGGCCGGCTTAATCAGTTGGGTGCTGGGTGCAAAACGTAGGGCGGGCTTTAGCCCACCGAGGCCTTTATTCCGCGCTGGTGGGCTAAAGCCCACCCTACAAAACAGGGTCTGCAACACGTAACTGGGACATAGCCTTAAATTAGCCAAAGGGTCGCCAGCCCCGCCAGGAGTCCGGCCGCCATAATCGGCAGGGTGTACAGGGCGAGCTGGCGACCGCTGATCAGCAGGATCAGCAAGCCTTTGGCCAGGCTGTTGCTAAAGGCCGCCAGATAAATTCCTTGCACCGCTACCTGGCCGTTGAGCGCGCCATGGGCATTGCGTGCCAGTGACAGGGTGATGGCGTCGACGTCGCTCAGGCCGGACAGCAACGCGACCAAGTAGACGCCGACATCGCCCAGCCAGCTCTGGGCAGCCTCGACCATAAAGGCAATTAACACCAGTAGCGCGGCGAAGCGCAGGGCCGGAGCCAGCTCGAAAGGGTTTTTCAGCAGCGGTTCGGCGTTGCCCTCGGGTTCGCTGCCTGCGCGGCGAAAATAAAACAGCGCGCCGGCGGCGTAAATCAAGGCGCTCACCGCCAATGGCCAGATCAGTTGAGCGAGCAGCGCCGGGTTGACCAGGCTCACCTCCAGCAGTACCCGCGGGAACATCAACGCCGAGGTGGCGAGCAAGCCGCAAGCCAGCATAGCCGGCAGTTTGCCGCCTTGATGCAGGCGCGCCAGGGTGATGGTCATGGCGGTGGAGGAGACCATGCCGCCGAGCAGCGCCGTCACCAGCAAGCCTTTGCGTGGACCGATCAGGCGGATGGCAACGTAGGCGGCAAAGCCAATGGCGGCGATCAGCACCACCATCCACCAGGTGGCATAAGGATTGAACGCCTGCCACGGGCCATAGCCCTGGTTGGGCAGCACCGGCAGCAACACCAGGGAGATAAACAGCAACTGCAGCGCCCCGGAAACTTCCGCGGCCGAGAGTTTGTGCAAGGCGCTGTGCAGCGGTTGCTTGAGACTCAGTAGCAGAGCGATCACCACCGCGCAGGCGGCGGCCAGAATGCGTTGCTCGCTAAGGGCCAGGCTGCCGAGCAGAAAAGTCAGCAGCAGGGCGATGGGGCTGGTCAGACCTAGGTCGCCGGTGTGGCGTTGCTCGCCCAGGTAGCCGGCGATCACCAGCAGGCCGAAGATCAGCGTGATGCCGATCCAGGCATTCAGACCGTATTGGGCGCCGAGCAGGGCGGCCAGGCCGCCAAGCAAGCCGCTCAGGCCAAAGGTGCGAATACCGCCAATCAGGCGGTTATCTTCGGTGTCGCGGGCGCTCCAGCTCCGCTCGGTGCCTATCAACAGACCGACGGCCAAGGCCGTGGCAAAGTTCAGCAACAGTTCCAACGTGGCGGGCATGGGGCATCCTTGGCAGTGACAACTGCACTCAGTTTCAGGCTGTGTGAAAACTACTGCGCTCGGTTATGCGGCGTTAAAAACAGGCTCGGCCTGCTCATTTACAACTCGTAAACTCGGCTTTGGCATCCTGCGTCGCTCTACCTCCTGCATCCATGCAGTCGTCCGCGTCCTCGCTGACTTCGCCTTGTGACCCACATGGATGTGGGAAATGCAGCTAGCCCGTTCGGCGCGGGAGTCGCACTAACTTTCGCTCGCTACGTTTTGACACTGCCTGAGTTTAGCGCCCTGGTTGGCCTGCGGGCCTGCTTGAGATCAACGCGTTGCTCAGGCCAGGTCGACCATTCCCCGTTAGCCCTTGGGGACTCGGCGAACGAGACGTGATGGTAGGCATTCAGCCTGCCGGGCTGGCATGGCCGAGGGATTGGAAGGGGCGTAATTCGATCACGGGCTTCGGTGGTGGCGTCGCCAAGCGCTGGTGCTGCGTTCTGGGGCTGATGATCTATTGGGTATGTTTGGGTAAACAGCGCAAGAATCGTATTTCAATTGGCTATTTGCGGATGTTTTAGGCTGTGCTCTGCGCCAGTAAGGCCGTGTTTCCAGCCGCCGGTGAGCGGCTGGAAACATATCGCGGTCAGCTCGGCAGGGCTTGCGCCGCCGCCCGTTGCGCCGCCGGGGATTGCTGCAGGTAGGCCTCGGCCACGGCGATATTGCCCTCACTGCGCGGGTGGAAGCTCGGCACGAAGTAGCGCAGCACCGCCCGGCCGACGCCGGCCAGGGGCGGCAGCAGGTCGCGCTTACCCAGCGCCGCCCAGAGGCTGAGAAAGCCCCGGCTGTAACGGGTCCGTGGGTCCTGGCGCATCATCATCTGCGAGCCGCTGCTGAACAGGAACATCAGCATCGGCGTGGCGATCAGCATATACAGCCAGCGCGCTAGCAGGCTGCCGCCCAGGTGCACGTGCAGGTCGTGGGCGACGCAGCGGTGTTCGATTTCCTCGGCGCCGTGCCAGCGCAGCAGGTCGAGCATCACCGGGTCGGCGTCATCCAGGCTGCGGGTGGTGATGATCCAGTCGCCGAGCACGCAGGTGAAGTGCTCCACGGCGGCGATCAGCCCGACCCGCTGGCGCAGCCACCAGGTTTGCAGCCAGTGGCTCAGGGCGTTTTCCCCCAGCGGATGATCGCCCAGGGCTTTCTCGAACAGCCAGTCGAGGCGCTGGGTGTAGGGCTTTGGATCGATGCCATGGCGCAGCAGATAGGGCGTCAGGGCGCTGTCGTGGGCGCGGGCGTGCTGCGCCTCCTGGCGGATAAAACCGCGCACCTCTTCGCGCAGTTCAGGGTCGGTGACCTGCTTGACCGCCTGGTTATAGACCCGGCAGAACCAGAACTCGCCGGCCGGCAGCAGGATGTGCAGGGTGTTCATGATGTGCGAGGCCTCAGGCTCGTTTGGCACCCAGTGCAGCGGGGTGTCTTTAAAGTCGAAGCGCACCTTGCGTTGTGGCAGGCGTTGTTGCGGTTCTTGCGGCTGTTGGGCTTTTTTGCTCATGGGGATTCTCCTCGTTAGGCGGCCAGGTTCAGGCGGGCCAGCAGGCGCGACAGCCAGGGGGCGAAGCGCCACTGAGCGACGCTCAGGTGGGCTTCGCTGCCGACGGCGATGACCGCACGGTTGCGTTCGATGGCGCGGATCAGCTGCTTGGCGACGGTCTCGGGGCTGAGGTTGCGGCGCTGGTACAGACGCTGGGCGCGGGCTTTTTGCTTGGCTTCGGCTTCAGGGCTTAAGCCATGGAAGCGGGTGGCCTGGATGATCCCGGTATTGACCAGGCCCGGGCATACGGCGGTGACGCCAATCCCCTGGTCGGCCAGTTCGGCCCGCAGGCATTCGCTGAGCATCAGCACCGCGGCCTTGCTGGTGGCGTAGGCCGCGTAGTTGCGCGACGGTACGAAGGCCGCGGCCGAGGCGATATTGACTATATGGCCGCCCTTGCCTGCATCCCGCATCTGCCGGGCGAACAGCCGGCAACCGTCGATCACGCTCCACAAGTTGACCCGCAGCAGGCGCTCCCAGTCGGCGGCGCTGGTGTCGAGCATGGCGCCGGCCATGCCGATGCCGGCGTTATTGACCAGTATGTCGAGGCTGCCGAAGCGTTGCTGCACCCAGTCGGCGCAGGCCTGCATGGCGGCGCTGTCGCCCACGTCCAATTGATAGGCATGGGCCTCGGCGCCCAGAGCGCGGGCCAGTTCAGCGCTGCGCTCGGCGGCAGCCAGGTTGATGTCGGCGGCCAGCACGCAGGCGCCACGTTCGGCAAAATTCAGCAGGGTGGCGCGGCCGATACCGCCGCCGGCACCGGTCACCAGCACCGTCTTGCCGGCATCCGGCCCGGCGTTGGCCAAGACCCGCGCCCGTTGCAGCACCGGGCTGTCCTGCCCCTGGTCAATGTGAGCGATAAATTCGCCCAGCCAGCCGGCCAGTAGCGTCGGTTCGGCCAGCAGTTGCCAGTGCCCGGCGCGCACCTCGCGGCGCCACAGCTGGGGCGCCCAGCGGCTGAGTTGCTCGAACAGTTGTGGGCGCACATAGCGGTCCAGGCTCGGCACTATCAGCTGCACCGGCACTGTGGTGGGGCGCTGGCGCGGCTGCAGCAGGCTGCGGATAAAGTTGGCGCGGTACAGCTTGACCCCGTGCCGACCATCGGCGCCCAGGCTGGCGCTGACCTGAGGATCGCGCACCCCCTCGACCCGCCGCAGGTACTTGGGCCAGAGCCTGGTCAGCCCGGCACGCCAGAGCAGTTCCGGCAGCAGCGGGGTGTGAAACAAGCCGATATACCAGGAGCTGAGCAGCTGGCCGGCGACTTGCGCCCAGGCCTTCGGGCTTTTTTGCTGCAGGCGCTCGCGCATCCACTGGCCGACGTGATCCAGGCAGGGCCCGGAGATGCTGGTGTAGGAGGCCAGCAGCGGCGCCAGACGCGGCTCGGTGACCGCCTCCCAACTCTGGATCGAGCCCCAGTCGTGGGCGACCAGATGCACCGGCTGATTGGGGCTGGTGGCCAGGATCACCGCCTCCAAGTCATTGGCCAGTTTGCTCAGGTGATAGTCCAGGCGTTTACCGGGCTTGTCCGAGGCGCCAAAGCCGCGCACGTCGTAGGCGATGATTTGGTAGTCGGCGGCCAGCGCATGCACCAGCGGCAGCCAGACCTCGTGGTTGTCCGGGTAGCCATGCACCAGTAGCAGGGTTGGACCGGTGCGCTTGCCCCAGCGGTAGGCGGCCAGCTCGACGCCATCGCCCTGCACCCGCAGTTGCTCGGCGACCCAGGGTTCGGCGCGCAGCGGTTGTACCGGCAGAACCTGTGGCGCGTTCATGCGGCCACCGGCGTGCGGGTCAACAGGCCACGCTCCAGCCAGCGGCGCACATGGGGCAGGTCGTCATCCAGCCAGTAGGCATCGGTTTCTGTGACTACCAGCAATTCTTCAAACTTGGCGCCGACTCCGCGAAAGCCCAGGTGCGGCTCCACCGCCCAGAGGCCCGGGGTCGGTGGATGCTGCGAGCGCGAGTGGCTGGACCAGAGTGGCGACCAGCCTTCACGGCGACCGGTGACCAGGGCGTTTTTGACCAGGGTGGCGACATTGCGCACCCCGAAGCGCGCCAGTGCCAGCTTGGTCTGGCGGTCGCCGAGCTTCTCGACTCTATGAGCCAGCACCTCGAAGGGATAGGCCTTGTGGCGGGGCAGGGTGCCTTGTTCGGCGCAGAGGCGATCGACCGCCTGGCTGACCTGGGCCAGCGGCAGGCGTTGCTTGACCTGCTGTACTATCAGCTCGCGATGGGCCAGCAGGTCATCGAGCAGACGCTCCATCACTAGGTTCTCGCCCAGGCTGCCTGAGTAGCCGACATCGGCGGTGTAGGCGCCAAGGGTCGGGGCCACATCGAGGATAAAGGGCATGCCTTCGGCCAGCTGGGTTTTGCCCGGAAAGAACGCCAGGTTGAAGCCGCGCAGATGGCGCAGGCCATCGAAGCCTTCGAAGGCGGTGCGCCGGCCGAACCAGGCGAAAGGCTCGTGGAACCACTCCTTGACCCCATGATCCTGCAGCCAGGTCTTCATCAGCGCCGCTGCGGCTTTTTCGGTGATGCCCGGTTGCAGCTCCTTGGCGATGCTTTCTACACACTGATAAGCGAGCTGCTGGGTGGCGCGAAATTGCGTCAGGTCGTAAGCGGTCAGGCTGGGGGCGCTGGCAGGCATGGGGGGGGG
>C687J26845_10000510_pt1 | contig 25648 bp, 22 predicted proteins | sample RifCSPlowO2_12_FD_26845 | JGI IMG/M metagenome (IMG submission 26845)
GGGCGCCACGGGCGCCCGTGACGTTGGTGATGCTGGCGGGTTTACGCTCTACGGCTTGGCGCGCCAGCCAGGCAAACGCGGTCGCCTCAACTTGTAAGGGGGGCAGGCCAAACTGCTCCGAAGATGCCACCCGGCAGCCCGGCAAGGCCGCTTGCAGTCTGGCCATCAAATGCGCATTGAGCGCGCCGCCGCCGCACACAACCAGGGCTTCGCAGCCGGGGGCCGAGGCCGCCACGCTGTCGGCACACACCTGCGCGGTGAATTCCGTCAAGGTGGCTTGTACATCCTGGGGCGGCAAGGTGTCTCCTTGTGCCAACCTGGCCTGAAGCCAAGGCGTATTGAACAAATCCCGTCCGGTGCTTTTGGGCGGCGCTTTGGCCAAAAAAGGCTCGTCCCGCAGGCGGGCCAATAAGCCCGCGTGCACCGTGCCCTGCGCGGCCCAGCGTCCCCCATCGTCAAACGGCGCGCCGGTGTGGGTTTGGCACCAGGCGTCCATCAAGGCATTGCCCGGACCGCAGTCATAACCGCTGACCCGTTCAGGGGTCTGCGGATGCACGATGGTGATGTTGGAAATACCGCCGATGTTCAGCACCGCCAATGTCTGTGCGTCCCGGGCAAAGAAAGCCTGGTGGAAGGGCGGCACCAGCGGGGCGCCTTGGCCCCCGGCAGCGATATCCCGGCTGCGGAAATCGGCCACCACGTCAATGCCGCAGAGTTCGGCCAACAGTGCGGGCTGGTTGAGTTGCAGGGTGTAACCGGTGCCGTCAAACTCCTGTGGACGGTGGCGTACCGTCTGGCCATGGGCACCAATGGCCCGCACGGCGCTGGCAGGCACCTGGCATCGGTGCAGCAGGGTGTGAACCTGTTCGGCATAGACCCGGATCAGCCCATTGGCCGCGAGTGCGGCGCGGTGCAACTCGTTGTCGGTGGGGCTGTTCAGGGCCAGCAATTCACTCTTTAACTGGGGGGGCAGGGGGGTGCTGGAGTGCCCCAGCACACGGGGGCGCACCATGGAAAAGTCGGCCAGCACCGCATCCACCCCGTCCAGCGAGGTGCCGGACATCAGGCCAATGTACAACTCAGACAAGGTCCGAGCACTCCGCCGTGGGCTTATTGTGCGGTGCCGACTTGCATGTGTGCGGCAGCCGCCAGTTGTGTGCGCACTTGCGAGGCAGTTTTGTCAAACAGGGGCCTGGCGGACGCGCTGACAGGCAAGGTTTCATTGCGGCTGGCCATGGACAGTGGGTCACGGAATACCCCGTTGACGCGGAACTCGAAATGCAGGTGCGGCCCGGTGGCCCAGCCGGTAGATCCAACCGCTCCGACCCGCTGGCCCTGGCTGACCGGCTCCCCGCGCTTGACGTTGATGCGGCTCAGATGGGCGTAGGCGGTGGAATCGCTGTTGGAGTGTTTGACCACGACGACATTTCCATAACCACCTTTTACACCGGCAAACTCCACCACGCCATCACCAATGCTGCGCACGGGCGTTCCGGTGGGAGCGGCGTAATCCACACCGTTGTGGGCACGCCATGCCTTCAAAATGGGATGAAAGCGCATTTTGAAACCACTGGTAATGCGTGAAAACTCCATGGGGGAGGCCAGGAAGGCGCGGCGCAGGCTTTGGCCGGCCAGGGTGTAGTAGCCGCCCTTGGTGAGCGGAGTGGCGGTGGCTGACGTGGTGCCTCCCTTGGCCAAGGGGTCCTGGAACCACATGGCCTGGTGGGTTTTTCCGGCATTGACGAATTCGGCACTGAGCACCCGGCCTGCACGCATGGGCTCGCCATCGCCTTCCAGGGTTTCATACACCACGGAAAAGCGGTCTCCTTTGCGCAAGGCGCGATGGAAATCAATGTCACCCGAGAAAATTTCCGCCAGCTGGATGGCAATGGCATCGGGAATGCGGGCATCGTCGGTGGCGGCAAACAGGGATGACCTGATGGTGCCACTGGCCAGGCGCGAAGAGGCCGTCAGGGGCAGGGTTTCCACCCGCGAGCGGAACCCGGCAGGGGTGTTTTCCACGGTCAAACGCTTGAACATGCCGTCATCTTCGGGGCTCCAGCGGGCGCTCAGGGCCAGCAGGGTATTGGTCTCACTGGCTTCCACGGTCACATTGCGCCCGGCACGGCCCAGCAAAACTTGCTGCGTCTGGGTGTCTGCGCGTAAAAATGCGGCGGCCTGAGGGTCGAACACACCCATGCGCTTGAGCAGGGTTTCCGCCGTGTCGGTGGAGCGTGTCGTGTCCGAGCGGTACAAGCGCATGGCAAGGGCCTGGACTGCAGCAGTTTGGGCTTGCACTGGCAGCGTCTGCACGCTTTCCACCAGGGTCTGCACCGGCAGGTCGGAGGCGTCGGGTGCCAAATTGGCGACCGCAAAGGTGGCTCCAGTGCCACCCAACAGCAGGGCGGTGATGAGGGCCGTGGTGCGCTGGGGATGGCGTTTGACGAGTTGGGCGGCGAAGGTGAAGCACTCTTCGGCGAACTGGGTTAATCCGTGAATCAAAATAGGGACTCCATGGGCTGGGGCGGTGCCAACGGGCACAGGCCCCCGAACTGCGGTGGCGGCGCGACTAAAATCCAGTCGCTGGCAACGAAACCCTCGCAGGAGAGAGCCCGCAGTATAGCCGCCCCATGTAAACCGGCATCGAGAAAAACCCTTATGAATCAAGCCCCCAGCCCCCAATTTGTTGTAACTGACCGTGTCCGCGAGGCCCTGGCCGTGTCCTTGCGCGGCTGTGACGAGCTCATTCCACAAGAAGAGTGGGTGAAAAAGCTGGCCCGTTCCGAGGCGACGGGCAAGCCTTTGCGCATCAAGCTGGGGCTGGACCCGACAGCGCCCGATATCCATATTGGCCACACCGTGGTGCTCAACAAGATGCGCCAGTTGCAGGACCTGGGGCATACCGTGATCTTTTTGATCGGGGATTTCACCAGCATGATTGGTGACCCATCCGGGCGCAACACCACCCGCCCGCCACTGACCGCCGAGCAGATCAAGGTCAACGCCGAGACCTATTACCGCCAGGCCAGTCTGGTGCTGGACCCGGCCAAGACCGAGATCCGCTACAACAGCGAATGGAGCGACCCCTTGGGTGCACGCGGCATGATCCAGCTTGCCAGCCGCTACACCGTGGCGCGCATGATGGAGCGCAACGACTTCCATGACCGCTTCAAGGCGGGATCGCCGATTGCCGTGCACGAATTCCTGTACCCGCTGATGCAAGGCTACGACAGCGTGGCGCTCAAGAGCGACCTGGAACTGGGTGGTACCGACCAGAAATTCAACCTGCTGATGGGCCGCACCCTGCAGGCCGAATACGGCCAGGAGCCCCAGTGCATCTTGACCATGCCGCTGCTGGAAGGGCTGGATGGCGTGGAGAAGATGTCCAAGAGCAAGAACAACTACATCGGCATCTCGGAAGACCCGAACACCATGTTCGCCAAGGTCTTGAGCATTTCTGACGTGCTGATGTGGAAGTGGTACACGCTGCTGAGCTTCCAGTCCGAAGCCGCCATTGCCGCCCTCAAGGCCGAGGTGGACGGAGGGCGCAATCCCAAGGATGCCAAGGTGGCGCTGGCCAAGGAAATCACGGCCCGCTTCCACAGTGCGGCAGCGGCCGACGCGGCCGAGCAGGACTTCATCAACCGCAGCAAAGGCGGCGTGCCCGACCTGATCGACGAAATCTCTTTGCCCTTGGGCGAGGGCGGCGCAGCGATGGGTATTGGGGCTTTGCTCAAGAGCGCCGGGTTGGCGGCTTCCAGCGGCGAAGGCAACCGCCTGATTGACGGCGGAGGCGTGCGCGTGGACTCCGGCGTGGTCAGTGACAAGGGGCTCAAGCTGGGCGCGGGCACCTATGTGCTGCAGGTCGGCAAGCGCAAATTTGCGCGGGTCACGTTGGCATGAAGCGCGGCTGTCCCGCCTGAGCCGCTATGCAAGCGCTGCTGCAACGCGTGCGCCACGCCCGCGTGGTGGTTGAAGGCCACACCGTGGGCGAAATTGGCGCAGGTCTGCTGGTGCTGCTGTGCGCCGAACAGGGCGATACAGAGTTCCAGGCGGACAAGCTGCTGGCCAAGCTTCTCAAGCTGCGTATCTTCAGCGATGCCCAGGGCAAGATGAACCTCAGCGTGCAGGACCTCGACGGTGCGGGCACACCAGGCGGTTTGTTGGTTGTGAGCCAGTTCACCCTGGCGGCAGACACCTCGGGCGGCAACCGGCCCAGTTTCAAAGGCGCGGCCGTGCCCGAGGAGGGGCGGCGCCTGTACGACTATTTTGTGGCCCAGGCGCGGCAGTTCCATGCCGAGGTGCAAACCGGTGTGTTTGCGGCGGATATGCAGGTGGAACTGGTCAATGACGGGCCGGTGACGGTTCCTTTGCGGGTGGCTCCTGTTGCAGCGGGGTAGGTACTTTTAGCTGCTTTGGCGACGGCGACGGCTGGGATGGACTCCAGGCCGGGGGCTCATACGCCTGGCTTTTTAAAATCGCCCCCGGCCTGGAGTCCATCCCAGCCTGGGTGGGTTTCTATTGCTACTTATTTTATAGCTGCTTGCGCAATATCTGTAAGGGCTGGATGCCTATTTGGCTAGTAAGGGTTGGCAAATCCCAAGCGTGCCAGGATGTCGGTTTCGCGCAGCTCCATGACCTGTGCGTCTTCCTCTTCCTCGTGGTCCCAGCCTTGCGCGTGCAGGGCGCCATGCACCAGCAAATGGGCGTAGTGGGCCTGCAGCGTTTTGCCTTGTTCCTTGGCTTCTTTTTCCACCACCGGGGCGCACAGCACCAGGTCGGCGGTGACGACGGGCTCCTGGGTGTAGTCGAAGGTCAGTACATTGGTGGCGTAGTCTTTTTTGCGGTAGTCGCGGTTCAGGGTCTGGCCTTCTTCGGTATCGACGATGCGCACGGTGATTTCGGCGTCGCTTTGCAGGGCGTGGCGAATCCAGCGGGCGACTTTGTGGCGGGGCAGGGCGGCGCGGTGGGGGGCGGCGTCGGCCAGGGTGCCGAATTGCAGGGACAGGGTGAGTTCGTGGAGCATGGGAAGGGATGGAGGCATTTAGCGGGAAGGGGTTTTGACCGGGCGGGTGCCAGGGCTGCGCACCTTGGGCAGGCCCACACGCGGCAACTCGGGTTCCGGCTCGGGGATGGCGATGGCGGGCAGGTCGGCCAGCCGGGCGGCATCGTAGGCGTCCACGATGCGGGCCACCAGGGGGTGGCGCACGATATCGCCGCTGGTCAGGCGGGTGATGGCGATGCCGGGCACGCGTTTGAGGATGCGCTCGGCCTCGATCAGGCCGCTGGGCTGGGTTTTGGGCAGATCGATCTGGCTCACATCGCCGGTGATCACCGTCTTGGTGCCAAAACCGATGCGCGTCAGAAACATCTTCATCTGCTCGGGCGTGGTGTTTTGCGCCTCGTCCAGAATCACAAAGGCGTTGTTCAGCGTGCGCCCGCGCATAAAGGCCAGCGGCGCAATCTCCAGCGCCTGGCGTTCAAAGGCTTTTTGCACCTGCTCCACGCCCATCAGGTCATAGAGCGCGTCGTACAGCGGGCGCAAATACGGATCGACCTTCTGGTTCAGGTCGCCGGGCAAAAAGCCCAGGCGCTCGCCAGCCTCCACCGCCGGTCGGGTCAGCACGATGCGCTGCACCGCGCTGCGTTGCAGCGCATCCACCGCTGCGGCCACCGCCAGGTAGGTTTTGCCGGTGCCGGCCGGGCCGATGCCGAAGGTGATGTCGTGCTCGGCAATGTTGTCCAGGTACACGGCCTGGTTTTGCGAGCGGGGTTTCAGGTCGGCGCGGCGTGTCGCCAGGCTGGGGCCATCCGCTGAATCCATGGAGCCATCGCCGGCCAGCATGAGTTGCAGGGTGCTGCTGGATATCGGACGGGCCGCCACCTCGTACAGCGCCTGCAGCATCTCCATGGCGCGTTGGGCCTTGGCCTTGGGGCCGTCCACCTTGAATTGCTCGTGGCGGTGGGCGATGCGCACGTCCAGCGCTTCCTCGATGGCCCGCAGATGGGTGTCGGTGGGGCCGCACAGATGCGACAAACGGGTGTTGTTGAGGGGCGAGAAAAGGTGTCTGAGAATCAAGTTGATAATTCCGTTGCAAGGGGAGGGGCTGGTTCAGCGCTGCCTCCATCATAGGCAACAAACGCCATTCGGCAATTCAACTCTTTCCAAGGCATACGATGATCGGCAGACTCACAGGCATTTTGAGCGACAAGAACCCACCGCAGGTCATCGTGGACTGCGGCGGCGTGGGCTACGAGGTGCAGGTGCCCATGAGCACGTTTTACAACCTGCCGCAAGACGGCGCCAAGGTGTCGCTGCTGACTCATTTTGTGGTGCGCGAGGATGCGCAAATTCTGTACGGTTTTGCCACCGCGCAGGAGCGTGAGGCGTTTCGGGAACTGATCAAAATATCCGGCGTGGGGCCGCGTACGGCGCTGTCGGTGCTCTCGGGCATGGGGGTGTCGGAGTTGGCGCAGGCGGTCACACGGCAAGAGGCCGGGCGGCTCATCAAGGTGCCCGGTATTGGCAAAAAAACGGCGGAACGCCTGCTGCTGGAGCTCAAAGGCAAGCTGGGCGCGGACATCGGTGCGCCGATGGGGGCCGCCAATGACGCGCAGGCCGACATTTTGCAAGCCCTGCTGGCGCTGGGCTACAGCGACAAGGAAGCCCCGCTGGCCCTCAAGGCCCTGCCCAAGGACGTGGGTGTGAGCGAAGGTATCAAGCTGGCGCTCAAGGCGCTGGCCAAGTAAATTATTGAGCGTCCCTGACAGGCCGCCCGTTCACCGGCTGCACCGGGCGGGCGTTGTTGGGGTAGAGCTGGGTGAACAGCTTGTACTGGCTGCGGCTGATCTGTATGGACTGTTTCAGCACCATCCACAGCACACCTTCGGTGCAGGGCGGCGTGGTGAGGGAGCCCATGAACTGGTAGTAGCGCTGGTCGGCGGGCAGCAGCTCGTTCATGTTGAGCAGTTCCCGTGGCATGCGCACGCGGTCGTCCGTATCCAGCGGCATATAGGTCCACACCTTGTCAATCAGGGGGTTGGCCGTGCCCTGCTCCAGCAAGACCGCGATCACCGCCAGTTGGCCTTCATCGTTCCTGTGCACCAGGTGGGCCACCATGGCGGAGCGTTTGAAGTTGATTTGCTCCTCCGAGGGGGTGTGGAAATGGAATTGCAGCAGCCGGTAGTTGGAGCCGCGCACGGTGATGGAGTTGTCGCCCTGCACATCCACCTGGATGGTGTGGCCGTTGTTCACCACCGTGGCGTTGCTGGGGGTGTAGTTGAACTGCACCGGCTCGGCCGGGCCTACCAGGGTGGCGCCGTCTTCGATATGGATGGGGGATTGGCGCTTGCCGATGGCGCACAGGTTGAACTCGGGTTTGAGCATGCCCCAGGCCTTGGGGCCGTTCTCGCCCGCGTAGTCCCAGTGCACCTCGCCGCCATGGGCTTCGGCGGCTGCCGGTGCGGGCGGCTGCCGGTGCGGCTTTGGCGGCCAGGGCCGCCGCACGGGCCTGGAGTTGCCGACGGCTGGTTTGCGGTGTGACGGCGGGTGCCGAGCCATGGCCGGCGACGATGGGCGCGCTGGCGCTCGTCTTGCCATGGATGGTGACGGTCAGCTTTTTGTTGGGCGCGATGCTGGTGCCCAGGGCTTCACGCACCAGGTTGCCAACTTCCTTGGGGTTGGAGGCGGAGGTGGCCTCGACATCGGCCAGGGGTTTTTTGATGGATTTCGGGGTGCCGTGGGCGGGTGCTTCAGACGCCTGTGCCCCGCCGATACCGCCCCACAGAACGCCCAGCGCGCACAGCAGCACAGGCAGCGGCGGGATGCCGCGTGGTATCGGGGATTTCAGGGTGGACTTCATAGCAGGCGGTGCCTCTCCTACGTGCGCGGTCAATTGCCCCAATGTGGGGCGGGGGTGTTCCCACATGGTATCGGCAGTTCCGCGGTTTCTCTTGAGGGGCCGTGCCGCTGGGTGGGTCCGCGCTATAGTGGGCGCCCTCTTTCCGTGTTCTTTATCCCTCGACCAGATCGGCCCTTTCCGTGAGCATCCAGACCGACGATTTTTCTGCAGCCCCCCCCAAACGCATGGTGTCTGCCGCGCCCGTCTCCCCGCAGGAGGAGGCCGTTGAGCGGGCCTTGCGCCCCAAGCTGCTGGACGAGTACGTGGGCCAGGCCAAGGTGCGCGAGCAGCTGGAAATCTTTATCGGCGCGGCCAAAAAGCGGGAGGAGGCGCTGGATCATGTGCTGCTGTTCGGCCCGCCCGGCCTGGGCAAGACCACGCTGAGCCACATCATTGCCCACGAGCTGGGGGTGAATTTGCGCCAGACCAGCGGGCCGGTGCTGGAAAAACCCAAGGACCTGGCGGCACTGCTGACCAACCTGGAGAAAAACGACGTCCTGTTCATCGACGAAATCCACCGCCTGTCCCCGGTAGTAGAAGAGATTTTGTACCCCGCGCTGGAGGACTACACGATCGACATCATGATCGGCGAGGGGCCGGCGGCGCGCTCCATCAAGCTCGATTTGCAGCCCTTCACCCTGGTGGGCGCCACCACGCGCGCGGGCATGCTGACCAACCCGCTGCGCGACCGTTTTGGCATCGTCGCGCGGCTGGAGTTTTACACCGCCGAGGAGTTGGCCCGCATCGTGACCCGCAGCGCGGGCCTGCTCAAGGTGCCTATGATCGCCGAGGGCGGTTTTGAGATTGCCCGGCGCTCGCGCGGTACGCCGCGCATTGCCAACCGGCTCTTGCGCCGGGTGCGCGATTACGCGGATGTGAAAGGCTCGGGTGAAATCACGCTGGACATCGCCAACCGCGCCCTGGCCATGCTGGACGTGGATCCGCAGGGTTTTGATCTGATGGACCGCAAACTCCTGGAGGCGGTGATCCACCGCTTTGACGGCGGCCCCGTGGGGCTGGACAACATTGCCGCCAGCATCGGCGAAGAGCGCGAGACCATCGAGGATGTGATCGAGCCCTACCTGATCCAGCAGGGTTACCTGCAGCGCACCCCGCGCGGGCGCATCGCCACGCTGGCGGCCTACCGCCATCTGGGCGTGGCGCCGCCGCAGGCGACTAGCGATTTGCCGGGGATCTAAGCGCTGGCCGCGCGTGGTGCACGATCAGCATCTGCGCCGCATAGTAAGTGAGCAAGATCCACCGCGGCGCCAGCGGCAGGCCATACCAAGTGGTCCAGCCTTCCAGGCGCGGGTACAACGCGACAGCGCTAAACACCACGGTGTACATGCCCACCGTCAGCACTTTGCTGAGCACACCGCTGAGCTGACTGATGATGCCTAAACTGATGCTGGTGATGGCATCGTTCGGCGCCAGAAAAATTCCAGTGCCATCAACGGGAGAAAGACCGGGGTGGCGAAAACAATGACTTTGCTCATGCAAGCACTTTTTACCGGGCAAGCGCTTGGTAGTTTGGGGATCAATCCTAGGGTGATTTGATGTCATGCATCTCTTGCATAACGCCATGAAACTGGGGTTTCTGCTCACTGGGAAATAGAGATGCACGCCTAGAATTCGCGACATCCAAAAGATCACCGGAGCACCTATGACCAATACCGCGCTTGCAGAACTGCTAATCCATACCCGGGACCATGCAGGACCTGCAGCCACCCGGCTGGCCGATTTCATTGCGGCCTATTTCGACAACACCGACCCCGACGAGATGCAGGCGCGTGGCCCGGCCACGCTGTTCGCCATCGCCAACGCCCACTGGCGTTTGCTGGAAACACCCCGCGCGGCGCAAAGCGCCAAGATTCGTGTGTTCAACCCTACCCTGGCAGAAGACGGGTTTGTGAGTGAACACACCGCCATCCAGATCGTGCACGAAGACATGCCGTTTTTGGTGGACTCCGTGACCATGGCGGTCAACCGCAGTGGCCGCACGGCGCACTGGATCGTGCACCCCTTGCTGGGCGTGGAGCGGGATGCGCAGGGCCGTCTGGTCAAAACCTGCAACGCCACCCCCAAAGGCGAACAGGGCACGCCGATGGAGTCCCTGATCCTGGTGGAATGCGACCGCATCGTCAGTGAGGCGGATCGCGCCGCCTTGGCCGAGGACCTGGCCCGGGTGCTGGGCGATGTGCGCGCTGTGGTGCAGGACTGGCCCGCCATGCTGGAGCGCCTGCAGACCGTGGGGGCGGAGTCCGCATACAACACGCACGCATCTGCGTACCAGCAAGACGGGGTGGAGTTCTTGCGCTGGCTCGAAGACAAACATTTCACCTTTTTGGGCGCCCGAGATTACCGCCTGGTGCGCGAGGGAGCAGACGTCAGTTTGGTGGCCATTCCCGAGTCGGGCCTGGGGGTGTTGCGCGGTGAGGTGCACACGCCGGTCAGCCACCTGCCGACCGATGCCGTGGCCCTGCTGGATTCCGACCAACTCGTGCTGGTGACCAAGGCCATGACGCGTGCCACGGTGCACCGCCCCGCCTGGCTGGACTACATTGCCGTCAAGCGCTTCGACACCAGCGGGCAGGTGGTGGGCGAGGCGCGCTTTCTGGGGCTGTACACCTCGACCGCCTACTCGGCCACGGTCAGTGAGATTCCGCAGGTGCGCCTGCGCGTTGCGGAAGTGATGGCGGCGGCAGGTGTGGTGCCGGAAAGCCACGCGGCCAAGTCGCTGCAGGCCATTTTGGACGCCTACCCCCGCGATGAGCTGTTCCAGATCGACACCCCCACCTTGACCGAACATGCCGTCGGTATTTTGCGTCTGCAAGAGCGCCAGCGCACACGGGTGTTCCTGCGCCGCGACCCGTTCGGGCGCTTCACCTCGGTGCAGGTGTTTGTGCCGCGCGACCGTTACAACACCGAATTGCGCATCCGCATCGGCCAGGAACTGTCCAAGGCGCTGGACGGCCATTCGCTGGAATTCACCCCCATGTTGACCGACAGTCCTTTGGCGCGCATCCACTACCTGGTGCGTGCCCAAGACCAGGCCCCCCACAACGTGGATTTGCGCGCGCTGGAAGCCCGCGTCGCCCGGCTGGCCCAGCGCTGGGAAGACGACTGCACGCAAGAGCTGTTGCGCGCCCATGGCGAGGGCCAGGGCCTGACCCTGGCGCACCGCTTTGCCCACTCCTTCCCCACCGCCTACCGCGAAGACTTTTCTGCCCCGGTGGCGGCCGAAGACACCCAGGTGCTGGCGGCGCTGACGCCGGAGTCGCCGCTGGCGGTCAAGCTCTACCGTCCGCTGGACGCGGCCGCCGGCATGTTGCGTTTCAAGATCTACAACACCTCCAAGGTGGCCTTGTCCGACTCCCTGCCGGTGCTGGAGCGCATGGGCGCACGGGTGCTGGACGAACACCCCTACCGGGTCGGCGACGGCACGGCGGCCGAAACTTTCTGGATTCATGACCTGGGCCTGCAACTGCCCACCAGCACCGAGTTCTCGGTGGTCAAAACCCGCTTCGAAGCCCTGTTTGCCCAAGCCTGGAAGGGCGAGGTGGAAAGTGACGACCTGAACAAGCTGGTGCTCAGCACCACCCTGGACGCTCGCGCCATCTCGGTGTTGCGTGCCTACACCCGTTATTTCAAACAGCTCGGTTTTGCCTTCAGCCAGAGCTATATCGAAGCGACCCTGAACAAAAATGCGCTGATCGCCCAGGAGATTTGCCAGCTGTTTGACACCCGTTTCAACCCCGGCTATGGCGGCAATCGGGACGAGGGGCAAGCGCAATTGCGGCAAAGTATTGAGAGCCACCTGAGTGCGGTGGCCAGCCTGGACGAAGACCGCATCCTGCGCCAGTTCTACGCAACGCTGATGGCCACCCTGCGTACCAACGCCTGGCAAACCACCAAGGCGGGGGCGGCCAAGCCCTACCTCAGCTTCAAGCTCAACCCGCGCGAAGTGCCCGGCGTGCCCGAGCCCAAGCCCCTGTTCGAAATCTGGGTGTACTCGCCCCGCGTCGAAGGCGTGCATTTGCGCGGTGGCAAGGTGGCGCGCGGCGGCCTGCGCTGGTCCGACCGGCGCGAAGACTTCCGCACCGAAATCCTGGGCCTGGTCAAAGCCCAGCAGGTCAAAAACACGGTCATCGTGCCGGTCGGCTCCAAAGGCGGTTTTGTGCTCAAGAACGCACCGCCGGCCAGCGAACGCGAAGCCTATATGGCCGAAGGTGTGGCCTGCTACAAGCTGTTCCTCTCGGGCCTGTTGGACCTGACCGACAACCTGGTCCAAGGGGAGACCGTGCCGCCCGCCAACGTAGTGCGCCACGACCCCGAAGACCCCTACCTGGTGGTGGCGGCCGACAAAGGCACAGCCACCTTCTCGGACATTGCCAACAGCGTGTCCGCCGAGTATGGCTTCTGGTTGGGCGACGCCTTTGCCTCCGGCGGCTCGGTCGGCTACGACCACAAAAAAATGGGCATCACGGCCCGTGGTGCCTGGGAATCGGTCAAGCGGCACTTCCGTGCTTTGGGGCACAACACCCAGACCACACCCTTCACCGTGGCCGGTATCGGCGACATGTCGGGTGACGTGTTTGGCAACGGCATGTTGCTGTCCGAGCACATCCAGCTGGTGGTGGCGTTTGACCACCGCCACATCTTCATCGACCCCACGCCCGATACGGGACGCTCCTTTGCCGAGCGCCAGCGCCTGTTCAACCTGCCGCGCTCCAGCTGGGACGACTACGACAAGAGCCTGATCTCCGAAGGCGGCGGCATCTATGCCCGTGGCGCCAAGTCGATCAAGCTCAGCCCCCAGGCGCGTGCGGTGATCGGCATCGAGACCGAAGAGCTGGCACCCGTGGAGTTACTCAAGGCGATCCTGCAAGCGCCGGTGGACCTGCTGTACAACGGCGGCATTGGCACCTACGTCAAGGCCGCGTTTGAAACCCATGCCCAGGTGGGCGACAAGGCGGGCGATGCCTTCCGCGTCAACGGTGGCGAGCTGCGCTGCAAGGTCTTGGCCGAAGGCGGCAATTTAGGTTGCACCCAAAACGGCCGCATCGAGTTCGCGCAAAAAGGCGGCCTGATTTACACCGACGCCATCGACAACTCGGCCGGTGTAGACTGCTCCGACCACGAAGTCAACATCAAGATCTTGCTGGACCGCGTGGTCGAAGCGGGTGACCTGACTTTGAAGCAGCGCAACGACCTGCTGGCCTCCATGACCGACGAGGTGGGTCACCTGGTGCTCTCCGACAACTACTACCAGTCGCAAGCGCTGGACATTGCCTGCCACCGGCCTTTGTACGTGCTGGACGGCCAACAGCGCCTGATGCAGTGGCTGGAAGGCGCGGGCCGCCTGAACCGCAGCATCGAATTCCTGCCCAGCGACGAGGAAATCGCCCGCCGGCGCGCCCGCAAAGTCGGCCTGACCGCCCCCGAAGGCGCTGTGGTGCTGGCCTACGCCAAGATGAGTGTGTTTGACGAACTGGTGGCCAGCAATCTGCCGGACGATCCATATTTCAGCGGCGCGCTCAAGGCCTATTTTCCCAAGGTCTTGACCGAGAAGTTTGGCGACGCCATTGCCAAGCACCCGCTCAAACGCGAGATCATCGCCACCTTCATCACCAACACGGTGGTCAACCGCACCGGCGCCACCTTTGTCAACTTCATCGCGGCCGAGGCGGCGGCCACCGCCGCCGACGTGGTGCGGGCCTACACCCTGGCGCGTGAGATTTTTGACCTGGAACCCCTGTGGGACCAGATCGACGCACTCGACTACCGCGTCTCAACCTCCTTGCAACTGGACCTGTTGAGCCAGTTGACCGCCATTGCGCAAAAAGCCTCGCGCTGGATTTTGCGGCTGCGTTCGCAAAACACCGATTTGCCCACGCTGATTCAGCGCTACCAGCCTGGAGCGCGGGAGTTGCGTGCCAATCTGGTTCACTGGCTGCCGACCACGGCCCATGCCAACTGGCAGTTGGCCACGCAGGCCTTGGTGCAGGCTGGGGTGGAGCAGGACCTGGCGCAAAACCTGGCCGCGCTGGAGTACATCTTCCCGGCGCTGGACCTGGTGGATCTGGCGCAATCGGCCCAAACCGGCCTGGAACAAGCCGCGCGCGCCTATTTCGGTGTGGATGCGGAACTGGGCCTGACCGCCTGGCGCACCGAGATCAACCGCCTGCCCACCGATACCCTGTGGCAGACCCAGGCCCGGGGCAGCGCGCGCGATGATGTGTATTCCATCGCCAGCCAGATCACGCAAGGCCTGCTGTCGCGCAGCGCCGGGCTGGAGGCGTGGTCGGCCCAGCACGGCACTGCGATTGAGCGTTTGCGCAAATTGCTGCAAAACATCAGCCGCCAGAGCCCGGATCTGGCGCCGGTGTCGGTGGCCCTGCGGGAGTTGCGGCACCTGGCCTGAACGCCCTAGCTGGATGCAACGCTGTTGTCGTCCAGTGGCCCTTGATCCAGATGGTGGGTATCGGCCCAGCCCACCAGGGTCAGGGCATCGGGGGTCCAGAGCAGGCGGTTGATCGCTGCGTTGTGCAACTCCCAGGTGCGGGTGCTGCCAATGGGCTGCTGGGTGGCCAGACGGTACAGCATGTCCATGACACCGCCGTGGGCCACCAGCACAATGAGTTCGCCCAGGTGCTGGCTGGCAATTTCGTTCACCGTGCGTTGCACCCGTGCATGCACCTGCAAAGGGGTCTCGCCGCCGGGGGGCGCAAAGTCGGGGTCGCGCCGTTTCCAGCGCAGCGATTCTTCAGGCCACTGCGTCTCAATCTCGGCCCAGGTCTGGCCTTCAAAGGTGCCGAAGCCCCGCTCCCGCAAGCCCGTGTGCAATTGCACCTCGCGCGCCAAAGGTTCGCGGGCATGGCGGGCGATGGCCTGCGCCGTGGCGTGGGCCCGGCACAGGTCGCTGGAGTAGATCCGCACCACCGCTTCTTCGGCCAGCGCGGCGCCCACCCGCTCGGCCTGCCAGCGTCCCCTGTCGTTGAGGGCGATGTCCAGCTGCCCCTGGATGCGGGTGTCCACATTCCATGCGGTTTCGCCATGGCGTACGGCAATGATGCGGGTGGCTCCCATCATGGCTCCGATGGCCTGTTGGCGGGCAGTTCAATGACCACCTTGCGCAGGCCTTGCGGCGGGTTGGGGTAGCCGTGCAGGGCGGCGTCCATGATGGCGGGTAGCAGGTTGCTACTGTCTGACCAGGGGCCGTCAAAGCTGGCCGTGGTCTCGTAGGCCACCTGCGTGCTGGCCAGGTCGCGCAGCAGGAAATGCACGGTGTGGCTGTACCAAGGCGGCTCCAGCACCAGCAGGGGCGCGGGGTAGTAGAGCCTGCCATCCGCCGCCACAAAAGGTGCTCCGGCGTGGGGTTGGCGCCGGGGCGCGGGCTGGAATTGCTGCACTTTCACCTCCACTTGCACGCTGTAGCGGGCATGGGCGTCATCGCGCACCAGCCCGGCACGGCCCAGGGCCGCTTCGGCCAGGGCCTCGATCTGGTGTTGTGCCGTGCCGCCCTGTGCCTGCTGCGAGGGCAGGCGCTCGAACCGGTACGCTGCACCGGCGACCGCGGCCGGTGTGCCCACAAAACTTTCCACTTCGCTGTCGACCATGCGGGGCAAGGCGCAGCCGCCCAACAGCAGGGCCGCAAGCCCGAAGGCGAGGCCGTGGCGGATCTGCGTCAGGGCGGGCCAGGGCATCACATGCTCACAACTTGCAGGCCCGGCAAGGTGGCCTGGGTGGGGAACTCTTCTTCGTCAAAGGCCTTGTCGCCGTTTTCATCGGGCACGCCGGTGACCTGGATGTTTTTGAAGTCGTGGCGCTTGTGGTCCATCAGGTGCGAAGGCACCACGTTTTGCAGCGCGGTGAACATGGTCTCGGAGCGTCCGGGGTACTGTTTTTCCCAGTCACGGATCATGTTGCCGATCTGTTTGCGCTGCAAATGCTCCTGGCTGCCGCACAGGTTGCAGGGGATGATGGGGAACTGGCGGTGCTCGGCCCAGCGGATCAGGTCTTTCTCTGCCACATTGGCCAGCGGGCGGATCACGATGTGGCCGCCGTCGTCGCTGACCAGCTTGGGTGGCATGCCCTTGAGCTTGCCGCCAAAGAACATGTTCAAAAAGAAGGTTTGCAGCATGTCGTCGCGGTGGTGGCCCAGCGCGATTTTGGTGATTTTCAGCTCGTCGGCCACGCGGTACAAGATGCCCCGGCGCAGGCGGCTGCACAGGCTGCACATGGTTTTGCCCTCGGGCACCACTTTTTTGACGATGCTGTAGGTGTCCTGTGTCTCGATGTGAAAGGGCACACCCAGGGTTTTGAGGTATTCGGGCAGGATATGGTCGGGAAAGCCGGGCTGCTTCTGGTCCAGGTTCACCGCAATCAGCTCGAACTTGACGGGCGCGCGCGCCTGCAGCTTGAGCAGGATGTCGAGCATGCCAAAGCTGTCCTTGCCACCGGACAGGCAGACCATCACCCTGTCGCCCTCTCCAATCATGTTGAAGTCGATGATGGCCTGGCCCACCTGGCGGCACAGGCGTTTTTCCAGCTTGTGCGTTTCGCGTTCGATTTTGAGGTTGCCCGCGTTGGCGGGGGTGACTTCGTTTTCTATCCAGACTGCACTCATAAAACTCTTTCTTCAGTTACCGATTTACCACGCGCCGGTTTCTACGCGGATGGCGACTTCACAGTCGTCAAAGATTTCCAGCTTGGCAATTTTGACCCGCACACCCAGCACGCCGGGCAATTGCATCAGGCGGTTGGCCAGTTTTCCGATCAGGCTTTCCAGCAGGTTGACGTGTTCTGCCGTGCATTCGTTAATGATGATCTGGCGCACCTTGCGGTAGTCCAGCACATGGTTGATGTCGTCGTCGTGCGGCAGCAGGCGCTGGGAGCCCAGGTGCAATTCGGCGTCCACCTGGATGGGCTGGGGTGCTGTTTTTTCTGATTCCAGGATGCCCAGGTTGGCGTCGAAGCGCAATCCGGTCAGTGTCAGCGTCTGGGTGCCTGTGGTGTTGCTCATAGTCGAATACCGCTTACATCAGGGAAAAATCGCGCTCAAAGCGTATCAGGTGCTGGCCGCCATCCACCAGCAGGGTGGTGCCGGTGATGGACTGGTTTTGCAGGGCAAAGAGCACGGTGGCCGCCACGTCTTGCGCGGTGGAGGAACGGCCCAGCGGTGAGAGTTTGTGCAGCGCGGCGAATTTGTTTGCGTTGAGCATGTGGCTGGTCAGGGTCAGCCCCGGCGCCACCCCCACCACCCGCAGGCTGGGGCTCAAGGCCAGGGCCAGCATGGTGGTGGCGGCTTCCAGCGCGGCTTTGGAGAGGGTGTAGCTGAAAAAGTCGGGGTTCTGGTTCCACAGCTTTTGGTCCAGCAGATTGACCACCGCGCCACTGAGGGGGGGGGAAGAGGCGTCTTGCGTTTGGTTGCGTTGGGCGATGTGGGTGTGCAGGGCCTGGCTGAGCAAAATGGCCGCGCCCGCGTTGCTGCGCATGTGTTTTTCCATGGCGGTAAAACTGAAGCTGGCGGCGTTGTCGTGTTCAAAGGTGGAGGCGCTGTTGACCAGCGCGTCGACGTGGCCGAATTCTTCAATGACTGTTGGCAGTAGGTTGCGCACTGCCGTTTCATTGTTGAGGTTGGCACGAAAAGAGGCTGCTCCCGGCGTCAATGCTGCGCAATCAGCTACTGTTTTTGTAGCATCCTCGACCGAGTCGCGGTAGTGTACGGCCACCCGCCAGCCCTGGGCGGCCAGCGCCAGCGCGATTTCGCGGCCCAGGCGCTTGGCGGCACCGGTGACCAAAACCGTGGGTGTGCGTGAAACGGGGCGAGAGGCAGACATTGGGCGACAATTCGGGCAGATATGACAACACCTCCGAGTTTAACGATCCCCCTGCTGCAGCACGGCACGCCGCAGGCCCTCCACGCGGCTTTGGCCTCCCACCTGCGAAACAGCATCCAGGCCCATGGCGGCTGGATGGGTTTTGATACCTTCATGGCCCAGGCCTTGTATACGCCGGGGCTGGGCTACTACGCCCATGGCTCCACCAAGTTTGGCAGCCTGCCGCACACCAGTGATTTCGTCACGGCGCCCGAGATGACGCCGCTGTTTGGCCAGGCGCTGGCGCGCCAGGTGGCGCAGGCCCTGGCGGCCACCGGCACCGATGAGGTGTGGGAATTTGGCGCGGGCACCGGTGCGCTGGCGCTGCAGTTGCTGGACGCCTTGGCCGCCCTGGGTGTGCGCCTGCGGCGCTACACCATTGTGGATTTGTCGGAAACGCTGAAAGCCCGCCAGAAAGCCACGTTGCAGGCCCACGGCGACACGGTGCAGTGGGCGTCAGCACTGCCTGTCGGCATGCGCGGCGTGGTGGTCGGCAACGAAGTGCTGGACGCCATGCCGGTGCAACTGTTGGCTCGGGTGAATGGCGTCTGGCACGAGCGCGGCGTGGCCTGCGCCGACACGGGGGCCGGTTTTGCCTGGGAAGACCGTGCCACGGACTTGCGCCCGCCGGTCGAGGTGGAGGGCGCGCACGACTACCTCACCGAGATCCATGCCCAGGGCGAGGCCTTTGTCCGCACCCTGGCCGATCGTCTGGAAGCGGGCGCCATTTTTCTGCTCGACTATGGTTTTCCGGAAGGGGAGTACTACCACCCCCAGCGCCACATGGGTACCGTCATGTGCCACCGCGCCCACCAAAGCGACCCCGACCCCTTGCAGGACGTGGGGCTGAAAGACATCACGGCGCATGTCAATTTCACCGGCATCGCCCTGGCCGCGCAGGACGCCGGGCTGGAGGTGCTGGGCTACACCAACCAGGCGCATTTCTTGATGAACTGCGGTCTGGTCGAGGCCATGCAATCGGCCCCCTTGCCCGAGCGGGTGGCAGCCCAAAAGCTGCTCATGGAGCATGAGATGGGCGAGCTTTTCAAGGTGATCGGACTGACCCAAGGCGCGGTCTGGGATGCCCTCGGTTTTGCCCGTGGCGACAAGACCCACCGGTTGTAACCAAGACATCAAAAAGCTTAAAAAATAGGTAACAAAGTAACGGCTTGGTAACTCGGGAGGGCGGTTGCGGGTTAGTATCCACGGCTATTTAACGATCCCAATGCGCGAGGCCGCCATGCAAACCACCACCCGAACCGAGACCATTGAACGCACCCAGCGCCCCTGGGGCTGGTATGAAACGGTGTCGGAGGTGGCGGGCAACAAAATCAAGCGCATTGGCGTGTTGCCGGGCCAGCAACTCAGCCTGCAAAAGCACCACCAGCGCTCCGAGCATTGGGTGGTGGTGCAGGGCTGCGCCCGCGTCACCCTGGGTGAGCGGGAATTTGAGCTCCCCTTGGGCGGGCACTGTGACATTGCAGTGGGGCAGGTGCACCGCCTGGCCAATACCAGCACCGAGCCGGTGGAGATTGTGGAGGTACAGTTTGGCGCCTACCTGGGCGAAGACGACATCGTGCGCCTGCAAGACGACTATGGCCGTCCCTAACCCGAGCCAGCGCATTGCACCTTTTGCCCACCCTGTGAAAACCCTTTCGGACACCACCATGCAAGCAGCCATTTTTGCCCCCCAGATTCAACTTCCCGCCGGTTCGGCCCCTGTCGCTTGCGTGGACATCGGTGGCACCAAAGTGGCCATCAGCGTGGCCGACGAACACGGCATCCGTGGCAAAGTGGCCGAACCCACCGCCAAAGAGGGGGACAACGGCGCCCTGGCCGCCCAGATCATCCGCATGGTGGGCCAAAGCTGTGCCAGCGCCGGGGTGGCGGTGGCCGATATTGCGGCTGTGGGGGTGGCCACCTGCGGCCCCTTTGTGCTGCGCGACGGCCTGGTGGAGTTGGCCGGCCCCAATATCTGCGGCGGCATGGCCGGCAAAGCCCGGGGCCTGCCCAACGACTGGGCTACCGCCTTGCTGGAAGCCCCGCTGCGCGCCGCCTTCCCCCATGTGCGGGTGGAAAACGACGGCGTGGGCGCGCTGGAGGCCGAGCGCCGCTGGGGCGCCTTGCAGGGCATTGACAACTGCGCCTACGTCACCTGGAGCACCGGCATCGGCATGGGCCTGTGTGTGGATGGCCGCATTTTGCGGGGCAAAAACGGCAACGCCGGCCATGCCGGGCACACATTTGTCAGCGACAACATGGACGCCCTGTGCGGCTGCGGCAATGTGGGCGACGTGGAAGGCCTGGTCGCGGGCAACGCCATTGCACGGCGTTTTGGTGTGCAGGGTTATGTCGATGCTGCTATGCTTTTTGTAGCTGCTTACGCAGGTGATACAAGGGCCAATGCCATTATTGATGACTTATGCCGAGTGATGGGGCGCACGCTGTACAACATGATCGCCACCCTCGATTTGCAGCGCATCAGCGTGGGTGGCAGCGTGTTCTGGCACCACCGCGACTTTTTGCTGCCCAAGCTGCGTGCCCAGGTGGCGGGCAAGCTGCCAGCCCTGACCGACGGGGTCGAGATTGTGCCCGCGGGTCTGGCCGACCGCGTGGGCGACTACGCCGCCCTGGCCCTGGTGGTGGGCACGGGTGCCTGATTCCGTTTCCATAGATCTGAAAACGGAATAAACCCGTCCCCGCTCGCCTCTCCTACTCTCCCGCTCTCCTTTTACTAGCCGTTTTCAGCAAGCGCCGGGCCTTGCCGCCCTGGCGCGGATGCGGCCTGCCTGGCGTTGGCGGAGTCCATCCTGCGCGGGATGGGGTCTGCGCAATGGCAGTTAGGGAAAGCCCTAGTAGTCATTAATCTTTAATTAATTAACAATTAATGAATTCGAGGTGGCATGGTGTTGCTTCGAATGGAATGACACTCGCGGCCCCTGTGGTTCGCGACAACTACACTTTTTGGAGACATGATGTTGAAGCTTTCGAAACTTGCCACAGCTGTGGCGTTGGTGGTGGCGGGTGCTGCGGTGCATGCGGGCGAAGTTGAAGTGCTGCACTACTGGACATCGGGTGGTGAGGCCAAATCGGTTGCTGAACTGAAAAAGATCATGCAAGCCAAGGGCAACACCTGGAAAGACTTCGCCGTGGCGGGCGGCGGTGGCGATAACGCGGCGACTGTGCTCAAGAGCCGTGTGGTGTCGGGCAACCCCCCAGCCGCCGCCCAGATCAAGGGACCTGGCATCCAGGAATGGGCTGCTGAAGGTGTTTTGGCCAATCTGGATTCCGTGGCAGGCTCTGAAAAGTGGGACAGCCTGTTGCCCAAGGTGGTGGCGGATGTCATGAAATACAAAGGCAGCTACGTGGCTGCTCCCGTGAACGTGCACCGCGTGAACTGGATGTGGGCCAATGCCGCAGTGCTGAAAAAAGCCGGTGTGACGGGCACCCCCAAGACCTGGGACGAGTTCTTTGCAGCCGCTGACAAGGTGAAAAAGGCCGGCCTGATCGCGGTAGCGCACGGTGGCCAAAACTGGCAAGACTTCACCACTTTTGAATCCGTGGTGCTGGGTGTGGGTGGTGCCAAGTTCTACAACGACGCGCTGATGAAGCTGGACCAGAAGGCTCTGACCAGCGACACCATGAAGAAATCCCTGGAAACCTTCCGCAAGGTCAAGGGCTACACCGATGCCGCTTCTCCTGGCCGTGACTGGAACCTGGCGACGTCGATGGTGATCAAGGGTGACGCCGCATTCCAGTTCATGGGTGACTGGGCCAAGGGCGAGTTCTCTGCCGCAGGCAAGGTCCCTGGCAAAGACTACATCTGCGCTGCCGCTCCCGGCACCGCCAATGCCTACACCTTCAACGTGGACTCGTTTGCCATGTTCAAGCTCAAAGACGTTGGCGCCCAAAAAGCACAGGGTGAACTGGCCGCCGCCATCATGGGCACTGAGTTTCAGGAAATTTTCAACTTGAACAAGGGCTCCATCCCGGTGCGTTTGAATATGGGCATGGGCAAGTTTGACGATTGCGCCAAGCTGTCAGCCAAAGACTTTGTGGACACCGCCAAGACCGGTGGACTGGTGCCTTCCGTGGCCCACGGCATGGCGATCAAGCCCGCTGCCGAAGGCGCGATCAAGGATGCAGTCAGCCAGTTCTGGAACGACGACAAGATCTCGGTGGCTGATGGCATGAAAAACATCGCCAAGGCGGCTGCGACCAAGTAACGGTGTAGTTGCCAGCGCCCGCAGAAGGGATGGGGTACGCACTTCCGTTCGTGTCCCCCGCCCTGCGGGCTCCTCCTTTACCTCACTGCAGCGCGCACCCCATCCCTTCTGCTGGAGCGGTGTGAATGCGTGCTGTGCCTGATGTGACGCAGGTTTGCAACCCTAACCAGAGCGCAATAGTTATGAGAACCTTTGAAAACCTTTTGCCCAAGCTGGTGACCTGCCTGGCCTTGCTCGGCAGTGCGTGCCTCATGGCCGGTGAGGTGGAGGTTCTGCACTACTGGACTTCGGGCGGCGAAGCCAAGTCGGTGGCCGAGCTCAAGGGCATGATGGCCAGCCGGGGGCACAGCTGGAAAGACTTCACGGTGACCGGCGGTGGCGGGCAAAACGCCATGGCGGTGCTCAAGCAGCGGGTGCTGGCGGGCAGTGCGCCTGCGGCAGCCAATATCAAGGGGCCGACCATTCAGGAGTGGGCCGATCTCCATGTGCTGACCAATCTGGATGCCATGGCTTCGTTTGAAAAATGGGATGAGGTGCTGCCCAAGGTGATTGCCGACCAGATGAAGCACAAAGGCCGCTATGTGGCCGTGCCGGTGAATGTGCACCGCGTCAACTGGTTGTGGGCCAATTCCGCCGTGCTGAAAAAGGCCGGTGTCACCGCCTTGCCAAGCAGCTACGACGAATTTTTTGCCGCGGCCGACAAGATCAAGGCCGCGGGTTTCATTCCGGTGGCCCACGGTGGGCAGGATTGGCAGGATTTCACGGTGTTCGAGTCGGTCGCCCTGGGTGTGGGTGGCGCGGCGTTCTACAACAACGCCCTGGTCAAACTGGACCGAAATGCCCTGGCCAGTGAAGAGATGCGCAAGTCGCTCAATGTGTTTCGCCGCATCAAGGCCTATGTGGATGACAAGTCCACCGGGCGCGACTGGAATGTGACCACCGAGATGGTGATCAAGGGCAAGGCGGGCTTCCAGTTCATGGGCGACTGGGCCAAAGGCGAGTTTCTGGCCGCCGGGCAGAAGCCGGGGGCGGACTTCAGCTGTTCACCGGCGCCCGGTACAGCCAAGGCTTACACCTACAACGTGGACTCCTTCGCCATGTTCCAGCTCAAGGGCTGGGAGGCGCAAAAGGCCCAGGGTTACCTGGCGTATTTGCTGATGGGGCAGGATTTTCAGGAAAAGTTCAACCTGCGCAAGGGCTCGATTCCGGCGCGTTTGAACATGAAGATGGATAAATTTGACGACTGCGCCAAGACCTCCAGCAAGGATTTTGTGGCCACGTCCAAGGCCGGCACGCTGCTGCCCTCGGTGGCCCATGGCATGGCGGTGTCATCGGCTGCACAGGCGGCCTTGCGCTCGGCGGTGAGTGAGTTCTGGAACAACGACAAAACCACGGTGGGCGACACGGTGGCTAAATTGGTGGCGGTCGCGGGTCAACGGCAAAGGCAATAAGCAATGAAAACTTTCGAAAATATCTTACCCAAACTGGTGATCGCGCCGGGCTTTGTGCTCGGCTTCGCCTTCATTTACGGCTTCATGATCTGGAACGGCGTGCTCTCGGTCACCGGCTCGCGCATGCTGCCCAACTACTCGGAATTCGTGGGGCTGGAGCAGTACGCGCGCCTGTGGGAAATGGACCGCTGGATCGTCGCCCTCAAAAACCTGGGCATCTTCAGCGTGCTCTATGTGGGCGGCTCCATGCTGCTGGGCATGGGCCTGGCCATTTTCCTGGACCAGAAAATCCGCTTTGAAGGCCTGCTGCGCACGGTCTACCTGTACCCCATGGCGCTGTCCTTCATCGTGACCGGCACCGCCTGGAAATGGATATTGAACCCCAGCCTGGGTCTGGAAAAACTCATGCACGACCTGGGTTGGGCCAGCTTTTCCTTTGACTGGCTGGTGCAAAGCGACACCGCCATCTACTGCGTGGTGATTGCCGGCATCTGGCAATCGGCCGGGTTTGCCATGGCTCTGTCCCTGGCCGGGCTGCGCGGCATTGACGACAGCATCATCAAGGCGGCGCAGATCGACGGCGCCTCGCTGCCCCGCATTTACTGGCGCATTATTTTGCCGATCCTGCGGCCGGTGGTGTTCTCCACCGTGCTGGTCTTGTCCCACCTGTCCATCAAGAGTTTCGACCTGGTCATGGCGCTGACGGCCGGTGGCCCCGGTTATGCATCGGACGTGCCGGCCACCTTCATGTACGTGATGAGCTTTACCCGCGGCCAGATCGGCCTGGGCGCTGCCAGCGCCACCATGATGCTGGCCACGGTGGCCGCCATTGTTGTCCCTTACCTCTACAGCGAACTCCGCGCCAAACCCCATGATCGCTAAACACCTCCCCCGCGTGCTGATTTACGGCGTACTGCTGGTCGCCGCCTTCTTTTTTCTGGCTCCGCTGTACGTGATGCTGGCCACCTCGTTCAAGGATGCGGAGCAGATCCGCTCGGGCAACCTGCTGAGCCTGCCGAATGCCCTGAACTTCGACGCCTGGGCTTTGGCCTGGTCCAGCGCCTGCACCGGCGTCGATTGCCGGGGCCTGAAGCCTTACTTTGTGAACTCGGTCATCATGGCCGTGCCTGCGGTGCTGATCTCCACCGCCTGGGGCGCCATCAATGGTTACGTGCTGAGTATGTGGAAGTTCAAGGGCAGTGAGTTGTTGTTCGGCTTCATGCTGTTTGGGGTGTTCATGCCCTTCCAGGTGGTGCTGCTGCCCATGAGCCAGGTGCTGGGCTTCTTTGGCCTGTCCAGCTCTCTGACCGGCCTGATTCTGGTGCACTGCATCGCGGGCCTGGCCGGCACCACGCTGTTCTTCCGCAACTACTACACCGCCATTCCCAAAGAGTTGGTCAACGCGGCGCGCATTGACGGTGCCGGTTTCTGGCGCATTTTTTACCGCATCGTCATTCCCATGTCCACGCCCATTCTGATGGTGACGCTGATCTGGCAGTTCACCAACATCTGGAACGACTTCCTGTTTGGCGTGGCCTTCAGCGGCGCCGACAGCAAGCCCATCACCGTGGGCCTGAACAACATGGCCAACACCTCCAGCAGCGTCAAGAGCTACAACGTGGACATGGCAGCCGCCGTCATCGCCGGTTTGCCCACCATGCTGGTGTACGTCTTGGCAGGTCAATATTTCGTCAAAGGTCTCACAGCTGGCGCTGTGAAAGGATAAACATCATGGCAGCTTCACTTCACATCGCGGGCATCCGCAAGGTCTACGGCAAAGGCGACAGCGCCGTAGAAGTTCTTAAAAAAATCGAAATCGATGTCGCCCCCGGCGAGTTCCTGATTCTGGTGGGGCCCTCGGGCTGCGGCAAGTCCACCCTGCTCAACATCATTGCGGGCCTGGAAGAGCCGACCGAAGGCGAACTCAAAATCGCCGGCAGGAACGTGGTGGGCGTGGCCCCGGCCCAGCGCGACATTGCCATGGTGTTCCAGAGCTATGCGCTGTACCCCACCATGAGCGTGGCCGACAACATCGGTTTCGCACTCGAAATGCGCAAGGTGCCCAAAGACGTGCGCACCAAGCGCATCCAGGAGGTGGCCTCCATGCTGCAGATTGAGCATTTGCTGGACCGCCGCCCGGCCCAGTTGTCCGGTGGTCAGCGCCAGCGCGTGGCCATGGGGCGGGCGCT
>C687J26845_10000511_pt1 | contig 25618 bp, 22 predicted proteins | sample RifCSPlowO2_12_FD_26845 | JGI IMG/M metagenome (IMG submission 26845)
GCCTTCTCCCCGCACCGCGAAACCCAGGCCCGCGTCGCCTTGTTCCGCGGAGTCGAGACGGTGCCCTTCGACCCGGCAGCCCTACCCGCCGAGAAAGTCAGCCAGGCAGCGGTCGATGAATTGCTCAAGCGCGGCGTGGTGCAACAAGGCGACTGGGTGATTCTGACCAAAGGCGACAGCTACCACACCATCGGCGGCACCAACACCATGAAGATCCTGCACGTCGGCGATCCCCTGGCCTAAAACTGCCGTTAATAAAAAAGGGCCGCTTATTTAAGCGGCCCTTTTTTATGGCTATGTACCAGTTACGTGTTGAACGCAAAACATAGGGTGGGCTTTAGCCCACCAAGGCCCTTGTCCAGCGCTGATGGGCTAAAGCCCACCCTACAAAACAGGGCCTGCAACACATAACCAGGGCATAGCTTTTTTATCTACTAGACACTCAGCGAGAGCTGGCCGCTCGCGCAGGCTTCTTCTTGGTCTGCAGCAGGTGCGAGAACACCGCGTGCAGATCATCCGAGGCGCTGTCTTCGTCGAGGTTGAGCTTGCTGTCGATGTGATCCATGTGATGCATCATCAAGCTGACTGCCTTGGCCGTGTCGCGAGCCTCGATGGCGTCGATAAGTTGGTTATGCTCATCGTAGGAGCAGTGCGAACGGCTGCCGCTCTCGTACTGGGCGATGATCAAAGACGTTTGCGACACCAGGCTGCGCTGGAAGCTGATCAAGGGGGTGTTCTTCGCCGCCACGGCCAGCTTCAAGTGAAACTCGCCCGACAGGCGAATACCGGCGCCGCGATCACCGCGCGAGAAGCTCGACTGCTCATCGCTGACCATCTGCCGCAACTCGGCCAGTTGCTCGGCCGTGGCGTGTTCGACAGCCAGCTCGGTAATGGCGCGCTCAACCATGCGCCGCGCGTAAAAGATTTGCCGTGCTTCCTCGACGCTGGGGCTGGCCACCACGCCGCCGCGGTTCGGCCGCAGCAACACCACACCTTCATGGGCCAGGCGCGACAGGGCGCGGCGGATAATGGTGCGGCTCACACCAAATATCTCGCCCAGGGCTTCTTCGCTCAGCTTGGTGCCGGGGGCCAGGCGCTGTTCGAGAATGGCATCAAAAATATGCGCGTAGACCACATCGTCTTGCGTGCCGCTGCGGGTGTTTTTGCCGGCGCGCGGTTGCTTCTTAAGCGGCTGTAATGATTCGTTCATGCGGGCTCGTATCAAAGAGGACGGCGAAACCAGACTCTACGATCATGCGCCGAGTTACGGACAAAAAAAGCGCAAATGCAGAGGGTAAAAAGACTGACGTATTGTACACAACCAAACCAGCGCACACACCTCACACGCAGCCCAGCTTGGCTCGGCAGCGCTGCTTGCAGTCCAGCCTGATCAACTTCACGCCCCAGACTCGACTGCCTAGCGGACTAAGCCTGCAGAGCGCCAACAAATAAATTGTAACTAGTGCGTTTTTTTAATCGCCAAAAAACTTAGCAAGCCGCAGCAAAACCATCCACCGGATTCTCTCGCAACATCAATATTAATGTCTATCCATTTGTTTTCTATGACTTTATTAAAAAATTATCTACGCCCATAAACGCCCACCAAGCTATTTTTTCGTCCCGGCTGGCGGCTGAAAAAATCGCGACAAAAGCAAAAACATTAATTGCTTTTTTTGTATACAACCCGATAATCGACTCAGTGAGTTTTTTTGACTTAACAGTCAGGAAGCAGCCCGCAGAGCACTCACTCATGCCTTGCCTCAGAGCGTCGTCCCAGCAATATCAGCAGCGCTCAGTGACTAAAAATAAAAGTAATGAGGAGTACCACGCAGTGGAAAGTAGCAAACCAACAAGTGCCCCCTACGCCGTGAGCCCACCGGCCACCGGTCTGCTGGAACGGCTGTTCAAGCTGAGCCAGCACCGAACCACGGTAAAGATCGAACTGGCCGCCGGCCTGACGACCTTTATCACCATGGCTTACATTATTTTTGTGAACCCCAACATCATGGTCGCCGCCGGCATGGACCATGGCGCGGCCTTCGTTGCCACCTGTTTGGCCGCGGCCTTCGGCTGCTTCCTGATGGGCCTGTATGCCAACTGGCCGGTGGGCTTGGCACCGGGCATGGGCTTGAATGCGTTCTTTAGCTACACCGTGGTTGGCGCCATGGGCTACAACTGGCACGTCGCCCTGGGCGCAGTGTTCCTCTCCGGCCTACTGTTTATGGTGCTGACCTTCAGCAAGATTCGCGAATGGTTGCTCAACAGCATCCCGCCCAGCTTGCGGTTCTCCATGGGCGCAGGGGTCGGTTTGTTCCTCGGCCTGATCGGTCTGAAAGAAGCCGGCATAGTGGTTGCCAGCCCGGCCACCCTGATCCACCTGGGTGACATGACTTCGCCAGCGCCATTCCTGGCCGCCATCTGCTTCTTGATGATTGCCATTCTGGAACACCACCGCGTGTTCGGCGGCATCCTCATCAGCATCCTTACCGTCACTTTGGCGGGCTGGGGCCTGGGGCTGGTCGAGTACCACGGCGTGTTCTCGATGCCGCCAAGCATCGCACCGACCTTTATGGCCATGGACATCGGTGGCGCGCTTAACGTGGGCATGATCAGCGTGATTCTGGCCTTCCTGTTTGTGCACATGTTCGACACTGCCGGCACCCTGATGGGCGTCGCCCAGCGGGCCCATCTGGTCAGCGAGAACGGTCACATCGAGAACCTCAGCAAAGCCATGAAAGCCGACAGCACCGCCAGCACCTTCGGCGCCCTGCTCGGCTGCCCACCCGTCACCAGCTATGTCGAAAGCGCTGCAGGCGTTGCCGCCGGTGGCCGTACCGGGCTGACCGCGGTCACCGTGGGCGTGCTGTTTATCGCGGCGATGTTCTTCGCCCCGCTGGCCGGCATGATCCCCGCCTACGCCACCGCCGGTGCGCTGATCTATGTGGCGATGCTGATGATGAGCGGCATGGCCCACATCGACTGGCACGACCACACCAACACCATCCCAGCCATCATCACCGCGATCATGATGCCGCTGACCTTCTCGGTCACCGATGGTCTGGCGCTGGGCTTTGTGACCTTCGTGGTGATCAAGGTCGGCACTGGCAAGCACAAGGAAATCTCGGCCAGCCTCTACGCACTGGCGGCGATCTGCATTGCCAAGTTCATCTTCCTTTAAGTTTTAACGCAACACACCAAGCCTCAGCGCCTCGGCACTGGGGCTTTTATGCATCTGGAGCAATGCTAATGAGTCTAGAAACCTGGCTGCTGTTCAGCAGCGCCGCACTGATCGTGATCCTGATCCCCGGGCCACTGTCGCTGCTGATGGTCAGCAACAGCCTGAACCATGGCGTGCGCCGCTCCTTGCCGGCCTTTCTCGGCGGGGTCAGCGCCTCGCTTTGCCTGCTGAGCGCCTCGGCCCTCGGGCTGGGCGCCCTGATGTTGGCCAGCGAACAACTGTTCAACACCCTGAAAGTTTGCGGCGCGCTCTATCTGTTTTACCTGGCCGGGCAAAGCTGGGCGGCATCCCGTCAAGCGATCCAGCCCAGCCCTAGCGCCCCGGCACCAAGCAATCCGAGCGGACCCACGATGTTCTGGCAAGCCTTCGGCCTGGGCGCCAGCAACCCCAAGGACCTGCTGTTTTTCGCGGCGTTCTTGCCGCAATTCATCAGCAGCGAACGGCCGCTGCTGTCACAGTTACTGCTGCTGAGCGCCACCTGGCTGATTCTCGATCTCGGCTGCAAGCTGTTCTATGGCCTCAGTGCCCAGGCGGCCGCCGGCTACCTACGTTCGGGCCAGGGCCAGGTCTGGTTCAACCGCACCAGCGCCACGTTGTTTGCCGGAGCTGGCACACTGTCGCTGCTCAGCCGCTAATGACCAGTGAATGGACAGGCGCGGCGCCACCCAGGCGATGCTAAAGGACGATAAAATGCCAACGCCAACCGCGCCTCATGCGCCCTTAATGCACAGCGCCGCTCAGTTTGTGCGCCGCAGCGCACTGCCGCTGCTGATACTCGGCAGCCTGCTTGGCTGCGAGCAACAAACGCCCCCCAGCCCCGCGAAACCGGCACTGCCGTTTGCCGCCGTCCCGCCCGAGCTAACCTTTGTCGGCACGCTGGCAGGTACAGCCGTGCGCCTGGTAGTCGACGACTGCAAAGTCTATCGCAACAGCCAAGATCCCAAGCGCGAGCAAGATTGGCAAAAGGTCCTGGAGACCGAGTTTTATCCCGCGGCCTACTGTCATCGGCAAAACCTGCACGCTGAGAACGGCCGGGTCACAGTCCAGATCGGCGATATGGCTTTCGGGGCCGGCGGGTGCTGCGCCACTGGCGGCACCTACACCTCCACCGATGGCCTGGTTTGGAAGAGGCAGTAAAGGTTGGCGGGCTCTGACTCAGGCCGACGGCGGGCTGTTCACCGCCCCTCAGCCCGTTCTGCGGCTCGGCTTGCAATGGGCACCTAATATCCAGCGGTGCTGCAGCTTTTGTAGGGCGGGTGAAACCCGCATGGCCATGATCCGACGGGTTTCACCCGCCCTGCGCCAGCAAATCCAAGGCAAAAAAAAGCCCGTAGTGTGCACGGGCAAAAACTTTCCAAAGGTAGGGGGACCAGCGCGGGATTAGCTGCCGCGGTAGGTGGAATAGCTGTAAGGGGAAATCAGCAGGGGCACGTGGTAATGCTCCTGCTCGGCGTTGATGCCAAAACGCAGCACCACCACATCGAGAAAGGCCGGTTCCGGCAACTCAACGCCACGGGCCCGGTAGTAATCGCCGGCATGGAACTGCAGTTGGTAGACGCCACTTATGTAGTCATCGCCCTGCAGCACCGGCGCATCGCAGCGGCCATCGTGGTTGGTCAGCACGCGATTGATCAGGGTCAGTTGCTCGCCCTCAACCCGATACAGCTCGACCTTGATCGCACTGCCCGGGCAGCCGTGGGCGGCGTCCAATACGTGGGTGGTTAAACGTCCCATAGCTTCTGGGCAGCTCGGCTTAACTCTAAACCGCTGGCTGCCGCGCCTCCTTAAAGATGATTGAGTTCAGTGCGCCACACCGGCCAGAGCCCGAGCGCGAATTGAGAATAGCACGGCGAATTAATACAGTACAGTTTTTGCGCTTTTTGTACACAATATAAACCACCCCGTTCCCAGAACCCTCTTTTGCCCCGATTTTAAGCCTGGTGGAGCGGGTGAAACCCGCACAGCTATGACCCGGCGGGTTTCACCCTCCCTACACCTGGGGCACACAGAAAACCCCTGCAAGGACTCGCAAGAGGCTCAAAATAGAGAAACCCGAAGAAAAAAGTTAATTTTAGATTTACAAACAACAAAGCATTTTGTATACAATTAACCCAGCACGATCGCCCAAGCGCAAACCCTGCTGCCTGCCACGCGATCGCAATACCTCTAAGTAAGGAAGACTGCAGTGAGCGCTGACTACCCTCGCGACCTGATCGGTTACGCCAACAACCCACCGCACCCGCATTGGCCTGGGGATGCGCGGATCGCCATCTCCTTCGTACTCAATTACGAGGAAGGCGGCGAACGCAACATCCTGCATGGCGACCAAGAATCCGAGTCGTTTCTCTCCGAGATGGTCGCTGCCCAACCGCTGCAAGGCGCGCGCAACCTGAGCATGGAATCGCTGTACGAATACGGCAGCCGTAGCGGCGTGTGGCGCATCCTCAAGCTGTTCAAGAAATTTGATATTCCGCTGACTATCTTCGCCGTGGCCATGGCCGCCCAGCGCAATCCAGAGCTGATCCGCGCCATGGCCGCCGCCGGTCACGAGATCTGCAGCCACGGCTACCGTTGGATCGACTACCAGTACATGGATGAGGCCCAGGAGCGCGAGCACATGCTCGAAGCCATCCGCATCCTCACCGAGATCACCGGCGAACGCCCACTGGGCTGGTACACCGGGCGCACCGGGCCGAACACCCGCCGACTGGTGATGGAAGAAGGTGGCTTTCTGTATGACAGCGACACTTACGACGATGACCTGCCTTACTGGGAAACCAACAACCCGACCGGCAACGCCCACTTGGTGATCCCCTACACCCTGGACACCAACGACATGCGCTTCACCCAGGTGCAGGGTTTTAACAGCGGCGACGATTTTTACACCTACCTGAAAGACGCCTTCGACGTGCTCTACGCTGAAGGCATGGAAGGCGCGCCGAAGATGCTCTCGATCGGCCTGCATTGCCGCCTGATCGGCCGCCCGGCCCGCCTCGCCGCCCTGCAACGTTTTATCGAATACGCGCAAAGCCATCAGCAAGTCTGGTTTAGCCGCCGCGTCGATATCGCCCGCCACTGGCAGGCCACTCACCCCTTCAAACCGGAGAACGCGCAATGAGCCGCTTTCAGACCTTGACCCCGGCACAACTGCCCCGCGCCGAGTTCGTCGCCGCCTTTGCCGACATTTACGAGCACTCGCCCTGGGTCGCCGAACAGGCTTTTGACCTAGGCCTGGATGACAGCTTGAACACGGTCGACGGCCTGCACCAGCGCATGGCCGACCTGTTGCTGAGCGCCGACAAAGCCACCCAACTGGCGCTGATCAATGCTCACCCGGATTTAGCCGGTAAGGCCGCGGTACAGGGCGAACTGACTGACGCCAGCACCTCGGAGCAATCCGGTGCGGGCATCCACCAATGCACGAGCGACGAGTTTGCGCGCTTCACCGAGCTGAACGACGCCTACAAAGCCAAGTTCGCGTTTCCCTTCATCATGGCGGTTAAAGGCAGCAATCGGCACCAGATCCTGGCGGCCTTCGAGGAGCGTATGCACAACTCCGCCGAAGTCGAATTCAGCCGCGCCCTGGCCGAGATCAACAAAATCGCGCTGTTCCGGCTGCAAACCCTGTAGCCGCGAAATAGCCGCCCCCCTCTCCAGCCCCTAATTAAGGCAGTCCAATAATGAAAGCGTACGCCGCACCCTTCGAGAAGTTCGTCAACCTGGCCGATGCCCGTCTCGGCACCAAAGCCATTTCGGTCACCGACGACTGGTTCGCCGACGTCAACCGCCTGTTCCAGCCCACCCCTGCGGTGTGGAAAGAAGGCGTGTTCGATGACAACGGCAAATGGATGGATGGCTGGGAGTCGCGCCGCAAGCGCTTCGAAGGTTACGACAGTGCAGTGATCCGCCTCGGCGTGCCGGGCTCGATCAAGGGCGTGGACATCGACACCAGTTTCTTCACCGGCAACTTCCCGCCGTCGGCCTCCCTCGAAGCCTGCTTCGTGGTTGAAGGTGACCCGAGCGAGACGACCGAATGGACCGAAGTCCTGGGCGCCGTTGAGCTGCAAGGCAACAGCCACCACTATCACGTTATCGACAACGCCCAGGCCTTCACCCACCTGCGCTTCAACATCTACCCGGATGGCGGCGTGGCGCGCTTGCGCGTACATGGCGTGCCGTTTCGCGACTGGAGCAACGTCGGCGACAACGAGCAGCTCGACCTGGCCAGCGCCCTGAATGGCGGCCGCGCCCTCGCCTGCTCGGATGAGCACTTCGGCCGCATGAGCAACATCCTCAACCCGGGCCGTGGCATCAACATGGGCGACGGCTGGGAAACCGCGCGGCGCCGCACCCCAGGCAACGACTGGGTGATAGTCGCCCTCGGCCATCCGGGTGAGATCGAACGCATCGTGGTCGACACCCTGCATTTTAAAGGCAACTACCCGGACAGCTGCTCGATCCAGGCGGCCTTCGTCAAAGGCGGCACCGACAACCAGATCGAAACCCAGAGCCTGTTCTGGCGCGAACTGCTGCCTAACCAGAAGCTGCAAATGCACGCCGAACACGAGTTCAGCGAGCAGATCAAAGCCCTCGGCCCAATCACCCACATCCGCGTCAATGTGTTCCCGGATGGCGGTATCAGCCGGCTGCGCTTGTTCGGTAAGGTGGCCAAATAAAGGCGATATCCCCGTTAACGGTTGATGGCAAAACGTAGGGTGGGCTTCAGCCCACCAAGCTCCTTGTCGAGCAGCGGTGGGCTGAAGCCCACCCTACAGAATCGCCATATGACAAATAACGGCGACATAGCCAAAAGCCTCGTCGACCAATATCCACCCACGCACAAGTAGACCCACATGCGCACATTGCAGATAGAACCGCTGACCAAAGAAGCCTTTGCCCCTTTCGGTGACGTGATCGAAACCGACGGCAGCGCGCACTTTATGATCAACAACGGTTCCACCCGCCGCTATCACCAGCTGGCCACGGTACAAACCGCGGCCCCTGAGGATAAAGCCATCATCAGCATCTTCAGCGCCGAGGCGCTGCCAATGCCGTTGACCGTGCGCATGTTGGAGCGTCATCCGCTGGGCAGCCAGGCCTTTATTCCGCTGCTCGGCAACCCCTTTCTGATTGTGGTCGCGCCGGTTGGCGATGCCCCGCAGTCGGAATTAGTCCGAGTCTTCCGTAGTAACGGCAGGCAGGGCGTTAATTACCATCGCGGCGTCTGGCACCACCCGGTGCTGACGATCGAAAAGCGGGATGACTTCCTGGTGGTTGATCGCAGTGGTTCTGGCAACAACTGCGATGAGCATTTCTTTAACGAGGATGAACAGCTTCTCCTCACCCACCAATAAGAGAAGGCCTAAGCGTTGGGAATCCGACGCCAGGTGTAAGAGGTAATAACTGTGGAAGCACATCTGTTGGAATGGCTGAACCTGAGCATTCGCTGGGTTCATATGATCACCGGCGTGGCCTGGATTGGCGCCTCGTTCTATTTCGTCTGGTTGGAAAACAACCTGAACCGGGTCAACCCGCGCGATGGGTTGGCCGGCGACTTATGGGCGATCCACGGTGGCGGCATCTACCACCTGGAAAAATACAAACTGGCCCCACCCAGCATGCCGGACAACCTGCACTGGTTTAAATGGGAAGCCTATTTCACCTGGCTGTCGGGTGTGGCCCTGTTGATGGTGGTGTTCTACCTCAACCCGACCCTGTACCTGATCGCACCCGGCAGCAGCATGGCGCCCGCCCTAGCGATTGCCATCGGTATCGGCTCGCTGATCGCCGGCTACGTGGCCTATCACTTTCTCTGTGACTCGGCCCTGGGCAAACGTCCGGCCCTGCTCGGCGCGGTGCTGTTTATTCTGCTGATTGCTGCGGCCTATGGCTTCAGCACCATCTTCAGCGGCCGTGCGGCCTACCTGCATGTGGGCGCCATTATCGGCACCATCATGGTCGGCAACGTGTTCTTCACCATCATGCCGGCGCAACGCGCACTGGTTAAAGCCATCGAAGAAAACCGCACCCCAGATCCAGCCCTGCCGGCCAAAGGCTTGCTGCGTTCACGGCACAACAACTACTTCACCCTGCCGGTGCTGTTCATCATGATCAGCAACCACTTCCCGAGTACCTATGGCAGCCAATACAACTGGCTGATTCTGGCCGGGATTGCAGTGATGGCCGTATTGGTTCGTCACTACTTCAACACCCGCCACAACAGCAACCAGTTCGCCTGGACCATTCCGGTCGCCGCCCTGGGCATGATCTGCCTGGCCTTCGTCACCGGCCCAAGCAGCACGCCTGCGGCCGCAGTCGCGGTGGTCAGCTCGAATGCCGAAACCTTTAGCCAGGTGCACAAGGTCATCCAGGAGCGTTGCAGCACCTGCCATGCCGCCAAGCCGACCAGCCCAATGTTCAGCGCCGCCCCTGCCGGGGTGATGTTTGACACCGCCGAGCAAATCCGCCTGCTGGCCCCACGCATTCAAGCCCAGGCGGTGGCCACGCAAACCATGCCGCTGGGCAACCTTACGCAGATGACCCAAGCCGAACGCGACCTGATCGGTGCCTGGATCAGCCAAGGCGCCAAGCTCAACTAACGTCCTTTAGCTGCCTGCGCCAGGCTTGGTCACAACCCTAAGCCTGGCGCCGCTAAACCTATTCACCCACACCTGCTCTGCCCATAACAACAATTAAGGAGACACCCATGAAGCGTACTTTCCCACGCCTGCTAGTCGCTGGCGGTTTAGCCCTGAGCGGCTCCGCCATGGCCGGCGACCTGCTGCATTTTCAGGACAACAGCATCAGCTACCTGAACGGCAGCAACTTCAACCAGATGAACTTCGATGAAGAAGAGCAGCGCTCGCAAAGCACCTACACCTTCGAGCACGCCAGCGGCTGGAACTGGGGCGATATCTTTGCCTTCTATGACTACGTCGATGCCGACAACATCCAGTACAGCGGCAGCTTTGAGCAGGGCACCTTCGATGCCAGCGAGAAAAGCAATTTCTACTACATGGAAATCAACCCACGCGTCAGCGGCAGCTGGCTGACCGGCCAAAGCCTGGCGTTCGGCCCAGTCAAAGACGTGTTGGCAGCCTTCGTCTATGAAAAAGGCAATGGCGGCCCAGGCACCGAAAACTACCTGTACGGTGCCGGTCTGGACTGGGACGTACCCGGTTTCGCCTTTCTGTCGACCAACCTGTACCGGGTCAAAATCAACGACCACGTGTTCTTCACCGACACCAGCGGTCCCGGCTATGCCGAACAGCTGACCGTGGCCGGCGCCTACCCCTTCGCCGTTGGCAGCCAGGACTTTGTCATCGACGGTTATGTCGACTGGCGCAGCCCGTCCAAGGATGCCGGCACCCAGACCTCGCTGGGTTCCTCGATCCAGATCAAATGGGACGCTGGCAAACAACTGTTTGGCCAAGGCCGCACGCTCTACGTCGGCACCGAGCTGAACATGTGGCACAACAAATACGGCCTCAAGCCGGTCGACGGCTCTGGTGATGGCTTCGACCAGGCCGCCGTGCAGGCGCTGGTGAAGTACCACTTCTAAGCGCCTGGTCACGCTCTGCTGAGCTGACACTGTAGGAGGTGTGATTTGCACCCACAAAGGGGACTTCGGTCCCCTTTGTGCTGTCTGGGCAAAGACTAATCCGAGCAGGTTATTAAGCCAAACCTGCCAGCAAAAACACTGGATACCGTCTACTTAATTTTTTGTACACAATCTAATAATTATTTGTTGCACAAAATTAACAAACCCGACTACAGTGTTTGCGACCTGACTGCTCAGACAGTTTATGAGCAGCCAGTAAGCGGAGTGCCCTCACCGCGCTCCACTCAAGCCCACGACCGTCTAAAAACAAACTGGCAGGCTGACCCCCATGAGTGATTTTCCGCAGCAGCGCCGCCGTGCGCCCAGCAACCAACTGATCTACCAACTCGATGACCGTCCGGGATTTTTCCCCTCGATCTTCGCCGCCTTGCAACACGTGCTGGCCAGTTTCGTCGGCATCATCACCCCGACCCTGATCGTCGGCGGCGCCCTCGGCTTGCAGAGCGAAGTGCCCTACCTGATCAGCATGGCGCTGTTCGCCTCCGGCATTGGCACCTTTATCCAGGCCCGGCGTTTCGGCCCGGTGGGTTCCGGCCTGCTCTGTTTGCAGGGCACCAGCTTCGCCTTCCTCAGCGTGATTCTCAGCGCCGGCTTCCTGGTCAAGGCTAGAGGCGGTGGCACCGACGAGATTCTCGGCACCATCTTTGGCGTGTGCTTTTTTGCCGCCTTTGTCGAGGTGGCCTTCAGTCAGTTCATCGACAAACTGCGCAAGCTGATCTCCCCCGTGGTCACCGGCACCATCATCTGCCTGATGGGCCTGTCCCTGATCAAGGTGGCGGTTACCGACATGGCCGGCGGCTTCGGCGCCACCGATCTTGGCTCGGCAGAAAACCTCGGCCTGGCGTTTCTGGTGCTGGGCATCATCGTGGTGCTCAACCGCTTCAATGCACCGCTGGTGCGTTTGGGCGCGATCATCATCGGCCTGACCGTCGGCTACCTGGTGGCCATGTCGCTGGGCAAGGTGCAGCTACCGGACTTTGCCGCCCTGCCGCTGGTCAGCGTGCCGGTGCCGTTCAAATACGGTTTCGCCTTCGACTGGGTGGCCTTCGTACCGATTGCCATCATCTTCCTGGTCACGCCCCTGGAAGCCGCCGGCGACCTGACCGCCAACTCGATGATTTCCCACCAGCCGGTGCAAGGCCCGGTGTATATCCGCCGGATCAAATCCGGACTGCTGGCCGACGGCCTCAACTCGGTGATCGCCGCCACCCTCAACAGCATGCCGATGGTCACCTTCGCCCAGAACAACGGAGTGATCCAACTGACCGGCGTCGCCAGTCGCCATGTGGCCCTGTATATCGCCGCCATCATGGTGCTGCTCGGCCTGTTTCCGGTGATCGGCGCCGTACTGCTGGGCATGCCCAAGCCGGTACTGGGCGGCGCCACCATCATCATGTTCGGCACCGTCGCCGTGGCCGGCATCAAGATCCTCGCCGAGGCCGGTTTGCACCGCCGTAACATGCTGATCGTGGCCATCTCGCTGGGCCTGGGGATTGGCGTGGCAGTGGTGCCTGAGGTGCTGCTGTCGCTGCCAAAATCCCTGCACCTGATCTTCGAGTCCTCGATCACAGTCGGCGCTTTGAGCGCTATCTTGCTGAATATCTTCCTGCCGGAAGACCCCAGCGCCGAAGAGGAAGAGGATTACGACTTCGACCCCGAAGCAGCCATGACCACAGTGCGGCAAACCATCGAGCAAGCCCAAGCCAGCACCCTTGGCCTGGCCGATTGCACTCCCGGTTGCGAACCCGCCAGCCCGCTGCACAGCAAAGCCCCGGCCACCAGCTAAAAAGCTGCGGCAAACAGACTAAAGGCGCCCAAGGGCGCCTTTATTTTTGCAATCAAATCACGCCATTAGCGGATGCGCCTGACGGTGGTTAAATCAAGGCTATGTCCTGATTATGTGCGGCGCAGGTTACCGCTTTTGTAGGAGGGGCTTTAGCCCCGATGGCGGTGCGCTGGTCGCGGCTAAAGTCCCTCCTACGAGGTGTATGGCGCTCCACGCAGAACGGGCACATGGCCTAAATCAAGAGCTGCGAACTGCCGCTGGATTTGTCCATATACATCGCCTCATCGGCATGTTTGAGCAACTGCGCGATGCCATCACCATGCTCGGGGTAGTGGGCAATGCCGATGCTCGGCAGTATGTGCAAGTTGCGCCCCTCAAGATCCATGGGCTGGCTCAGGGCGGCGCGGATTTTCCTGGAGACCAGCACGGCCGTTTCCGGCTGCTTGATAGTTTCCAGCAGCACGACGAACTCGTCGCCGCCAATCCGGGCCACGGTATCGCCCTCGCGCACCACCTGTTTCAGCCGGCGGGCCACTTCCTGCAGCAGCAGGTCACCGACCGCGTGGCCGAAGGAGTCGTTGACCTGCTTGAACTTGTTCAAGTCCAGAAAGATCACGCAAACCCGTCCGCCACTGTGCTTGACCCTGGCCAGCGCGACAGTCAAACGATCATGCAAGAAGGTCCGGTTGGGCAAACCGGTCAACTCGTCGTTTTGCGCCATATGCTGCAAGCGGGCATACAAGCGTTTGCGCTCGATGGCCGTGACCACCTGAGTAGAGACAAACTGCAGCAGTTCCAGGTGTTTCTCGGTGTAGCTGACACTGCCCGCGTGGCTCTTTAACACCAGCGCGCCGATAGTGCCCTGGCTGGAATAAAGCGGCACCCCCAGCCAGCAAAAGGCACTGACATCGACCGTCATGGGTAACGTGGCCAACACGCTGTGCAGCGTCTCGGGAGTCAGCAGCAGCGGCTGCCCACTGCGCACCACCGCCTGGCAGATGCTGGTTGAGGGCTCCAGCGCGCTCGAGGCTTGGTCCTGCTCTTCGACGTGATAGGGAAAGTTCAGCTGATCGCTTTGGGCATCGTACAGCGCCACGCAAAAACCCAGCGCCGGCAACAGCGTGCCAATAATCTGATGGATTTGTTGAAACAGGGCGACCAGATCTTTGGCCGCATGGGCCGCCTCGGAGATCGAGTAAATCGCGGTTTGCAGCGCTTGCGCCTGTTTCAGTTCACTGATGTCGCGCGCCACGCCGATACGCAGCTGATCGGTCTCCGACCAGCACGCCGACCACATGATGTGCACCTCGCGACCGTCTTTGCGCCGGTAACGGTTCTCAAAATGCAGTTTTGGCTGCCCGGACATCACCTCATTGGCCGCCGCCAGCGTTCTGGCCACATCCTCGGCGACCACCATCTCGATCATGGCCTTGCCGCGCATTTCCTCCGGCGTGTAGCCGAAAATACGCTCGCAGGCGGCGCTGACAAACACGAAGCGGCCATTGGTATCCACCACGCAGACCGCGTCCAGTAGCAGATCGATGACACTCGCCAATGGTGTTGGGCTTGGTTTTTTCATAAGCGACTACACATACGCGACTACAAAGGCTGATCAAGACAGCGAATTTACGACTCAGTACCAACGCTAGCATGCCCGCGCGGCAGACCGTTGCGATTGTTCGCTGCGAATAATAGCTAAAGACCTCGATATCGGCATGCTGCATGGGCACATGCTTAGACACATTCTAGGCCCCTTAAAAACAACAAAGGCCTACCCGAAGGTAAGCCTTTGTTTTGTATGTTTACAGATCAATCAAGAAAACCTCATTCGCCAAGCGCAACCTGCCGAATCGGTAAATCAACCCGAAATGTGCTGCCTACTCCCACTTCGCTGTGGACCGAGATGTTGCCACCATGCTTTTGCACTATGCCGTATGAAAGGGACAATCCAAGCCCCGTCCCCTTGCCAACAGGCTTAGTGGTGAAAAAGGGATCGAAAATACATGGCAATGTTTCTGCCGAGATGCCTGAGCCCGTATCCGCCACCTCCATCCAGACATTCTCACCATCGTCATCGACACCGGTGCGGATGATGATCTTGCCGCGCTCAGGCCCAATAGCCTGCGCGGCGTTAACCACCAGATTCATAAACACTTGATTGATTTGCGAGGGCCAGCATTCGATGTCCGGAAGCTCGCCGTACTCCTTGATGACGTCGGCCTTGTATTTGAGCTCGCTGGCAACGATGTTCAGGGTCGAATCAATACCCTGTTGCAAGTTGGCCCATTGCAACTCCTGCGCTGAGTCGACCCGAGAAAAATCCCTCAAGTCCTGAACGATCTGGCGCACCCGGGTGAGCCCCTCCTTGGATTCGCGCATGAGCAGCGGGATGTCCGCTTTCAGATAATCCAGCTCTACACGTTCGCGCAAGCTTTTCAATTTGGCCACTACATCCGCCGAGCCCATGCTCTGTTCCACGTCCTCATAGGCAAGCAGCACTTCCAATAGCTTGGCGAAATTCCCCTCTAACACGCCAAAGTTGGTGGATACAAAGCCGATCGGATTATTGATTTCATGCGCGACGCCCGCTGCCAGTTGACCAATCGAGGCGAGCTTCTCGGCTTGTAGCAATTGGCTCTCCAACTGCTTGCGCTCGACCACTTCCACTTGCAGCGCTGCGCTGGTTCGCCGGATCTCAACCGTTCGTTGCTGAACCTCCTGCTCCAGCTCGCTCATCTGTAATGCCGCCAGCCGCGTCATATCCCACTTGGCCGTCAGCGTATTGGCCAGTTGGCAGACCTCGATATTGTCGAACGGTTTTTTCAGGATCAGCAGCCGATCGCGCCCGTCGAGTCGCTCCAAAACCTCTTCCCAGGAATAGTCGGAATACGCGGTGCAGACGACGATCTGCAGCAGTGGATCTTCCTGCCAGAGCCGTTCAATCGTCTCGACGCCATCCCATCCCTGCGGCATGCGCATGTCGACGAATGCCAACGCGTAGGGCCGATTGGCCTTGAGGGACTCGCAGACCTTGGCCAAACCTTCCTGCCCTTGATAGGCCGAATCGAGTTCGAAGGGCGTGGCGCTGGCCTTGACCTTCGCGTCGAACAGGACCGCCTCCACTGCATCCAAATCGGACTCTGCCGAGGTATCCGGCAGCAGGATCTTACGGAAGTCCTGATGAATGGAGGGCGTATCGTCTATCAGCAATATCCGCCGATTCTTCAGGCTGCTGTTCATAGGCCACCTCCCGGTGATTTGAGCGGTACTTCAAGGGCGAAAATTGTCCCTTTACCCGGTCCGTCGCTATGGGCGGTCAGGCTGCCCTCCATCTCCATCGCAGCCAAAGCGCAGCCGTACTGCTTGAACTTCAGGTAACCGGCTTTCTCGTCGGCGGAGATGGCGTTCGAGTCGCCGCCAAGATACTGGTCGAAACGCGAATTCGGTGTGATCAGCGTGCGCTCGAAAGTCGCGATCGCGTTCTGGATGTTCGCCTGCGTGACAGCATCCGGGTAGGCAGCAGCAAACGCGGCCTGGTATTTGCTGTCCTGCGACACCTTGGCCACCACATCCGCCCACGCCGATCCCATCTCGACGGAGTTCTGGATAACTGCGTCAATCTGCGCTTCCAGTGAGTCCGCGCGACCGTTCCAGAATTGCTTAAAGTTGAGTGCGGCATTGAATACGGTCGGTGCGTTGACGCCGGTCAGTGTGCCGCTGAACCCCACCGAATGGTCGCGGCTGTCGGCGCCGCCGTTCTTCAGGTCGTGACAGCTCACGCAAGACACGCTGTTATTGGCGGAGAGGCGCACATCGTGAAACAACTGGCGACCAAGCTCAGCCCGCCCAGGATCCTGTGTCGGTTGCGTGGGGATCGGTTTGATCGGCTCATCGAGCGGGACAGCGCTTATCTGGCAGGGCAGCCCGAGCAGGATGGCGATGGTGAGTGTCAGTTTCCGGGAAAGCATCTGGATTCTTCCTTGCTAGCAATCAACCGTAAAAAGCGCGCCCGCCTATAGCGCTTGGTCCTTACGACGTGCACCGGCGCCGCTGCTCACGCCCCAGCATGGTAATAACCTGGGCGCCGTTTCGCCGCGCAAATCAGCTGCATGTCCGGTTCACCGACACCGCCGTGATCTACGCCATTGCGCCAGCCAATAATGCTTCAAACTCATCGGCAGCTACTCCCTGGCTAAAGTAAAAACCTTGGCCTTCCTCGCAGTGATGCGCGCGCAAGAAGGCCAGTTGCTCCTGGGTTTCAATACCCTCGGCAATCACCTTGAGGTTGAGGCTTCTGCCCATGCTGATGATGGCGCTGACCAGGGCCGCATCGTGGGCATCGATACTGATGTCGCGGACAAACGACTGGTCGATTTTCAGCACATCGATCGGGAATCGCCGCAGGTAGCTCAGGCTGGAATAGCCAGTACCGAAGTCATCGATGCTCAGGCGCACACCCATGTCTTTGAGTTCGCGCAGCACCGAGCCGGTCGACTCGATATCGGCCATGAACACGCCTTCGGTGATTTCCAGTTCGAGATAGTGCGGCGCCAACCGGGTTTCCTTCAGCGCCGCACTAATGCCTTCCAGGAAGTCCTTCTGCCGGAACTCAATGGCGGAAATGTTGACCGACATGGTTATCGGCGGCAATTTGGCATCCTGCCAAGCACGAGCCTGCCGACAGGCTTCACGCAGCACCCACTTGCTGATCGGCACGATCAGACCACTGTCTTCCGCGATGGGGATGAACTGCCCGGGAGAGGTAAACCCACGCTGCGGATGCCGCCAGCGAATCAGCGCTTCGCAGCCGACAATCTGCCCGGACTCGAGATTCAGTTTCGGCTGGTAATGCAGGACAAACTCCTGCCGCTGCAGAGCATGACGCAACCCATCGATGATTAATTGCTGCTCGTGGGCACGCTGGTTCATGTCGGCGATAAAAAAGCGAAAATCATCACGGCCACTTTCTTTGGCATGGTGCATCGCGTCTTCGGCTTTCTTGATCAAACTCAACGCATCCTCACCGTCAGCCGGATAACTGCTGACTCCCAGGCTCGCGGTCACGCTAAGGTCATGCCCCGCGACCCAGCGCGGGGTTCTGAGTGCGGTCAGCAGCTTTTCCGCAATACCGACGGTTTGTTGCGGATGCGACACATCGCTGAGCAGCAGCACGAACTCATCCGAGCCATAGCGAAACACCGAGTCCGATTGGCGCACGGTCGCCACCAGGCATTCGGCAACCGACTTGAGCAATTCATCGCCAATCGGGTGTCCCAGCGCATGGTTGATCCGTTTGAAACGATCGAGCCCGAGGAATATTACGGCCAGCTGTTTGCGGTGCCGGCAAGCCACGGAGATCGCCTGTGTCAGTCGATCATCCAGCAGTGCGGCATTGGGCAACTCCGTGAGCGCGTCGTACTGCAGCAAGCGGGACATTTTCAGCAATTCAAGCGCTCTTGCCTTGACGGTTTTCTCCAGGCTGTCCATTTTCACGGCCGCGTCTTGGGTCATCTGCCACTTGACGGTTAGCGCGCTGGCCATTTGGCGGATTTCAATGTTATCGAACGGTTTCTTCAGGATCAGCAGCCGGTCACCCAACTCCAGGCGCTCGGTCATCTCTTCCAGGGAGTAATCAGAATAGGCGGTGCACAGGGCCACTTGCAGCAAGGGATCGACTCGCCAGAGCCGCTCTATGGTCTCGACCCCGTCCCATCCGGGCGGCATGCGCATGTCGATGAAGGCCATGGCATAGGGTCTGTTCTCCAGCAACGCCTGCTTGACCATGCTCAGGGCTTCCTCGCCCTGATAGGCGGAGTCCAGCTCGAAGGCTTGGTGTACAGTCGGGATCGCGCCGAACAGGCTCGCCTCGGACGCGGCCAGTGCGGCTTCGCTGTCGGAATTCGCGCCGAGAATCTTGCGGAAATCCTGATGAATCGATGGAGTGTCGTCGATCACCAAAATGCGGCGGTTGCCGATGTTAACTGAGCCATTCATACGAGAACCTCCTAGGGTGGAGTCAGCGGCAGCTCGAGGGTGAAGGTCGCACCAAGGCCGACGCCATCGCTCTGTGCCTGCAGCGACCCACCCAATTCCTTCGCAGCCAGTGCGCCGCTGTGCAGGCCGAAGCCGTGCCCGCCCTTGCGGGTGGTGAAACCATGATTGAAGATCTGGAGCAGGTTCTGCGCTGGAATCCCGACTCCGTTGTCAGTGACCGAAAACCTGACTCGACCATCGACGCTGGCCAGGCCCATCGTCAAACGCTTGTCAGTGCGCCCAGACTCGTCGCAGGCGTGCTTGGCGTTGCTGACCAAGTTCACCAGGATCTGCAACACCTTGTGCTTGTCGAGCATGGTCAGGGGAACCGCGTCGATGTCGCGAATGACCTCCACGCCATGACGGCTCAAAGCGCTCAGATTCATGCGCAGGCTGTCTTCCAGCAACTCTCTGACATCGACGCACTCTTCGACGCCGTACGCGGTGGCGAAGGTTTGTTGCATCGCCACTATCTCCTTGATGTGGTCGATGTTCTGGCGCAGGAAGTTCAGTTCCTTGAGGTTCTCGTCCTGATCCGCCTGCAGGTGTTCGGCGAGTTGCAGCAGATAGTTCGGCAGCAGCTTGCCGCGGGGATCGCTACCGAGATAGGCGCCCAGATCGAGTTCATGTTCTTGCAGCAGGGCGACGGCCCTGGCCAAACCCGAGACCTTGGACTTGCCGATGCTGTCCGTCACCAGCGTGGCGGAGACGTTGACACTGTTGAGCACGTTGCCGACGTTATGCAGCACCCCGGTGGCCACTTCCGCCATGCCCGCCTTGCGTGAAGCCTCAAGCAACTGTTTATGCGCTTGTTCCAGTTGCTCGGTGCGCTCTTTGACGCGCTTCTCCAAATCGTCGTGGGCAATCTGTAGCGCGCCTTCTGCCTTTTCCAACGCGGCGAAGTTAGCCGCCTGCTCGGAACGCCAGCGGTGCAACTTGCCCCAGACCAATAGCCAGGTGACGAATAAAAACAGGATGGAAAGTAGTGCCGCACCGACGAAAAAAATGGCTTGGTTACGCTTATCCTGCTGGCTCGCGGCGAGGTCTTGCTGGATCTGCTGCACCAGTCTGACAATGCCCTCGGCATAGATTTTCTTCTGCGACTCATAGGCCTTGCCAAACAATATGGGCTTCGCTTGATCGGGCTGTCCGGCGCGGACCAGCGAGAAGGCTTGATTCTCCATATCGACTAACTTCAAATTGGCGGCGTCCGTCTGCTTGGTCGCCTCGGCGCTTTCGGACAGGGTCGTCAGTTGCAGCGTTTCCTTGATAATGGCATCCAGTTGGGGCTCGAACTGGCGGTAACGCCGCTCCCACTGCAAGTCGCCGGTGGTGGCCGCCATGCGGGCGGACATGGTTAACACTTCGTCCAGATGGACGATGCGGCCGCTCAGCTCCTGGAGGCGCAAATCGCGCAGTTGCACCGTTGTAACATTGCGCAACGAATCGAACGCAAAGCCCAGCATGGCGAGCAATACCAGCACCGCGAGCAGCAAACCACCGGCCAGCCAACTGAGCGGGAACGGAGCCCCTGTGTCGGTTACCAGGCTGCTGATATTCGCTGCACCGAGAGTTTCTTGCGAACCCCCGACGGCAGACGGCAATGCCTGGAGGTTGCTTCCTTTCTTGGTGAGCAGGTGCATGTTGGCTTCCCTTCCGGCGGGCATGATGCTTGGTTGGCCAAGGAAACACCCTCGCGTAAACCTTCGCATTAGGTGTGACACGAACCGCAAGAGCCGTTTCGCTTCCAAAGTGCCGATCTGAAGTTCTTCTCCAGTGTAGACCTTGCACTTGAGCTTGCTTTCGGGCGAAATCCATTGCCGCTTTTGCTCAACGATTAAGACATTAGCTAGCTGCTCGCAAGGCATGCGTAGCATTTACAGCGATGCCGACGCCGCATCATTGGCCCCACCTGGTGATCAATCAGCAGCAGGGCGGCATTGTTGGCACTGCATTTTTCGTAACTCATGGTGATTCTCCTGGCACTAAGCTTGGGGCGTTGGCACCCCAGATTTTGGATTGGTTTGATCACTTAACGAGCTTGCAGCGCGCCGAACGCACCGCGCTGGTAGGCGTCAACGGCCTCGGCCAGCGCTTGTGCAGAGGCCAGTGCCAGCGAGCCCTGCCAATACACCGCTTGATTGAGCGGGACACCAGAAAACAGCACCAGCTTGGCGCTGCCCTGGGTCGCGCGCAAAGTGACGGTGCGATCCTCGCGCTGCGGCAGATTCACTGGCAGCGTCGGCTCGGCGAGGTTGAACAGCCGGCCATCGACCAGCACTTCACCGTCAATCGGCATCACGAACGCCACATGGCCATCCGCTATTGGGATGCTCACTTGCGCCCCGTCCTCGATGGAGATGTCCAGCACACACACCTCGCTGGGCACCGACAACGGCGAAGCGACTTCGGCGAAACGGCCCAGCGGCACTCGTACTTTGACTCCTGGCAAATGCACCACGGGCACGTCCTGCGCTGCGAGGCTCAGTGCAAAGGGCGCGGCCGCTTGTCGGTCCACTGGCAGGTTGATAAACATTTGCAGCATGTGCACCGTCTTGCCCGGCTCGGCAGGCACCTCCTCATGCACCACGCCGCTACCCGCCGCCGTCCAATGCAGCCCGCCCGGTTGAATCAGGTTGCGGTTGCCCAACGAGTCGCGGTTATCGATCCCGGTCTCGGAATCCAGAAACAGATAGGACACCGCGGAAAAACCCGCATGGGGGTGTGGTGCAAAGGTGGGCCCACTGGTCCAGGCATGATCGACCCCGAGGAAGGGATCGATCGGCTTGGCGAACTGATCGCCTCGCAGGGTGAAGGCCCGGAACTGGCTGCCGAGATTCATCCGCTGCAGTCGTGCAATGGTCGTCATGGCAGTGTCCTCAGGCGCTTTGTGCCGGGTGCATGGCCGGGTAATCGATATAGCCCTCGGCGCCCGGTGTGTAGAAAGTGTCCTTGTTCGGCAGGTTAAGCTCGGCCCCTGCGCGAAAACGCTCGGGCAGATCGGGGTTGGCCAGAAATGCGCTGCCAAACACGGCCGCATCGGCGCGGCCATCGGCGATCAGGGCTGCGGCGGAGCGCTGATCGAGCCCGCCACCGACCAGGTAGCTGCCGTCGAACAGCGGCCGCAGCAAGGCGTGGTAATCGATGCTGGCGCCGAACAAGGCAACGTGCAGATAAGCGAGATTGAGCCCGCGCAGTTGCTCGACCAGGTAGCTGTAGGTTTCCTGCGGGTTGGCATCGCTGATGTCGTTGAAGTTCATTTCGGGTGAGATCTTGATCCCCACGCGGTCGCTGCCAATCTCACTGGCCATGGCGGCAAGCACGTCGAGGACGAAGCGCGCACGGTTCTGCACCGAGCCACCGTATTGGTCGGTGCGCTGGTTGCTGCCGGTCGAGAGGAATTGCTCCGGCAGATAGCCGGATGCCGCGTGCAGCTCGACTCCATCGAAGCCGGCCTCGATGGCCAGCCGGGCCGCCTGCCGGTAGCCCGCGATCACCGCGGCAATCTCAGTCAGGCTCAGCGCCTGCGGGGTCACGAAATCCTGCAGGCCAGTGGCCGTCCAGGTCTGGCCGGCGGCTTTGATCGCAGAGGGCCCTTGCGGTTGGGCGCCATCGGCCAACAGCGAGGGGTGGGAAACCCGGCCGCAGTGCATCAGCTGTATAAAGATCCGCCCGCCGCGGGCATGTACGGCCTCGGCGACCATCCTCCAGGCAGCCACCTGCTCGGCGGTTTCGATACCTGGAGTGCGTACATAGCCCTTGCCCTGCGCCACGGGGAACACGCCTTCGCTGATGATCAACCCGGCACTGGCCCGCTGCGCGTAGTAAGTCGGCACCAGCTCGCTCGGCACCCCGGCATCATCGGCGCGCGAGCGAGTCATCGGGGCCATGACCATGCGGTTGGACAGGTTGTAGCGGCCGATCTGGACGTGAGAGAAAAGCGAATTCATTGGGGGGTTCCTCAGTGGTGATGTGGCTATCATTGACCAAACCGAATGCGGGATAAATCCGGCTAAATTGAAATGACTGATCCACTGATGGAGCAATGCACGTGGTGTTTCTCAATGACATGGCCCTGTTCGTCGAGGTCGCGAAGGTGCGCAGTTTCCGCCGAGCGGCGCAGGCGCTGGGGATGCCCAACTCGACGCTGTCGCGCCGCATCAGTGGCCTGGAGAAGGCAATTGGCTTAAGGCTGCTGCACCGCACCACGCGCAAGATCGAGCTGACCGAAGCGGGTCAGCTGTACTTTGAACGCTGCAAGCGCATCGTCGAGGAAGCCCGACTGGCCCATGAGCAGCTGGGGGAAATGCTCGCCAGACCCAGTGGCGTGCTGCGGGCCTCACTGCCAGTGGACTTCGCCACCCTCTACCTGGCGCCGCTGATTGCAGAGTTTGCCCGGCTTTATCCCGGTATCAGCTTCGAGTTCGACCTGACCCCGCGCCAGGTCGATCTGGTGAGCGAGCCGGTGGATGTGGTCATTCGCATGGGCGAGCCGGCGAGTTCGAACCTGATCGCCCGTAAGCTCGCCAGTTTGCGCCGCGGCCTCTATGCCTCGCCTCGCTATCTGGAACTGTCCGGTGAGCCTGTGCATCCCGCGGACCTGGCCAACCACGAATGCCTGCGCCAGCGCGGGCCCGGCACCGATCGCTGGACGCTGTCCAGCGCTGAAGGGGCTGTCGAGGTGGCGGTGGGTGGGCGGTTCGAACTCAACAGTGTCGGCATGCTGCGCCGTCTGGCGACGCTGGATCTGGGCATCGCCTTACTCGCGGAAGGCATCGCGGCACCGGACCTGGCCAATGGCACGCTGCGCAGAGTCTTGCCACAGTGGCAGGCCTCGCCCATCGCGGTGTATGCCCTCACCGAGACCCGCCTGCTGCCGGCCAAGACCCAGCGCTTTATCGAGTTCCTGCGTGAACAACTCGACAAGGCATAACGAGAGCAGCTTAGAAAGCTGCTTGGGAAACCCGTGCTAGTTCGGGCACGAAGCACATTGGCGGCTGATTCGCCGGCGCTCAAGAGCGCTGAGGGGGGCATTTGGCCGATTTCAGCCTGTTACGTTGGCAGTTGTCGGCCCAGGCTGTGTAAAAACGCAGGCTCCGTTTTGAAGTCTGCGTTGCTACTTAAAATCTGTCGGTGCTTGGTTAGTCAGCAGACCTGAAATTTGCGTAGGAGCGCGTTTTTTGCTCCGATTCAGACCATAAAACCTGCTCGAAAACGTTTTTACACAGCCTCGGCCCAAAGCGGACTTGTAGTTCTAGCATGTAACCCGCCCCAAGCTACTCAATTACGGCTTCGGCTGATACTTCTCAATGTATTGCCTGGCAAGCGCCTGACCTTGTTCTAGCTGGCTTTGGGTTAGTTCCATGGCAGCAATATCTCGGTTTTTGCCTGCGTCTGCGTTTCCGCTGACAACAGCAGCTGAAAACCATGCATAAGCTTCCTTATCGTCCTGAGGAACGCCTTGGCCTTTGCCGTACATCATCCCGAGATTGTATTGCGCGTCAGCAAAGCCCTGCTCAGCGGCTTTGCGGTACCACTTAACCGCTGCGTTATAGTCCTGAGGCACGCCTTGGCCGTTGTCGTACAACCACCCGAGCGCGCCTTGGCCGGTTTCGTACATCACCCCGAGATTGTATTGCCCGGAGGCATCGCCCTGTTCTGCGGCTTTGCGGTACCACTTAACCGCTGCGTTATCGTCCCCAGGCACGCCTTGGCCATTATCGTACATCCACCCGAGATTGGATTGCGCGGCGGCATAACCCTGCTCAGCGGCTTTGCTCAACCACTTAACCGCATCCTTATCGTCCTGAGGCACGTCTTGGCCGGAGTGGTACAACACTCCGAGATTGAACTGCGCAGTGGCATAGCCCTGCTCAGCGGCTTTGCGGTACCACTTAACCGCTTCCTTACCGTCCTGAGAAACGCCCTGACCATTGAAGTACATCTGCGCGAGACGATATTGCGCTTCGGCATCGCCCTGCTCAGCGGCTTTACGGTACCACTTAACTGCTGCCACTTCGTCCTGAGGAATGCCTTGGCCGGTTTCGTACATCCCCCCGAGGTTGAGCTGCGCGTTGGCATAGCCCTGCTCAGCGGCATTGAACTGCGCAGCGGTATAACTGTCCAGAGGCACGTCTTGGCCGTTGTCGTACATCACCCCGCGATTGAGCTGCGCGGTGGCATAGCCTTGCTCAGCGGCATTAAACTGCGCAGCGGCATAACTGTCCTGAGGCATGTCTTGGTCGTTGTCGTACATCCCCCCGAGATTGAGCTGCGCGGCAGCATCACCCTGCTCAGCGGCTTGGCGGTACCACTCAACCGCAGCCTTATCGTCCTGAAGCACGCCTTGGCCGTGGGCGTACATCACCCCGAGATTGTATTGCGCGTCGGCTAAGCCCTGCTCAGCGGCTTTGCGGTACCACTTAACCGCTTCCTTAGCGTCCTGAGGAACGCCTTGGCCGTGGGCGTACATCCTCCCGAGATTGGATTGCGCGGCAGCATCGCCCTGCTCAGCGGCTTTGCGGTACCACTTAACCGCTTCCTTAGCGTCCTGAAGCACGCCTTGGCCGTGGGCGTACATCCCCCCGAGATTGGATTGCGCGGCGGCTAAGCCCTGCTCAGCGGCTTTGCGGTACCACTTAACCGCTTCCTTAGCGTCCTGAGGAATGCCTTGGCCGTTGCCGTACATCATCCCGAGATTGGATTGCGCGTCGGCTAAGCCCTGCTCAGCGGCTTTGCGGTACCACTTAACCGCTTCCTTAGCGTCCTGAGGAACGCCCTCACCACTGGCATACATCACCCCGAGATTGTGTTGCGCGGTGGCATAGCCCTGCTCAGCGGCTTTGCGGTACCACTTAACCGCTTCCTTAGCGTCCTGAGGCACGTCTTGGCCGGAGTGGTACAACACTCCGAGAGTGAACTGCGCAGTGGCTAAGCCCTG
>C687J26845_10000517_pt1 | contig 25515 bp, 23 predicted proteins | sample RifCSPlowO2_12_FD_26845 | JGI IMG/M metagenome (IMG submission 26845)
GCCGAGCCGCAGCGCGGGCATTACATTGCCGCCTTGAAGTGGCGGGCGTAGCGCGGGCAGAGTTCATCGCGCTTGAGCAGGATAAACACGTCGGCCACCTGGAAGTCCTTATCCCAGCACGGCTCACCGCAAATCTTCGCGCCCAGGCGCATATAGGCCTTAAGCAGCGGCGGCAGTTCGGCGATCACGTTGCTGGGTAAATCCAGGCTTGGCAGCGGGTGTTTCGGTTCGGCGCGCAGGTGTTCCTGGCACAGATAACGCTCGCGCAGGCGCTGCATAATTGCCTGGGCTTGCACGCCGCCGTCCTGCATGGGGATGCTGGCGCAACCCATCAGGTAGCGATAAGCGCCTTCATTCAAGACCTCGGCCAACTCGCCCCAGAGCACGGCGATGGTGCCGCCGTTGCGGTAGGCCGGGTCGACGCAGGTGCGACCGATTTCCAGTATCGGCCCTTGCAACTTGGCCAGGCCGTGCAGGCTGAATTCTTCTTCACTGTAAAAACTGCCCAGGGTCGCGGCGGCCTGATGGTCGAGCAGCCGGGTGGTGGCGACCAGCCGTCCGCTGTTTAAATCCCGCACGCCGATGTGCGCACAGTGTGGGTCGTAGTCGTCCATGTCCAGGCCCAGTTCGGCGCCTTTAAGCTTGGCGGCAAACTCGCGGCTGAACACCTGATAGCGCAGCGCTTGTGCCTCGCGCAAAGCGCTGGCGCCGATTAACCGTTCGGCGTGCAAGCGACGCTCCGTGCTGGCAACGCGGGTGAGGGCGATGGTGCTCATTGTGTAGCCTCCATGAAGCAGCCGGATTGGGTTGCGGTCTGTAGACTTCTTGAGAACCTGTGCAATCTCTGCTGCGCTTGGGCATGCTGCGTTGAACCGCGGCTCGGACTGCTCATTTACCCTGCGTAAATTGCGCGTCCTCACCGCTGTTCGCCTTGCTTGCCCTGCGCTCGCGACGACTTTGAACAGGTTCTACTGCCAGCTCAGACTAAGTAGCCCCGGTGTCATTGCCGTGACGGAGCGGTGATGCTTGTATGACAGCCCTTATTGGGTTTTTAGGAGTTTTTGATGCCTTGGCAATCGCTACTTGAACGCGCCGAACGCTTGCCGGCGCAGCCGCTAGAGGACTGGTTTGCCGCTGTGCACTTGCGCTTGGGCGAGGTTGCCCCGCTGCACTTGGCGCTGCTCGGCGGGCGTTTGGCGGCGACCCCGGGGCTGGCGTTTTTGGCCGGTTATCAAGCGGCGTTGCGGGTGCTCTGGCCCTCGGCGCCGGCCGGGTTGGGCGCCCTGTGCGTGACCGAGAACAAGAGCACTCGACCGGCCGATATGCACACTCGCCTGAGCGGGCTGGCGCTAACTGGCCGCAAAGATTTTGTCACCGCCGCCGAAGCGGCCGACTGGTTGTTGGTGGCGGCCCGTGATGAGGCAGCCGGGGCACCCGTGCATTTGTCGTTGGCGGTGGTCTATCGCGGCGCGCCGGGGGTGCGCATCGAGCCGTTGCCGAGCTTGCCGCTGATGCCGGACATCGGCCACGCCCGTTTGCACCTGGAGCAAGCCAGTTGCGAGCTGCTGGCCGGTGATGGTTGGGACGCTTACGTCAAACCGTTTCGCAGCATCGAAGACCTGCATGTGCTGGCCGCCATCGGTGCCTGGCTGTACGGCGTCGGGCAGGACAGCGCCTGGCCGCAGAGTTTGCAGCTGCGTTTGTTGGCCTTGCTGGCCGGCTGCGCCGAACTCACTCGGCAATGCCCGAACGCGGCCACCAGTCATCTGCTATTGGCCGCCTTGTTTACCCAGTTTGCTGCTTTGCGCCCCGAGGTGGATGCCGCCATGGCCGCCGGCCCACCGGCCTGGGCACAGCTGTGGCAGCGCGATCAGAACCTGCTGAACATCGCCGCCAGCGCGCGGGCCAAGCGGCTTGAAAAGGCCTTGCTGATCTTAGGGATGACTGACCAATAGCGCCACCTGACTGGCGCGTTCGGCCCTTCAATCGGTCACTTGGCGCGTGCTAGGGTGCAGCCTCAAATAACACCAGAGGCGGTCTTATGCCCACTGCAGTTTTTCGTCGCCTGTGTCTGGCGACTGGCCTGTGCGCCGTTGCCACGCTGGCGAGCGCCGAAACCTGGCCGAGTGCCGATTGGGCCACGGCCATAGCTCCCGCGAGTCCAGCCGTTGCGGCGCTGGAGGCCTATGCCTTTGCGCCGCGCGATGATGAGAGTCGTAAAGGCGTGCGTACCGATGCGCTGCTGGTGATTCGTGACGGCCAGGTCATCTATGAACGCTACGCCGGCCCGACCACTGCTCGCACCCCGCACCTGGCCTGGTCGATGAGCAAAAGCTTGCTGGCTGCGATCCTGGGCGTCGCTTATGGCGAGGGGCGCTTCAAGCTCAGCGATAGCGTGGCGCAGTATTACCCGGCGTTTGCCGCGCACCCGCAAATCAAGCTCGGCCATCTGTTCAACTGGGCCTCGGGCCTGGACTGGCAGGAGGACTACGAACTGGCGCCGCTGAAATCCTCGGTGGTGGCCATGCTCTACACCCGTGGCCGCAGCGATATGCCGGCGTTTGTCGCCAGCCATCAGGGTGAAGCGGCGCCGGGCACGCGGTTTCGCTATTCCAGTGGCGACACTAATGTGTTGTCGGCGGCGCTGCACGGCATGCTCGGCGACGCGGCTTATGCGAATTATCCGTGGACGGCTTTGTTTGAACCCTTGGGGATCAGTTCGGCAACCTGGGAAACCGACGCCAGCGGTAATTTCGTCGCCTCCTCCTACGCCTACCTGACCGCCCGCGACCTGGCCCGCGTCGGCCTGTTGATGCAGCGTGACGGTCGCTGGGGCGAGCGTCAGTTGCTGCCCAAGGCCTGGGTTGAATTTAATCGAAATCCGTTCGCCGCTTACCAGCCGATTGCCGGTGAGGCGGTGCCGGGCGGCCAGTGGTGGCTGAACCTGCCGGTGGCAGGCGCCGCCAAACCTTGGCCTGATGCACCAGCGGAAACCTTTGCCGCCCTCGGCCATTGGGGCCAGGCGCTGTACGTGTTGCCCGCCGAGAAACTGGTGATAGTGCGTTACGCCGATGACCGCGACCACAGCTATCAACACAACGCCTTACTGCAACTGGCCCGCGCGGCCTTCGCTCCCGAGGTGGCGCAATGAGCCCGACCACGCTGATCAAAGCCCGCCCGTTTAGCAGCCTGTTGTTGCTGGCACTACTGCTGTCGGGCGCCTGGGCCTGGGCCAACCGCACTTACTTGCAGGCCTTCCCGGACATAGTCGGCGCCTACACCGCCAAGGAGTATTGCTCCTGCCGCTACGTGATGGACAACCCGGCCGAGTACTGCGCGAGTTACGTGAAATTGAGTTTGCCGATCAGCGATTTCTTCGATGACGTCGCCCATAAACAGGTTACCGCCAGTGGCCTGGGCCGCAGCCACAGCGCCGCCTGGCTAGGCCAGCGGCAAGGTTGCCAGTTATTGCCGCAGGCGCTGGCACTGCCGAGCCGCTAGCAGCCGGTCGGGCTTTGCAAGCAGGCTGGTGGCGGCTATGGTGGCGGCTGAATTGCTTTAGTGAGCCTAGTTATGCCGAGCTTTAAACTGTTGCCCTGCCTGTTTGCCGCCTTACTCGCCTTGCCTGCACAGGCCGCCTGGCAGTTGGATAAAGAGTCCTCGCGGCTGTCGTATATCACCAGCAAGCAGACGGACGTGGCGGAAGTGAATCGTTTTCGCAGCCTCGCCGGCAGCGTTGACGATGACGGCAAGGTGCAAGTATTGGTGCGCCTGGAGTCGGTCGACAGTGGCGTGCCGTTGCGCGATGAGCGCCTGCGCAAGCAACTGTTTGAGGTCGAGCAGTTCGCCCTGGCGCAAATCAGCGCCCAGCTCGATATTGCCCCGCTGCTGACCCTGGCCGCCGGTGCGCAGCTGGAGTTGCGCTTGCCGCTGAGCGTCAACTTGCATGGTCACAGCCATAGCTATAACAGTGAGTTGCTGGTCACTCGCCTGGATGATCGGCGCTTTCAGGTCGTCACCTTGGCGCCGCTGGTGCTGAACGCCGCCGACTTTGGCCTGGCACCGGGGCTTGAGGCGCTGCGTAAACTGGCCGGCTTAAAGTCCATCGGCCTTGCGGTGCCGGTCAGTGCGGTACTGATTTTCACTGCCGGTTAAGTCGCGCCAATGATCTTCCCTTGGCGCGTCGGCAATCAGTTTGAATTGCTGCTCGATGGCCCACAGTTCTTTCCGCGCATGCTCGCCGCCATTGCTGCGGCCGAGCAGCAGGTGGAGTTTGAGCTGTACTTGGTCGCCAGCGGCGCCTGCACCGATCTGCTGGTCGCGGCGCTTTGCGGGGCGGCGCAACGGGGCGTGCGGGTGCGTTGTCTGTTGGATGACTTTGGCTGTCTGGGGTTACCGGCCGCACAACGTCGCGAACTGTTGGCCGCCGGTGTCGAGCTGCGTTTTTACAACCCGCTGAGTTGGCGCCGCGGCGTGCGCAACCTGTACCGCGATCACCGTAAATTGTTGCTTGTCGATGGCCGCCTGGGTTTTGTCGGCGGTACCGGCGCCACTGACCAGTTCTGGCAGCCCAGTGATAACAGCCACACCTGGCACGAAGTGATGGTGGCAATGCACGGCCCCTTGCTGGACGACTGGCAGCAGTTATTTGAGCGTCAGTGGCAGGCGGTGCCGGCCCGTTTGGCCTGGCGTCCGGCGCCGATTGCGGGTTTGTCTCGGTTGCCGAGCACCCCAGCGTCCGGCGCAGGTTTCGGCCGGGTCGCCTATGCCGACGGTCGTCAGCATCGGGATATTTTGCAATCACTGCTGCGCGCGCTGCTGCAAAGCCGGCAACGCATCTGGCTGGCGACGCCGTATTTTTTGCCCACCTGGAAGATTCGCCGGGCGTTACGCAAAGCCGCACAGCGCGGCGTCGATGTGCGTTTGTTGCTGACCGCGCGCAATACCGATCAGCCGCCGGTGCGCTTCGCCGGCCAGCGTTACTACCCCAAATTGCTCAAGGCCGGGGTGCGGATTTTCGAGTACCAACCGCAGTTTTTGCACCTGAAGATGCTGCTGGTCGATGACTGGGTCAGCGTCGGCTCATGCAACTTCGATCACTGGAATTTGCGTTTTAATCTGGACGCCAACCTCGAAGCCATCGACCCGTACCTCAGTGCACAAGTCGCCGCCAGCTTTAACGCCGACTTCGCTCTAAGCCAGGAAATCGACCTGCAACAATGGCATGCCAAGCCCTGGTGGAAGCGCTTGCGCCGCCGGGTGTGGGGGCTGCTCGACCGGCTGTTGGTGAATCTGCTCGATCGCCGGCGTTAGGTCTGGGTTGCCAGCGCTAGCCCAGACTTTTGTCGGGTGTCAGCGGCTAGCCGGCTGGGTATGCTCGGGGCAACTAACTCCATAGGAGGCGCGCATGCGCCGCTACCCGTTGTTCATATTACTGTTGGCTAGTCTGCTCGGTGGCTGTTCGAGCCCCGGCGCGTTTTTTGGCGCCACTGACGGGCCGCTGTTCAAGGCCCGCAGTCTCAGCGATGAGAACCATGTACTGGTCTACCTCTATCGCCCGCAAAGCCAGTGGGCCGACGATGAGCTGGAAGCCCCCGGTCTGTTTATCAACAACCAACTGACCGGCAGCTTGCCGAGCAACGGCTACCTGGTGATGGAGTTTGAGGTGGCCAGTTATCAGCTGGAAATGCGCCGGCCCTTGCTGGGCAGCTACTGGACGCTGATGGCGGAAGGCCCGATGGACTTTACCCGCATCGCCAGCTTTGCCCTGGATGCCGAGGCCGGCGCCACCTACTACCTGCGCTATGACGAAACCAACCCGCCGCCCCACGATGAGAGCTTGTCGGCCAGTGGCGATGGCCCCTTGCAGTTGGTCTCGGCCAAGGTCGCACTGCCGGAGTTGGCGGCCACCCACCGGGTGCAGCCGTTCGCCCGGATCGACGCCAACGGCGAGCATGTTCGCCCGCAACGGGACTTCTGGCGCTCGGTTGGGCAGGCGCTGGATAAGATCGGTATCTAATTAAGTATCGCCGCGAAGGGTTACGGCTTGCGTCCCACCAGCACCGCGCGGGTTGGCGCCGGCAGGCCTTCGGCGGTGCGGCTCGGATCTTGTGGGTCGAGGAAATCGCCCAGCGATTGATAGCGCATCCAGTCGGTGGAGCGTTGTTCCTCGACGCTGGTGACGCTGACATCCACGCAGCGCACATCGACAAAGCCGGCGCGTCTTAGCCACAGCTCCAGCGCCGGCACCGAGGGCAGGAACCAGACATTGCGCATCTGCGCGTAACGGTCTTCCGGCACCAGCACTTGCTGGGCATCACCGGCCACCACCAGGGTTTCCAGCACTAGTTCGCCGCCTTTCTTCAGGCAGTCTTTCAGCGCCAGCAAGTGGTCGATCGGCGAGCGACGGTGATAGAGCACACCCATGGAAAACACCGTGTCGAAGCCTTCCAGCTGCTCGGGTAAGTCTTCCAGGGCAAAGGGCAGGTGCCAGGCGGGCAGCTCCGGCAGGTAACGCTGCATGGCCTGGAACTGGCAGAAGAACAGCCAGTTGGGGTCGATGCCGATCACGCTTTCGGCGCCGGCGCCAAGCATCCGCCATTGGTAATAACCGTTGCCACAGCCGACATCCAGCACCCGCTTGCCGCGCAGATCGAGGTGCGGGGCGACTCTGTCCCACTTCCAGTCCGAGCGCCATTCGGTGTCGACGTGCACGCCAAACAGCTCGAACGGCCCCTTGCGCCACGGCGACAGGCCGAACAGCGCATCACGCACCTGCTGGCGGGTGGCGGCGTCGCAGTCGTTATCCAGGCTGAAGCTGTTGAGTAGGTCGATCTGGCTCGGTTGCATCACCGGCAGGGCGTCCAGCGCGGCTTGCCAGCGACCCAGGTCGCCGTGGCCGACGGCCATCTTGGCGTCCAGTTGCTGTTGTAAATCGTCCGCCCAGTTTTCCAGCGGCGAGCCTTTGAGGCGTTGAATCAGGGGACTGAGATCGATCATGCAAAGCCTGTGTTAAATGAGGGGACGCAAAAAATCAACGCCGCATAGCGCGCGAAGCCCGCAGTAGTTTTTCAATGGCCGGTTAGGGCAGGGCGATCAAGGAGGCAAAATTCAGGCACTGGAACCACACCAGCACCTGGCTGAAACCGGCCGCCAGCAGGCGCTCGCGGTGTTCTTCCAAACTGTCAGGGAGCATGACCTTTTCCAGGGCGCTGCGCTTCTGGGCGATTTCCAGCTCGCTGTAGCCGTTGGCGCGCTTGAAGGCGATATGCAGGTCGGTCAGCAGGGCGTGCTCGGCCGGGTCATTGAAGCGCAGCTTCTCCGACAGGATCAGCGCGCCGCCCGGCAGCAGCGCCTGATGGATGCGTTGGAGTAAACCGAGGCGCTGCTCGGGCTGGATAAATTGCAGGGTGAAGTTCAGTGCCACCAGGGAGGCCGGCTCGAATTGCAGGGCGAGAATATCCGCTTCGCGCACCTCCACCGGCAACAGCTCCTGGAACATCGAGTCCTGGGCGTGCAGGTATTCGCGGCAGCGCTCGACCATGGCTGCCGAGTTGTCGACGGCTATCACCCGGCAGTCGGCAATCTGCACATGGCGACGCAGCGCCTGGGTGACGGCGCCCAGTGAGCTGCCCAGGTCATACAGCACGCTGTGTGGCTGGGCGAATTGCGCGGCCAGCACGCCGAGGTTCTCGACTATGGTCGGGTAGCCCGGCACCGAGCGCTTGATCATGTCCGGGAACACCCGCACCACGTCTTCGTTAAAGGCAAAGTCGGCGACTTGCGCGTGCGGCGTGGCGAAGATGCGGTCGGGGTTGTGCTTCACGGTGGACTTCCGGAATAGGCGAGGGCCGGCATTTTAGCCGTAGGGTGGGCTTTAGCCCACCATTGACGCGTATCGGTGGGCTGAAGCCCACGAAACGCAAACAGTACAAAGGCCGGCATTTTAGCCGTAGAGTGGGCTTTAGCCCACCACTGACGCGACTCGGTGGGCTGAAGCCCACCCTACGAAACCGCCATCATTTCAACTGATCGGAAAAGAACTCGCCGGCGCCCTGCAGTGGCCCCAACGGGTTGCGCTTGACCTCGTAGCGGCGGATGTTCGGCTCGCCGCTGCTGACCTTGTGCACCACAAGCTCATCGACCAGCACGAACACCGCGTGGAAGGCCCAGCCATGCACCTCGCGGTGCTTGCGAAAGTTGAAGGCGTCGGCCCAGAAACTGCCGACCCGCTGGGTGTCGGTCTTGTTGAAATCGAAGGCGTAGCCGGTGCAGCGCTCCTTGGCCTCCAGGCATTGCAGCAGGCCGGCGGGCAGGTAGTCGATGGGAATGTTGGGTTGGACGAAGAGCAAGCGTACGTCGAGAAACGACAACATCCGCCCGTTGCCTTCAATCAGTGGGTCGAAGCCCAAGGAAAACAGCTGCGCCCGGCGGGTTTTGCCAGGCGTTACCTGAGCGTAGCGAGCCTCGGCATCGAGGTAGTCGCCGAAGGGCGAGAGCAGCTCCGCCCGCTCGCTGGGCAGCAAGGTGTCACAGCCGGTGAACAAAGTCAGCAAGGTCAGCGAGAACAGCAAACCTCTCCCGCGTTGAGTCCTCATACCGTGCTCCCGTCTAACCCTACCTTAGGTATAGACGGCTTGATTGTGCACCGCCGTCACGCTCAAGCGTGCGCTGATAAACGGACTAGGCGCCTTGGCTAAATGCCCTGGAGGCTTAGCTGGACTGCGCCTGGCGCAGGCTCTCATAGGCCGGCGTGGCGGGAATGCCGACCGCCACGCAGAGCTCCATTACCCGTGGCAGGTCGCAGCCGTAGACCAGCACCGCTTGCAACTCGTCATCCAGCGGCTCGCTGAAATTGAGCAGCACATAGCCGCCCATTTCCTTGTTCATGCTGCTCAATTGCACCTGAATGCTATTGAGCGCTGACAAGGGTTTGGCCTTGGTCAGTTGCTTGGGTTTGATATTGAACGGCACCTCGCTGCTGAACGAGGCGATGATCTGCGCCAGCAAGTCGGCATAGCTGTCGGCCTGGAACAGCACGTTGTCTGGCAGATTGCCGACCACCACCCATTCCCCCAAGGGGATGGGATAAGTGTCGTCGTAATTGACGTCAGGGTTGGCGGCCAGAAAGGCCTCTGGGTCTGCGTAGGCCTCGGCGGCCTCGTTGGCAATGCGCAAAATCTCGTCTTCGGGCAAGCCGCCGGAACTGATTTTGCCGACTAATTCAACCAGCAGGTCTTTCATAGGGATATCCAAGCGTAAGGCAAAAATGCAGGTGCTTAAGGATATCGCGAAATGCCCTGGCGCTGATTAGCCCTGGCGCGTATGCGCCGAGGCGGCGATGCCGAACTGGCCGGCCCAATAGGTGAGGATGATGGCGAGATCGGCGCCGGCAAACGGGCCGACGAAACGGTTGATGCCGATCAGGCTGTCGGACAGCACAAACAGCAGTGCGCCGCCGGCACCCAGCCAGGCCGAGCGGCTGGCAATGCCGGGCACGCCGAGCCGGGCCAGGGCGCGCCAGAGCATGCCGCTGATAGTCAGTGCATAGAGCGCCACCGGCAGTTGCAGCGGGCCGAGGCCGTTTTGCGCCAGCAGGCTGAACATGCCCAGGCCAAAGGCGGCGGCGCTGGCTAGCGCGGGCAGGGCGGGGCGGCGGGTATCGCCCAGATAGGCGAGCAGAAAACACAGATGACCCAGTAAAAAAGCGCCCAGGCCAAACACAAACAGATCCGCCGGCCACTCCAGCAACATATCGCCGGCCAGTGACAGCAGCAGGCCGAGGCTGATCCAGCGCCGGTAGTTGCCGGCCGGCGCCAGGCGCAGCCACAACAACAGGGCAATCAGCGGCAACGGTTTGCTCAGCAGGCGCAGGCCGGTGTGGTCCAGGCTCAGGCCGAGCAGAAACAGTAACACGCCGCCGAGGCCGAGGGTCAGGATTAGTCGCGGGTCACGCATGGCCATTCTCGTGGTTATTGGTTTGCCGGCATTCTGCTAGAAACTGGTACTTGAGTGCCAGTCTGCGCGCGTCATGGTCGGTAGCCAATCAGGCCGCGCTTATTGCACTGCAACCTGGCAATCGAAGGTGCTGGCCGGCGCCACATCCGCTTCCCAGGGCCGGCGATAGACCATCAACAGATGGCCGTTGCCGGTTTTTTCGGCCTTGTAGCGCCAGGTTGACTGACCGGCGCTGCCCACCAACCCGACGTCTTCGGGGTTGCTGTAGACCTCCGGGCCGAGGCTTTTGAGTACGCCGCTGGCGGCATCCTTAACTTCCCAGCGAAAGCCGGTGCTGGGGTTGCTGCGCAGGCTGATCAGCACTTCCTGGCCGGTGTACAGCGCCAGTGGACAGCGGCTTTGCGCGTCATCGTCGAGGCTGACAGTGCTGGGGGCCTGAGAGCAGGCCGCGAGAAGTGTCAGGCTGGCCGGCAGTAGCCAGCGCGACAAACGAGGAATAGGCATGGGTGGGTATCCTGGGCAGATGCAGGCCGACAGCATAGCCGCAAGCCTGGCGGCAGCCTACTCGAACAGGAGTTTGGCGACCTCCTGATAGTGGCTGGCGAAGTGCACGCTAAGGCCCTGCTTGAGGTAATCCGGGAGTTCGGCGTAATCGCCACGGTTGGCTTCTGGCAGGATCAGTTCGAAGAGTTTCTGCCGCCGCGCGGCGATGACTTTCTCGCGCACCCCGCCGATGGCCAGCACCTGACCGGTCAGGGTCAGCTCGCCGGTCATCGCCACGCCCTGTTTTGCCGCCTGGTTGCGGGCCAGCGAGAGCAGCGCACTGGCCATGCTGATGCCAGCGCTGGGGCCGTCTTTGGGGGTGGCGCCTTCCGGCACGTGCAGGTGCACAAAGGCCTGGTCGAAGAAACTTGGGTCGCCGCCGTATTGCTTGAGGTGTGAGCTGATGTAGCTGTGGGCGATTTCCGCCGACTCCTTCATCACCTCGCCCAGTTGGCCGGTGAGCTTGAAGCCGCGATTGAGGGTGTGGATGCGCGTCGCCTCGATCGGCAGGGTCACGCCACCCAGGCTGGTCCAGGCCAGGCCGGTGATTACGCCGATGCCGCTGAGCAGTTTTTCGCGGCGAAACAGCGGCATGCCCAGGTAGCTTTCCAGGTCCTTGATGCCAATTTTGACTGGCGTGTCCGGGTGCTCCAGCAGCTTGACCACCGCCTTGCGCACCAGTTTGCCGAACTGTTTCTCCAGCTGGCGCACCCCGGCTTCGCGGGCGTAGCCGTCGATCACCCCCTTCAGGGCCGCGTCGCTGATACTCAGCTGCGCCTTGGCCACGCCAGCCTTGGCCAGTTGCTTGGGCCACAGGTGGCGTTTGGCGATGGCGAGTTTTTCCTCGGCGATATAGCCGGACAGGCGAATGATCTCCATGCGGTCCAGCAGCGGTCCGGGGATCGAGTCCAGGGTGTTGGCGGTGCAGATGAACAGCACCTTGGACAGGTCCAGGCGCAGGTCCAGGTAGTGGTCGAGAAACTCCACGTTCTGCTCCGGGTCGAGGGTTTCCAGCAGGGCCGAGGCCGGGTCGCCCTGGTGGCTGGCGCCGAGCTTGTCGATCTCGTCGAGCATGATCACCGGGTTCATCACCTCGACGTCCTTCAGCGCCTGCACCAGTTTGCCGGGCATGGCGCCGATGTAAGTGCGCCGGTGGCCTTTGATCTCCGCCTCGTCACGCATGCCGCCGACGCTGAAGCGGTAAAAAGGCCGGCCGAGAGTCTCGGCGATCGATTTGCCGATGCTGGTTTTACCCACCCCGGGCGGGCCTACCAGCAGCACGATGGAGCCGGCGATCTCGCCTTTGTAGGCGCCGACCGCGAGAAATTCGAGAATCCGCTGCTTCACGTCATCCAGCCCGGCATGCTGCTGATCCAGCACCTGGCGGGCATGAGTCAGATCCAGCTTGTCCTGGCCGTAGACGCCCCAGGGCACGCTGCTGGCCCAGTCCAGGTAATTGCGGGTGACCGCATATTCCGGTGAGCCGGTTTCCAGAATGGTCAGTTTACCCAGCTCTTCATCGATGCGTTTTTGCACCTGGGCGGGCAGGCTTTTGCCCTCCAGGCGGGCGCGGAATTCGTCGGCATCGGCGCTGCGGTCATCCTTGCTGATGCCCAGTTCGCGCTGGATGATTTTCAGCTGTTCCTTGAGGAAGAACTCGCGCTGGTGCTCGCCGATTTTGCGATTAACCTCCGCCGACAGTTCATTTTGCAGATTCGCCACTTCGACTTCGCGGCGCAGCATCGGCAGGACTTTCTCCATGCGCTTGAGAATCGGCACGCAATCGAGCACTTCCTGTAACTCGGCTCCCGAGGCGCTGGTCAGGGTGGCGGCAAAGTCGGTGAGCGGCGAGGGCTGGTTGGGACTGAAGTGGTTGAGGTAGTTCTTCAGCTCTTCGCTGTACAGCGGATTGAGCGGCAGCAGTTCCTTGATCGCATTGATCAGCGCCATGCCGTAGGCCTTGACCTCGTCACGCGGGTCGCTGGCGCTTTGCGGGTATTCCACTTCCGCCAGGTAGGGCGGTTGCCGGCTCTTCAGCCAGCTGCGGATGCGCACCCGTTGCAGGCCCTGGGCGATGAACTGCAACTTGCCGCCCTCGCGGCTGCTGGAGTGCACCCGCACCAAGGTGCCGTGTTCAGGCAACTGGCTGGGCTCGAAGTGCTGGGGGGCGCCCAGCGACCGCTCAACAAAGAACAGCGCCAGGCTGTGGTGCTCGGTATTACCAACCAGCTCCAGAGTCGGTGCCCAAGACTCTTCGTTGAGAATTACCGGCAGTACTTGGCCGGGGAAAAATGGCCGGTTGTGCACCGGAATGATGTACAGCTTGTCGGGCAAGAATGGGCCCGACAACAACAGGCCGGTGCCAGCGCTGCCTTCGTCTTGGCGGTCGGCGTAGATATCTTGCTCGTTCATGGCGGACCTTGAATGGCAATGCGGGTGTTTAGTAGTTGGGGTGATGGTTACGGCATTTCAATCAAGCCTGTGCCGCGGGCTGCCGGGTTTTTTTGATCTGTCTCAAGAAAGTCGTAATGGGCGGGCAAGACAGTCGTCGAATTAAAACTATCACTGGATATTTCGGCTCTCAGAGCTAATCTTCGCGGGGCTTTTAAAGCTTTGCAGAAAATCGGTAGTGAGTTTTCTGTGCGGGATTGATCTGGCGTAAACAATGGAGATGTCAACATGAGAAAAACAGTCCTATCCACGCTGCTCGGGGCGACGGCCTTATTGTCCATGACGGTGGCGCAAGCGGCCGCCGGTAAGCCCAATATCGTGATGATCATGGGTGATGACATTGGCATCTGGAATATTGGCGCTTATCACCAGGGCATGATGGCCGGTAAAACCCCCAACCTGGATGCCCTGGCCACCGAAGGCATGCGCTTTACCGACTACTACGCCGAGGCCAGCTGCACCGCCGGACGCGCCAACTTTATTACTGGTGAGCTGCCGATCCGTACCGGCATGACCACCGTCGGCCAGGCCGGCTCGCCGGTTGGTATTCCGGCGCAGGCGGTGACCATTGCCACGGCCCTCAAAGGCATGGGTTACGCCACCGGCCAGTTCGGTAAAAACCACCTGGGTGACCTGAATGAATTCCTGCCGACTGTGCACGGTTTCGACGAGTTCTTCGGCTACCTCTACCACCTCGATGCGATGGAAGATCCGGCCCATCCCAACTACCCGCAAGAGCTGCTGGCCACCGTCGGCCCGCGCAACATGGTGCACAGCTGGGCCACCGACAAGGACGATCCAACGGTAATGCCGCGCTGGGGCAAGGTCGGTAAGCAGAAGATCGAAGACGCCGGCACGCTCTATCCCGAGCGGATGAAAACTGTCGATGACGAGATCCGCGATCTGGCCTTCAACTTTATCGACAAGGCCAAGAAAGACGACAAACCGTTCTTCCTCTGGCTCAACCCGACCCGTATGCACATCGTTACTCACCTTTCGCCTAAATATGAGGGGCTGCGTAATTCGGAAAACGGCTGGTCTGAGCAGGAAGCTGGGATGGCGCAACTCGACGACATCGTTGGCGAGGTGATGAGCAAAATCAAAAAAGAAGGCCTGGACGACAACACCATAGTGGTGTTCACCACCGACAACGGTACCGAAAACTTCACCTGGCCAGACGGCGGTCAAACGCCGTTCGCCATGGGTAAGGGCACCGTCATGGAGGGAGGTTTTCGCGCTCCGGCAATTCTGCGCTGGCCGGGCAAGGTGCCGGCGGGCAAGATCGAGAACGGCATCATGTCCGGTATGGACTGGTTCCCGACCTTTGTCGCGGCCGCGGGTAACCCGAATATCGGGGCTGAGTTGCTCAAGGGTAAAAATATTGGCGGCACCACCTACAAGGTGCACCTGGATGGCTATGACCAGACGCCGATGATCACCGGCAAAGGTCCGTCCAATCGTCACGAGATCTTCTACTTCGGTGAAAGTACCCTTGGCGCGGTACGTATCGATGACTACAAGTACCGCTTTATCGACCAGCCAGGCGGCTGGATGGGTGAGAAAACCAAGGTCGATGTGCCACACCTGACCAACTTGCGTCTGGATCCGTTTGAGCGTACTGGCTGGCCGCAAAACTATACGCAACAGGGCTCCCAGCAGTATTTTGACTGGTTCAAGTTCCAGTTCTGGCGCTTCGTGTTCGTCCAGCAGGAAGTGGCCAAGCTGGCCATGACAGCGGTCGAATATCCACCGATGCAGAAAGGTGCGAGCTTCAACCTCGATGCGGTAAAAGCCAAAATCGAGGCAGCTAGAGCCGCCATGGGTAAATAAGCCGGCACTTTCAGACGGTTGCTAAATTCCGGGTGGTCAGCATAGGCCGCCCGTTTTTTTCATCTGCATAAGGATGCTGAATGATGAAAGTCGCTAACGCCTTTAGCCGTTTTGCGCGAGGCAGCCTGCTGGGTTTATTGCTGGTGCTGGCCAACTGCGCAATCGCCGAGCCACTGCCATCGTGGAATGACGGCCCAGCCAAACAGGCAATTGTTGCCTTCGTCAAAGCCACCACTACCGAGGGCAGCGCGCAGTTTGTGTCAGCGGCCGAGCGGATCGCCACCTTCGATCAGGACGGCACCCTGTGGGTCGAGCAGCCGGCCTATGCCCAGCTGTTTTATTGCCTGAGCCGGGTGCCGGCAGTGGTGGCCGCCAAACCCGAATTGGCCAAGGCCGAACCCTTCAAAACGGTGATGTCCGGTGAGCGCGCGGCCATGGCCAAACTGACCATGAATGACTACCTGATTATCGCCATGACTACCCTCAGCGGCATGCCGACCGAGGCGTTCAAGGCTGAAGTGCGCGACTGGCTGGCCAAGGCCCATGACCAGCGTTGGAAGAAACCCTTCACCGAACTGACCTACCAGCCGATGCAGGAAGTGCTGCAGTACCTGCGCGACAACGGCTACAAGACCTACATAGTCACCGGCGGCGGTCAGGACTTTGTCCGCGTCTATGCTGAGCAAGTTTACGGCGTGCCGCCGGAGCAGGTGATTGGCAGCGCCGGGGCGACCCAGTACGAGTACGACAAGAACGGCAAGCCGCAATTGCTCAAGCAGCCCAAGGTGTTGCTCAACGACAACGATGCCGGCAAGGTGGAAAACATCAACCTGATGATCGGCCGTCAGCCCCGGGCCGCTTTCGGCAACTCCACCGGTGACCAACAGATGCTTGAATACACCAAGGCCGGCACTGGTGCGCGGCTGTCGATGCTGGTGCTGCACGATGATGCCGTGCGCGAATATGCCTATGGCCCGGCGCAAGGTTTACCGAACAGCAACATAGGCACTTTCCCGCAAGCTTTGTATGATCAGGCACATAAGCAGGGCTGGACGGTAATCAGTATGAAAAATGATTGGAAACAGGTGTTTTCCTTCGCGCCCTAGGTAGTGGTTTTTATAAGAACAAGAGGCGTTTACTTTAGTAAGATTTTCGGCTTTTCCGTTACCCGCCTGATCGCTGCTGGCGTTCACGACAGTTGCGTATTGCTGTGCTATGAGATAGCCAATCAAGGAGAGAAAAAGATGAAAACGGGTACGTCGCTGTTGTTGACCGCGTTCAGCGCGCTGGCCATGAGCGGACTGGCCACGCAGGCCGTGGCTCAGAACAGCCGCTTCGACGAACTGGCTAACCTGCCGTTCGCGGAAAATCGGCCCACGCCGGAGAGCGCGCAGACCCTGCGCGACGAATTGCTGTTCCAGCGGGCGACGCAGACCTATCTCTGGGCGTTGCCGCTGATCAATACCCTCGGCATGAAGAACGGTTCGGAAAAAGTCTTCGGCGCCGGCTACAACGTCCTGCCGATCTGGAAGCAGCGCCTCGACGCCAAGACCCTGGTGACGACCCCCAACTCCGACGTCATCTATGCGATGAGTTATGTCGATCTCGGCAAGGACGGCCCGCTGGTGTTCGAAGCGCCGCCGAATCTGCAAGGCATCCTGCTCGACTTCTGGCAGCGCCCGATCCCGGTGGATGGCGGCAAGTTCTTTGGTGACGTCGGCCTGCCCGGCCCCGATGGCGGCAAGGGCGGCAAGTTTCTATTGTTGCCGCCCGGTTACCAGGGCGAGGTGCCGAAGGGTTATTTCGTCTACCGCTCGGCCACCAATAACGTCTTCGTCTTCCTGCGTTCCTTCTATCAGGACCCGAAGATCCTGACCCCGGCCGTCGCGCTGGTTGAACAGTCGAAGATCTATCCGCTGAACGGCAAAGCCACGGCCAAACCGATGCAATTCCCCAATGCTTCGGGCATCCCGGCCAACATGCTGCCGGTTAGCGGCAGCAGCGCCTTCGACCAGCTCAAACAACTGGTGGACAGCGAAGGTAGCCACCTCGCCGAAGCGGACTCGCTCGGCATGCTGGCGGCGATCGGCATCGTCAAGGGCCAACCGTTCGCGCCCGATGCGCACACTCGTGAGATCCTTGAGCGGGCCGCCAAGACCGCCTACAAGATGAGCCGTGTCATTGGCTTTCAAGACAGGGTCAGCGGCCGCTCCTTTAGCGTTTATCCAGATCGTCGCTGGGTCAACCCCATGGCCGATGCGACCCCCGTGAATCCGTCGGGTCCGTTCGACTTGAACTGGAGGAGAACCGCAGGCGGCTATCTGGATCTCGACAGTCGCATCTGGTTCTTCACCGACTACTACTCGTGGAGTCCGGGGATGATTTCCCAAGTCCCCGGCAAGGGCGCCAAATACATGGTCGGCTTCACCGACAGCGAAGGCACGCCCCTGTCCGGTGGCAGCCACTATCGTCTGAACCTGCCGGCCAACATCCCGGCCGCCAACTTCTGGTCGGTCACGCTCTACGAGGCGGAGAACGCTTCGGGTCTGGCCAACGGTCAGCTCTTCCCGTCGCTGGGTTCGCGCGACAAGCCGGTGCAGAGCGCCGATGGCAGCACGGACCTCTACCTTGGGCCCAAAGCCCCTGAGGGCAAGCAAGGCAACTGGCTCGCCACCGTGCCCGGCAAGGGCTACTTCGCCATCCTGCGCCTCTACGGCCCCACCGAGGCCGCCATCGATAAGAGTTGGAAGCCCGGCGACATCGAAAAAGTGCAGTGAGCGAACCACACCATCAAGGACCGGACACGACTATGAAAGCCACACGCCCCCTAAACCTGCTCGCCGCCGCGCTTGTTGGCGCTCTGGCAGCCACAAGCGCACTTGCACAAGGGCTACCTACCACCGGCACGGTCAAGTCTCCGCTCGGTCCGCTCGAAATCAAGAACGGCTACCCGACCAACGAGACGGTGGCCAAGCTCTACGACAGCCTCGACTTCCAGCGCGCCACCCAGGCCTATATCTGGGCCTTGCCGTACCTGGCGATGGGCGAGTGGCAGCGCGAACAACGCGAAACCTTTGGCGCGGGTAATTTCGATTACGTCGATTACCTCGACTACAAAGACAAGCTCGGTCTGCTCACCGCCAACGCCACGACACCTTATGCGATGGCGTTTCCGAATCTCGAAAAAACCGGCCCGTTGGTTTTTGAAATTCCTGCTGGCGCGCTGGCGGGTGGCATCATGGACTTCTGGGAGCGACCGCTTACCGATACCGGCGCGATAGGGCCGGATAAGGGGCAGGGCGGTAAATATCTCATACTCGGCCCGGGTCATCCGGACCTAAAGCCAGAGGGTTACTTTGTCTTCCGTTCGCCAACCAACAACATCTGGTCGGGCATACGCGGACTTGATGCGGACAAGGCGAAAGCCACGGCGGTGCTCGGCAAGCTGCGCATCTATCCCTATGCTCAGCGCGCCACTCCCCCGATCACTAAACATATCCGCCCGGAAGGCAGGAAGTGGACGGGCGAACAGCCGCGCGGTCTCGCCTACTGGCAGGGGCTGGCACGCCTCATCAATGAAGAGCCGACCATCGAGCGCGACCGTCTCATCCTCGCCATGCTGGTTCCGCTCGGGATCGAGAAGGGCAAGGCGTTCAAACCCGACGCCCGTCAGGAGAAGATCCTTTTAGATGCGGCCAATGTCGGCGAACTCATGGCGCGCGCCAATAGCTATGCCAAGCGTTTCAAGGGCGCGACGGTTTGGCCGGGCAAGAAATGGGAGATTTCGCTCTTCCTCACCGAGACGAATCAGGAGAAACCGAACCACACGGAACTCGACGAGCGCGCGTCGTGGTTCTACGAGGCGGTGGGTGTGACCGAAGGCATGATGGGACGCACGGTCGGCGCCGGGCAGGTCTATCTCGAAGCGCAGAAAGACAGCATCGGCGCATGGCTCGATGGCGGCCAAAATTACACTTTGCACGTCCCGAAGGACGCGCCTGTCGCTCAGTTCTGGTCGTTCACCGTCTATGACAACGAGAGCCGCTGCCTCATCGACACAGGCAGCTATCCAGACCGCTCTTCGCGCGACGACATAGTCACCAACGCGGATGGCTCGGTGGACTTGTACTTCGGGCCGGTAGCGCCCAAGGGCAAACCATCGCAGAACTGGATCAAGACCCTGCCCGGCAAAGGCTGGTTCACGTACTTCCGCCTCTACGCACCTACGCAACCCTATTTCGACAGGAGCTGGGTGCTGCCGGACATCGAAAAAGTGAAGTGAACGCACACCAGGATATGACTATGGGGTGGGCCTACGATTGCAAATCCCCCATCGGTAAGCTCGACAAGGTGTGGAATGAAGCCACAATCGAGGGTTGAATGGTCGTGAGCATGAAAAATGATTGGAAACAGGTGTTTTCCTTTGCGCCCTAGGCAGTGGTTTTTATAAAAATAAGGAGTGTTTATGTCGCTGAAATTATCAGCTTTACCGCTATCGGCCTTGTCGCTGTTGGCGCTGTGCTGCAGCCCCTTGGCACAGGCCGGCGGCCTCATGCTGTACGAGGTCGGCAGCGATAACACCGGGCTGGTGAATGCCGGGGCCGCGGCCCGCGCGCAGGGGCCCTCGACCATTGCCAGCAACCCCGCCGGCTTGAGTTACTTGCCGGGCACCCAGGTAACGGCTGGCGCCCAGGTGCTGTACGGCGATGCGAGTTTTGACACCGACTCAAGCACCACCAGCACCGGTAGCAATGGCGGCAATGCGCTGGGACCGATGCCGAGCGGCAGTTTGTTTATCAGCCATCAGTTGGATGAACAGTGGAGTATCGGCTTTGGCTCCTACGGCGACTTCGGCCTGGCCGAGAATTACGACAACGACTGGGCCGGGCGTTATTACGTGCAGAACGCCAGCATCGCCGGCTTGTCGCTGGTACCCAGCGCGGCCTATAAATTCAATGATGAATGGTCGCTGGGCGTTGGCCTGAAAGCCATGTACGGCATGCTGCAAACCGAGGCGGCGATTGATCGGGCGCCCTTTGGTTTGCTCGACCGTGCCGATGGCCAGTACAAATATGCAGACAACACCTGGGGCTATGGCGCCAATCTGGGGGTGATTTACGCCCCGCAGCCGGGCACCCGCATCGGCCTCGCGTACACCAGCAAGGTCGACCTGGATTTTGAGGATCGCCTCGACGTTAAAGGCAGCGGTCCGTTAATGGATCGGCTGGATGACCTGAATACCAAAATTGATATGAGCGTGCCGCAAACCGCGACCCTCAGCCTGTATCAGCAGCTCGACCCGCAATGGGCGCTGCTGGCCAGCGTCAACTGGCAGGACTGGTCGGATTTTGGCGAGATCTCTGTCGAGGTAGACACCAGCCTTTTGGGTACGCAGTCGAGCACCGTGGACGCCAATTATAAGGACACCTATCAGCTGGCCCTGGGCGCTCAATACCAGGCCACCCCCAAGTTGCTCTGGAACGCCGGCGTGGCCTATGACAGCTCGGCAGTCTCCGACTCCCATCGCACCGTGACCGTGCCCATGGGCGAAACCTGGCGGCTTGGCACCGGTGCCACCTATGCTGTGGATCAAAACACCGACCTGAACCTCAGCTGGGACTTGGTCTGGATGGGTGACCTGCCGGTCGAGCAAAGTAAAACCGTGTCCGGCGAGCGACTTTCCGGCCAATACAACAATGCCTGGATTCAAAGTGTTACCGGCAACATGACCTGGCGCTTTTAAAACCTTTTCAATCACGCAGCATCTTTCCACCATGGAGTAACACGCAAATGAACATGACTCGTAACCTATTTGCTGGTGTGGTTTTGAGCAGCCTGTTATTGGCTGGTTGTGTATCGAAAGTGACTGAGCAAAGCCAGTATTCCGGCTTTTTGCCCAGCTACGATGGCTTGCAGGAAGTCACCACGCCGAGCGGCGCGAAAGCCATGCGCTGGATGGCGCCGGGCTTTACTCCTGGCGCTTATAACACCGTGGTATTCAAGCAACTGGAGCTGTACCCAGCACCGGCGCCGACCGATCGGGTCGACCTGAATACCCTGCAAGAGCTACAGAACTACACCAGCCTCAGCGCCCGCAATGTCCTCTCGCAAAAATTCCTGGTGGTGCCGGACCTCAAAGCCGCTCCGGCCGGTTCGCGTACCCTGATCATGCGCGTGGCGATTACCGGCGTAAGCGCCTCGAACGAGGGCATGAAGTGGTATGAAGTGGTGCCGGTAGCCGCCGTTATTGGTGGTGTTTCTGCCGCCACCGGCCATCGTGATCAAAATACCGAGTTGTACCTGGAGGCCGATATCGTTGACGCCCGCTCTGGCTTGCCGGTAGTGAAAGTGGTGCGCAAGGTGTTCGGTGAAGTGCTGAAGAATGACAGCCAGCCGATTACCGCCAATGACTTTAAAGCGGCGATCAAAGGCGTGACTGACGACATGAGCATGCTGATCAAGTAACACCAGCAACCTGTTGTCGGTGCCGCCCTGAGGGTGGTGCCGGCAGCAGTTTTTTTTGCTCAAAAAAGGCGTGAGTGAGTATGTTCAAGCCGTCAAACATAACCCTGTTAACCGCCGTCGTCTTGCCGCTACTGAGCGGCGCGGCACAAGCCGAAACCAGCGCCGCCGAGCTGGCCAAGCAGGTTAACAACCCGGTGGCGGCCCTATACAGCCTGCCGGTGCAATACAACTGGGACCAGAAAATGGGCCCAACCGGTGACGGCATGCACAGCGTGACCAATATTCAGCCGGTACTGCCGTTTGAGTTGAATGAAGACTGGAACCTGATTTCGCGCACCATCCTGCCGCTGATCGATCAGCACGGCCTGGCGCCGGATGGCCTGGCGGATAAATCCGGAATGGGCGATGTGACCCAGAGCTTTTTCTTCTCGCCCAAACAACCCACCGAAAGTGGCTGGATCCTGGGTGGCGGTCCGGCCATCCTGATTCCCACTGGCAGCGATGAGTTGCTCAGCAACGAGCAGTGGGGCGCCGGGCCAACAGTGGTGGCCCTGAAACAATCCGAGGGTTGGACACGCGGCATTCTGGCCAACCATATCTGGGGGCTGGAGGGTAAACCTGCGGATGACAAAGAGAAGGTCAATGCCACCTTCCTGCAACCTTTTCTGGTGTACACCACCCACAGCTACACCAGCTTTGGGATGAATACCGAATCTACCTATGACTGGCAGAGCCGGGAGTGGTCGGTGCCGGTTAACCTGTTTGTCAGCCAGATTCTAAAAATTGGCGGCCAGCCCTTGAGCATTCAAGTTGGCCCGCGCTACTGGGCCGACAGCCCGGAAGATGGCGCGCAAGGCTGGGGCGCGCGGGCCGCCGTGACCCTGCTATTTCCAAAATAATGGTGGCCTGAGCGGCCGCTGTAGATACCAGTAAATCGAGAGGGATGACCAATGAGCAAATCACCACAACTAAGTCTTATCAGCCTGCTCTGCAGCGCCATGGCCTTGAGCGGCTTGGCCGGTTGCGAGCAGAAGACTGACCCGGTTAACAGCGCCGTGCAGGCCGACAAAGCCGCCGGCATCAAGGCGCCAAGCATCGAGCAGACCAAGGCGATAGCCGAAGAGGCGTTTATTTACGGCCTGCCGATCGTGATGAACTATGCGGTGATGAACGAGTTTGTGGTGGACAAAAACTCCGGCCAATACAAGGCACCGTTCAACGCTATCTACAACGATGCGCAGGTGTTTACCTATAAGGACACCGCCGTAGTCACCCCCAACAGCGACACACCCTATTCGATGCTCTGGCTGGATTTGCGCGCCGAGCCGATGGTGATCTCGGTGCCCGCCGTAGACGCGCAGCGCTACTACTCGGTGCAACTGGTGGATGGCAATGCCTACAACTATGGCTATATCGGCAGCCGCGCGACCGGTGTCGAGGCGGGCAATTATCTGGTGGTTGGCCCTGATTGGAAGGGCACAGCCCCGGCCGGCATCAAACAGGTCTTTCAATCGACCACGCCTTTTGGTTTGAGTATTTTCCGCACCCAGCTGTTTAACGCCGCCGACATGCCGAACGTGGTCAAGGTGCAGGCCGGGTACCAGGCGCAGCCGCTGTCGGCGTTCCTCAAGCAACCGGCGCCACCGGCGGCGGCGAAGATCGATTTTGTGCCGGCCAGCACCGCCGGGATCAAGGCCAACTTCTACGAGTATCTGGATGCGGCCTTGCAGTTTGTGCCGGTGACAGCGGACAACCAGGAGATCCGCGCCAAACTGGCCAGCATCGGCATCGGTGCCGGCAAGACCTTCGAATTCAAGGACCTGTCCCTGGAGCACAAAGCCGCGGTCTTGCTGGCCATGAAGGAGGGTGACGACAAGGTCAGCCAGTATCTGAACGACGGCTTGCACAACATCAATGGCTGGAAGATCGGCGCGATGTTTGGTGACCGCAGCTTTTACCACGGCAACTGGCTGCAGCGCGCGGCGGCGGCCAAGGGCGGCATCTATGGTAACGACGCGGCCGAAGCCACGTACCCGATGGCCCGCACCGACACGGCCGGTCAGCCGCTGGATGGCAGCAAACACCAATACAGTCTGACCTTTGCGCCAGGCCAACTGCCGCCGGTGAATGCCTTCTGGTCGGTGACCATGTATGACGGCAAATCGCAGTTGCTGATCGAGAACCCGATCAATCGCTACCTGATCAATTCGCCGATGCTGGCCGATATGCAGAAAAATGCGGACGGCTCGCTGACCCTGTACATCCAAAAAGACTCGCCGGGTGCCGACAAACAAGCCAACTGGCTGCCGGCCCCGGATGGCCCGATTTACCTGGTGATGCGCCTGTATTGGCCGAAAACCGAGGCGCCTTCGATTCTGCCTGCCGGTGCTGGCAGCTGGAGTCCGCCCGGCATTGTGCAGGCGGATTAACCGGCGGCAGGCCGATGGCTGAGGCAACGAATACGGGCGACCTGCGGGTCGCCCGTTTTTTTGTCGGCAATAAAAAGGTTCTGTACCAGTTCCGTGTTGAATGCAAAACGTAGGGTGGGCTTTAGCCCACCAAGGCCCTTATCCAGCGCGGTGGGCTAAAGCCCGCCCTACAAAACAAGGTCTGCAACACATAACTGGGACATAGCCAATAAAAACCGCGTTATCCCAGCTGTTCACGTAACAACCCCAGGCGCTCGTCAATCAGCGGGGTCAGCAAGGCAAAACAGGCGGCCGGGCTGATGGCCACCCGGGCCGGTTCGATCAGCTCACGGTGCAATTGCTGCAACGCCGCCCCCAGGGCGAACTGGCGGCTGGCGTTGAGTTGCAGGCGTTGGCTGAGGTAGCGCATCTGCACTTGCAGCGGTAACGGGCAGCAGGGCTGCTGGGCGCCGCGCACCGCCAGGCCGCGCAACTGGGCCAGGTCTTCCAGCTCGCGGCAGGCTTGGGTCAGCCCCTGCAAACTGGGCTGGCCGCGCAACAGGCGCAGCTCCAGGTGTTCGATGCCATTGAGCAGTTGCTCGATAAGCTGGCAGTGGCCGGCAAAGTCGCCGGGTTGTTGGCGCACGCGGCGCCAGACGCCGTCCAGCTCGGCCAGGCCGCTGCCGTCTTGCGGGCTGTGGCGCCACAGTTGGTCCAGCTCGCGGGCGATTTGCTCGCGTTGGGCCTGGGCCTCGCTGCCCAGTTGTCCGCCCAGGCCCCGATGTTTTTGCAGCCGTTGCAACAAGGCCAGGGCGTTTTGCAGGCTGGCTTGCCAAGCCCGGTTCTGCCGGCGCTGTTGCTGTTGGCGCAAACGGCTGCAGAGGGCGCCGAGTGCCAGCAGACCGGCAACTGTGCCCAGGGCGACGTTGAGCAGGCTCATGGCTGGGCCTCCAGAAGGGCGGTCATCTGTGTCAGGTAGAGGGTCAGCTCATGCAGCTGTTGGTTGTCGCCGCTCTGGCGCAGCAGCGCGTCGCTGATCTGTTGCAGCTGTTCACTCAGCGATTGGTTGGCCTGGCTGTGCTCGTGCAGGGCGTGGTGCATGCTGCCCAGTTGCTCGATATTGCCGCGGCTTTGCAGCGCCAGCGCGTCGAGGTTGCTGGCCAAGCCCAGGCTCTGCTGGTTACCGGCCTGCAACAACGCGCGGTGCTCATCGACCTGGCCGCGTACTGTGGCCACCGCTGCAGCAATTGCCGCCACCACCTGGGTGATCTCGGCGGCGGTCTGGCCGGTGGCCTGGGCCAGATGCCGCACCTCATCGGCCACCACGGCAAAGCCGCGGCCTTGTTCGCCGGCCCGCGCGGCTTCGATCGAGGCGTTCAGGGCCAGCAGTTGGGTTTGCTTGGCCAAGCCCTGAATGCTGGCGACGGCGCGCTCCACTGCCTCGGTGCGCAACAGCAGCTCACCGACCGCCACGCCGGTGCGGCCCAGGCTTTGTCCGATGTCGTGCAGGGCGCCGCCCACTTTCTGGGCGTCCTGACAACCAGCTTCGCTTTTTTGGTGCGTCTCGCCGAAAGCGTGCAGGGCATGGTCGGCCAGGCTGCGGATATGCAGCAGGGTCTGGCTGATTTGCTCGCTGGCGGCGGCGATCATATTCACCCGCAGGCTCTGTTGGCTGCTTTGCTGCTCGGTGTGCTCGGCCATGCGCTCCAGGGCCTGACTGGCAAACTGCACCTCACTGCGCAGACGCTCGGCCAGGCGTTGCTGGTCGCGGCAACGGACCAGCAGCTCTTCGCCGTCGACCGGGCTGCCCAGGGTGGTGGCCAGCCGCTGCAGGCTTTGCTGCAGCGGCGCAGTATGCCGG
>C687J26845_10000521_pt1 | contig 25432 bp, 22 predicted proteins | sample RifCSPlowO2_12_FD_26845 | JGI IMG/M metagenome (IMG submission 26845)
GCCGTAGGCCGAGCTCCATCGCGACTGCTCAACGCTATTGGCGACGGCATCGGCGGCTTCCGTTCCAGGCCCGCAAGCCGCATCAGCAACGGCTTGCGTATCAAACGCCCTCCCAAGATACGCAGGAAGGGTGGTTGTGCTGCAAACAGCGCTAACAACATCGGCTGCAGTTTCATCATCCATCGCATCGGCTGCCAAAAATGATTGCACCGACGGCGATATAAGTATTCCGCTTTCATTAGAGCCATATCCACACCAGATGGACATTCGCTCTTGCATGCCTTGCAGCTCAAGCAAGTCTCCATGGCCTCGGCCAACACCGGATCATCAAGCCCCGCAGCACTTGGTTGTGAGAAGGCTTGCCGCAGCAAATTTGCTCTGCCCCGCGTGCTGTACAACTCTTCGCCCGTAGCTTGGAAGGTGGGGCACATGGCACCACGCCCCGTTCCTTGACGGCAGTTGCCACTACCATTGCAACGCTCCAACGCCAAATCGAAACCACCGTCTGCCTGCCAATCGAAACCTGCGGGGAAATTTTTGGCGGCGGCTAATGGACGCTGGCGTATATCAGCATCCACCGGTTGCTCAAAGAGAATTTTTCCCGGATTAAATATCCCAGTGGGATCGAATGCCCTTTTGACATGCATCAGCAGGGTATAAATCTCGTCACCGAGGAAATCGCGTAGATAGGGTGCACGCAGACGGCCGTCACCATGTTCCCCAGACAAAGAGCCTCGGTATTGTTTGACCAAGGCGGCCGTTTCTTCGGCAACGCTACGGAATATATTCCGATCCCGCTCGTCATCAAGATCAAGGGTTGGACGCAGGTGCAACAGCCCTACGGAGGCATGCCCATAGTAGACGCAGTCGAGACCGTGGCGGCCCATCATTTGACCTATATCATGAGCGAAGCTGGGCAAGGCGTGGACTGGAACCGCACTGTCTTCGATAACTGCCACGGGCCGGGCGCGTTGGCGTAAACCCATGAGCAGACCCAGCCCGGCCTTGCGCAAATCCCACACACGATGGGCTTCGGTGCCATCGAGTACCGGCCATGCTATGCCAATGTCCGCGTCTTTAAGTTTGGCAACCGCCTGCTCTGCCTTGCCTCTGGCCAAGAGGGGAGTATCCGCGAAGAATTCCGCCACCAGTACTGCAGCAGGGGTATCAACCACCCAGGCACGGTTAGCCTTCTGCCCTTGATGATCAGCGGCAGCACGCAATATATGTGCATCGATCAATTCGCATGCACCCAGACCATCCTGCCCCAACAAAAAACTATTGGCCTGAAACGCTGCTTCAAGAGATGCAAAATGGATGCATGCTAGAGCCTTGCCGCCCACCAAAGGAGAGAGTTTGAGACGTATGGCAGTAACCAATGCCAATGTTCCCTCACTGCCACAGACTATCGATGCCAGATTGAACGGCCGCCCCTCTGCCACCCAGGGCTGGTTCATGGCTAAAACATCCAGGGCATAACCGGTGTTGCGGCGAATGATGCCAGGGTCAGGGAACGCCGCCAGGATAGCTTCCCGGTGGCAGTCAACTACATCGAATACAGCGCGGTAGATATTTCCCTCAAGCCCTGAAGAGTGCAGTTTGGCAGTAAGGGCCGCGTCATCAAGCGGGGCAAAGTGAGCTTCGCTGCCATCGGCCAGCACGGCATCAACCTCGAGCACGTTCTCACGCGTGGTGCCGTAAATGATCGAATGAGATCCGGCAGCGTTATTTCCCACCATGCCTCCAATAGTGCAACGGCTGGAGGTCGATATATCTATAGGAAATTGTAAACCCAACGGACGCAAATAGTCGTTGAGATCATCCAGCACTACGCCAGGTTGCACCCATATTGCCCCGCCCTCCGGCTCCGACAAAATGCCAGCCATGAAGCGTGAGAAATCGACGACCATACCTGCACCAACGCACTGCCCGGCGATGCTGGTTCCCCCCCCACGGCTGATTAGCCCTTGCCTTTGCTCGCAAGCCCGATTCACCAGCGCAATACAATCAGCTACATCTCTGGGAAACGCCACCCCAGCAGGCACTTGCTCATACACGGAAGCGTCAGTGGCATATAGGCGAGAATAGTTTGAATGGCTACCCGCGTGATTCCCTGTGAATTTCATATGGTCGGCAGCATGTTTAGCTTTCCGCAGTGGAACAGAATGCGGACGCGATAGTTCTGGAAGCTGCCAAAGCTGTGTGCGTTGGCTTTGATCGTTTGTATCGAAGAATTAAATTCCTCGGTGGCAGCATTGCTGATGGAATGTCGAGCGTAGTTGAGTAAGCACTGCAAGTGCCGACGCAGCATACGCACCACCTTATCTGTGTATCCTTTGAAGGTGTGCTACGCAGATTTAACCTTTTTGGTTCGGCCCGTTTGGCTTGGCGTGTAATGATATCTGCAGGGCCTGCTAATATCCAAAGAGAGCACGCGCTTCGCCAATATGCCCAATCTGAATAGGCAACACGCGATTCCACTTTTTGTCGCCGCTTTCAATATTTAGTCTAAGGATGATGCAGATGCGTCGAAGTACTTCACTTACCGCAAAATCCCCGAGCCGTCTGACGATAGGGGTTGTACTCGGACAGCAGTCACTCAGACGGGCTATGTAGCGCGCCCCCACCAAAGGTGCATCAGTGGGCAATTGAGATAACGCCACAGTCTGTCGGCACTGCTTGAGCGCGGCGAAACCCAATGCATACCCCACGGGCATTAACTTGCACGATTCAAAGTCCAGCACAGCAGTAACACGATCACCACTGACCAGTAAATTGTGCGGGTGCAGATCAAAGTGAGAAGCTTGGACGGCACATGCGTCGAGCCCGGCATCAACCAGCCGATCCCATTCCATCATCAACGCTGGCCAGCATTCTGATAATAAACTCGCATGGGCAGGGCCCAATAATGCGTCCCATCGATCCGATGCGTCTTCGACACGGCGTAAAAGCTCGCCGTCTGCAGCAGTCAAATGCTTTGGCCCGGCAGATGGAGAATAATTTGAAGGTAACTGCGACAAGGTTTCCATCAACCGTCCAGTCATCTCAGCGATAGCCTCAAGCTGGCCACCCGCACCGGAAAAGTAGTCGCCTTCAATAAAGGGGAACAGGCTCCAAGTGTTGGAATCCCGCTGCAACAGCACTTCGCCGCCCATGAATTTTGCGGGCGCAGGAACCGGCAACTTCCTCGACGCCAGCCAATTCATCATAGCCAGGATCTTTTCCAGATCGGAGGCATCGGCACTACGCGACCACCGCTTGAGAAGGAATACACCTTGAGATGTAGACAAACGAAAGTTACTCGAATTGATGCCCAGCGCTTCAGATTGCTCCAGATCGCCGAGAAGCGGAAAAAAAGAAACTGGCAAGAAAGGGGCTACATCACCCAAAACGTGTTCGTCAGCCTTACTCACTGCCGCCCAGCATGGGCGTGAAATGGAAAAAAGATCCGGTTGAAATAGCATTTTAGTTGTACGCTTTCGTCAAGGCTCCATCTACAGATAGGCTGACCCCGTTGACATATCCACCACGCTCCGAAGCCAAAAATAGGATGACATCGGCTATTTCATCCGGGCTGGCGAATCGTTTGGCTGGGATCGATTGCTTGCTCTCGGAGAGAATTTCCAGATAGTCTCTTTTTTCCCGTGTAGCTCTGGTTTTCAAGAGGTTCACGAGGCGATCGGTAAGTACGCCGCCAGGGCATATGGTGTTAACGGAAATATTAAATTGGGCAAGTTCAATGGCAAGAGCCTTTGTCAAGGCAGAAACGCCGGCCCTGGTCGCGGCAGACAGAACCATATTCGGAGATGGCTCTTTAGACACCGTTGACGTGATGGAAATGATACGCCCCCAGTTTTGCTCTTTCATGCCGGGCACAACTGCCTTGCAGAAACGCACCACACTCAAGAGATTGGTCTGAATCGCTGCTTCCCATGCAAGATTATCGTGCTCGAGAATGGTGCCCATTGGGGGGCCACCAGCATTATTCACGAGTATATCGACCTTACCCCAGAGATGTTTGCACTGCCTGACAGCCTGTTCGGCCAGTTCAGGATCGCTAACATCGCCTGCAAGGGATGCTACCACCCCACCTCGGGAAGCCACTTTTTGTTCAGCTTCCTCGAGTGTTGTTTTTTCGCGTGAGACCATCAACACTTTGACGCCCGCCAAGGCCAAGGCCTCACTTGTTGCCAAGCCCATTCCTTTGCTAGCACCGCAGACCAGCGCCACGCGTCCTTCAATATCTAATTTCATATATTCTCTTTCATATTAATCGTGACAGGGGTTTTGATAAAACCCGTGGCACGGCAATTACTTACAAGATTCGACATATACACCAGTAACTCTGGAAGGGTTGTCTCGGCCATAGGCAATACAAAATCCTCTATTTCAGATAGATATCTTGCCCTGATATCCGCGTCGGCGTTGAGACCTAGCAGAAAGAGATTATCAAGCTTGTCAATAATCTTTACGACGCGTGTAAAACGTGGACCGGACATCAGGTTTTTGTAATACGCTGTTTTGTAAGCGCGATCCCATTGAATATTCCGATCAATAGTCAACGCAACAACTTGTTCAGAGATTTCCCTGCCAAAAACTTCTGCCAGTATATCTGCCGACACTTGGGAAACTTCAAGAACATTGTGCAAGATTGCCAGTACACCCACCTTGAGATCCGGGTCAGTCTCGATGAGTAAGCCGATCGCCGCAACTCTCAGCGGGTGAGAAAAATAGATATCGCTCGTCAATCCAGCATGGTGATATTTGATTTCTTTTGCAAACTGAAAAGCAGCCAGAAGCCTTTCCCGCTCCCAGTCGCTTGGCAACGCTGCAAGCGCCCTATTCCAAAGCTCCCGCGCATAAGGATCTGGCTCATGGAGCCCCCTCAAACGGCGCTCTCGCTCTATTGCAATGTCGTCCAGTACTCTCATGATCGCTATAGTTAACGCTGCAAACAGGCTACAGAATCCAGGAGGGCCGGATCTCTGGTGCCTAGATCCGAAAGGGGGGCGAGACAAAGGTTGGTTGCCGCTGCGATGGCTTCTTTGATATATGGCTCAAGCCGTTGACTACAACGGCATCCTGCTGAATTCCTTGAATCGGCAATGCATAGCCCAAACATACCTCGAGTTGCGGCATGATGAGAAATCAACGATAAAACCTGCATCAACACGCTGCCCGGTGATACTAAGCCCACACATATGCGACCGATCAGCACTTGCTCATAAACGGAAGCATCAGCAGCGTATAGGCGAGAATAGTCTGAATTAGTCTGGAGCATGGGATTGGATTTTGCTGCCTTCATTGGCTTCAATTTTTATCCGCAGCATGTCAGGCAGGTGAGGAATGTGCAACCCTGTCTTTTACTGTAACCGCATCAGGCAAAACACTGCTTAAGGCGGCAATAGCGACCTTAAGGAGATCATCTGGGCAGTTGGCAAAATTTATTAGCGACGGCGAATCCCCAAAATCATGCCGTTTAATCGTTTTCGTCGGATCATAATAGATAGAGGGTACCTTGAGATATTCTGCAAGATAAGCCGGTGAAGAGAACGGATAGACGATTACAAGGTGACTTCCGGATATCATCGAGTACAGATTTCTGGAGGGTTGCTCAAATGAAATCAATTTTGAAGAGGCAAGTTCTTCGAGGAAGTCAGAATAGCACCTATCCTGAACTGCATAGCCAGTAACAACGCGTTTCGGTTTCAGTACAAAGTTAACCGGAAGATTGAAAGTTTTTTCTAGTTCGTGCTTCAGGTGAACTATATCCTTGATAAAGGATAATAGATTCCTCGGATGATAATAGTTGGGAAATGCACCATTCAATAATGAGGTTTCATCCCCGAATGGAAGGATGTCGATAATGGTTATCTGCAGTGCGTTTTTTGCAGGTAAATTCATTTCGGGCATATACCAAACTATTGGCCCCACTACTTTGATGGCTGCATCATGAGCAAAGGCCCTGATATATTCGGCAAAGGAGTTTGTCCACACCCAATGCACACCAGCCCTGATCCAGCGAAAATTTGGTATGTACGATGCGACATTATCGGAGGCGAAGATGATCGGTTCGGCATTCTGTGAATACCAGATCATGTGAACTTTTGAACGCTGCAACTCCCTGACCCAGAGTGGCTGGCGATGATAACTGCCGATCGTAAAAACAACAGATTCTATTAATTTGTGCCGATCCAATTCGAAAAAAATGCTGCTGTAAGCAATATCCCTGCCGAGCAAAGAAAGTTGCGGCAACCGGAATGTGGCTGACATATATGCGAAGAAACTGATCCAGTGATTCAGCAAGAGCCGGGATCTCCCAAAAAATCCTAAATTCGTCTCATGAAGCAGGTCAATTAGCGGCTTCCTGGAATAGGTAAAATCAGGGTCGCAAGAGAAAACATTCTTCGAGGTGGATTGAACAATAAGGCGCTTTCCTTCACGGAGCGGGGTTATAGGACCCATGCGGCAGTAATTTACGAATCGCTCATCATTGCCGTCTCTGAAGAGGTTTTCCTCTCCAATATCAAAGACGAGGGTAGCGGGCCGATCATTTTTACTGGCTTTTTTTATGGTGAGTATTGCAATTAAGCAATATGCCCAATGGAGGAAGAAATGGAACTGGTTGGCCAGCCATTGTTTGGGAGCAACCGTTATACGTCCGGAACCCGTCTCCATATGAGCGGATACGCAGTTGATCTTTGTTCCTGGGGCAGGAATGCAATTATCAGTCGCTTTGCCAAGGAGGCTGGCCGCTGTTGTATATGGGCAATGGCTGATTGCTACAAAGCATTGCATTAAGCAATCAAGTAATATCTCGGAAGAGTGTCCGCAGGCATCAGTTATTTTTGTTTCAAGCCAAGCCTTGGAATTATCGATCTCACGATCAAAAGCGAGATTGCTATGATTGCTATTTGTCTTTATATCCATCGTTCAAATTGTAATAGCCGTATATTTCGTTTGTTGCATGAGCTTTGAGCGCAATCCGTTTTGGCGGACAGTCAATTCACACAGATTTTGTTCGCAAATATCAGCATGTACTTAATTCAATTTTCATCGTAACCGCTTGGACGTGCCATTTAAAGATCATGGCCACCCTTTCCCGATCGTGATGTATTTCGAGTCATGGTTGTATTCCAAATAGTCATTAGCCTCGAAAATATCGGGCAGATCTGTGCGCATGGGATCGACACTTGCATTTTTGGAATGCTGCGCACTCCAACCATTGAAATCCCAATTGCCGGGAGCGGTTTTGGTCCAGAAACTTGGGTTCCGGTGATGATCCATTAGAAACTGCATCGATCGCCGATTGACACCAAGCCATTCGCAGAACTGATCCAGATATTTGAGCGGGGCCTGTTCATGTTTGCGCACAAGTGCGAGGCCTTCCTCGCGAGTTAACCGCCCAAAGCGGATTTCACGTGATGCATGGTCAGTAACCTTTGAATACCCATGCTTGTACAGCTTGATCTGATCATGCAAATCCATGTAGTTGAAGCAGTCCACATGGTCGTAACAATCAAATGTACGGTTGAATGCCGAAGTCTTGTAATCGTATTCACGCATCATCTGTTCGTGCTGTGCTTTGGGATCCCAACGGACATAGTTGCCAAGATAAATTCCACGCACACCCACAGCATTCAGATCGCGGTCATCCGGGTAGCGATATTGCCAGACGTCTTCTTCCTTGAGCGTATCAAAGATGGATAGCAGGTCATCGGCCTCATGTCCCATCAGATCGTGATCCTTGCGATACCGCCGGGTCATTTCAATTTCATGCTCGTGAGAGAACATGCCCACTTGCTCAAGTCCTTGATGCGCGCCCCAGACAATCAGAGGTATTTTGTGCCGGACAGCCGTTTGTACCGGGAACACCGTCTGGCCTGCGAGAATAGGCCAATAGATACTGCCAAACCGGTGCAAGGTGCTGCGTGTGATTTTCTTTACCGATATGGGATTGATATTCTGATAAAGGATGTCACAGTTGAAGCGAATACGAAGATTCGCAAGGTTGCGAATCCCCAGAGGTGTGTTGAAGTATTTGTTATAGGTGACAAGCAGCGGATTCATACCCAGCCGTTCCTTGACCAAGTGAACAATGTAGTAAGAATCCTGAGCACCAGTTACAGGCACGATGCAGTCGTAATTTTTGCCATCCGGGTTGCGATAGGGTTTAACCAAAGCGTCAAGCATCGACCAGCGCTCGTCCCAATCCAGGGTATCTTTTTCTTCATGGATCCTGCAGCCGGAGCAAATACCTTCCTCGTCCAGGGTTAAGCCCAGCGGGTGTGCAGATGAGTAAAGACAACGCTTGCAGAATTTAATATCAGACATGGGTTAAAGTTGGATATTTTGATTCATAGGCAGAGAGCCGAAGTGGCATACCGGAGAGTGCTTCCTTGTATTTCTGGACGGCGTGTTCGCGGTAGCTCAAAAAGTTACCGGCGGCGATAGCAGAAATATTCGGCATTTGTAAGAGCTCGGCCATCTGATTCGAATTGCTTATACCGCCAAAAGCAATCAAAGGTACGCCACTCAAAGGAAAGTTTCTGATCAGATTCTGCTCAAAGCCGTCTTGATGGCCCTCGTGCATCCAGTCGATAACCAATATTTCAGAAACGATTCCAGTTTCAGCAAGGGACAAAACTTCTACAGAAATAGAAGAGGAGCTTCCATGCCGGTAATCCAGCCATTCAACATGCTCGCCATTCCATGAAAGCGGCAATGCGGCAATGATTGCCTGTGCCCCCAGTCGCTCGGAAAGGCCGCGAACTGCCGCGAGGTCGTCATGCAATAGAGAATCGACAACCAAGCGATCAGCTCCAGACTGAATTGCCCGAACGCCATCATCAACAGAGCGGATGCCGCCACCATAAATTAGTGGTGTTTCCAGCCCCAAACGCCCAAGGCGTTCCAGTAACTCAAAGTCAGGGTTTGAGCCATTGACGGAGCGATCAATCACCTGAACCAGAATCTCATCCGCACCCCAACGATCAAGGTTTTCAACCAGGCATTCAGGCTTGCCCAATGGCAGATAGCGTTTGTAGCCAAAAGACTGCACGGCCCAACCATCTTTAACGGTAACCACCCCCACCAAACGTTTTTTAAGCATGTGCAAGCCTGGAAATTATATTCTTCAGCAAGGCCTTGCCTGCGGCCTGACTCTTCTCGGGGTGGAATTGCAGTCCGATTATATTGCCGCGGCGAATCACTGAGGGTATAGGGGTCGGGTGGCGAGATACACAAACTTGATATTCGGCTGGCCCCTGATACATAAAAGAATGATTGAAGTAAAAGGCTTGCCCATCGCTTGGCCCGAATAAGGGATCATCTTGGACACATTCAATGGTATTCCAGCCAATATGCCATTTCGGTTCCGTCAGCGGCACCACTTCACCGGGAATGAGATCCAGGCCGACGGTGTAATGGAGTTCATGGGAAGCGCTGGCAAGCAGTTGCATGCCAAGGCATATCCCGATAATTGGCCGTTGCTCACGAGCTTGATCCTGCAGGTAATGCACAAGCCCGCGCTCATGCAATGCTCTCATTGCACTCGGATAGGCACCAACGCCCGGCAGGAGCAAGATATCGACCTCATTCAACACCTCCATGTCTGCGCTGACCCGCACGCGAAATCCGATGTCGCGAAGCGAATGTGCCACGGAAGCATGGTTGCCTATACCATAATCTATTATCCCAACGGTGCTGTGCTTCAAAATCCGACCCCAACCTTAAATTTACGGCGTATCTGTCCAGAGGCATCGATTTCAAAAAGATCATGATCCATTGATTTATGAACATGCGACCAGAACTCTTGCCGGGTTATCTTCATGAACTCACAAAAACCATCGATATATTTTTCTGAGCACTTGCCATCATACTGCTCTACAAGATCAATCGCCGTCGACCTATCCATTGACCCTGACCTCAGCTCCTCGTTGACATACTCAGTAATCTTGCCGAACCCAAACTTTAAATATTTGATCATTTGGTTCATGTTATGCCAATCTTCATCAAGATTGCTCAAACCATACAAATCGCCTGTTTCATCAGGGGGTTCGGTTCTGATATGAAGGCCTGCGGGGCAGGCATATAGTGCATTTTTCAGTAAGCTCCAATCCCCCATGAACCATCCCAAATAGATAATTTGTATCTTTGCGGCGTCAAATTCCTCACCGCTTGGATAAATGTAAGGCAGTATCTGTTTGTGCTCTAACCCGGTCTCAAGCATCCAGGCATGCCCTGAGCTCAAGGTATTTGAGTGCCTCAAGTTGTTGCCGTCGTAACCATTGCGTCCCATCGTCTTCAGGTCGCCCATCTGGAGCGCTGGGTTTTCACCCCAAAATATCAGTGGTATTTGGTATCCTATTGCCAGCTGAGGAACAGAGCTGAACAGTGCCAATTCTGAGGAACGTGCCCAATTGGTAAACTTGAAAAAGCTTTCCCGCATCAATTGGCGACAAGTTTCCGGTGCAGGGGATGAGAGGACGACATCAAACCCCAAATTGATCAAATTTGAGATGTTATCAACACCTAACTGTGAAACTTGTTGTGGTGGGTGGCTCAAACTTATCAAGAGCGGCTTCAGTCCGAGGTTATCTCTCACCCACAAGGCCTGACGAGTGCTGTCTTTACCACCGCTAACCCCAATAATGCAATCAAAATGCTGCCCGGGAGTCCTTTTTACAGCTTTAATCAAATCGAGCAGAATCTCATAGCGTTCTTGCCAATCAATCCCCTTGGATTGTTCATAGTAATGACACGCCGGACAAAGTCCCTCTTCCGTAAATAACGCATTGGGCCGCGTGTCCGGCTGCAAACAGAGCTTGCAGTATTTCATCTAACCACCCCCAAACTTCTGGGCATTAATTAACTCGAAAGACGATGCCACAACAGCATGGCTTGAGCGTAGCAAAGGGATGCCCGCCAGGATGGGATAAACTATTCCCGTTTCTGGAGAGTAAAAACCTGTGGTATGTGCGACAAGTTTAGAGTGCGTCATGGGGCAATTCCATTGAATACCAAAATTCTCCGATGAACCCCTAGTTGGTTTCTCAATGAGCACCAGGCCACTTGGGTTCAGCGGATTGCTGCAATAATCAAGCAAGCGATAGTCCCGCACCGTAGCTCCCAGCTTCTCAGCCGTCGCCTTGAGGCCGCTGACATAGCCATGTGCGCTCATTCTCGCCCGTGCTTCGGCGCCAGCCAGTTCATACACCGGCTCAACCAGCACTACTGCTCGACGTGCAACGCGTATCAATTCTTTGATTGCGGCCTCTTCGCGCCCACCGTTCGGCTCAAGTGAATGTGAGGTGTACACCACATCGATACTTGAATCCTCAAGTGGAATCTCAAAAAGATCCGCGACAAACAAGTCGGCAGGAACGGCATTCTCTGCCAGCCAGGTTAACCCATGAGCGCACCGTGACCAGCTAAGGTCGAAACCGAGAGCATGCTTGGGTGTATTGTCCAAATACGTTAGCACTCCCGCAAGCGTGGTGGCTTCACCGCACCCCACTTCAAGAATCGAACTTTGCTTTGTTATGTACGGGTTTAGTATGCTCGCCAACTGGCTGCACCAGCGCGCGCGAGCCTCTGGATGGGCACGTGCCTCGGCAATATATGTCCCTGCCTGCAAGTCATACGCGATCAGTGTCGAAATGGGCGAGTTACCAAGCGCGCTTCCAGTTTGTCTGGCATATCCCATGGCATTCTCGCCACGTGCATAAGCGGCACGCATACCGAGCATCAAACGGCCCAGTTCTCCAACATCAGTGCGCAACAAGTTGTCGATATTCACAATTCTTCCTTGGCATCCTGCCATAGTGCCTGCCAAGCACGTTTAGTCTCTACCAGGAGTTGCACCATCGCAGGGTGGCATCAAAAAATTACTGCCCACGCACAAGGTGTAACCGGGCAGACCGGTTCCGCAGCCGAACAACTCACGCATATATGGGATGGTCAGGTTGCTGTTATCTGATGAGGTGGCTAGGCAGTTGTTTATTTGATGCGCCATGTCGAGAGCATCAGTGCACGGATTATTTTATAGTTCCCCGTAAATACTTGGCCAAATCTCGACGGTCCTTTCCTCTCGCGTGTATCAAATGATATCTGACTGAGCCGAAAACCATTTTTTGCCGCGAAGGTCATTAGCTCAGTACCAATTGATCCATACGAATCAAAGTGCCCCAGTGCCTTGTAGACTGTTATGCGATACGCCTTCATCCCGCACAGAGGGTCTTTAATCCCAAAGCGAAAATTTGTATACCAAGCAAATATATACTCCGCGAATCGTTGCCGCTGGCTGCGTGAGCCGACGACGACATCGGCCCCATCGGCCATGGCATTAATAAATTGCTGGATGAGCAACGGATTGTGCTGGCCGTCCGCATCCACTGTGATGATTATCTCGCTACCGAACTCGGCAGCCTTTTTAAAGCCGGTGTTTAGCGCGGAATCATAACCACGATTTTCGGGGTGGGATACAACAACGGCACCTGCCTGCATGGCTAATTTTGCTGTGTGATCCGTTGACCCGTCGTCAACGACAATTGGCAAACCGTATATTTTTACTGATTCAACAATACCAGCGATAGTTTCCGCTTCGTTCAGGGCGGGGATGACAATACCTACTTGATATCGACCCATCGAAGGTGTTCTCCCGCACTGATATCTCGCTTAACCTGCTTGCCGACCAACTCTTTCATCCGATATGGAGGCAATCCGTCGGACGGGCAGGGGCGCAAAACAGCCAGATGGTCGCGAGTCAATATACTGCCAGCAGCAAGGTTGGTGGCCATACGAATAGCACGCCGCTGCAAGACAACGGTCTCCTTTTCATTATCTTCGACTTGTTTTATGCCAACGCCTAGCGCGTTTTCCAATTCACGCGTACGGTCGACCATGCCACGCCAAGATTCTGGATCCATTGAAAACGCATGATCTGGGCCTGTACGCTTTGTATCATCCGTGAAATGTTTTTCAATCATCCTCGAGCCTAATGCCACGGCACCGAGTACAGTCGCATGACCAGGCGTGTGGTCGCTTAAACCTAGCACCATATCCGGATACATCTCGCGATAGACTTTTAGCACATTGAGCTGAATGTATTTAAAGTTCTCCAAACTGGCCGTGTAATTGGTGTTGCATTGCATTACGCAAAGCATTGGATTGATTTCAAGTGCGGCACATACTGCACGGTGAACATCGTCCATTGTAGAAGCACCCGTTGCCATGATGTAGGGCTTTTGCTTTGAGGCGATATATTCAATCATCTCAATCCATGTGATATCACCGGAGCCGATCTTGTAGGCAGGCACATAGGGGTCAATGTGGTCAACAAGATCCATGGCATAAGGGCTGGTAAAGAAAGCTATGCCGGCCTTGTCACAGGTTTTTTTTAGGGCTTCCGACCAATCTAAACTGACGCTGGCGTCCTTATAGACCTCAAATACAGATTTTTTCCAATTTGCTTGGTGGGATTGCTGACCACCCAAGGTGCTGAATCCACGATCACTAACGATGGTTTCTGCCTTGAAGTGTTGAAATTTTGCAGCATCCGCCCCTGACTCAGCTGCCAGATAGATCAGATTCTTGGCGCGTTCAAGATCACCATCATGATTGGCCGCAATATCTGCAATGAAATAGGTAGGGTAGTCGCGACCAATCTTTTTCCCTCGGATTTCAAGAACAGGGCTAGGCAACTGCATGGTATTCCCTAGCAACCCGCTTGATTTCATCTTTTAAATTGGGCAGTTTGACGCCAAGTGTATTTTCAAACTTCGAACAGTCCATCCGCATATCTTTCGGCCGATAGGCTTTCAAGAATGCCGCTTGGCTGGAATCGATACGAGTCATAGTATTCGTTGGTAGTTCCAAGCATGCGGCAAATGCAAAGTCGAAATCAGCCTTGCTCATTCCGTTGTGTGACCCAAGATTGAAAGTACCTACAGGTTTCCTGGCAACAACAAGTTGAATCATCTCAGCGAGTGTTGTCATAGAGAGGGGGCTAAAATATACATCATCTAAGACTTGAATATGTTCGCCGCTTTTCAGCGAGGTATAGACCCAGTCCGTAAGGCTCTCGCGATTGCTAATTTTGCTGCGCCCAATAAAATTGGTTCTGAGAATTGTGCTGGGTACTCGCGCGGCAGCTAATTCACCGGCATACTTTGAAAAGGCATAATTATTGGTTAATGTAACCTGGTCTTCAGTATGCAAGCCTTCTCCGTCATACACTTGGTCGGTAGATATTTGAATAAGATGGCAGGCTGCTCCGGTTTGGAGTATCCAATGAGTCAGATTCTCGACCGTTCGTGTATTGACTAAGTATGCTTTATTGGCCTGCTCTTGACAGAGTTCAACGCTTGTCAAACCGACAAGATTGATGATGACACTCGGCTGAAGCTTATCAAGCAATGCGAATGCTTCATTTTTGTTTACTAAATCAGCAGAATAATCCGCATTAGCCAGACGTGCATGTGTTGCAATTGTCTTTCCATGCTCTTTAATCCATGGAACTAAAGTCGAGCCGAGAAGGCCAGTTGCGCCAGTAATTAAAATCACTTTTTAGTCCGATTAAATTGAGTATTTCTAAACTAACGCTTGGCGACCAAACAATGAATCTCTGAGCAAAAGTGATTTCTGTCCAAAACAGACTGCAGTTCGTCAATATTTTTACCCAATCCTTCATTTAAAAAGGAGGCTAATTTTGGTGAAGCACCTTTTTGCGTTATATCTACGAGCATAGACCTGTATAGATCCATCATGTCTGTTCCAAAACGCCATTCTGCCAGAACATTCAGCTTTCTATTTTGGTGCAGCCAGTTAATTGATTGTTCAGTGAATAGGTGTGTATGGTCGCCCGATAGTTGACGGGGGTAAACGGTTGAGAAAATTTGCTCAACCATTACAGAAAATGAAAACATTGGCACAGAGTAAAAAAGATATTGTGCTCCGCTTCGATGAAAAGCCTCAATAAAGGCATTTGGGTCTCGAAGGTGTTCAATCACGCCAATTGCCGAAATAACCGTAGCGTCTGAATTGGAAATTAACTCGAAAAAATCTGATTCAGTGGCATGAATAAGAGGGCTTTGTTTTTGTAAATGCGATATTTGCTGATTGCCGAAATCAATCATTGTTTGGTTAACATCCAGCCCTCTCGCATCAAAACCTTTAAGGAGTGCTGCATAAACAAAATAACCAGCACCGCACCCAACATCCAGCAACTTAAGTTGCGTATCGGCCGGCAGATGGGCACTTAAAAAATTAAGTTTTGGCACATAGATAAGTTCCGCTCTATTTGCGAAATTGGTATCTACATAGCTTTTTGCATAATCTGCGCCATCATCCTGGATATATAAATTGTCCACAAATAATTTTGTATCTTCATGCGCGCCATTTAAATGGCCGCAATTGTCACAAAAAATATAACGAACTTGATGTGACAAGAAATCGCTGCCCGCCGAGAGTGCTTGATTACAAATCTTGCATTGAACTCTTGGCGGCTGTTGGTTATAAAATTCGTTTTGCCTCTCAGATTTGATTAACAGGTTATCGTTGCTATCAAAAAAATCACTTTTAGTATTGACATAAAAATCTGTCGATTTTGAATAGACTCTGTGCGGAGCGCAAGTAATCTTACCGGTCATTCTCTCTCTCCAATAATCCGTAATTTGTTAGGGAAATTCGCTTTAAAAATATTTTCTGCACGAATCCAGTCATCTTCCCTGTCGATATCTACAACTCGCCAATTTGGTATAGGCATGCCAATTGCATCGGTATGCATATTTTTATGTTCTAACCAAGCAGATGACTTGCCCCAGTAAAACTGTCCAGTATCATGATAAGACACTTCTATATCCTGGGTTCGTGTTAACTCATACTCGGGATCAAAAAACTGCATCCTCCCATCCGGAAGCTGGCGCATCGCCCGCTTAATAGGATGGGGATATTCTGTAATAGGATAAACAAAGTTGGCATTTCGAGCAATTGCCAAATCGAGGGCCGAAACTAAATCACTGACCTGTAAAAAAGGCACACAGGGGAAAATGCAACATACATAGTCAGCATCCCAACCCAAATCAAGGCACGATTTGACGGTATGAGCAACGACAGGCACTATCGGAGTGAGGTCGTCTGCTAGGTTCATTGGCCTTACAAATGGGGTTTCTGCTCCCCACTCTTTAGCTATACCAGCAATTTCCTCATCGTCTGTGGAAACAATGATGTGGTCGAATAAGCCGGAATCCTTGGCTGCGCTGATGGCCCAGGCAATCATCGGCCTTCCGCAAAAGTCTTTGATGTTCTTGCGCGGTATTCGCTTGCTACCTCCGCGCGCTGGAATAACTGCAATCTTCATAATGAAGTAGCTCCTCTTCAAATACTGGAAGCACATGAACCATGTGCAAGTAAGAATGACCGCAGGTCAACTGCAATTGTCTGGCGCTTGTAACTAAAATATCTTATCAATGCAGGGAATCATGAATAAGAATACTTTGCAGTATTCTTATGGTTCTAATCGTACCATGCTGACATCGCACACATATTTCGCACTTCTTAACACGCCCATTATGCGGCATCCTTCAATTGTGTCTCAATTCAGTTTTGTTCGAGCTTTTGGATTCATATTGCCCAGCCTCGCGTGAATCCTATGTGGCTGTAGAACAACAATCAATCACCTCGCCCATCGCTTTATTTCTCGCGGGAGTGGGCGACTAAACGACGCGAGTTATATTTGGCCAACGTTATAAGCATTAAGGTGCGACCAAAAATCCGATACCGGCTTTGAAAGGATGGGCGCTTGCTAAGCTTATATTTTTGTGGCACTCATGATGCTTTATCCACGATGTCCTGATAGGTGCCAGTGCGAAGAATGCCACTATTACCCAGTTCGATGATTTGATCGCAATCCTGCAAGGTGGTCAGACGATGGGCAATAATCATTATGGTGAGATCATGATTAAGGCCTTTGATGGCCTCCATAACGGCGTGTTCTGTTTCGTTGTCAAGCGCGCTGGTGGCTTCGTCGAAGATAATGACATCCGCCTGTTTGTATAGTGCGCGTGCAATGCCAATGCGTTGGCGCTGGCCACCGGATAGACGGATGCCGCGCTCACCAACGAAGGTTTGATATTGCTCGGGCCAGCTTTCAATCAATTCGGCAATTTGTGCATGGCGGGCCGCTTGGCGGACGCGCTGGTGGTCGATTTTATCTTTGGGAAGGCCAAAGGCAATATTTTCTTCGATGGTGCTGTCTGCCAGATAGATGGCTTGCGGGACGTGGGCGATATGGTTTTGCCAGGCACGATGGTTGTCTGAGGTGATGGCTTGATCATCAATGGCAAGAGTGCCTTCAGTAGGTTGGAGCAGACCCATGATAATGTCGAGCAGTGTACTTTTGCCGCTGCCAGTGGTGCCTATAAAACCGACGCGCGCACCTTTTGGAATGATCAGGTCGATGTTGCGCAAGACCCAAATGGCGTTGTCTGAATAGCGAAATGAGAGCTTGTTGAGGCTGATGCGCCGCCCGTAGGAAATGGGTTGGGGGGCTGGCTGATTGGCGTGTTCGGGTAGTGGTTGGTCGAGCAGCTTGAGTGCGTCTTGTAGTGAAGCTTGGCCGCCCTTAATGCCGGACCAGGCTGTATAGCCTTGTTGCAGGACGGGTAGCAGCCGCTGGGCGCCGAGTGCCAGGGCGCCAAGAATGGGGATGGCTTTGGCTATACCGTCGGATTGCTGAGCCAGAGTATAGGCAAGGCCGGCAATAAGGATCATGCCGAGAGCTTCCATGCCATAACGGGGACTGATGCTGATAAAAACATTGTCTCCTTGGGCGCGGCGCAGGGGCAGATCGGCGTTCTGATAGATTTGGCAATAGGTCGCCTGACTGCCATCGATGAGGACGTCGCGAATACCACCCAAACCTTCCTGCAGGGATTTTAGGACTTGGGTAGATTCGTGCGCGATGCTTTGGCTGTTGTCGAGGAGCTGGCGTCGGGTAAGCCAGATGATGAAAGCGTAGATAATTCCAAAACCGCCGAAGGCTGCCAAGGCGATAAGCGGATCGACGGCCAGCAGGGCGATGAGAATGGCGATTAGCATGATGGCTGAACTGATAAGGGTCAAGATGGGCATCAAGGCGCTGTATATGACGCCATTGACCTTGGTCGAGATGCCGTTGATGACCTCGCTGCTATTGCGGGCGATGTGAACAGCGTAGGGCTGATAGAGAGTACGCCGGTAGATATTGATGCTGAGGTCAGCACCGGTAGCAAAGGATAGTCGAGTGCTGGCCCAGAGAAGCAAAAGGCGCATGGCTCCGGCCATTAGAGCAGCCAAGCCAAAGGCGATGGTCAGCGGCAACAGAAGTTGTTCTGGCCCTGTAAGCCCCAGGGCTTGGATGAAAGGCTGGGCGGCAGGGTGTTCAAAAACGCGGTGCGGCGCGGTCAATACGCCAAGAAATGGCAGTACAGCCCCAATGCTGAGGATTTCAGCGAACGAGGCGAGGGTCATTAAAACAAGCATGAGACCAAATTGCCCCCGGCGCCGGGGGCTGATGTGATGCCAGAGCCGTTTTAGAAGCTGGGTGATGGGTTGGGTGGGTTGCATGTGATTGTTTGGTATAGAGCTAGCATGTAATAGTCGCGATTTGATCTGGCGCCGCATAGCTCAAAATTGGTAACTGCCAGATAAAATCTAAACCACTACATTCGATAAGTTGTGTGAATTTTTTATTCAGGTAAAAATCTTTGGGCACGCTACCGCCCTGCAAAACATGGTCATGTTTCGCATAACTCATTGTTTATAATATGACTATGCTGCTGGTATAACCCAGTCGCGGTCAACTTTTATTTTGTTGGTTTTGCCCAATAATTCCAGCAGCACGATCACGCGCTTTTCGCCGTTTTCCTCGATGAACACACCTTCCTTGCCGGCAAGTGGTCCTTCAGCCAGACGGATTGTTTCTCCTGCGCAAAACAATGGGCGGTTGTCATGGTGCAAACCGGAGTTTGTATCTGCGCGTCGCCTGATTGCCGCTATCAATTGTTCCGGGACTACCGCAGGCTGTCCGCCGAAGCGCACCAATCCGACTGCGCCGCGCGTGGAGCGCACCGGTGCCGTGCTGCGCAAAGCAGGATTGATTCGGATAAATAGATAGCGTGGGAAAAGGGGTTCGATTACATCTATCCATTGCCCCGCGCGACGGCGAGTGTTACGGATGCGAGGCAGGTAGGTGCGATAGCCCTGTTGCAGCAGGTTTTCCTCGGCTACTGCTTCCTGGCGCGGCTTGCAGCAGACGGCATACCAGCGTTCCAATGTGCGCGCCTCAGCTAAATTGCCGCTTGCATCGACTCTGTGCTCACTCATTGGTATTCTCCAGCAAGCCTTTTTGATTGGCTTCGCGTTGCAATTCCTCGATCTCTGTGCGCAACGCTTCATATTCTCGTATCTTGTATCGGAGAAAATGCACGGTCATGCGCGCCTTCTCCTCGATTCCGTGCGGAGTTAGCAGGTAGGCATAGGCCAGCTTGTTGTCGCTGTTGCGGAAATTGTTGATCTTGAGGCTGCCCTTTGCGACCAGCGCATTCAGGCAGAAATTGACTTTGCCGAGACTGATGCCCAAGCGCTTTGCCAAATCTCGTTGGGAAAGGCTTGGGTTGTTTTCCAGTGTCTTGAGCAACCCGTAATGGGTGGATTCATCCAGCATCTGTGGTGCGTTCAGTGATTGAACAGTGCATATTACAACACCTGCGAACGGTGATGTCAAACTGCAGTCTCGTTTAATGACGGATGAGTCTGAACTAAGGGATGTGTTCCCAACGTGGGAACGTTTACCCGACTTGATATACAGATCCAACTCCAAATTCCCGGTAAATCTGATACACACGCCGAGGCCGGCTAGGTGGTTTGCCTGAAATTATTCGGCAATTCCCAACACATAGTCTTGGTAGGTGCGGAAAATGCCGTCTGTAAGGGGTATTTTCGCCCGCCATCCCAAGGCTTGTATCTTTGATACATCCAGCACTTTGCGCATCGTACCATCTGGTTTGCCAGTGTCTTGCACGAGGTTGCCCTGGAAGCCCGCAATCTTGGCGATCAATTCAGCCAATTCACGTATGGTCAGGTCGTCACCAGAGCCGACGTTGATGAGCGGGCAGCGCGATGGTTCGACAAGTGCGTTGTAGCGCGTGTCATCCAGCGTGGCAAGAAATATGAGTGCGTGAGCAAGATCATCAACATACAGAAATTCGCGCTTCGGTGTGCCGCTGCCCCACAGGACAACTTTTTGTGCGCCCTCTGCTTTAGCTTCATGCATTTTACGAATCAGGGCCGGCAGTACGTGTGAATTATTCAGGTCGTAGTTGTCGCCCGGGCCGTAAAGGTTGGTCGGCATGGCGGCTAGCCACTTCGTGCCATATTGGCGATTGTATGACCAGCACATTTCGATACCGGCAATCTTGGCCAAAGCATAGGGGCGATTAGTCGCTTCGAGTGGGCCGGTGAGCAGGTATTCTTCTTTGATGGGTTGCGGGCAGTCACGCGGGTAAATACACGAGCTCCCCAGAAAGATCATACGATTGACTTTGGTCGCATGTGCGGCGCGGCAGATATTGGCTTCGATTAGCAAGTTGCTCATCAGAAAGTCCGCCGGGTAGGTGTTGTTGGCATGAATGCCCCCGACTTTGGCTGCCGCTAAAAAAACGATCTCTGGGCGTTCCTGTTCGAAGAATCGCCGCGTAGCCGCCGCATCTTCCAAGTCCAGTTCGGTATGGGTGCGTACCACCAAGTTGGTGTAGCCTTGGCATTGCAGTTCACGCGTGATAGCGCTGCCTGCAAGGCCGCGATGGCCTGCGACGTAGATTCTACTGGCCTTGTCCATAGATGCCCTGTTTATTCGTGGCTATTGTAAGCAGCAAAGCCATGCTTCTTCACCAGTTCATCACGCTCCGCACCCTTGAGGTCTTCGCGCACCATTTCGCTCACCAGTTCTTCAAAGGTGATTTTGGGTGTCCAGCCGAGCTTATTTTTGGCCTTGCTGGCATCGCCCAGCAGCGTCTCCACTTCAGTGGGGCGGAAGTAGCGCGGGTCGACGCGCACAATTGCGCGCGAGGGCTGAGGACTGAGGGATGAGGACTGAGGATTGAGATAGCCGACTTCTTCCACACCTTCGCCTTCCCAGTGAATGCTCATGCCGAGTTCCCCGGCTGCCGCATTGACGAAGTCGCGCACACTGTATTGCACGCCGGTAGCGATGACGAAATCTTCGGGTTGGTCTTGTTGCAGCATCAGCCATTGCACTTCGACATAGTCTTTGGCGTGTCCCCAGTCGCGCAATGCGTTCAGATTCCCGAGATAGAGGCATTCCTGCAGGCCGAGTTTGATGCGCGCCAGTGCGCGGGTGATCTTGCGCGTGACGAAGGTTTCGCCGCGTATCGGGGACTCGTGGTTGAACAGGATGCCGTTGCAGGCGTAGATACCATAGGCCTCGCGGTAATTCACCGTGATCCAGTAGGCATAAAGCTTGGCTACCGCATAGGGGCTGCGCGGGTAGAACGGCGTCGTTTCCTTTTGCGGGGTTTCCTGCACCAGGCCATACAGCTCTGAAGTGGATGCCTGGTAGAAGCGGGTTTTCTTTTCCATTCCGAGAATGCGGATCGCTTCCAGTATGCGCAATGCGCCCAGCGCGTCGGAGTTGGCCGTATATTCCGGCTCTTCAAACGACACTGCGACATGGCTTTGTGCCGCAAGGTTGTATATCTCGTCCGGCTGCACCTTCTGGATAATATGCGTCAGGCTGGAAGAATCGGTCATGTCGCCGTGATGCAGGAAGAACGGCAGGCCTTTTTCATGCACGTCATGGAACAGGTGATCGATGCGCGCGGTGTTAAACATGGAGCTGCGACGCTTCATGCCATGCACCTCATAACCTTTATCCAGCAACAGCTCGGCAAGGTATGCGCCGTCCTGTCCGGTCACGCCGGTAATCAATGCGACTTTTTTTGCTTGGCTCATTTCGATATCTCCTTCTTGCGCGACTACCTGCCGTAGTTGTCTTCATAACGCTGAATGTCATCTTCTCCCAGGTATTCACCAACCTGAATCTCAACGATATGCAGCGGTTCGGTGCCTAAATTTTCGAGGCGGTGCTTTGCGCCTATCGGGATGTAGGCGCTTTGGTTTTTCCGTACCGTAATCACCTCATTGCCGTTGGTGACCGTTGCGGTGCCGGACACTACCACCCAGTGCTCGGAGCGCCGGCTATGGCTTTGCAGGCTGAGGCGCGCACCGGGAGCAACTTCGATGCGCTTGATTTTGAAGCCGTCCTGGTCTTCCTCCAGCACGGTATAACTGCCCCACGGGCGATTGACTTTGGCATGATAGACATGCTCGGTGACGCCGCGCTGCTGCAGGATATCGACTACCTCACGTACCCGCTGTGTTTGATCGCTCTTTGAGATGAGCACGGCATCGGCGGTCTCGACAATGCAAAAACCTTCAGTGCCGATGGCGGCAACCAGCCGTTTTTCGGCGCGAATCAAGCTATTTTTGCAGTCTAGCGCGATGACGTTGCCCTGCAAAACATTGCCATTTTCATCTTTATTGGAAATTTCATGCACCGCCTGCCAACTGCCCACATCATTCCAGCCGATATCACAGGGGATCAGCGATACGCGACCGGATTTTTCCAATACGCCGTAATCGATGGAAATGGAAGGCATGGCGGAAAAATGCTTTTCTACGGCTTGCTGGAATGTTCCTGCAGTGCGGCTTTCGGCAATGATGGCTTGAATCACCTGATGCACTTCCGGCAAATACTGCTGAATCTCTGCGAGTATTAGCGAGGCGCGCCAAACAAACATGCCGGAGTTCCAGTAATAACCGCCTTGTTGGAGGAAGCGTTCGGCGGTGGTCTGATCGGGTTTTTCGGTAAAGCGTTCGACGTCATAAATACAGGAATGAGGTTCGAGGACTGAGGACTGTGAAATACAGGGCTGAGGACTGAGGACTGAGGACTGAGTAGAGCTGCTCCCCGCTTTACCACTCAGTCCTCGTCCCTCAGTCCTCAGACCTCTTACTTTGATGTAGCCAAAGCCGGTATCGGGCCGGGTGGGTTGGATTCCGAAGGTGATGAGTTTGCCGCTTTCGGCAGCTTCAATCGCAATATTCAAATGTGCGCGAAAACGTACTTCATCTTTGATGATGTGGTCGGCGGGCAACACGACCATGATCGGGTCCGAGCCATCTGACATCAGGTAGGCCGCCGCCAGTGCGATAGCCGGTGCGGTGTTGCGCCCGGCGGGTTCAAACAGGCTTTGATAGGGCAGCAGGGCATGATAAGCCTCGCCTTTGGCGAGTATCTCTTGCGTAACGATTAGGATATTCTTGGCATTAATCACCGGGGATAGGCGATTGATGGTGGTTTGCAGCAGCGATACATCACCATCCAGCGACAGGAATTGCTTGGGCAAATGTTGGCGCGATAGCGGCCACAAGCGGCTGCCGCTGCCGCCGGCAAGGATAGTCGCGCAAATTTTCTCTTGTTTCAAAAAGCTACCTTAATAGTGACGTTCTTGTTTGCCAATAGCCAGTAATATGCCCGCGCCGGGAGAGGTAATGAGAAGCATTTTTGTTTATCCTTCCCCTGTAACTGCATGACGCGGCCTCGCCAAATCTGCCCGCCGTCCTTGCGTAAGCATGCATCAATATGAAAAATATTGTAAAGTCGCGGCCATTGTAAAACATCAAAGTAATACTTGCTCGAATAGCTTTGAAGTCAATCTCATGTATTTGTGCGGGTCGGCGTGTAGAGACAAGCGCATTGTGCAATATAAGCGGCCAATTATATTTCGATATTTAACGACGTTGTGATTTTGGAATCGATATGACAAATACAGAACAACAGATCACCGAAGACGGGCAGGAAATTAGTCTCAATGACATAATCGATTTTTTTGTAACCAAGTGGAAGGTTCTTTTAATGGGCGCATTTTTTGGCCTCATCATAGCGTTGGGCGGGATACTTTTATTGGGTAAATACGAGGCAGAGGCGACCCTTATCAATAAATCCAATATTGATTATCTAACCTGGAAAAGCCTGAAAAGAAATTTGCCTATTTTGGCCGCCAGGATTTCGGAATCAACCAATAACGGCGAAGATTTTTTAAGAGCGTTATCCAGCGAAACATGGTGGCAGAAACATGCCGTTCCCACATTTGCTATTGCCAAAGACGATGCCAAATTCGGCATGCCCAAAGAAATGCAAGACGCGGAATCTATAAAAATTAAAGATTTTGTTGTCACGGCAGCAGGATCGAACAAGGAGGATGCCATCAAAAACCTTTCCACCGCGACCTCATTTTTGCGGAGTGGGGCTGCTTACTTGGCCTTGAAAGACGTTATCGCAAACTATCAGATCGAATTGCTGAATTCGGAATCTGAAAATGCAAAAAATATTGCTGCATTGGAAATCGAACTGTCATACCTAAATAGTCGTATGTCCGACCTTGAGTTGCTTAAAGCAAAATTTCCCGGAAATTCCGCCTCAATCATTACTCAGCCTATGGATCCCAAGGATTCCAGCGCCAAGTATTTGCCCATCATCACGCAGCTTATCGCCGTCAATAAGGACATCAGCGCACTAAAAGAAAATTTATCCCGTTTAACCAGCAGGAAAAGTCAGCTCACAATCAAGAATGATTTTCTGTCGCAGGCAATGCCGGTGATTGGCAAAAATTTTGATGGGCTGTCGGCGGTAACGGAGCTTATGCGGATCGAATCCGGCATGAGAAAAGATCTGCAGGCTTCCGATTGGAATAAAGTTTCAATACTTAACAACATCAAATATGACCTAGTTTCAATTCATACCAGATTTACCTTGGGGCTGGAGCAACCCACGTATATCAGTGCGCGCAAGCCGCCTTATCTGAAGCCGGCAGCCATTGGATTGGCCGCCGGATTTTTTCTTGCCCTGCTATTTTCCCTTTGTTCCGTTATCTGGTTTCGCTACTGCCAGCAAAAGCGGTGACGAGTGCTCATATAGGTGAAAAGTCCCAACTCGGTATTTGGTTGTGCTGCATGAGCGTATGCACATGTAGTAGTAAGGTTGCCGCTTGGGGCTGGGAGTGGGTTAGTCCGGTTGGATGTGTTAGTGGAGCGCCTGATTGATTCTGCCCAAGTCTTCTTCATCCAGTAAACCCACCGCCGCCTTCAGGCGCAGCCGACTCAACAAGTAACTGTACTCGGCCTGATACAAATCGCGGCGTGTTGAATAGAGTTGTTGCTGCGCATTCAGCACATCAAGGTTGGTGCGCACTCCGACTTCCTGCCCCAGTTTGCTGGCTTCCAGGACGCTTTCGCTGGAGACGAGGGCTTGTTGCAATGCCTTGACCTGGGCGATGCCGCTGACCACGCCGAGATAGGCCTGGCGGGTTTG
>C687J26845_10000524_pt1 | contig 25360 bp, 23 predicted proteins | sample RifCSPlowO2_12_FD_26845 | JGI IMG/M metagenome (IMG submission 26845)
ACTGCTGGTACAGGGCCGCGGCCTCGTCACGGCGGCCCGCGGCGTGGGCGTCGACAATCTTGCGGATGCCGTCGGGGTAGGCGCCGCCGGTCATGGCGCCGGTGGCACCTGCATCCAGGTCGTGCATGAGCGTGATAGCTTCCTCGCCATCCCAGGGGCCTTCGATGGCCGCGCCGCCCACGCGGATGAGCTCACGCAGTTTGGAAGCGGCGCCGGCGGTTTCGATCTTGAAGTACGAGACCTGCTTGATCTCTTGCGCCATGCGGGCCAGGAAGGGCACCGACAGGGCGGTCCCGCTGACGGGCGCATCCTGGATCATGATGGGAATGTCCAGCCCATCCGACAAACGCGCAAAGAATTCGTAGATTTGCGCTTCGGGTACGCGGATGGTGGCGCCGTGGTAAGGCGGCATCACCATCACCATGGAAGCGCCCTGCTGCTGCGCCCGCACGCTGCGTTGCAGGCAGATATCGGTGCTGAAGTGGGTGGTGGTCACGATCACTGGCACCCGCCCTTTGACATGCTCCAGAATGGTGCTGGTCAGGGTCTCACGCTCGGCATCCGACAGCACAAACTGCTCGGAGAAATTGGCCAGGATGCACAGGCCCGTGGACCCGGCATCGATCATGAAATCGACGCAGCGTTTCTGGCTTTCCAGGTCGAGTGCGCCCGTCTCGGTGAAGGTCGTAGGGACGACCGGAAACACACCCTTGTAGCGGGCATTGGCAGCTGAATACATGGCGATTCCTTATTTGTTTTTGTTGTAGACGTCGAGGCAGACGGCCGCCAACAACACCAGGCCCTTGATGACCTGCTGGTAATCGATGCCAATGCCCATGATGGACATGCCGTTGTTCATCACGCCCATGATGAAGGCGCCAATCACGGCCCCCAGCACCTTGCCCACGCCACCGGAGGCCGACGCGCCGCCAATGAAGCAGGCCGCAATCACGTCCAGCTCAAACCCCAGGCCCGCCTTGGGCGTGGCGGTGTTCAGCCGGGCCGCAAAAATCAGCCCCGCCAGTGCCGCCAGCACACCCATGTTGATGAAGGTGTAGAAGGTCAGGCGTTCGGTGCGGATGCCCGACAGGCGCGCCGCTTTCTCATTGCCGCCCAAAGCGTAGATGCGCCGGCCAATGGTGGTGCGGGAAGCCACGAAGTCGTACACCAACATCAGCAAAAGCATGACCACCAGCACATTGGGCAAGCCCCGGTACGAGGACAGCATGTAGCTGAAAGCCGCGATCAGGCCCACGAACACCAGGTTGGTTATGGCGAAGAGCGCCATGGGCTCGTTTTCCATGCCGTGTTTGGCCCGTGCCGCACGGCCACGCACCTTGGCGACCAGCATGGCCAGCGCCATCAGGAGGCCGATCATGAAAGACGCCACGCGCAGGTTTTCTCCGGCAAAGGGGTCGGGAATGAAGCCGGTGCTAAGCAACTGGAATTCAGGCGGGAAAGGCCCCACCGACGCACCTTGCAGAACGGCCAGCGCCAGACCCTTGAACACCAGCATGCCCGCCAGCGTGACGATGAAGGACGGAATTTTGTAAAACGCCACCCAATAGCCCTGGGCCGCGCCAATGACGCCACCGAGCACCAGGCAGACCATGGAGGCGGGGACAAAGTGCCAGTGGTACTCCACCATGAGCACGGCGGCCACGGCGCCGATGAAGCCACACACCGACCCCACCGAGAGGTCGATATGCCCGGCCACAATGACCAGCAACATGCCCAGCGCCATCACGATGATGTAGCTGTTTTGCAGAATCAGGTTGGTCAGGTTCAGCGGCTGGAACAGGGTTCCCTCCGTCATCACCTGGAAGAACACCATGATGGCGATGAGCGACATCAGCAGGCCGTATTCGCGCAAGTGGTTTTTCAGGAAGGCCGCGCCACCGATGGTGGTGGCCGTGGGGGTTGCTCCCGGGTTGTGGGTTGCCATGTCAATTCACTCCTGATGTCACGATAGATCGCATAATTTTTTCCTGGGTGGCCTCTGCCGCGGAAAGTTCCGCAACAAAGGCGCCCTCGTTCAGCACACAGATTCGGTCACACATGCCCAGCAATTCGGGCATCTCGCTGGAGATCATCAGCACGCATTTGCCCTCGGCCGCGAGCTGGGCGATGATGGTGTAGATCTCGTATTTGGCGCCGACGTCGATGCCCCGGGTGGGCTCGTCCAGGATGAGCACCTCGGGCTCCGAGAACAGCCATTTGCTGAGCACCACCTTTTGCTGGTTGCCGCCCGACAGATTGACCGTGCGCGCAAACACGCTGGGGCTGCGGATGTTGAGTTTTTTGCGGAATTCCTGGGCCACGCCAAATTCACGCCCCTCGTCCACCACCGTGCGTTTGGAGACCGCCCCCAGGTTGGCCAGCGTGGTGTTCCAGGCGATGGTTTCTTCCAGCACCAGCCCGTAGCCCTTGCGGTCTTCGGTGACATAGGCAATGCCATGGTCGATGGCTTTTTGGACCGTGCTGGTATCGACCTCTTTGCCGCGCACAAAGACCTGGCCGCTGATGTTCTGGCCGTACGTGCGACCAAAAATACTCATGGCCAACTCGGTGCGGCCCGCGCCCATCAAACCGGCAATGCCCACAATCTCGCCGCGCTTGACGTGCAGGTTGACGCCTTTGATCACTTGGCGCTGTGCATGCTCGGCGTGGTGCACAGTCCAGTTTTTGACCTCGAAAACTGTCTCGCCAACATTGGGGATGCGCTTGGGGTAGCGGTCGGCCATCTCGCGGCCCACCATGTGGCGGATCACCAGGTCCTCGCTTACCGGCTCCNGTGCTGCAGTCCAGCGTGGCCACCGTGGCCCCGTCGCGCAGCACCGTGATGGCATCGGCCACTTTGGAAATTTCGTTGAGCTTGTGCGAAATCAGGATGCAGGACATGCCCTGCTGCTTGAGCTCAAGCAAAAGCTCCAGCAAGGCATCGCTGTCGGTTTCGTTCAGGCTGGCGGTCGGCTCGTCAAGAATCAGCAGCTTCACTTCCTTGGACAGGGCCTTGGCAATTTCAACGAGTTGCTGCTTTCCCACGCCCAGGTTGGTGATCAGGGTGTTGGGCGACTCCTTGAGGCCCACCTTGTTCAGCAGGGCCTGGGTTTTCACGTAGGACGTGTTCCAGTCAATCACCCCGGCGGTGGCCTGCTCGTTGCCCAGAAAAATATTTTCAGTGATGGACAGCAGCGGCACCAGGGCCAGCTCCTGGTGAATGATGATGATGCCCAGGGCTTCGCTGTCGTGGATGCCCTTGAAGCGGCACTCTTGCCCCTGGTAACGGATGTCACCCTCGTATTCGCCATGGGGGTACACCCCGCTGAGCACCTTCATCAGGGTGGATTTGCCCGCGCCGTTTTCTCCCACGACGGCATGGATCTGGCCCGCATGGACCGTCAGGTTGACATCGGTCAGCGCCTTCACGCCATGGAATGATTTTTTCATCCCGCGCATTTCTAAAATTGGTTCTGCCATGGTGTTTCAACTATCGCTCTCTGGAAACCGCAAACATGTAAAAAGCCCTGTGCTTTGCGGGCACAGGGCCTCTTTTTCTACCATCAAATTATTTGAGCTGCTCTTCTTTGATGTAACCGCTGCCCACCAGCACGGGCTTGTAGTTGGCCAAGTCCACGCTGACCGGCTTGAGCAGGTACGAGGGCACGACCTTGACCTTGTTGTTGTAGGTCTTGGTGTCGTTGATTTCAGGGGCCTTGCCATTCAACACGGCATCCACCATGCCAGCGGTGACCTTGGCCAGTTCACGCGTGTCCTTGAAAATGGTGGAATACTGCTCCTTGCGCAGAATGGACTTCACCGAAGGTACTTCCGCATCCTGCCCGCTGACGAAAGGCATGGGTTGCGCAGCCGTACCGTAGCCCACGCCCTTGAGCGCAGAAAGAATACCGATGCTCAATCCGTCGTAGGGCGACAACACGGCGTGGACCTTGTCTTTGCCGTAGTAGGCGCTCAGCAAATTTTCCATGCGCGCCTGGGCCACCTGGCCGTCCCAACGCAGGGTCGCCACCTTTTGCATGCCGATTTGCTTGGAGCGAACCACCAGCTTGCCCGACTTGATATAGGGGTCCAGGACCGACATGGCGCCGTCGTAGAAGAAGAAGGCGTTGTTGTCGTCCGCCGAGCCACCGAACAGTTCGATATTGAAAGGCCCTTTGCCCTCTTTTAACCCCAGGGCCTTTTCCAGCGACTGGGCCTGCAAAACACCCACCTGGAAGTTGTCAAACGTGGCGTAATAGTCCACATTCTTGCTGCCCACAATCAGGCGGTCATAGGACACGACCTTGATGCCTTTGTCGGCCGCCTTTTGCAGCACGTTGGTCAACGTGGTGCCGTCGATCGCGGCAATCACCAGCACCTTGGCACCCTTGGTGATCATGTTTTCGATCTGCGCCAACTGGTTGGGGATGTCGTCTTCAGCGTACTGCAGATCGGCTTTGTAGCCTTTGGCGGCCAAGGCGGAGACCATGCTGTTGCCATCGCTGATCCAGCGCGTGGAACTTTTGGTCGGCATGGAAACACCAACCATTCCCTTGTCCTGCGCCTGGGCCACAGGTGCGCTCATCGCGAAACCCAGTGCCAGACCGGCGGCCAGCGCCTTCAATGTGGTTCTACGTGCTTTCAAAATATGTCTCCTGTAATTGATCTACATTAATTTAAATGATCTTCACCCAAGGGCTCAGATGGCGAATCATATGGACATTACAGATAGTTTTCTAATATAGTTTGTGCCATATTCGATACATAAATTAAGATCGGTATAAACCCTCGTATGACAAATTACACCCACTGGTTTATCCGCGCTCGCCTGAAGACAAGGCAGCTGTTGCTGGTGGTGGCTTTGTCCGAAGAGGGCAACATCCACCGTGCGGCGCAAGTCCTGAACATGACCCAGCCCGCAGCGTCCAAGCTGCTCAAAGATTTGGAAGACGTGCTGGGCGTGCAACTGTTTGAGCGGCTGCCACGCGGCATGCGCCCCACCTGGTATGGCGACACCATGATCCGGCATGCCCGCGCCGCACTCTCCAGCCTGAACCAGGCGCACGATGAGCTGCAGGCCGCCAAAAGTGGGCAGTTCGGCCAGGTCAATTTGGGGTCCATCACCGCCCCCGGACTGGCACTGCTTCCGCCTACCGTCGCCGCCGTCAAGCAAGCCCACCCCAACCTGCAAATCACGATCCAGATCGAACCCAGCAATGTGATGATTGAACGGCTCAACCGCGGCGCCCTCGACATCGTGGTGGGGCGACTGTCTGCGGAACACGACAAAGCGGACCTGCGCTACGAAATGATCGCCGAGGAGCCGGTGTGCGCCGTCGCCCGGCCCGGCCACCCGCTGCTGACCGTGGCCAAACTGGGGCTGCCGGATGTTTTGAAATACGGCTGGATTGTTCCACCCAGCGGCAGTGTGTTGCGGCACAAGTTCGACCTGATGTTTCAGGAGACCGACCAGCAGCAACCGACCAACAGCGTGGAAACCGGCTCACTGCTGTTCATCACCAAAATGATGCAGCAAAGCGACATGGTCAGCCTCATGGCCTCCGACGTGGCCCGCTACTACGCGGACCACGGCCTGCTGTCCATTTTGCCCATGGTGCTGCCACTGGAGATGGAGGCCTTTGGCTTCGTCACCCGGCGCGACCGGCTGCTGTCACCCGCCGCCCATGTCGTGTTGCGCGCGCTCAAGGCCTCCGCCATGACCGTTTACGGCAAGCTGTTTGATATGGAAAAAGACTAGTTCCAGCCCGCGTCCACCTTGAACTCCTGCGCGGTGCACATGGCACCGTCGTCGGAGGCTAAAAACAAGACCATGCGCGCCACGTCGGACGGTTGCAATTTGTCGGGAAGGCACTGGTTGCGCTGGATATCGGCCTCGCCTTCGGCGTTGAGCCACATCGCGATCTGGCGCTGTGTCATCACCCAGCCCGGTGACACCGTGTTGATGCGGATGCGGTCGGCACCCAGGGTGTCGGCCAAGCCCCGGGTGAGGCCATTGACCGAGGACTTGGCCACCGCGTAACAGGGGTAGCCAGCGCCCTTGGATTGCCAGCCCGTGGAGCCCAGATTGACGACGGAGCCACTGCCCAGGCGGCGCATGCCGGGCACCACCGCCTGGATGGCGAAAAACGCCGGCCGCTGGTTCACCGCCATGCGTTCATCCCAGTACTCGGGCGTCACCGACTCCAGGGTGTGGCGGTCATCGCGCGCCACGTTGTTCACCAGGGTGGAAAAATCCCCCAATTCCTGCTGGGCCTGCGCGACCGCCTGTTGCAATGCAGCGACATCGCGCACATCACAGGTCCGCCACCACACAGGTGCATGCCCTTGCGCCACGATGCTGTCAGCCAAGGCCGCGCTCTCCTTTTCCGCGACGTCCACAAACGCCACCTGGGCGCCCTGCTCCGCAAACGCCGAGACGATGGCGGCGCCAATTCCCGTTCCACCGCCGGTGACGAACACCCGCTGCCCCCGCAGACTGGGGAAGGTGGCCAATGCTTTACTTGCTTTCATTCTGAGATAGCTCCTTTTTTAAGTGATTGCAATTTACATATATCAAACATTAATAAATTCATTTTCTATTATCACTATGCATGGTTAGCATCCCTGTTGTCAAGAACCCGAGGCAACATCCCTCTACATAAAAGGCAACACCACATGGACGATTCCAAAAACCCGAAACGCCGCAGCCAAGGCTGGTTTGGCGGCCAAGACCGTGACGGCTTCATGCACCGCAGCTGGCTCAAAAACCAGGGCTACCCCCATGATCTGCTGGACGGGCGTCCCGTCATCGGCATCTGCAACACCTGGAGCGAGCTGACCCCCTGCAACGGCCACTTCCGTGAACTCGCCGAATTCGTCAAACGCGGCGTGTACGAGGCCGGCGGCTTCCCGCTCGAATTTCCGGTGATGTCGCTGGGCGAAACCCAGCTGCGCCCCACCGCCATGCTGTTTCGCAACCTGGCCAGCATGGACGTGGAAGAATCCATCCGTGGCAACCCGATCGACGGCGTGGTCCTGCTCATGGGCTGCGACAAGACCACACCTTCGTTGCTGATGGGCGCGGCCAGTTGCGACTTGCCCACCATCGGCCTGTCGGGTGGCCCCATGCTCAACGGCAAATTCCGTGGCAAGGACGTGGGCTCCGGCACCGGCGTATGGCAGATGTCCGAGATGGTGCGCGCGGGCGAAATGACCATGCAGGAATTCACCTCCTGCGAGAGCGATATGCACCGTTCCAAGGGCAGTTGCATGACCATGGGCACCGCCAGCACCATGGCCTGCATGGTGGAGTCCCTGGGCATGTCCTTGCCCGAGAATGCCGCCTTCCCTGCCGCCGACACCCGCCGCAACCGCTTGGCCCAGATGACCGGCCGGCGCATTGTGGAAATGGTCAAGCAGGACGTGCGTATGTCCCACATCCTGACACGCGAAGCGTTTGAAAACGCGATCCGCACCAACGCCGCCATTGGCGGCTCCACCAACGCCGTCATCCACCTGCTGGCCATCGCCGGGCGCATGGGCATAGAACTCAAGCTGGACGACTGGGACCAGCTGGGCTCACAGGTCAATTGCCTGCTCAACCTGCAACCCTCGGGCAAGTACCTGATGGAAGATTTTTGTTACGCCGGCGGCCTGCCCGCCGTGCTGCGCGAAATCTTGCCCTTGCTGCACGGCGAGGCACTCACCGCCAATGGAAAGACGATCCGCGAGAACGTGGAGAACGCGCCTTGCTACAACCGCGAGGTGATCAAAACCATGGCGGAGCCCTTCATCCCGGCTGCCGGCATTGCGGTGGTGCGCGGCAACCTGGCCCCCGATGGCGCGGTGATCAAGCCATCGGCCGCATCCCCCCATTTGCTCACGCACCGCGGCCGGGCCGTGGTGTTTGTGTCGATCGAAGACTTTCATGCCCGCATCGACGACCCCGAGCTGGACATTGACGAGCACTGCATCATGGTGCTGCAGAACTGCGGCCCCCGGGGCTACCCCGGCATGGCCGAGGTGGGCAATATGCCGCTGCCGCCCAAGGTGCTGAAAAAAGGCATTACCGACATGGTGCGCATCTCGGACGCCCGCATGAGCGGCACCGCCTACGGCACCGTGGTCCTGCACACCTCGCCCGAAGCGGCCGCTGGCGGCCCCCTGGCGCTGGTGCGCAACGGCGACATGATTGAACTCAATGTGCCCGAGCGCAAGCTGCACCTGGAAGTGTCCGACGAAGAGCTCGCCGTGCGCCGCGCAGCCTGGGAATCGCCCGAGAAACCAGCCCGTGGTTATTACAAACTGTATGTAGACCATGTACAACAGGCCCATTTGGGTGCGGACCTGGACTTTTTGGTCGGAAAGAGCGGGGCGGCCATTCCCCGCCACTCGCATTGATGTCCGCGCCCGCCTTGCCGAAGCAGCCTCCCCCAGCTCCGGTGGTGCTGGGGGAGCCACGCAGCGTCTGGTCGGCCCAGGCGCTGCTGGGCGAAGGCGGGCTGTGGTCGGTGCGCGAACAGGCGCTGTTCTGGGTGGACATTCTGGGGCACCAGTTGCACCGGTTTTGCCCGGCCACCCAGGCGCGCGACAGTTGGGCCTTTAACGAAGAAATCTCGGCCGTGGCGGAGCGCGCACAAGGCCCCGGCCTGCTGGTGACGCTGCGCCATGACCTGGCGCTGTTTAACCCTGACACCAGCCACCTGCAACGCCTGCACCGGCCAGAACCCGCCCAGCCCGGCAACCGCTTCAACGACGGCAAGTGCGATGCCCAGGGCCGCTTCTGGGGCGGCACCATGGACTTTGCCTGCCAAGCCACCACCGGCGCGCTCTACCGCTACCAGGGCGGCAGCGATTGCACCCAGATGCATGCCGGTTTTGCGGTCACCAACGGCCCCACCTGGTCCTTGGACGGACGCACCCTGTATTTCAATGACACGGTGCAGGGCCGCGTACATGCCTTTGATGTGGACCCCACAACAGGAACCCTGGGCGCCTCGCGCCTGTGGCTGCAGCTAGGACCGCAAGACGGTTTTCCCGACGGCATGACCACCGACGCCGCTGGCCGCATCTGGATTGCCCACTGGGGCAGCGCCTGTGTCACCTGCCACGACCCCGACAGCGCGCTGGAGCTGGCCCGCATCACCCTGCCCACCAGCCACATCACCAGTTGCGCCTTTGGGGGGGCCGACCTGCGTACGCTCTACATTACCAGTGCTTGCAGCGGCCTGAACAGCCAGCAAGTACTGAACCAGCCCCTGGCGGGTGCGCTTTTTTGTGTAGACATCGGCAGCCCGGGTCTGCCGACACACCGTTTTGCCGGATAAACATGACCAACACCGTCCACCCCATCCATTGGCTGCGCCACGCCGATCAGCATCTGGGGCTATTGCCCACCCTGGGCGGCGCCGTAGCAGTCTGGCAACTGGACCGGCCGCAAGGACCGATCGACCTGTGGCGCCCCTGGGACGGCCGCAAGCCAGACCTCTACAGCGTGGCGTCCTTCCCTCTGCTGCCCTGGTCCAACCGCATCAGTGCCGGTGGGTTCACGCACGCCGGGGTGTTTTACCCGGTCGCGCCCAACCGGGCGGGTGAACCCTACCCCATCCATGGCGACGGCTGGCTGCAGCCTTGGAGCATCTACCAACCCTTTGCCGACACCCTGGAAATGACCCTGGAATCGGCCCAGTTTGAAGGCAACCCGTATGCCTACCGCGCTCTGCAGCGTTTTGTGCTGCGCGACGGCTGCATGGACCAGACCCTGACCGTGACCCACACCGGCGCCCAGGCCCTGCCCTACGGCCTGGGGCAACACCCGCATTTCCTGCGCTGTGCCACCACACGCCTGCACACGCAAGTGCAAGGTGTATGGCTGAGCGGTGCCGACCCCCTGCCCACGGAACACACCCACACCTTCCCTCCCAGTTGGGACCCGCGCCAGGGCATGGATGTGAACGGCACACTGGTGGACAACGCCTACACCGGCTGGTCCGGGCAGGCCACTATTGCCTGGCCCGAGCACCAGCTGGAGCTCAGCATACGGGTACCGGAAGTCCATGACCAGGGACGCAACGACGGCTACTGCCTGCTGTACCGACCGCCTGCAGGCCCGGCCTTTTGTTTTGAACCGGTGACGCACCCGATCGACGCCTTTCATGCGCCCGACACCCCGGGTCTGCGCCTGCTGAACACCGGAGAGAGCCTGACGCTGCAGGTAGAGTGGCGCTTCAAGCCACTGAAATACGTCCCGCGAGATTCCCGAAGCTAGCTGCGATCCCGGTCGTTTGGCAGCAAGGCCGTATCGAAGCCAAACAGCTCACCCAACCAGATAAACATCACCCAGGCCAAAATGCCAAACGGCATATAACCCATGTAGCCCAGCAAAGGCATCTCCGAAAAGATGTGGATGACGTTGACGTAAGGGATGTTGTACATCCAGTAGTTGGGATTGGTGATGGGATGGGTCGGGTGGGCGCTGCCCCAGTTCCACATTTCCCAGAACAGGCCGTTGCACAAGGTGCCAAGCGCGATCAGCAAGGTTGGCCCCCAATTGCCCTGGGCCAGGGCTGGCACCGTGTTGAGCAGGTTGTACCACTCGAAAATCGCCGGCCAGACCGTGGTGTAGGCCGTCAGGAACAACAGCACGATGGTGCCGTTGCTGAGCTGCGGCATGGTGCTGTTGGGGTAGTACCAGTCACCCAGGGCGAAATAGTCGAAATAGTCGAAATAGGTCCAGCCCCCAGCGACACCGCCGCGCTGATCAGCAAGGTTTGAGGGCGTTTTGCCAGCAGCGAATAGCCCCCGCTGCGGTGGTACACCAGTCCGTCCAAGGTCAGGATGAAGCCCCACCACAGCGGCGTGAAGGCGTAGTACACCAAGTCGCCAAAGGGTGTGACCCGTGTCCACATCAACCACCAAAAAAACAGCGTCACCATGGCGCCTATCCAGAACCAGGCCGGAAACCTGGCCGGTGCAGGTCTGGGTGGTGGTTTGGGGACCGTGAAACCAAACCACTGCGGGAACAGCATAAAAACCACAATGCCGATTTCCACCAAAGCGAGCACCGCAAAAACTAGCAGGTTGAAGCCGGGCGCAGCCGCAACGAACAGTGGCGGAAACACCCCAAACCCGGGCGGCAAATGGGTTTCTGGATACACAAACCAAGCCGCCACCAGCGGCAATACGATGGACAAAACAATAGGCCAGACCAAACCGACAACACGCTTCATTACTCGCCCCCTTTAACGGTAGTGAAACTCAGGACTGCAAACCTTCATGGGTATCTTGCGGCTGGCCACGCTGCGCCTTGCGGTGGCGCTTGTTGTCATACATGCGGTGGTCGGCCATGCGCTTGACCTCTTCCAGGCTCGGGTGTTCATGGATCAATACCGAGCCATAACTGGCACCCGCAAATTCGAATCCGCTGGCACACATGTGCGCCACCGCCTGCTCCAAGGCGGTGGCGATCCAGGCCTCACCACCATGCACACAGGTAATGGCAAACTCGTCTCCCCCCAGACGGTGCGCCTGCGCCTGCGCACCCAATTGCTTATCCAAATGGTAGGCAAATGAACGCAGCCGCTCGTCGCCACGCGCGTGGCCGAACTGGTCGTTGTAAAACTTGAGACCATCGAGATCGATGAAGGTCAGACAGCCGTGTTGCGGCAGGGTTTCCAGGGCCATATCCAGCGCCACCCGGTTGGGCAACCCGGTCAGGGCATCGGTTCGGGCCACGCGGCGGCTGTGCTCCATACGCTCCAGCGCGTTTTCCTTGTCGCGGTACAACTGGCCAAACTGGTAGGAGAGCACCAGGGCCAGCAACACCACTTCGACGGACACCGACAACAGGCCCATGTGTTCGATGAACAAGGACGAACCATCTCCGCTGCTCGCGGTAATGGTCCATATCCCCAAGACGAAAAACGCTCCGATGGCGCACAGGTAGTAGCGCGCCGAGACGCTGCCCTCACGCGCACGGACCAACCCGGCCACCAACCCGTAGCTCAGAAAAGCGCCGACACCGTAACGGTCAATCTCCAGGGACCAGTTCGGTTTCACGATGGCCAGCACGACCAGTCCGGCCAGCAGCCCCAGCAGTGCCAAGCCAGCTTTTCTCAAGCGCGGATGCGTGCCCTGCCTAATCTCCAGCAAAGACATGACAAACACGACATACGCAGCATTGGAGAACAAAATGGGAACGCTGACCAGATAGATCCAATGCATGCCCAACAGTTCGGGAAACACCAGCAGCGCAGTCCCGTTGAACAGCAGGTTGCCCAGGATGAACAGCGCATACATGGCCTCCGACAGGCGTTTGCGCACCAGGGCGATGGCCGTGTAGTAGATCATCAGGCCAAGGAGCAGGCCCAGACACACCAAGGTGATGGCGGTACCCTGCTTGATAGTTTGCCGGTAGCTGTCCAGGGCGTCCATATAGGGCCGCGGTTCGGCCAGAAAAAAAGGCGACTCCAGCTGGGTGAGCAATTGGTAGTGGCTGGGGATGAGTTCAACTTCACGTCCATGGCGCAGGAAAAACGGGTTGGCCACATCGGCCTGGATACCTCCACCCACATCAGCGACCACCTGACCATTCGCCCCAAGGAGGATATGGCGGAAACGCCCAATGCCCGAGGTGTTCTTGAAATCCAGCACGTAGCGGCCTGCGGTGCGGACCTCCAACTCCGCCTGCTGCCAGAATTGCCCCCCGGTCAGGGACACCTTGGCAACGGGTTGCAGGTCAGTGGCAGCCAGGTCCGTTTGCCCCCGGTACGCCCAATCGGGTGGCGCTTGGTACCAGGTCCCCGTAATTTCGCATGTGATCTTGATAGACTTGCCCGGATGACCGAGCCAGACAAGCAACACACCCCCATGATGACCCAGTACCTTGGGCTCAAGGCGGACTACCCCGACACCCTGCTGTTTTACCGCATGGGTGATTTTTACGAACTGTTTTATGCCGACGCCGAAAAGGCCGCCCGGCTGATCAACATCACCCTCACCCAGCGCGGCCAGTCCGCCGGAGCGCCGGTGATGATGGCCGGTGTGCCCTTTCACGCGGTGGAGACCTACCTGGCCCGGCTCATCAAGCTGGGCGAATCGGTGGCCATTTGCGAGCAGGTGGGCGAGGTCACCGGCAAAGGGCCGGTGGAGCGCAAAGTGGTGCGCGTGGTCACCCCCGGCACCCTGACCGACATGGAACTGCTGAGCGACAAGACCGAGTCGCTGCTGCTGGCCGTGCACCAGGGCCCGCGCAACAGCTGCGGTCTGGCCTGGCTCAGCGTTACACAGGGTGAGGTGCACCTTGCCGAATGCGCCCCCGACGCGCTGGCGGAATGGGTGGCGCGCATCAGCCCCGGCGAACTTGTCTTCAGCGCGGGCGCCACACCGGCCTTTGAAGCCCGCCTGCGCAGCATGCAGACCGCGGCGGGCATGTCCATTTCGGTGCGGCCGGACTGGCAGTTCGACACGGGCCTGGGCGAACGCAAACTCTTGGAACTGCTCAAAGCCGCCAGCCTCGCACCCTGGCAGGCCCAGGAACTGCCCCAGGCCCATGCCGCCGCCGCCGCGCTGCTGGGCTATGCCGAACACACCCAGGGCCGGGCACTCACCCATGTGCACAGCGTGCGGGTGCAGCGCAACGACGAGCTGATCGACCTGCCGCAAACCACCCGGCGCAACCTGGAACTCACCCAGACCCTGCGCGGTGAAGAAAAACCCACGCTGTTTTCGCTCCTGGACAGTTGCATGACCGGCATGGGCAGCCGCTTGCTCAAAAGCTGGCTGCTCACACCCCGGCGGGACCGCACGGAGGCACAGCAGCGCCTGAACGCCATCACCGCGCTGCGCGCGGGCGCCTGGAGCAAACTGCGCGAACAACTCAAGGGCAGCACCGACGTGGAGCGCATCACCGCCCGCATCGCGCTGCGCCAGGTGCGCCCGCGCGAACTGGTGGCCCTGCAGCAAACGCTACAAAAAAGTGAGCTGCTTGCGCATATTCCACGCTGGCTAGAGGGCGAATCGACTGGAAATTCTGCTTCGTGTCCTCCGACCTTCGGTCTCCCCCTTTTACCTACGCAGAATTCCCAGTCGCCTCGCCCTCTGGTGAGTTTGCTGGCGCACATTGCAAACAACTTGCTGCCGCCCGCTGGCTGCGCTGCGCTACTCAAAGCCGCCATCCACCCCGAGCCCGCCGTGCTGGTGCGCGACGGCGGCGTGATCGCCACCGGTTTTGACGCCGAGCTGGACGAGCTGCGCGCCATCCAGACCAACTGCGACGGCTTTTTGCTGGACCTGGAGGTGCGCGAAAAGGCCCGCACCGGCATTGCCAACTTGCGCGTGCAGTTCAACAAGGTGCATGGCTTTTTCATCGAGGTCACCCAGGGCCAGGTCGACAAAGTGCCCGACGACTACCGCCGCCGCCAGACCCTGAAAAACGCCGAACGCTTCATCACCCCCGAACTCAAGGCCTTTGAAGACAAGGCCCTGAGCGCCCAGGAGCGCGCCCTGGCGCGGGAAAAATGGCTGTTTGACCAGGTACTGGACCAGTTGCAGCCCTTTGTGCCGGCGCTCACCCAACTGGCCCGCGCCCTGGCCACGCTGGACGCCTTGTGCGCCCTGACCGAACGCGCCCTCACCCTGGACTGGAACGCCCCGCAGTTTGTCAAGGAGCCCTGCCTGGACATCAGCCAGGGCCGCCACCCGGTGGTGCAAGCGCGCTTGGCCGAGCTGAGCAGCGGCGCCTTCATCGCCAACGACACGCGCATGGGCCCCAAACAGCGCATGCAGATCATCACCGGCCCGAACATGGGCGGCAAATCCACCTACATGCGGCAGATCGCGGTGATCGTGCTGCTGGCCAGCATGGGATCGTATGTGCCCGCGCAGGCCTGCCGATTGGGGCCGATCGACGCCATCCACACCCGCATCGGTGCCGCCGACGACCTGGCCAACGCCCAGTCCACCTTCATGCTGGAGATGCTGGAAGGCGCGCAGATCCTGCACGCGGCCACGCCGAATTCCCTGGTGCTGATGGACGAGATTGGCCGGGGCACCTCCACCTTTGACGGCCTGGCGCTGGCCTCGGCCATCGCCACCCAGTTGCACGACAAAACCCAGGCCTACACCCTGTTTGCCACCCACTACTTCGAGCTGACCGAGTTCCCCGCCACCCACCACGCCGCCATCAACGTGCATGTGAGCGCAGTGGAGTCGGGCCGCGACATTGTGTTTTTGCACGAAATCCAGAGCGGCCCGGCCAGCAAGAGCTACGGGATTCAGGTGGCGCGGCTGGCTGGCATGCCCGCGGCCGTGGTGAACCACGCACGCCACACGCTGGAGGCGCTGGAGGCGCAAGCATCCGAGAGCAACGCCCAGGTCGATTTGTTTGCGGCACCACATGCTACAGAAACCATAGCTGCAAGCGCAGTAGATACGGCGCTTGCAGCCATTAATCCCGATGGCTTGAGCCCCCGGGAGGCGCTGGATGCGTTGTACCAGTTGAAGGCGCTGGCGGGGAAGGGTTGAGTTTTTGTTGCCTTGCGCTCCGGGTGGGGCGGATGTGGGGCATCGGCCTGGCGCTCATACGCCTTGCTTTTTAAAATCGCGCCAGGCCGATGCCCCAAATCCGCCCTTGTGGGCGACGGGGTTTTCTACATCTACAACGATCAGCTACCATTCAGAAAGCTAAAACCGTTCAGACCATGAAACCATCCACATCACTCGAATTGCAACGCGAAGCCGTGCGTAGCGCTGCACTTCGCTTTCGCACGACCAATCCACGCGTATTCGGTTCGGTGGTGCATGGTGATGATGCCGACGGCAGCGACCTTGACATACTCGTGGACCCACTGCCAGGCACGACGCTTTTCGACCTTGGGGGGCTTCAAGTTGAACTTGAAACACTACTAGGTGTACCCGTCGATCTGCTCACACCCGGCGATTTGCCCATCAAGTTCAGAGCCCAGGTGTTGGCCGAAGCACGGCCCGTTTGAGCATGAATCGGCTCTGCGACTATCTGGACCACATGCTGGAAGCCTCGCTACAGGCTTGCGCGTATGTTGAGGGCTTGTCCATAAAAGACTTCATGGAAGACAAACGCACCCAGCAAGCGGTCGTCCTCAACCTGATTCTCATTGGTGAAGAAGCGACCAAATTACTCAAAGAGCACGAAACATTTGCCAATCAGCATCCGCAAGTCCCCTGGCGCAGCATGAAAGGCATGCGCAACCGGATCGCCCACGGTTATTTCGAGATCAACCTTGAAACGGTCTGGGAGACCATTCAAACCGCCCTGCCCAGCTTGATTGAAAAATTACCCGCAATACGCGCAAGTGCCGAAGAACACAACCCAAGACAATAGCTGCGATGCACGGCAGGCATACGTTTGCCAGCACACCCTCCTTTTTTACCGCATCTCCCTCGTTAAGCCCCATGACCTACTGCGTCGCCATCAAACTCAACGCCGGACTGGTATTCCTCTCCGACTCCCGCACCAACGCCGGGCTGGACCAGATCAGCACTTTTCGCAAAATGATCGTGTACGAAAAGCCCGATGACCGCTTCATGGTGCTGCTGTCGGCTGGCAACCTGAGCATCTCGCAGTCCATCCGGGAAATTCTGCAGATCGAAAAACTCAAGGACCACGAGGCCGACGAAGGCATCACCATCTGGAACGCCAAAAGCATGTTCGATGCGGCCCGCGTGCTGGGCTCCGCCATTCGCCGGGTGCACGACCGCGACGCGGCGGCCCTCAAGCAAGCCGGGGTGGATTTCAACGTGTCGCTGGTGTTTGGCGGCCAGATCCAAGGTGAAGGCATGCGCCTGTTTCAGGTGTATTCGGCCGGCAACTTTATTGAAGCCACGCCCGAGACGCCCTACTTCCAGGTCGGCGAATCCAAATACGGCAAGCCCGTGCTGGACCGCGTGATCACCCCCGAAACGCCGCTGGACGAGGCTGCCAAATGCGCCCTGGTGTCCATGGACTCCACGCTCAAGTCCAACCTGTCGGTGGGCCTGCCACTGGACATGGTGGTGTATGAAGCTGACCAGTTCCAGACCGACAAGGTGGTGTGCATCGACGAAAACAACCCCTACTTTCGCATGCTGCACAGCAGCTGGGGAGAAAAGCTGCGCGAGGTGTTTGACAGCATCGAAGACCCGATGTGGAACGGCGAGCACACCGAGGTGCCTTTGCTGCAACCGGCCAGCCGCAGCCTGCCCCTGAAGAAAATCAGCACGCCTGATGAACGCTTGATTTAACCTATGTCCCTTGTCATTTTTTCCCACGCCAACAGTTTTGGTGCCAGCACCTACGGGGTGCTGTTCAAGAGTTTGCGGGCACGCGGTTTCACGGTCAAGGCCATCGAGCGCTTCGGCCACGACGAGAAATACCCCGTCACCAACAACTGGCCCCAGCTGGTGCAGCAACTGGTGGATTTCACGCAAGCCCAGGTGGACCAATCCGGCACACCCGCGTTTCTGGTGGGGCACTCCCTGGGCGGCATCCTCAGCCTGATGGCCGCCGCCCGCCAGCCCGCATTGGTGCGCGGCGTGGTGCTGGTGGATGCGCCCATTTTGGGCGGCTGGCGGGCCACCACGGTGGGTGTCATGAAAAGCACCCAGTTGATGGGCTCCATGCCGCCCGCCAAAATCAGCCGCCAGCGCCGCAACAACTGGCCCAGCCAACAGGCGGCGCTGGAGCACTTTCGCCACAAAAAAGCCTTTGCCAAATGGGACCCGCAGGTGCTGCAGGACTACATCAGCCATGGCACCCATGACGAAGGGCAAGGCCAGGAGACCAAACGGGTGCTGAGTTTTGACCGCGCGGTCGAAACAGCGATCTACAACACCTTCCCCAACCACCTGGAGGGGCTGTTTCGGCGTCACCCGGTCAAATGCCCGGTCACCTTTATCGGTGGCAGCCAGTCTGCCGAAATGAAGCAGGTGGGCATGGCCATGACGGACAGATTCACCAAGGGCCGCACCATGATGCTCGACGGCAGCCACCTGTTTCCCATGGAAAAGCCGCTGGCGACCGCTGCGGCCATTGAGGCCGCGCTGCGCAACCTGGAACCCTAATTCGGGGTTGAAGCGGACGCGGCGCCGCTGGGTTTAGGCAATACCACCCGGAAGGTGGTGCCCTGCCCCAGCTCACTGGTGACATCGATATGGCCCTCGTGTTTTTTCACAATGCCGTAGGATAGCGACAGACCCAAGCCGGTGCCCTGCCCCACGGGTTTGGTGGTGAAAAATGGCTCGAAGATGCGCTGCAAGTTCTCCGGCTTGATGCCTTTGCCGGTGTCTTGCACCTCCACCCACAGCTGGCTGTCGTCCTGACCGGTGCGGATGGTGATCTTGCCGTGGCCTTCGATGGCATGGGAGGCATTGACCAGCAGGTTCATGAACACCTGGTTGAGCTGGAACGGAAAACATTCGATGGGCGGGATGCCGCCAAACTCCTTGACCACCTCGGCCTTGAATTTGATTTCGTTCCAGACCACCCGCAAGGTGCTTTCCAGCCCTTCTTCCAGATTGGCCCACTGGCGCTCGGTTTCGTCCACATGGGAAAAATCCTTCAGGTCCTGCACGATGCGCGTCACCCGCTTGAGCCCATCCAGCGACTCCACCAGCAGCGAAACCACATCTTCGCGCAGAAACTCGACGTCCACCTCCTTCTTGATCCGCCGGATCTCCTGCAGTGTGTCCGGCAAAAGGGTGCCTTCGGCCTGTTCGTAGGCCGCCAGCAGCCTGAGCATATCGGTCACGTAGCGGCGCAAGGACCCCAGGTTGGAGTTGACAAAGCCCACCGGGTTGTTGATTTCGTGGGCCACCCCGGCCGCCAACTGGCCGATGGAAGCCATGCGTTCGGACTGCAGCAACTGGTTTTGCGCCTCTTCCAGCCGCTGGATCAAGGCGCTTAAGTGCTCCCGCTCTTCGACCAGCGCCGCATTGGCGGTATTCAGATCGGCCGTGCGCTTGAGCACCCTTTGCTCCAGCAAATCGCGCGACTCGCGCAGCGCGGCCTCGTCCAGCGTGCGCTGGGTGATGTCCTGAAAACCGAACACCCGGCCAATGATCTGCTCCCCCAGGTACTGCGGCAGCGATTTCACCTCGAACACCCGGCCGTCCTGGTGGTGCAGCAGATCGGCCGTTTCGCCCTTGTCCACAATGGCGCCCAGCCGCGCCTGCAGCAACTCGGACTCACTCACCCGACCTGCCACAAAACCGAGGATGCGGGCATCGTCGTGCGAATTGAGCAGCTCGTCGGAAATTTCCCACATCTTGCCAAACAGGCGGTTCATGCTGTCGATGCGGCCCTGCCAGTCCACCACCAGAATGCCGTTGCCGGTGGACTCCAGCGTGGCGCGCAGCTGCGACAGGGTGTGCGCCAGCGCGTCCTCCGCCTTGCGTTCGTTGTGCGTGGGCGCCGCCTGCACCAGCAGCAGCGTCGCCCCCTGGTGGGCGAGCACGCGAATGGACTTGGTGACCGTCATCAGTTCGCCGTCGGCGCGGCAGTACTGCCCCTCCTGGCCCTGTATTTCCTGGTACTGCCCGGCGCGCACATCCTCCCAATAAAACACATCCTGCAGGGCACTTTCCACCTCGGTGATGGCCATGCCCTGCAGTTGCTCCACCGGATAGCCCAATGCCGTGGCCACCGCCGCGTTGGCCACCTCGATCTGCAATGTGGCGGAATTCACCAGCAACAGCATCTCGGTACTGTGGTCCAGCATCAGTCGGGCCAGGTCACTCATGGTTTGCCGTCCTTGGGCCGCGCGGCGTTCGCATCGAAGTAGTAGCTGACCCGCTTGCGGGGGCTCAAGTAGTTGTAGACCTCACGCGGCACCTGGGCGGGCCGGATCGACTTCGCGATGTTGACCTCGGTTTCGCGGTCCATGTCCAGCATGATCGCCTCTTCCTTGGGCACATCGGCGTCGTACACCACCAAAACGGGCTTCATGGGCCGCGCCGTATTGACCGTGGCCACCATACCGATGACGCCGTTGGACAATTGCACGATGGTGCCCGGCGGATACACCCCCAGGCAACGGATAAAGACCTGCAAAAATTTGGGGTCGAACTTGGTGCGCATCTTGGCAAACATGAGCGACAGCGCCTCGTGCGGCGTCAACGCTTGGGCAATGGCGGGGGGGTTGCACAACTCGTCGTAGTGGTTGGCAATTGCCACAATGCGTGACAACAGGTTGATGGCATCACCCTTGAGTTTGGCCGGAAAACCCGTGCCGTCGTACATCTCATGGTGCTCCCGGATGATGGCCAGCACCGGTGCCGACAGCTGCAGGCGCTTGCCAATGTCCACCCCATACTGGCAATGCAGTTCGTAGAAGTTGCGCTCGGCCTGCGTCAGGGGCTCGGTCTTGCGGCGAATTTTGTCGGGAATCTCTTTGTGCCCGATGTCATGCATCAAGGCCCCCATGCCCAACGCGCCTACCACGGCCATCGGCAACTGGAGGTCCCGGGCCATCATCATGGACAGCATGGTGACGTTGAGAGAGTGGAAGTACATCTCCTCGCCCCCTGCGGTATCGCCCATCACCTGGATGGCCAGCTCGGGAGCATTGAGAATGGAATCGGCAATCTGCCCCACCAGTTTGCTGGCCTGCTGCACGGTCTCCTGCGGCTTGCTGTACAGGTTTTTTTCGATGTCGCGAATGGTGTTGGCGGTGTTGGCAAAGGCCTTTTCCACGCGCTCGGCGTCCAGCCGGCGTAGACGCATTTGCTCCATCATGGCCCGCTTGGCGACCATGACCGGAGATAACTCGGGTGCGGGTGCAGGGGCCGATACCGCCCCCGTTTCGGGCACAGGAAGGGCGGCAGTCGTCGGCGATTGAATGGAACCGACCGCCTCACTCAACTCCGGGCTGTAACGCACGTTTTTGAGGCCCAGGGTGCGAATGGTCTTGATCTGGTCCTGGGCCTTGATCTTGAAATGGCTGAACGCAAACGGGTGCTCAAACCACTTTAAATCGAGGTAAACGTAATGCCCCACTTGAAGCTGGTCCATCGACAGATAGTGCTTGTCCTGCATGGAGTCAATTTTTCCTTAAGAAGACTCGACCAGCGCTCCCTGCGCGCACATTACAACGGCTGAAACTTAACGATACCTCAGAACCACAAAAGGTGGCAAGTCACGCGGTCCCGGCTCATGCCGCCCACTGCACCATGCCGCTCCAGGCGGTGGCCAGCACCACCACGCCAAAAGCAATGCGATAGTAGGCAAAACCGACAAAGCTATGGGTCGCAATATAGCCCAACAGCCAACGAATGCACAGCCATGCGCTGAGGAAGGAAAACACCAACCCGACGCCAAACAAGGGCGCATCCGCCAGGCTCAGCAGCGCACGCTCCTTGTACAGGCTGTAGGCCCCTGCCCCGACGAGGGTGGGAATCGCCAGGTAGAAGGAAAAATCGGTGGCGGCTTTGCGCGACAGGCCCAGCAACATGCCGCCAATGATGGTGGCGCCACTGCGGCTGGTCCCCGGAATCATGGCAAAACACTGCACCAGGCCAACCTTGAGCGCGTCCAGCGGGGTCATGGCGTCCACATCCTGAATGCGCGCCACACCCGGGTTGTTTTTTTGCCGCCGCTCGGCCCACAAAATGATGAAGCCGCCCAGGATGAAGGTGCTGGCCACCACCACCGGGGTAAACAGATGGGCTTTGATGGCTTGGCCAAACAGCAGGCCCATCACCACGGCGGGCACAAACGCGATCAGCACGTTCAGCGCAAACCGCCGTGCCTGGGTCTGGGATGGCAACGCCACCACCGTGTCCCGAATTTTTTGCCAGTAGACCAAAATCACGGCAAAGATGGCTCCCGTCTGGATAGCGATGTCAAACACCTTGGCCCGGTCATCGTGAAACCCGAGCAAAGCCCCGGTCAAAATCAGATGCCCTGTGCTTGAGATGGGCAAAAACTCCGTCAACCCTTCGACCACCCCCATGATGACGGCCTTGATCAGCAATGCAATATCCAACACGTTTCTCCCCATAAAAAAACAAACCGGGTTAGCGCCCTATTTTTAAGTAAAAGCAGGCTCCAGCCCCCGCATTATCTGTGCAAGCAGCTCACTTATTCATAGCGTAAGGCCTGAATCTGCAGCCGCTTGGAAGCCAGCACCGCCTGCACCAAGGCCCCGCAGCCACTCGCGGCACAAGCCCAGGCACCGCCATCTAGGCTAAGCAGACTAATGGGGCATCTGCTTGATTGACTGTTTGTGTACAACCGTACACAATTTACCCCAGTGATTCCGATTACGTTTGTAACGATTTTTTACTGGAGCCTGATGCCATGACTTCTTTTTTTATAGGTAACATTGCCGTATCAAAGCCGCCTTCAGCGTCGGCAAAAGCAGTGAGGCATCAGGAAAAATCAAACACAAGTTTCGAAAAATTGAAAAACTCTCTGTGTACACTTGAGTCTAAATTTTTACCCGCAAGCCGGGGCACCCAACGCACCCCCACCACGAAGGCATACGAAGCCGAGGCCTCTGGGCCGAGCGCAGCATTGCGGGAGGGACTCCAGGGACCTGACCCCGTTTTGATGCGCAAACAAGCCGGCGTGGTGGCCCGCCTGATGGATTACTACTTCCGCCTGGAAATCGGCGGCTGGGACAAGTTGCCCCCGCAACCCGCTTTGCTCATCGGCGTCCATTCCGGCGGACCGCTGACCATGGACGCCTGGACCATCGCCTACGCCTGGTGGCGGCATTTTGAGGGGGCGCGCACTTTGCACGGCACGGCCCACGACGTGCTGATGAAAACGCCGGGCCTGGGGCGCTACTTCCGCCGCATGGGTGTCATAGGCCCCACCCGCGAAAACATCCAGGCCGCTTTTGCGCAGGGCGACGATGTCATTTTGTGGCCAGGCGGAGAGCAAGATGCGTTTCGCAGTTGGAGCAAGCGGGACAAGGCCACTTTGGGAGAGCGCTCCGGTTTCATCCGGCTGGCCATCCGCACCGGAGCCCCCATCGTGCCGGTGGCCACCGTGGGCGGGCATGACACCCTGTTTGTCCTGTCGGAAGGCCGCGGGCTGGCCAAACTTCTCCACCTCAAAAAATACTTGCGCTCCGACGTGGCGCCTATTACGCTGAGCTTGCCTTTGGGCGTGGCGCTGCATGTGACGCCACTGCAGCACATTCCCCTGCCGTCGAAGATTCGCACCGAGTTTCTGGAGCCCATCTACCTGGATGCAGACCCCGCCAAGGCCGACGACCCGGAGTACGTGCAGCGCATGTACCTGGAAGTGGAGGGCCGCCTTCAGGCCGGCATGGACCAGTTGGCAAAAAAACGCAAATTTCCCATTTTTGGCTGAAATGACATGAAAAAAACACACATCCATCTTTCAGATATCCATGGCTACAGCCAATTGGCCGTGGAGGCCACCTTGGGCGTCACCGACCTGGTGGAAGCCATGCACCACAACATATTGCGCCTCCCCCTGCCCTTTGGCACCGCAAACGCAGCACCCGCAGGCGCTGTGCATGGGGCGGTTTACACCGTTTTGCAAAAAACCAGCGGACTGGTCTACAGCGCCATCCGAAGCATCACCAAGCAGGTGGGGGGTGGACTGGACGCGGCACTGGAACGCCTGCGGCCCGAGCTGGACCACGTCAACTCCTCCAGCGAGCGGGCGGCGATTATTTCGGTATTGAATGGGGTGCTGGGAGACCACATGCGCACCCACAACAACCCGCTCACGATCACCATGGCTTTTCGCCATGGCGGTGAGGTACTTGAACTCTCCCAAGCGTCTCTGGAAAGTGCGCTGCCGCAAGCGCAGGGCAAAATTCTGGTCCTGCTGCATGGCCATTGCATGAATGAATTGCAGTGGACCCGCCACGGCCACAACCACGGCGAGGCCTTGGCCGCCGCCCTGGGTTACACGCCGATGTACATCCGCTACAACACCGGTCTGCATATCTCCCAAAATGGCCGCACATTTGCCAACCTGCTGGAAGAGCTGGTGGCTGCATGGCCGGTTCCGGTGCAGGAGGTATGCCTGGTGGGCTACAGCATGGGCGGCCTGGTGGCGCGTAGCGCCTTTTATTACGGTGCCCAGGCCCAGCACAGCTGGCTGCGCCAGGTACGCAAACTGCTGTTTGTTGGCACGCCCCACCACGGCTCCATGGTGGAGCGTGCCGGCAACTGGGTGGACGTTGCGCTGGAGGCCAGTCCGTATTCGCAAGCCCTGTCCCGCCTGGGAAAAATTCGTAGCGCTGGCACAACCGACCTGCGCCATGGCAACCTGCTTGACGAAGACTGGGTCGGCCGCGACCGCTTTGCTCCCGCAGCCGATCCAAGAAAGCCCCAGAAATTACCTAGTAATGTGCAGTGTTATGCCATCGCGGCCATGATTGCCAAAGAACATGGCGAGTTGAGCGGCAATCTGGTGGGTGACGGTTTGGTCCCCCTGAAAAGTGCGCTGGGGCAACACCGTGACAGGCAACGGGCACTGGACATTCCCCAGGAACGCCAACGCGTCTTTTATGGAACGACCCACCTGGGACTTCTGGAAAGCAAAGCAGTGTGCGAACAACTGCAAACCTGGATGGCCCAGCCCGCTGAAAAATAGGCCCCACCAAAGGAACCCTTGTGTACCACGGCGAAATCCTCAATACCGTCACCCATCTCATTGGCTCGGCGCTGGCCATCGCCGGCCTGTCCATTCTGGTCACCTTGGCCATCGTCCAGGGCGACCCGTGGAAAATACTGAGCTTCAGCATCTACGGCGCAACCCTGGTGCTGCTGTACTGTTCTTCCACCCTCTTCCATGGCGTGAAACAACCGCGCGTCAAGGCGATTTTGCAAAAACTTGACCACAACGCCATCTACCTGCTGATTGCCGGAAGCTACACGCCCCTGGCACTGGTCACCCTGCGTGGCCCTTTGGGATGGACCTTGCTGGCCTGGAGTTGGGGCTTGGCGCTGTTTGGCATTGCACAGGAGTTGATCCTGGGCCGCTACACACGTCGGCTGTCGATGCTTCTTTATGTGCTGATGGGCTGGATGGTGGTGGTTGCCATCCACCCGCTCACGCTCGCCATGTCGGCGGCGGGCCTGGCCTGGCTGGTGGCGGGGGGCCTGGTCTACAGCAGCGGCATCTACTTTTATGTCAACGGCAACCGTGTCAAGCATTACCACGGCATCTGGCATGTTTTTGTGCTGGGTGGCAGTCTTTGCCACTTCATGTTCATGCTGCTGTACGTGGCGTAGCCGACTGCGCGTGTCTATGCCACCTCCCGCTATTGCTCCGGCCCGATGAAGTATTAAGCCGCGTAGCGCACGCGGCGGTCCTGGAAGTAGCCGATAACCCGCTCCTCGGGGTTGAGTTGAGGGCTGT
>C687J26845_10000531_pt1 | contig 25108 bp, 22 predicted proteins | sample RifCSPlowO2_12_FD_26845 | JGI IMG/M metagenome (IMG submission 26845)
TTAGGTAAGACTATAGAGTTTATTTCTCTGATAGCATTTGCGCATCGGCACGCTAAATCAGTGGCTTACCAGCATTGATTCAGCTATCAGGAACCCTTTGCCGAGTGCAGGGTCTGAAACACTTGGTTTTTTACCGCTCACTTGTTCAGTTGTTCGTGCGCGAAGGCGTGCGCGCTAGGGAGTTTGGATGGATCTGTGGGCTGCCGCACAGGCATTGATTTTGGGGATAATCGAAGGACTTACGGAGTTTCTGCCGATCTCCAGTACCGGACACCAGATCATAGTCGCGGACCTGATCGGCTTCGGTGGTGAGCGGGCGATGGCGTTCAATATCATCATCCAGCTTGGCGCCATTCTCGCCGTGGTCTGGGAGTATCGGCACAAGATTATCGGCATAGTGCAGGGGTTACCCAGAGAGCGTCAGGCGCAGAACTTTACCGTCAATCTGTTGATTGCCTTTGTGCCGGCCGCGCTGCTTGGGGTGGCCTTTGCCGACCTGATCCATCGATACCTGTTCAACCCGGTCACAGTGGCCGCGGCCTTGGTCGTGGGCGGCGTGATCATGCTCTGGGCGGAGCGGCGCAAGCACCAGGTGCGTGCCGAAAGCGTCGATGAGATGACCTGGAAGGATGCCTTGAAGGTTGGTTGCGCCCAATGCCTGGCGATGATTCCCGGCACCTCGCGCTCGGGTGCGACCATTATCGGCGGTCTGTTATTCGGCCTGTCGCGCAAGGCGGCGACCGAGTTTTCCTTCTTTCTGGCGATGCCTACCATGGTGGGGGCGGCGCTGTACTCCGGCTACAAGTACCGTGAGCTGTTTCGCCCGGATGATCTGCCGGTATTCGCCATAGGCTTCGTCACCTCCTTTATCTTCGCCATGATCGCGGTGCGGGCACTGCTCAAGTTTATCGGCAATCACAGCTATGCGGCGTTCGCCTGGTATCGCATCGGCTTTGGCCTGCTGATTCTGGCGACCTGGCAGCTGCAGTGGATCGACTGGAGCACCGCGCAACACTGAGTGCTTGAGCTGCATTCGGCGGATAGATTAAAGGCTGGCAACGCTCCGGGCCCCTGGCGGGTAGATCGAGCAGCGTTCGCGGATTCTCTGGCTAATCTTGCAGGGTGCTGACACTCGTTTCAGCCTCCAGGGAGATTCGCTTATGCCACTGTCCATGTATCACGCCTCGATTCCGTCCTTCGTACGCATGCTCGGCAACCTGTCGGCCATTCTGCACAAGGCCGAAACCTATGCCGCCGAGCGCAAGATCGAGCCCGCTGTCCTGCTCAACGCGCGCCTGGCGCCAGATATGCACCCCCTGGTGCGCCAGGTACAGATAGCCACCGATAGCGTTAAAGGTTGTGCCGCGCGCCTGGCCGGCATCGAGGTGCCCAGCTATGCCGACACCGAAAGCAGTTTTGCCGAGGTGCAGGCGCGTATCGGCAAGACCCAGGCGTTTCTGCAAAGCGTCACGGCGGCGCAAGTCGATGGCAGTGAAGACAAACCTATCACCCTGAGTTTTCCGGGGGCCGAACTGCACTTTACCGGCCAGGACTACCTGCTCAATTTCGTCCTGCCGAACTTCTATTTTCACCTGACCACCGCCTACGCCATCCTCCGCCACAACGGCCTGGATATCGGCAAGATGGATTTCCTCGGCCAGTCTTGATTGGCAGGGCGTCGCTTAGACCGGCGACTGCCAGCTGCCGAACGCCTGGCTCAGGTGTTCGATCCAGGCACGCACGGCCGGGAGCATGCCGCGCCTGTGGGTGTAGACCGCCTGCAGGTGGCCTGGCGGCAACCGCCACTGCGGTAGCAGGCGGATCAGCCGGCCATCGGCCAGTTCCTCATGGCAGTAGGGCTGCGGCAGCATGCTGATGCCCAGGCCCGCCAGTGCGGCGCGCTTGCGCACGGCAAAATCCTCGATGGCCAGGCGGGCCTCCAGGCTGATGTCTTGTACCTGGCCCTGCTCATGTTGAAAGCGCAGATGAATCTTGCGATCCGCCTCCAGGGCGCCGAGTGCCGGCAGCTTGCTCAGATCCTCAGGTGACTCGATGCTGACACCCTGGAGCAGCTCCGGCGCCACCACCATATAGGCTTGCGCCGGCTGCAGACGGCGGCNGATCAGCGCCGGATCTTCGTCTTCGGCGCTGCGCACGCGCAGCGCCACATCCACGCCCTCATTGAGCAGGTCCACCCGGCGATTGGTCTGTATGACTTCCAGTTGCACCTTGGGATAGGCCGCGAGAAAGCTCAGCACCAGCTCGGGCATCTGGGCGATGCCGCCCGGCGTGGTGATCCGCAGGCGCCCGCGGGGTTCGCTGGTCAGGCTGGCGACAGTTTCCTCGGCTTGCTCGGCCTCCAACAGCATGGCTTGGCAATGGCGCAGATAGCGCTCGCCTATATCGGTCAGCGCCAGTTTGCGCGTGGTGCGCTGCAACAGGCGTGCGCCCAGGCGGTTTTCCAGTTCGGCGATGCGCCGCGACAGGCGCGATTTGGGGATGCCCAGGGTGCGGCCGGCCGCGGCGAAACCGCCGGCTTCCACTACCTTGGCGAAATAGAACAGATCGTTGAGGTCATGCATAAGTTTATCGTCCTGTGAGTGGGACGAACTATCGCATTTGCGCTGACTAATCGGCCATTGCTTTCATCGGTAGTATCAGCCCCATATTGATCGCCGCCGGCTGATCTCATCTGGAGACTGATATGAAACTACTGCACCTCGATTCCAGCATCCTCGCCGACTCATCCGCTTCCCGTCAGCTCAGCAGCGTCGTGGTCGCCGCCTGGCGAGCCGCCGAGCCGGGTGTGCAGGTGAGCTACCGCGACCTGGCCAGCGATGCCCTGAGTCATTTGTCCGCCCTTAGCCTGGTCGCCGCCGGCACGCCGGCCGAGCTGCGCAGCGCCGCCCAGCAGCACGAAGCCGAATTGTCGCAGCGCACCCTGGAAGAGTTCCTGGATGCCGACGCCGTAGTGATAGGCGCGCCTATGTACAACTTCGCGCTGCCGAGCCAGCTGAAGGCCTGGATCGACCGCATCACGGTGGCCGGCAAGACCTTCAAATACGGCGAGAACGGACCCCAGGGACTGGCCGGCGGCAAGCGGGTGGTGATAGTTTCCACCGCCGGTGGCGTGCATGCTGGCCTGCCGAGTGGGGCCGCCCATGAGCAATACCTGAAGTTCGTCCTGGGTTTCGTCGGCATCGACGACATCCAGGTNGTGCGCGCCGAGGGCCTGGCCTACGGTGAAGAACCCCGGGCCGCGGCCATGCAGGCGGCCGCGCAGCAAGTCAGCGAGTTGTTCGCCGCGGCCTAAGCCAGCCCAACAAGAAATAAGTCCGCTAGATTGCCCGGGTCAGATCGCAGGCAATAAAAAATTGCCTGGAGCCATTTTTAACGTCGCGTAGCGACGGCCCGAAGGGTGGCCGCCATGGATGGCGGGCAATAAAAAAGCCGACCCAGAAACTGGGTCGGCTTGTCATAGCCTTGAGGGGCTATTACTTACGGCTAGCTTTTTCCAGCATACGCAGAGCGCGCTCGTTGGCTTCGTCAGCAGTTTGCTGAGCCTTCTGAGCAGCGGCCAGAGCGTCATCAGCCTTACGGTAGGCTTCGTCGGCACGGGCTTGAGCGCGAGCAGCTGCATCTTCAGTTGCAGTCAGGCGAGCTTCGGTTTCTTTGGACATGCTGCTGCAACCGGTAGCCAGAACAGCGGCCAATGCCAGAGCAGAAAGTTTCAGAGCGTTGTTCATCGGGTTCCCCTTAAGGTGGAGTTTTTCCATAAAAGCAATTTCCTAATCCTAGGAAATTAGCCGGCGTACATACTACCTGTAACCTGTAGTAAGTAAACGGAAGCAAGGCAAGCACTGCGTATTTTTTTCAACTAAGTGAAGCCTTTAGCTGCAGACAGGGATTGTTGGTTAAAAAATATGCAGCTCGAATGCTTGCGTTGCTCTGCAACAGGCTTTACTTGCTTTAAACGATCGCACGCTTGCATCGGCAAGTCCGTGCGGTTGGGGGCAAAGTTGTGCAGGTGGATATAATCAGGCAATCCGTGTATTGCCCCCGGTGTCAGGATAGTTGTCGCCTGATCGGTGTCCCGCCAATGGCCNGGCAATCGCTCTTTTGCGATCGAAAACCATAGGTGAAAACTTCCACGGCGGCCGCTTTCAGGTGGTCGAACTCTGAGGTTTACCTGCGATCAAGTGCGAGGGCGCTGGCTGGCGTGCGGCTATATCAAAGCGCTGTAGGCGATGCGCCTGACTCGGTTCGCCGATGGGCTTGACCCATGCCAGGCTTGGCAGGGTATGGCGTTAACAGACTGAACTCCTAGCGGCTATGCCGTTCTATAGCACCATTCCGAGTTTGTTCTAAGCTATTGATTCGGCGTGGCTGATCCTGTGTCGGCCTGATAAGCTGCGTGGATGTTGTCTAGCGCTAGGGCAAAGCAGCCGGCTGCGGTTGAGAAATCGAGGTGACGGCGCCTAGCGGGTTAAGGGTTATCAGAGGAGTTGCGATGAGCGAGGTGTTGTCCATTCACCATGACCTGCCGGGTCATCAATTCGAGACCACAGTGGATGGTAATCGCGCCTACCTGGCCTATATGGATCTGGGCAAGCAGACCTTGGACATTTATCGCACCTTTGTGCCGAACTCGCTGCGCGGGCGCGGCATCGCCGCCGCCTTGACCGAGCATGCCCTGCAGTATGCCGACCGCCTGGGTTATACGGTGATTCCCTCATGCTCCTATGTGGAACGCTATATGCTGCGGCGCGAGCGACACACCAGCGCCAGCTGAATGCTACAGGCCTCATAAAAATGCCAGTCACGATGACTGGCATTTTTTTTGCGGGCGGCCGGATCAGCTTTTAGCGATCAGGTTGCCGGCGTGCAGACCGCATTCCTTCTGCGTGGCTTCTTCCCACCACCAGCGACCTTCACGCTCGTGCTGGTTGGGCAGTACGGGGCGGGTGCAGGGTTCGCAGCCGATGCTGATAAAGCCGCGTTCATGCAGGCTGTTGTAAGGGATTTCCAGCATGCGGATGTAGGCCCAGACGTCTTCGCTGCTCATCTGCGCCAGGGGGTTGAACTTGTACAGTGGCCGCTCGGGGCTGGAAAACGCCCCATCGATTTCCACCGCTGCGACCTGGCTGCGCGTGCCCGGGCTCTGATCGCGGCGCTGACCGGTGGCCCAGGCCTTGACCGTGGCCAGCTTGCGGCGCAGCGGGGCGATCTTGCGGATGCCGCAGCATTCTTCGTGGCCGTCCTTGTAGAAGCTGAACAGGCCTTTCTCTTTGACCAGCGCCTCGAGCGCGACGGCATCCGGGGACAGCACTTCGATGGCGATGCCGTAGTGCTCGCGCACCTGCTCGATAAATCTATAGGTCTCGGGGTGCAGGCGGCCGGTGTCCAGGCTGAACACCTTGACGTTCTTGTTCAGTTTCCAGGCCATGTCCACCAGCACCACGTCTTCGGCGCCGCTGAAGGAAATCCACAGTTCATCGCCGAAATGCTCGAAAGCGAGTTTGAGAATGTCCTGGGGCGACTTGTTGGCGTAAGTCGCCGCTAGTTCGGCTACATCGAAGGGATGGCTCATCGGGCTGAATTCCTAGTTATGGCGACGTCGAGCGTCTTGTGAGGCGATGGTAGCAAAAGCAGGTTATGCGGCTAAATATCCAAGTGCCGTAGTCGACCTGCATTTTGGGTATAAGCGCTGCGTTGCACAGCCTGGAGCGAGTCGCTAGAGTGCCGCCTCCTTTATGAGTCCAACCTAGGAGTGTCCTGTGGAAATCGCTTGTCTCGACCTGGAAGGCGTGTTGGTTCCGGAAATCTGGATCGCCTTCGCGGAAAAAACTGGCATCGAATCGCTGAAAGCGACCACCCGGGATATTCCGGACTACGACGTGTTGATGCAGCAGCGGCTGCGCATTCTCGACGAGCATGGCCTGAAGCTGCGCGATATCCAGGAAGTGATAGCCACCCTCAAGCCGCTGGACGGCGCGGTGGAGTTCGTCGACTGGCTGCGCGAGCGCTTCCAGGTGGTGATCCTCTCCGACACCTTCTACGAGTTCTCCCAGCCGCTGATGCGTCAGCTGGGCTTCCCGACCCTGCTGTGCCACAAGCTGATCACCGACGAGACCGATCGCGTGGTGGGCTACCAGCTGCGCCAGAAAGACCCCAAGCGCCAGTCGGTGCTCGCCTTCAAGAGCCTGTACTACCGCGTGATCGCCGCCGGCGACTCGTACAACGACACCAGCATGCTCAGCGAAGCCCACGCCGGCATCCTGTTTCACGCGCCGGACAATGTGATCCGCGAGTTCCCGCAGTTCCCGGCCGTGCACACCTACGAAGACCTCAAGCGCGAGTTCCTCAAGGTGTCCAAGCGCGAGCTGAGTCTGTAACGGACCGCTTCGTGCAAAAAAGCCCGCTGACGCGGTTTTTTTTTGTGGCCTGCTATCCATGGCGGCCACCCTTCGGGCCGTCGCTGGGCACGTCAAAAACTTCTCCCGGAAGTCTTTTGTCAGTTGCAGAACTGCTCCAGGGTATCCAGCAAGACCTTCACCTTGGTGATGGATTCCTGGTATTCGGCCTGCCAGTCCGAGTCCGCGACTATGCCGCCGCCGCCCCAGCAACTGATTTGCCCGTCCTTGGCCAGCAGGCTGCGGATGGCGATCGAGCTGTCCATTTCCCCGCGCACATCCAGGTACAGCAGAGAGCCGCAATACAGGGCGCGGCGGGTCGGCTCCAACTCGTCGATGATCTGCATGGCGCGGATCTTCGGCGCGCCGGTGATGGAGCCGCCGGGGAAGCTGCCGGCGATCAGGTCCAGGGCATCCTTGCCAGGCGCCAGCTCGCCGGTGACCGCGCTGACCAGGTGGTGCACGTTGGGGTAACTCTCCAGGGCGAACAGCTCCGGCACCCGCACCGAGCCGATGCGGCAGCTGCGGCCCAGGTCATTGCGCAGCAGGTCGACGATCATCAGGTTTTCCGCACGGTCCTTGGGGCTGGCGAGCAGGGCCGCGGCCTGGGCGGCGTCCAGCGCGGGGTCGTTATCCCGCGGCCGGGTGCCCTTGATCGGGCGGGTTTCCACCTGGCCCTGGCTGATGCGCATAAAACGTTCGGGCGACAGGCTGATAATGGCGCCGCCACCGGGCAGCGCNTGATAGCCGGAGAAGGGCGTCGGGCAGGCGGCTCGTAGCGCCTGATAGGCAGTCCAGGNCGAGCCTTGGTATTGCGCGCGAAAGCGCTGGGCGAAATTGACCTGGTAGCAGTCGCCGGCCTGGATATAGGCCTGAATCCGTTCGAACGCCTGGCGGTAGCTGGCTTGATCGATATCGGCCTGAAAGGCCCCGAGCAGCTTGAAGGGTTGCGCAACAGGCTCTGGCACTGCGCCAAACAGCTTGAGCAGGCGCTCGCGTTCGCTGGCGGCCAGGCTTGGGTGAAATACCAGCTGGCTGCTTAGCCGCTGGTGATCGCTGATCAAGGCCCAGGCATACAGGCCGAAATGGGCATCGCTGAGGCCCAGGTCATCGATGGCCTGTTCCGGCAGCTGCTCCAGGCGCCGGCCGAAGTCATAACTGAGGTAACCGATAAGCCCGCCGACGAAGGGCAGCGGGTTGGCTTTCGGCGCTGCGGCCGGTCCCAGCCTGGAAAGGCTGCTGCGCAAGCGCTGCAGGAAGTCGTTGGCCGTCTCGTCGGGCCGCGGCGCCAGCTCTGCCAATGGCCAGGCGCTGATAAGGTCATAGCGTCCGCGCTGCGCGGTCGGGCGTCCGGCATCGAGCAGCACCGCACCCGGGGCGTGCGCGATGGCGTTGAAATAACAGGCGGGATCTGCCAGGTAGGGCAGATCCTGTACAAGACAAGTAGGCATGCGAGGCTTTCATACGAGCGCGGACGCCGATTGTAGAACGTCGCCAACATTCATCCTAGAGCCGGTGCATGGGTTTACTCGGGATGCCTCCGCTCATTAGTATGAATGGGTCCCCGGATGCTCAATCATGACGTTCAAAACAATAATTACTACGGGATCAAGGCCATGGGTGAAGTTGTAGATCCAGCCGCGGGTAGTCTGCTGCGCTCCAAGCTGANGCCGCCCCAGGCATCTGTCGAATACCTGATCAGGCCGCAACTGGAAGCGGCGTTGGCGGCCAATAGCCATGCCCGCGTCGTGCTGCTGGCGGCTCCGGCTGGTTTCGGTAAGACCAGCGCCCTGGTGGCCCTGGCCAAGGCGCAGGCGCTGGCGGGTTGTGCCGTGGCCTGGTTGTCGCTGGGGCCCGGCGACGATGAGCCCTCGCGTTTTCTCCTGCAATTGATCGAAACCCTGGCCCGCCTGCTGCCAGGCGTTGGCGTGGAGGCCCAGGCCTATCTGCAGAACACCATGCGGGTTCCCGTGGCGGCGGTGATGGAAAGCCTGCTGGTAGACCTGGCGCAGCTGGAGACGCCCTTGCTGCTGGTGCTCGACGACCTGCACCTGATCCAGGATGGCGAGCTGATCGCGGCGCTCAATCGCCTGATCAAGTTCGCCCCGGCCGGCTTCACCCTGGCCATCGGCAGCCGTTCGCAGCCGGCCCTGAACCTGGCGACCTTGCGCGCCAAAGGCTTGCTGGTGGAGATCGGCGAGCAGGAACTGCGCCTGAGCAAGACGGAAACCCGCGATTATCTCGCCCGCAGTGGCTTGCAGCTGGATGCCGTGGCCTTCAGCACCCTGTACAACCAGACCGAGGGCTGGATGGTCGGCGTGCACCTGGCCAGCCTGTGGTTGCGCCATCAGCCCCAGGCCGGGGCGCAGATCGCCGCGATGGGCACCGATCAGGCCGCGGTGGGGGCCTATCTGCTGCGCAGCGTGTTCGAACAGCTGCCGGCGGACAAGCAGGAGCTGCTGTTGGCCCTGGGCGTAGCGCAACAGCTCAGCGGCGACCTGGCCAGCGCCCTGACCGGGCGCCAGGGCGGCCAGTTGCTGCTCGAAGAGCTGGAAGCCATGCAGCTGTTCCTGTTGCCGCTGGACCGTGAGCGCCAGTGGTACCGCTTCCACAACCTGTTCGCCGAATTCCTCCGCGCGCGCCTGAAAGAGCGCGATCCCGAGCGCTTCAAGCAGCTGCATTTCAATGCCAGCCTGTGGTTCACCAACCACCATATGCAGAACCTGGCCATCGAACACGCCTGCCTCGCCGAAGACCCGGAGATGCTCGCGGCGCTGGTCGATGGTTGTGGTCTGGAGTTGATCAACCGCGGCCAGCTGCACCGCATCTACAAGTGGCGTCAGCATGTGCCGGATGAGATAGCCGAGCGCTTTCCGGTGCTGGTGCTGGCCGATGTCTGGAGCCGCGCCGCCGAGCTGGGGCTGAACGAGGCCAACCGCATGCTCGATGAGCAGCTGGAGCGCTGGGGCGAGGCGAAAAGCAGCGGGCCGCTGAGCGACAAGCTGCTGGCGACCCTGGCGATCAAGGCGGTGATCGCCTTGCAGAAGGATGACCTGCAGACTTGCATCGCCCTGGCCCGCCGGGTCGAGGTGCAGCTGGGCCAGCACACGGCCTTCCTCGAAGTGGCGATGCTGATAGTGGGCGCCCTGGCCAATGTCATGCTGGCCCAGCCGGAACCGGCCAAGCGCCTGTTGGCGCTGGCGCAGCAGCGCAACCATTTCCTCGAAGGCCGCTACCTGGATATGCAGTTGGCCAATATCGAGGTGCTGCTGTGCCTGGAACAGGGGCAGATCCGTCAGGCCGAACTGCTCTTCGCCCAGTTGCGCGCCAAGGTCATCCCCTGGTTCGCGGAACGCTCCCGCGCCCTGGCGCTGCCGACCATCACCGAAGCCTTGATCGCCTATCACCAGGGGCGTCTGCAGGGCATCGAGGAGCGTCTGCGCTGGGCGCTGGCCACGGTCGATGTGATCAATCCGGTCGATCTGTATGCCCAGGGCATGCTGTGCATGGCGCATGTGCAGCGCATGCAGGACAGTCCGAAGGAGGCCTATGCCAGCCTGGTGCTGATGCAGAACCTGTCGGCGCGCAATCAGTCCTGGCGCTTCTATGCCCAGGCGGTGGCCGATGAGGTCGCGCAGATACTCCAGGAGCCGGCCGCCGATCGCCTCAAACGCGCCGAGCAACGCCTGAAAACCGTGGACTGGGCCAAGCTGGCCGAGCCTTATCAGTCGATGCGTTTCAATCCGGTGCTCTGGGTGCGCGGCCTGACCCGTATCCGACTGCAACAGGCGCGTGGTCATTACAGCGAAGCCCTGCATGAGATCACCCAGTTGCGCAGCTTGCTGCTGGATAACTGGCATGGTCTGCAACGTTTACGTCTGGACCTGCTGGCCGCGCTCAGTTACCAGCGCCTGGGCTACCAGGAGCGCGCCCAGAGCCTGCTGGTGCAATGCCTGATCGGGGCCGAGCGCGAAGGGGTGCGCAGCCTGTTCGTCGAGGAGGGCGAAGCCATTCGCCTGCTCCTGCAGCAACTCGAAGCCGCCGAACGCCAGCCGGCCTTGCAGGGCTTTATTCGCGGATTGCTGGCCATCTGGCCGGGGCAGGGCGCGCGGCAGTTGCTGGAGGTGCCGGACGAGGGGCTGACCGAGCGCGAGCGCGAGGTGATCCGCCTGGCGGCGCAAGGCCTGTCCAATGAGCAAATCGGCCAGCAACTGGCGCTGGCCTTAGGCACGGTCAAATGGCACCTGCACAACATCTACGAAAAGCTCAAGGTGCGTAACCGCACCCAAGCCATCCGCCGAGCCCGCGAGCTGAGTCTCTTAGAACCATGAATGCACCCACATCGTCGCGCCTGCGCGCGCTCCCCTTGCTGCGCACCAAGCTATTTCCCGCGGACTCCAGCGGCCGCCCCTTGCTCGCCCGGGCGGCGCTGATCGAACGGCTGTTCAATGCCCGCTCGCAGCGCCTGATTCTGCTCAGCGCCCCGGCCGGCTTCGGCAAGAGCACCATTCTCAGCCAGTTCCGCCTGCGCTTGCTGGAGACTGGCGCCCAGGTGGCCTGGTTGTCCTGCGATGAAGCGGACAGCGAGCCGCAGCGCCTGCTGCATTACCTGCTTGCGGCCATAGCGGCGCAATTACCCGGCTTCGGTGAGAACACCGCACGCTTGCTGCGCGATGACCTCAGCCTGCCCTTTGAGGCGCTGCTGGACTCTTTTATCGCCGACCTGAAGCGGGTCAAGGGCGATCTGTACCTGATCCTCGATGACTTTCACCGCATCCGCCACGCGGGACTCGGCCCCCAGGTCGACTACTTCGTCAAGCGGGTGCCGGCCAATGTGCGGCTGATCGGCAGCACGCGCTATCAGTCGCGTTTGCTGGATAAGCCGACCGCCAGCGCAGACTGGGTGCTGTGGATTCAGGCCGAGGATTTGCGCCTGACCCGGGCGGAAACCGCAGCCTATTTTCATCAGCTCAAGCAGTTGCAGCTCAGCGCAACAGAGCTGGATCTGCTGCACGCGCGCACCGAAGGCTGGATCACCGCCTTGCATCTGGTGGCCCTAGCCCTGGCCCGGCACCCGGATCGCCGTGAGTTTCTCGCCGACCTGTCGGGCACCGAGCGCGATATCGCCGATTACCTGGCCGAGGACGTGCTCGACAGCCTGCCGCAGGAGGAGCAGCTCTTTCTCGAGCAGACCTCGGTGCTCGATGAGTTCAATGACGAGCTGTGCAATGCCCTGACCGGCCGTGGCGACGGCGCGCAGATGCTGCAGCGCCTGCAGAAGGAGCAGCTGTTTATCATCCCGCTGGACGAGCAGGGGCTGTGGTTCCGTTACCATCACCTGTTCGCCGAGTTTCTCCAGGGCCGCCTGGGCAAGCAGGGCGACCCGACCCATCTGCTGCATACGGCGGCGCGCTGGTGCGAGAGCCACGAGCTGACCGACAAGTCCATCAAGTACGCCCTGCGCGCCCGCGACTATGCCTTCGCCGCCCAGTTGCTGGAGCGCCAGGGGGCCAGCCTGATTGCCGGCAACCAGGTCTACGGCATCCTGGCGATCCTCAAGGACGTGCCGGCCGAGGTGATTCGCGAGCATCCGGTGTTCCAGATTTTCTATGCCTGGCAGCTGGCCTTCGAACAGAAATATGCCGAAGCCGAGGCACTGATCGAGGAGATCAGCGCGCGCCTGATGCAGGGGCGTGGCAAGCTGCTGCACTTCGGCTTGGCGGTGTTGCTGGCGGTAGCCCAGGTGCTCAAGGCATTGGTGCTGCTGTACCAGGACAAGCTGGAGAGTTGCCTGAAGGTCGCGCGGCACTGGCTGGCCCTGGTGCCGGATAACCAGCCGGTGTTCCGTGCCAGCCTGTCCTGTGTGCAGGCCGCGGCCTATGCCTTGCTCGGCGAATACGGCGAGGCGGCCAAGTCGATCGCGGTGGCGCGGGATAATCTGCAGCAGGCGGAAAGTGAATACCTGCATGCCGTGGTCAGCCTGATCGAGGCGCTGATCTGCAAGGAAATGGGCCAGCCCGAGCGCGGTCGGGTACTGGCGGAAAGCGCGCGGGCGCGGGTCGAGCAGGTGTTCGGGCGGCGCAGTCGGGTCGGCGGCCCGCTGGCCTTGGCCTACGCCGATCTGCTGTATGAACAGGACCGGCATGCCGCCATCCTGGCCGAATTGCCGCTGGCGACCACCTGGCGCGATGTGGCCACGCCCATCGAGCTGGTCAGCCGCGGCAAGCTGGTGATGGCCCGGGCGCGCTTCTTCGCCGGCGAGGGCGAGTCGGCGCTGGCGGAACTCGATGAGTGGCTGGAAACCCTGCACGGCCCCGGCTACGAGCGGGTGTACGCCCTGGGCATGAGCTGCAAGGTGCAGTTTCTGCTGTGGCTGCGCCGGCCGAACGAGGCCGAGCGCATTTGTTTGCAGTTGCAGCGACATCTGGCGGTACTGCCGCCGGGCCGCTATGGCGATGCGGAAACCGTGCAGGTGCTGTCCGAGGCGCGCCTGGCCTTGTCCGAGCGGCGGGCGGACAAGGCCCAGACGGCGCTGGAAGCCTGCCTGGCCAAACAGACGGCGGAGCACCATAGGGACCGGCGCCTGCGTCTGGCCTTGTTACTTTCTGTGGCGTATTGGCGCAAAGGTAACAGCGAAAAAGCCTTCGGCTTGTTCAAGGCGACCCTGGAAGACGCTTGGCCCCGCGGTTATCGGCGGATGTTCGTGGATGATGCCTTGTGGCTGCTACCGCTGTGGGATGCCTGGCACAGCGCCGAGCCGAAACGCGCGGGGGCTTGGCAGGGGCTGGCCGAGCAGATGCGCGAGCAGTGCCGACGATTATCCGTAGATCTTGATAATTTCGATGAAAATCAAGATGTTAGTCATAGGGAGCGAGAGATTCTGCGCTATGTGGCGGCCGGTTTGTCGAATCGCGACATCGCCCAGGCGGTGCATCTGTCGGAAGCCACCATCAAGTGGCACCTGCATAACCTGTTCGCCAAGCTCGGCGTGCGCAGCCGCACCCAGGCGGTGTTGAAAGGCAAGAGCCTGGGTTTGTTAAGCGAGGCCTGAGCGCCACAGGCTGATGGGAAGGCTGTCGGTGCTCCATCCCTTGGATGGGCTGGCAGGCAGCCATCGCACCAGTAGTTTTAACGCCAGGACGAGAAGCGAGCTGCTTCACGATTCCAGCCTGGCGCGACTAAGGAAGCAGTGCCAGACCTGGTGAACGGCGCGAGCCGCCGGCTGACGAGGACAGGAGTCCGAGGCAGTGTGCCGGGGATCACCCCTTAGTGAACTGTGGAGACAATAACAATGACAACCCTCAAGCAACTGGCTCTGGCCGCCGCCGTTCTGGCTGTTCCTTTTATGGCTCAGGCTGAGCTCAAGGCCATGGACGACACAGCCCTGGCCACCGTAACCGGTCAGGACGGCATCAGCATCTCCGGTAGCTTCAACGGCTCCATCGGCAGTGTCGTTTACACCGACGGTGATGCCAACGGTGGTTCGCTGCGCATGGAAACCATCGCTTTCACCGGTTTCAATATCTCTGACACCAATCCGGTCGAAGTTGACGTTGTGACCAATGCCGGCGGTACCCAGCAGCTGCAGATCAAGCTGCCGACCATCACCGGTCAGCTGAGTGTTGGCGCCATCAAAGTGGGCGACGCCAGTGCCGCCAGCATCGGCTCCCTGGCGATCAGCGACATGAACATGGCCGGCACCACAGTGAAAATCTGGGGCCACTAAGTTCGTTTAGTTGTTCCATGAGCAGAAAAGTCTTATCGGCTTTGGCCGCTAAGACTTTTCCTTTGATGCAGAGGAGAGCAGTGGGCGGATGATCGAGATTTTGCTGGGCAGTCTGATTGGCCTGTGGGGCTTTACCGAGGCGGTGGATACCAAGCCGCCGGCGCCCGGCACGGTCAATATCAGCCAGCCGCTGGGCAATGCGGCGTTGCATGAGTCGGTGACGCTGGAGCCCATGACTCAGCTGCAGTTTCGCAACGTGATTCGTCAGGCCTACGACTACAGCTGTGGTTCGGCGGCCCTGACCTCGCTGCTGGATTATTTCCTCGGCCGCAACCTGCAAGAGCGCCAGGTGATGGAGGGGCTGCTGCAGTTTGGCGAGGCCGACAAGATAGTCGAACGCCGCGGTTTTTCCTTGCTCGACATGAAGCGCTTCGTCGGCGCCCTGGGCTACAAGAGTGGCGGTTTTCGCGCCGCCTTCGCCGATCTGGATGGCCTGGAGCACCCGGCGATAGTGCCGATCGAATATGCCGGCTTCAAGCATTTCGTGGTGGTGCGCGACGTCCATGACGAGCACGTGTTCGTGGCCGATCCGGCCTTGGGCAATATCAGTTTTACCCGTAGCCGTTTCGAAGAAATCTGGGATCAGAACGTGCTGTTCGTGATTTTCCCGAGCGGTAATGAACCGCCGAATGCCCTGGCCTTGAGCGAGCAGGATTTACGCATCATCGATGACCGCACCATCAGCTTGCTGGCATTTCGCGAGTTTCCGCAGATCACCAAGTTCAGCGAGAACCAGGCCACAGAGCTGGGTTCCGCCGGCGATATCCACTATATCCGCCGTAAGTAATTGCCCGGCATAACAATAATATTTGGGGGCTGCGCCATGAGAGTTTTAGGGTGTGTATGGCTGGCCATGTTGACCTCGGTTAGCAGTGCGGCGGCCTGGGCCGATCCGGCTTCGGTCGAGCAGGCACGGGACGCCTTGAGCAAGCAGGAAGACGATGCCGACAGTGCCAAGGCGCTGGAGGAAGTGTTTCAGGCGGCGGAAAAGAGCTACACCTTGCTGAAGAAGGGTGAGCGTACCCTGACCTATGGTTTCGATTATTCGCTGCTGCGCGATACGGTGATCGAAACCGTGCGCAGCGGCAACAATGTGTTCAGCGTGGTGAGCCAGAGCGAGGCGCAGCATACCTTCACCAACTCCTTCACCTTCGATTATGGCGTGTGGGACAACCTGACCTTCAGCATGCGCATGCCGTTGCTGGCCAAATACGATACCGAGCGTGACCTGGATGCCTACAGCCTGGGGGATATCTCCGCCAGCCTGCGTTGGCAGCCCTGGACCTCGCTACGCGGCAAGCCGGTCACCACCCTCTATGCCAACCTGGGCTTGCCCACGGGTGACAGCCCGTACGACATCAATAGCCAGAGCGAGCTGGCCACCGGCAGCGGTTCTTACAGCCTGGGGGTAGGCGCTAACGTTTCCTATGTGGTCGACCCGGTGGTGCTGTTCGGCTCCCTGGGTTACACCTACAACCTGCCGATCAAGGGCATCAGCCAGGTACGCGGCGGCCGTTTGCTGGAAGAGGTCGATCCGGGTTCCAGCTTCTCCCTGAGCATGGGCTTCGCCTATGCGCTGTCCTATGACGTGTCGCTGGCGACTTCCTACCAGATGTCGCACTCGCTGAAACCCACCTACAGCTTCGCCGACGGTGAGCTGGAAGGCAGCGGACAGACCAGTGCGGTGATGAACTTCTCCCTGGGCTTGCGTACCACACCGGATCAGATCATCAACGTCAATGCCGGCTTCGGCATGACCGAAGACTCGCCGGATGTGTTGTTGGGCATCTCCATGCCTTTGGATATCAAAGGCCTGAAGGCCCAATAAGCGCGAGCGAAACTCTTATGACGATGCGAATTTCGCGGCTTAGGCTGGCGATTATCGGGGCGAGTTTGCTGTGCAGTGGACAGGCTCAGGCGCAGCTGGCTCAGAACCTGACCATCGGCAGCCCCAAGGCCATGGCCCTGGGCAATGCGGTGACGGCGGACTTCGTCGGCATCGACTCGGTGCATTACAACCCGGCGGCGCTGAGCAAGCTCAAGGGCCGACAGACCACGGTCAAATTCATCTCCGGGGTGATGGATATACGCGCGGACTTCGATGCGCCGGCAGACTACGGCAGTAACTTTCTTGGGCTCAAGGATGATCCGGTCGCCAACTCATCGAGCAAGGCTAGCGCTGCCATGATGTACTTGCCCGGCGTCGGCGGGGCGACCGAGTTGCCGGTGTTGTTCGCGCCCCTGGCCGGCCTGTCGATCAACCCGCCGGGCTCCAAGTTCACCTTCGCCACCAATATGTACACCCCGCAAGCCCTGGGCTTTGCCCGCGACGACGATGACCCGGGGCGTTACCAGGGCAAGGAACTGGTGATGCAGCGCCTGACCTATTTCTCGCCCTCGCTGGCCTATCAGGTCAACGATGAGTTGTCGCTGGGCCTGTCGATCGGCTTTTCCCACCAGGCCATGGCGCTAAACCAGGATTTCCGCGCGCCGGGGATACTCACAGGTTTTGTCGGCGTGGCCCAGGACGCCCTGTGCATAGTCGATGACAATCCCCTCGAGATGTTTCTGAATATCTGCGGCGGCGAGCTGGGGCCCTTTACCGATATCGCCAATATAGATATCGACATGCAGCAGACCCTGTCGCCGACCTGGAACCTCGGTTTTCTCTGGGAGCCGAGCGATTGGTTCGCCCTCGGCGCGGTGTACCAGAGCGAGGCCAAGATGCGCCTGAAGGGGCGCTATGTGGTGGATTACTCGCAGGATTGGCAGGGTTTCTGGCAGGGCCTGGACGGCTCCTTTATCGGCGCGGTGTTCAATAGCCTGACCCCCGACGGCCTGTTCGACAAGGAGCAGGGCAACGTCTCCCTGAACATGACCTATCCGGCCCACTTCGCCAGCGGCATCAAGCTCAAACCTCATGACCGCTGGCAGATCAACCTGGACATCAAGTGGACCGATTACGCCGCCTGGGACAAGTTCGAGCTGGAGTTCGACCGTCAGCTGGATGTGTTGACCATCGCCAGCCTGTTTTCCCCGGAAAACGCCACCTCGACCAGCATCATCCTGGACCGCGGCTACGAGTCGGTGTGGAGCTGGGCGGTGGGGGTCGAATACCAGGTCAATGACCGCCTGAGCCTGCGCATGGGCTACGAGCCGCGGCCCTCGGCTATCCCGGGGAACAAGGCGGACGTGCTGGCGCCCCTGGGGGATGCCCAGCTCTATGGCCTGGGCGCGGGTTACCAGTGGGACAAGGACACCGTGATAGACATAGGTTTCAACTACCTGGTGAGCAAGCAGGACATCCCGGCGCGCTCCAGTTGCAACATCAACTGCTCGGACATCGACAGCATGGTGTACAACCCCTATGCCGACCTCGATGTGAAGACCAGCGTCAAAGCCTATGTGCTGGCCCTGACCTATCGCACCACCTTCTAGGGTTTTTGCCATGCGAGTGCTGTTGATGAGTGGTTGCCTGATTTTTGCCACTGCGGCCCTGGGCAGTGGCCGCTATCTGACCTGGGTGGACGATCAGGGTCGGGTGCATAACAGCTTTGTCGATGCCAGTTATGCGGCGCATCAACGCCAGGCCCAGCGCACTATCAGCCAGAGCGATCAGGCTCGGTTCCAGGCGGGCAATGCCTCAGGCTGGCCTGGGGCGCAGGTCGCCGGCGAAAGCAAGCGGCGCTACTTCACCTGGGTGGATGCCAACGGCAATCTGCACAACAGTTTCCACGCCGGCACCCAATTGCAGGGCGCTACCGATGAAACTGTCCTGGATACCGGGGAACGTTCGGCCGACTACATCAGCTCCGAGGTGCTGGAGGGCCGTGATTTTGCCCGGGATGAGCGCGATGGCCGTTATTTCACCTGGGTCGATGAGCAGGGGCGGATGCATAACGCGCCGCTGCCTGGGCAGGGCCAGGCCAAGACTGGCCCGGTAGCCAACCAGGCGGAGGCCTTTGACCAGGGCCGTGAATTCGAGTTTGCCGCCAGAGCCATGCAGTTGCCCGGCCTCGATGGTCAGCCCAGCGCGGCCATGCAGGCGTTGCTGGCCGGCAGCGAGAGTGCGCAGCAAGGGCGCTACGCGCAATTAGTGGAGCTGTGCTGCGGGCAGTTGGCCGATGACGCCTTCGGCGAGCTGAGCGCCGCCGAGCCGCGCTATGAGGAGCTCAACCGTTTCTCGCCGAGCCTGCAGTTCCCCATGGGCAAGAGTTATTACGCCGCGCTGAAGTTGCCGCGTTCCCAGCACAACTTCGGCTTGCGGGTGCGCAGCTTCGCCAACCAGCAACTGGTGTATCCCTCCCTGCTGTTCCTCGATGAGCGCAAACGGCCGACTCGGCTGGTCAGCGACGCGGTCTATCAACTGCATGGCGAAACCTGGTACCGCTACGCCTTTATCGAGGGCACGGTGCAGGTCAAGGCCGCGGCCGGCGAGCGCTATGTGCTGCTGCTGACCACCGATGAGGATCGCACCTTGCAGACCCTGGATAACAAGCCTTTCAAGCGCCCGCTGCAAGACCTGGCGGTCGACGAGTCCGGCATGCAGAGCCATGCCCACGGCGATGAGGGGACTTTCGAGCTGGCCATAGTGCGTTAGCCGGCGGATCGAAGCGAGATGGAGGCGGTTTAATGCTTATAAAAAATCCCGGACGAGTCCGGGATTTTTGCTCGCTGAAGGCGCTTAGATCTCGGCGATGCTGACGTGGCCGAACAGTCCTTGGGAGAAGCGCATGCGCTCTTCCGGGGTTTCCTGAATGCCTTTTTTCTTCAGTTCCGCCAGGCGCGCTTCCACCGCATGGGCGCGATGGGTCAGGCCGCAGTCGTTGGCGATCTGGATATTCAGGCCGGGGCGGGCGTTCAGCTCGAGAATCATTGGCCCCTTGTCCTGGTCCAGCACCATGTCCACACCTATATAGCCCAGGCCGCACAACTCATAGCAGCCGGCGGCCAGCTTCATAAAGCCGTCCCAGTTGGGCAATTGCACGCCGTCCACCGCATTGGTGGTGTCCGGGTGCTTGCTGATCTTGTTGTTCAGCCAGGTGCCGCGCAGGGTTACCCCGGTGGCCAGGTCCACGCCAACGCCGATGGCGCCCTGGTGCAGGTTGGCCTTGCCGCCGGATTGGCGGGTTGGCAGGCGCAGCATGGCCATCACCGGGTAGCCCATCAGCACTATGATGCGGATATCCGGCACGCCTTCGTAGCTGATGCTCTTGAAGATCTGGTCCGGGGTCACCCGGTACTCGATCAGCGCGCGGTCACGGTGGCCGCCGAGGGAGTAGAGGCCGGTGAGGATGCTGGAGATCTGATGTTCGATCTCCTCGTGGCTGATGATCTTGCCGGAGACTGTCTTGTACTTCTCCTCGAAGCGGTCGGCGATCACCAGGATGCCGTCGCCGCCGGCGCCCTGCGCCGGCTTGACCACGAAGTCCGGCCTATCGCCGATGATGCTGCGCAGATTGTCGATGCCCTTCTCGGTGTCGATCACGCCATACATCTCGGGCACATCGATACCGGCTTCGATGGCGCGCTGCTTGGTGATGATCTTGTCATCGACTATCGGGTAGAGGTGCCGTTTGTTGTACTTCAGCACATAGTCCGCATTGCGCCTGTTGATGCCCATGATGCCCTTGGCCTCAAGGGCTTTCCACGTCTTGATCAGACCGAACATGGCATTAGTCCTTGAGGAAGGCTTTGAAGCGGAACAGTTCGGTCAGGCGGTAGCCGCGGTAGCGACCCATCGCCAGCATAAAGCCGACCATAATCATCAGCACCGCCGGGAAGGTGAAGATGAAGTAGTTCAGCTCCGGCACGCTCATCAGCAGATGCGCCAGGGTGGCGGCGAACAGGGTGCCGATACCGACCTTGAAGGCATGGCCGCCGCCACGTTCTTCCCAGGTGATCGACAGGCGTTCGATGGTCATGGTCAGAATCACCATGGGGAACAGCGCCACCGACAGACCGCGCTCCAGACCGAGCTTGTGGCTGAACAGGCTGATCACCGCGATCAGCACCACCACGAAGGTCAGCACCACCGACAGCCGGGGCAGCATCTGCAACTTGAGGTGCTCCAGATAGGAGCGCAGCGACAGGCCCAGGGCGGTGATGATGGTGAACAGCACTATGCCGAAGCCCAACTGGGTCTCGCGGAAGGCCAGGGCGATCAGCACCGGGGTGAAGGTGCCGAGGGTCTGCAGGCCGCCGAGGTTGCGCAGGATCAGGATCACCAGCACGCCGATAGGGATCATCACCATGATCATAAAGGTCTGCTGGGTCTGCAGCGGCAGGCCATAGAGCGAGTATTCGAGGAAGTCGACGTCGGTGTTCTCGTCGGTCAGTTTGGCCAGGCGAATAGCGTTCATCTCGCTGTTGTTCAGGCTGAAGCTGACGTGCGCCTGTTTGCCGCCTTCGAGGCTGACCAGGTTGTCATCGCCGACCCACCACAGCAGGCGGTCGGCGGGCAGGCCTTGCTCACCCGTCTCTGGGTTGAAATACAGCCAGTTCTCGCCGTTAAAGCTGCGCACCCAGAGTTCCGGGCTTTGCTGGATATCGGCCGCCAAGCGAATGGTGTGCAGGCGCTCCATGGGCACATGGGCGATCGACAGCAGCAGCTCGATGACCTTGGCCTTGTTGATGCTCGAGGCATCGCCGCCGAGCAGCAGCTTGACGTTGTCGTCATTGCGGTTGTTGACCCGCTTGATGGTCTCGCTGATAAAGGTTTCGACGTCGGCCGAGTGCTGACGGATAGGGGCGAGCAAGGCCTCGGCGGCGATTTTCTCCGCGCCTTCGACCGGGATGCTGTCGCGGAAGATCGGGCCCTTGGCTTTGGCCGGTTCGCCGCTGTAGCGCTTGGTCAGCACCAGACGGTAGTAGAGGGTCTGCTTGCCGTTGGCGCGGCGGGCCGACCAGGTAACTTTGCGGTTACCGTCGGCGCGATTGATGCTCACGCCATAGTTGTTGGAGATAAAGCTCTCGTTGAGGCTGACGTAGTCCTGAGCCAGCGGCGGCACAAACATCTGCAGCTTAACCGGGTCGCGCGGGTTGGCTTGGAACTCGACTCTGGCATCGATGTTCCACAAGTCATCGGTTTCATCTTCGGTCACCGGAATGCCGAGGATGAAAATCTGATAGGCCGTAATCAGAACGCCCAAACTCACCAGGAGTATGACCAGGACTTTCAGATGAAGGTTAAGAGAGCGCATGGGATTTACTCATCAGGGGTGGCGCCAAGGTTTGCGTCGGGGGCGCAAGCAGGTTTACCTGCTGCGTATTTAAGACTCGGGTCGACCAGGGCATCGAAACGCTTGAGTGCTTCGGAGCCTATCAACAGCGGGTATAGGAAGGCACTGCGATCGGTCAAGTTCACTTCGATAGTGCGTAGGGCCTGGCCCATGCAGATGTCCATTTCGATCACGGGGCGTGCGGTATAGGTTTTTTCTTCATCNGGATCATAGTCGCCCGCACGTCTCTTGATNTTGCTGATGCGCGCCAGTGGCCGCTCGATCGGGCTGTCGTGGGCCTCATCGATGGCCAGATAAAACAGCACCCAGGTTTCCCCGTCGCGCTTGAAACGTTTGATATCCCGGGCGCTCAAGGAGGCCGTTTTAGCCCCGGTGTCGAGTTTGGCCGCGAGCTTCAGGTCGAGATCGAACAACCTGACGTATTCATTCAGCCCGTAGACAGTTTTCTGCGCGGCGAGACTCAGGCCGGGAAAAAGTACCAGACATAGCAGCAGAATGGAGGGCTTCAGTCTCATAAGTCCTATCGGGTGTAGCGCAAGCAGTTGATCAGAGCGACCGGCAGGCGTGGTGGGTGTGCAGCGAACAAGGTGTCTGNAGTCTAGCAGGCAGCCTGAAAATGCTCTGCCAGGTACGAGAGCGCTGCATTCTAGCATGGGATTTTTCTATCGTGACAGGCGCTTATGGGCGTTTGTGCAAGTAAGGTCAGCGTATTGGGCGCGCGAAGTCGNGCCNCATATTGTCGACAGTGTCGCGTGATTNTTTGACATTAATCCTTTTTAGGCGTAATTTTTCGTCATCAAACAAGGCTAGTGTCGACAATATGCTTGAGTTTATCGGGTCCCCCGAGCCTGTGCAGGAAGATTCGGAAACGCTGTCCGAACAGGTCTTCCGGCGCATCCAGGCCGCCATAGTCAAAGGTGAAATAGCCCCCGGCAGCAAAATTTCCGAGCCGGAGCTGGCGCGTACCTATGGCATCAGCCGTGGACCGCTGCGTGAGGCGATCCACCGCCTGGAAGGTCAGCGCCTGCTGGTGCGCGTCCCCCATATAGGGGCGCGGGTGGTGTCGCTCAGTCATGCCGAGTTGATCGAGCTGTACGAAATCCGCGAGTCCCTGGAAGGCATGGCCTGTCGCCTGGCGGCCGAGCGCATGACTCAGGTGGAAATCGACGAGTTGCGCCGGGTCCTCGATCTGCACGAGCAGGACGCCGCCTTCAAGGCCGGGGTCGGCTACTACCAGCAGGAAGGCGACTTCGACTTCCACTACCGCATCATCCAGGGCAGCGGCAACAAAACCCTGGCGCAGATGCTCTGCGGCGAGCTGTACCAGCTGGTGCGCATGTACCGCCTGCAGTTCTCCGCCACGCCCAATCGGCCGCGCCAGGCGTTCGCCGAGCACCACCGTATTCTCGATGCCATTGCCGAGCGCGATGGTGAGCTCGCCGAGTTGCTGATGCGCCGCCACATCGGCGCCTCCAAGCGCAATATCGAGCGCCACTACACCATGAGCATGGGGCAGGGCGCGCCAACCAAGACAGCCAAACCCAGAGGTGAGTCATGAGCCAGCTTTCCAGAAGCCCCGGTCAACGTTTTCGCGATGCCGTTGCCGCCGAACACCCGCTGCAAGTGGTCGGCGCGATCAACGCCAACCATGCCTTGCTGGCCCAGCGTGCCGGCTTCCAGGCGATTTACCTGTCCGGCGGCGGCGTGGCGGCAGGTTCCCTGGGGCTGCCGGATCTGGGTATCACCGGCCTGGACGACGTGCTCACCGACGTGCGGCGCATCACCGACGTGTGCGACCTGCCGCTGCTGGTGGATGTCGACACCGGCTTCGGCAGCTCGGCGTTCAACGTGGCGCGCACCGTCAAGTCGATGATCAAGTTCGGCGCCGCGGCCATCCACATCGAGGACCAGGTCGGCGCCAAGCGCTGTGGTCACCGGCCGAACAAGGAAATCGTTTCCCAGCAGGAGATGGTCGACCGCATCAAGGCCGCGGTGGATGCCCGTACCGACGACAGCTTCGTGATCATGGCGCGCACCGATGCCCTGGCCGTCGAAGGCCTGAATTCGGCGCTGGACCGCGCCGCGGCCTGCATCGAAGCCGGCGCCGATATGATCTTCCCGGAAGCCATCACCGAACTGGCGATGTACAAGACCTTCGCCGAGCGGGTGCAGGCGCCGATCCTGGCCAATATCACCGAGTTCGGCGCCACGCCGCTGTACACCACCGAGGAGCTTGCCGCGGTCGACGTGTCCCTGGTGCTCTATCCGCTGTCGGCCTTCCGCGCCATGAACAAGGCCGCCGAGAATGTCTACACCGCGCTGCGNCGCGACGGCACGCAGAAGAATGTGCTCGACACCATGCAGACCCGCATGGAGCTGTACGAACGCATCAACTACCACGCCTTCGAACAACACCTCGACGCGCTATTTGCCGCCAAGAAATAAGCGGCCCGCAGGCAGCATTTACCCGGATAACAGCAGGAGACAGAATAATGAGCGCCAGCGAAACCACCCCCGGCTTTAAGCCGAAGAAATCCGTGGCCCTGAGCGGCACCACCGCCGGCAATACCGCCCTGTGCACAGTCGGGCGCAGCGGCAACGACCTGCACTACCGCGGCTACGACATTCTCGACGTCGCCACCAGCTGCGAGTTCGAGGAGATCGCCCACCTGCTGGTGCATGGCAAGCTGCCCAACCAGACCGAACTGGCCGCCTACAAGGCCAAGCTCAAGGCGCTGCGTGGTCTGCCCGCCGCCCTCAAGGCCGCATTGGAACAACTGCCGCCGTCCGCCCACCCGATGGACGTGATGCGCACCGGCGTCTCGGTGCTGGGCTGCCTGCAGTCTGAGAAGGACGACCACAATCATCCCGGTGCCCGCGATATCGCCGACAAGCTGATGGCCTCCCTGGGTTCCATGCTGCTGTACTGGTACCACTTCAGTCATAACGGCAAGCGTATCGAGGTGCAAAGCGACGAAGATTCCATAGGCGGGCACTTCCTCCACCTGCTGCACGGCCAGCAGCCGNAGGAGTCCTGGGTGCGCGCCATGCACACCAGCCTGATTCTCTACGCCGAACACGAGTTCAATGCCTCCACCTTTGCCTCGCGGGTGGTGGCCGGCACAGGTTCCGACATGTATTCCGCCATCGCCGCGGGCATAGGCGCGCTGCGCGGGCCCAAGCACGGCGGTGCCAACGAGGTGGCCTTCGAGATCCAGAAGCGCTACGACAACCCGGATGAGGCCGAGGCCGATATTCGCGCCCGGGTGGAGAGGAAGGAAGTGGTGATCGGCTTCGGCCACCCGGTCTATACCGTGAGTGATCCGCGCAACAAGGTGATCAAGGAAGTCGCCCGCGAGCTGTCCGCCGAACAGGGCAATATGAAGATGTTCGATATCGCCGAACGTCTAGAAAGCACCATGTGGGAAATCAAGAAGATGTTCCCCAACCTTGATTGGTTCAGCGCCGTCAGCTACCACATGATGGGCGTGCCCACCGCCATGTTCACCCCGCTGTTCGTCATCGCCCGTACCTCCGGCTGGTCCAGCCATGTGATCGAGCAGCGCATCGACGGCAAGATCATTCGTCCGAGCGCCAACTATGTAGGGCCGGAAGACCTGAGTTTCGTGCCGCTCAAGGAGCGCCCATAAGCATGAACAGCATGAACA